>Ga0307508_10005290_pt1 | contig 12316 bp, 15 predicted proteins | sample 9_EM_MG_FD_203089 | JGI IMG/M metagenome (GOLD analysis project Ga0307508, IMG submission 203089) | Populus trichocarpa ectomycorrhiza microbial communities from riparian zone in the Pacific Northwest, United States - 9_EM | ecosystem: Host-associated > Plants > Roots > Unclassified | place... | reverse complement strand
GTGTCGGCGGGCCGCCATCCGGACCTTGGCGCCGATCTCGTCCTGGTAGGCCGCTGGCAGGTAGGAGCCGCGGCGGAACAGCTCTCGGTAGCGTGGCGCCAGGGCCGGGTGTGATCGGGTCAGCCAAGATGCGTACCACTCGCGGGCGCCGGGACGCAGGTGCAGTGGCAGTGGCGTCACGCTGCTGGCTCCCGCTGCGGCGATGGCCGCGACCGTCTCCTCGATGGACTCGTCGCTGTCGGTCAGGCCCGGCAGGATCGGGGCCATCAGGACGCCGACCGAGAAACCCGCGTCGGTGAGGGTGCGGACCGCGTCGAGGCGGCGGCGTGGGCTTGGCGTGCCCGACTCGACCGAGCGCCACATCTCGTCGTTCAGAAAGCCGACCGAGTAGGACACGCTCACGCTGGTCACCTCGGCGGCCTGTTTGAGCAGCTCGAGGTCGCGCAGGATCAGCGTGCCCTTGGTCAGGATCGAGAACGGGTTGGCGAAATCGCGCAGCGCCGCCAGGATCGGTGGCATCAGCCGGTATCGCCCCTCGGCGCGCTGGTAGACGTCCACGTTGGTGCCCATGGCGATGTGTGCCCCCGGCCATCGTGGCGCCGCCAGCTCGCGGCGGACCAGCTCGCCCGCGTTCATCTTGACGACGATCTTGGAGTCGAAGTCGTGGCCCGGGTCCAGATCCAGATAGGTGTGCGTGTTGCGGGCGAAGCAGTTGTGGCTGACCACGCCGTCGGCGATGAAGTCGCCGGTGCCCGTGCTGATGTCGTAGAGCGGCAGGGTGAGCCCGAGCTCCTCGATGTCGGCCACCGTGAGCTGCGCGTCGGTACGGACGCCGACGCCGGACGCGTCCAGCCGGGCGTCCGAGACCCCGGTGACGTGCCGGAAGCGCAGGGCCGCCCACAGGTCGCGGACGATCTCCACCGAGTGCACACCGCCGAGCTGCTCGCCGGTGGGGCTGCGGCTGGGCAGGCCGAGGTGGGTGAGCGCGTCGGTGATCCGGCGCAGGAAGCCCTGGTCGCGGCTGGTGAACACCACGGCGAGCCGGTCGGCCCGGCCGGCCGCGCCGAACGCTCCGGCCAGAAAGCCCCGATACCAGCTGCCGGTCGGCAGCTCGGGCCAGCGCAGCGCCTCGTGCAGCGGGATGTCCTCGAGGTAGGAGTCGGCGCGGATCCAGGCGTCGCCCTCGTGTGCCATCCCGCCGGAGGCGGCGTCGCCGCGGACCAGGCCGCACAGGTAGCCCGCCTGGTAGTCGGGTGACTCCTTGGGCGGCTCGGCGAAGTGGCCCACGCCGAACATCCGGTCGCCGACCGCCATGGCCGGCAGGCCGTGCTCGGCCGGGCTCACATGCCGCCAGCCGCGGTCGGTGAGGAACCGGTGATCGCCACTGGCCACCAGCCGGGTGCCGTCGGTCAGGGTGACCCGGAAAGCTGGCTTCGACGTGGACCAGTGGTCGAGGACCGTCGTGGTCGTGTAACGCCGGTGCGGGCCCGCACCCATCGTGCCCATCACCGCGTCGCCGGGTCGCAACTGCGCCAGCGGGCGGGTGCTGCCGTCGGCCATCAGGATCGGGGTGTCGCCGCCGAGGCAATAGGCGCAGGCGTGCGAGCAACCTCGATAGGGGTTGACCGTCCACTGGAACGGCACCCGAGAGGCGCCGGGCACCTTGTTGATGATCGACTTGGCCCGGATCTCATAGAATGTCATGCCCCGGAAAGCCGGGGTGTCGAACGTGCGGGCGACCGCGCCGGGCAGCCCCAATGGCAGCGCCGGAGCCGCGCCAGCGCCGGGCTGAGCCGACAGGTTGGACCATCGCATGGCAAAGATTCGAACACACGTTCGATCAACTGTCCAGCCCGCCATGCGGGTGACGCGCGGCTCATCGCGTACGAAAAAAATGGGCCGCGGACCGTAACCGGTCCGCGGCCAGATGCTGCGATCAGCTCAGTGGTTGTGCGCCGCGAGCTGGGTGCGTACGTCGTCCATGTCGAGCTTCTCGACCTGGTCGATCAGGGACTCGAGCGCCGACTCGGGGAGGGCGCCGGGCTGCGAGAAGACGACCACGCCGTCGCGCACTGCCATGATCGTGGGGATCGAGCGGATGTCGAACTTGGCGGCGAGGGCCTGCTGGTCCTCGGTGTCCACCTTGCCGAACGTGATGTTGGTGTGCTTCTCGGAAGAGCGCTCGTAGGTCGGGGCGAAGCGCACACAAGGCCCGCACCAGCTCGCCCAGAAGTCGACCAGGACTATGCCGTCCTTGCCGGTGACCTCGTCGAAGTTCTCTGCCGTCAAAGCAACGGTCGCCATGATCTCTCCGTCCACGGGAATTGTCCTACGTGCGGTTGAACTCATCGTCCGCTCTGCTAATTCCCGCAGGCTAGCCGGGTGACACGTGGCCTGCAGCACCCTTGCCCCGAATCGACTCTCGATGGGCGGCGACCGCTGGTGACGTTCGGTAGGGAGAGCGTTCTCATCGCCGATGCTCTCGGTGATGTCCGTTTTGCGCGACGTCCGCCACCTTGAGTGTCGCGTCCGCGACAGATCGCTGCTCTCGGGCGTTGAACGGTGACGAACGGCAATAGTAAAGAAAGTTAATTGTGACCTGGGTCACGTATGAAAACCCTTCACATAGATACGGACGGTAAGGCAGACTGTCTCTCAACAGAGCGTGGGCGGCGGGTGCCGGGGAGGGCCCCGCCGCTCATTGCGTCCGCCTCCGGGTGTGGCTCAGGCCCCTGGCGGCGGCGCAGACCTCCAGACCGTAGCCTGATCGGCCATGACCGAAGATGACGCCGAGATCGGCGTCGGGCCGTGGCCGGGGCAATGGCCGGTCGGCGACCACTACGATCCCGAGCTGCTCGCGACCGGCGACCGCCGCAACGTGGTGGACCGATATCGCTACTGGCGGCGCGAGGCGATCGTCGCCGACCTCGACAAGAGCCGGCACGGCTTCCACGTCGCCATCGAGAACTGGCAGCACGACTTCAACATCGGCACGGTCGTACGCAATGCCAACGCCTTCCTCGCCGCCGAGGTGCACATCGTCGGCCAGCGCCGGTGGAACCGCCGCGGCGCGATGGTGACCGATCGTTATCAACATGTGCGGCACCACCCGAGCATCGACGACTTCGTGGCCTGGGCGGCCGCGGACGGACTGTCGGTGATCGGCATCGACAACCTGCCCGGCTCGCGGCCGATGGAGACCGTCACCCTGCCGCAGCGCTGTGTCCTGCTCTTCGGCCAGGAGGGCCCCGGCCTCTCCGCCGCCGCGCGGGCGGCTTGCGATCAACTGTTCTCAATCGCCCAGTACGGATCTACTCGATCGATCAACGCCGGCGTCGCGAGCGGCATCGCGATGCACGCGTGGGTTCGCGCGCACGCGGGACCCCCGCCCGAGTGATCATCCCTCCGCAGAACCACCCGGAGGGATGAATCCGCAGGTTGTGCCCGGGTTCTTCGGATTCGCTTGACGGCGGCCCCGGCTACCCGCACGGTAGACGGGTGGGTGTCACGATGAGTTGCCCCCGATGCGGTGCGCAGGTCCGGCCGCCGGATCTGATGCACAGCGATTGGCGCTGCGACAACTGTGGTGACGTCCCGCCGTTTCACGTCGCCCGGCACATCAGCGCCGAGATCGTGGAGGCCGTGCTGCGTCAGCCGGCGCCCACGCCACAGCGCATGCCGCTCTGGTGCCCGTGGCCGCTGCCGCCGGGCTGGATGGTCACCGGCGTGGGCTGGGCCGGCGATGACAAGAATGGCGTACGAGCAACTGCTCTTGCTTGTAGCGGTCCCGAACCGCTCGGCGGCGGCCCGGCAGAGGTGGTCCTGATCGCCGAGCAACCGGGCGTCGGCCTGGGCACACGGTTCGCCGGGATCCCCGGCCTGGACCCGGGCTATCTCATCGCCGAGTCGCTGGCCGACCCGGGTGGACACCCCGGCCCGCACGCCAAGATCAAGGCCGGCGGACACCCCACTCCACTGTGGTGCGTCAAGTCCCCGGAAGATCGAAGTGCTTACGTGAGTGAGGCCAAAGGAATGTGGCTCTATGCGGTAGCGTGGCCGGCAAGCGCGGGCTATTTCCTCGCCGAGCACGTCGTCCTGCACGACCTGTCCGACGGGGTGCCGCCCGAGCTCGTGTACGGTGCGCCGTCGCCGTACCTGCATGGCCGGGCCTGATCAAGTTCGTGCATGATCTCGTCTAGCCTGCGGGACGGTATCGGCTTTTCGGACACATTGTTCACACGGAGCGACGAAGCTGATACCGTCAGTACTGCCGCGGCGCTGACCGTGACCCGCACCGGAGGAGAAGGCCCGCCATGATCAAGAAGGTCCTCACCTGGCTTGGCATCGCATTCTTGATCTTCTTCATTGCCTTCAACCCGAGCTCGGCCGCCCAGGTGTTCCAGTCGCTAGGTGGCACAATCGGCGACATTGCCCGGGGCTTCGGCCAGTTCTTCACCAACCTCGTCGCTTAACATCACCTGATGGGTCCTGGTGAGCCGCGTCAACCCGGTGACGAGGGTGCACGCCGCCCTCGGGACGACGACGAGACATTCGGATACGACGATCCGGCGTTCGACGAACACCCTGAGTATCCACGGGAGCCCGTGTATTCGGAGGGTCCCGGGTTTTCTCCGGACGCCGGCTACTCGGCCGACACTGCCTATTCGCCCAGCGCCGGCTACGCCACCGACCAGCGCGACGAGTACACGGACGAGTACGAGGCTCCCGTCTTCACCGAGGAGGAGCTGCAGGGTCTCGGCGGCGGTGGCCAGGGTGGACCGCGCCGAGTGCTGCCGCTCGAGGACGAGCCGACCACGCTGGTCGCGCGCTACTTGTTCCCCACAGAGCGCTACAGAGGCGAGTGGAAGCGACACTGGATCCACTTGTCCACTCCGCTCTCGATCGGCGCCGGTGCCACGCTCCTGCTCGGCTATCTGGCCGGCTTCCTGACCAAACAGAACATCAACGGCCTGGTCACCGCCGCCGTGCTGCTCTGGCTGGCGGTGATCAGCTGGGTCGCGTGGAAGGTCTTCGACTGGTACTTCGACCGCTTCATCCTGACCAACAAGCGGGTCATGGTCGTGAACGGGATCATCACCCGCCGGGTCGCGATGATGCCCTTGCTGCGGGTCACGGACATGAAATACGAGCAGTCCGCCCTCGGCCGGATGCTGAACTACGGCACGTTCGTGCTCGAGTCGGCCGGCCAGGATCAGGCGCTCCGCGAGGTCAAGCACCTGCCCAATCCGAACGAGCTGTATCTGCGCGTGGTCGAGGAGATGTACGAGCCGCAGGCGGTCGAGGCCCGATTGGGCAAGGATGGTGACTCAGGCGACGACGCCTGACGCGCTCGGCGGCGTCGATGTAAGCACCCCGTAGTGTCTCCGAGTGACCAGAATCGACCTGCATTGCCACTCGACCGCCAGTGACGGCACGCTGACCCCGGCCGAGCTGATGGCCGCGGGGGTCGACGCCGGCCTGGACGTCATGGCGATCACCGACCACGACACCACCGGCGGCTGGGCGCCCGCCGCCGAGGCCCGGCCCGATGGTCTGACCCTGGTCCGCGGTGCCGAGCTGTCCTGCCGCTGGCACGGCTCGTCGCCCGCGATCCCGCTGCACCTGCTGGCCTATCTGTTCGATCCCACCGAGCCGCAGCTCGCCGCCGAGCTGGCCCGGGTCCGCGCCGACCGGGAGACCCGCGCCGAGAAGATCGTCGAGCTGCTCCGCGCGGACGGCGTGCCGATCAACTGGCCCGAGGTGTACGGCTATGCCGCCGGCGGCTCGGTCGGTCGCCCGCACATCGCGCAGGCGCTGATCCGCGCCGGCCTGGTCCGCACCACGAACGAAGCCTTCGCCAGCCGCTGGCTCGGTGCCCGATACTTCGTGCCGAAGGCCGATATGGACGTCTTCGAGGCGGTCCGCCTGGTCCGCGCCGCGGGCGGCGTGCCGGTCTTCGCCCACCCCAAGGCCACCAGCCGCGGCCGGATCGTGCCCGACCAGCTGATCGTCGACCTGGCCGGCGCCGGCCTCTTCGGACTCGAGGCCGATCATGAGGACCACACGAGTGGGCAGCGCGAACAGGTTCGGGCGCTGGCCGAGCGGCTCGGCCTCGTCGTCACCGGCTCGTCCGACTTCCACGGCACACACAAGACGGTCCGGCTGGGTGCGTTTCTGACGGCGCCTTCCGCGTACGAAAAAATCGTCTCGACCGCCACCGGAGTCCCGGTCCTGGGGTGACACTCGCCGCACTGAACAGCGGCGATGCACCGGAGCCCCTAGGTTGATCCGGTGAATTTCAAGCTGTTCGGCGAGGTCTTCGTGACCTTGCTGGTAATCGTCGACCCGCCGGGCATGGTGCCGGTCTTCCTCGCCCTGACCGGGACCCTGTCCGCCCGCAACCGGATGAAGGCGGGCACCCAGGCGGTCCTGCTGGCCCTGGGCGTGATCGTCATCTTCGCCGTGGCCGGCCAGACCCTGCTCGACTACCTGCACGTCCAACTGCCGGCCCTGCAGGGCGCGGGTGGCCTGCTGCTGGTCCTGGTGGCGCTGCAACTGCTCACCGGCAAGACCGACGAGCCCGAGCAACACGGCGCGACCAACGTGGCGCTGGTGCCGCTGGGCACGCCGCTGCTGGCCGGACCGGGCGCGATCGTGGCGACGATGCTGTTTGTCAAGCGCGCGGACGGTTTCACCGACTACGTGATCATCGGTCTCGGCATCCTCGCAGTGATGATCACGGTGTGGCTGGTCCTGCGCTTCTCCGGTCTGATCGTGAAGCTCCTGCGGCCGAGCGGCATCGAAGTGCTGACCCGGATCGCGGGCCTGCTGCTGGCGGCGATCGCGGTCCAGCTCATCGCGGACGCGGTCGCCGCGTTCGTACGCCTCTACAGCGCGTAGCGGTTTTGTGTCGTACCCACCTGGCAGGATTGCCCCGTGGCTTCGACGTCGTCTCGTTCTCCCGTCCCCGAGCAGCTCGGCTTCGCCGGGATGCCCGAGCGCCTCTTCGTGTGCACCCCGAGCAAGCTGGGCGCCTATGAGGACTGTCCGCGCCGCTACCGATATTCGTATGTTGACCGGCCGACCCCGCCGAAGGGGCCGCCCTGGGCGCACAACTCGCTCGGCGCGAGTGTGCACACCGCACTGAAGAACTGGTACGCACTTCCCGGCGATCGCCGCAGCTCCGAGGCGCTGCCGACGCTGCTCAAGGCGACCTGGGTCCGCGAGGGTTACCGCGACGTCGACCAGGAGCGGCAGGCCTATCGTCGCGCGCTCGCTTGGCTGGAGTCCTACGTGGCGACTCTCGACCCCGACGACGAGCCGCTCGGCGTCGAGCGGGTGGTGGCCACCAAGACGGGGGTGCTGGCGTTCAACGGCCGCGCCGACCGCATCGACTCCCGCCCCGGCCCCAACGGCCCCGAGGCGGTGATCGTCGACTACAAGACCGGGCGGTACGGGCTGGACTCCGACGACGCCCGCGGGTCCCAGGCGCTGGCTCTCTACGCGTATGCGGCACAGCGCGTCTTCCGCCGCCCGTGCCGTCGGGTCGAGCTGCACCACTTGCCGACCGGCACTGTCGCGGCGCACGAGCACACCGAGGAGTCGCTGGCCCGGCAGCTGTCCCGGGCCGAGGAGACGGCGCGCGACATCATCGCGTCGGAAAAGGCGGTGGCCGCGGGCGCCGATCCGGACGCCGAGTTCCCCACCAATCCGGGCACGCTCTGCGCCTGGTGTGACTTCCGTCGCACCTGCCCGGCCGGTGCCGACGTCCCGCAGAAGGAAAGCTGGGCGGCGATCGGGGAGTAGGGGTTGCGGGCTATGCCAGGCCGGCGCGGCGGGCCGACTCGACCTCGGCGATGTGCACCCAGCGCAACAGGTCGGGCTCGTCGATCCGGAACCGCTCGCCGGTGCGCGGGGTCGACCGCCGACATCCGGGCGTGCAGGCGGCTGCCGTAGACGATCGTGCCGACGAAGTCCGAGGTGTGGATCAGCCGGCCCACGGTGACCTTCAGGCGGCCTCGTCTGTCGCTCGCAGGGCCTGGCAGGAGGGGCAGAGCCCCCAGAATGTGACCTCGGCCTCATCGACCTCGAAGCCGTGGTCCGTGCCCGGCTCCAGGCACGGCCGATCACCCACCGCGCAGTCCACGTCCTCGATCGTCCCGCAGCCACGGCAGACGATGTGGTGATGGTTGTCGCCCGCGCGCGCCTCGAACCGGGCTGGGCTGCCGGCCGGCTCGATCCGGCGGGCCAGGCCGGCCCGGGACAGGGCGCCGAGCACGTCGTACACGGCCTGGGTGGAGACCGAGTCGATCCGCTCGCGGACCTGCTGGGTGATCTCGTCAACCTCGAGGTGGCCGCCCTGGGTGAGCACGTCCAGCACGGCGAGACGCGGCCGCGTGACCCGCAGGCCGTGCGTGCGCAGCAACTCTTCGCCGGTGGACATCGGTCCATGACAGCACGCCATGCCGGGAACGCTCAACTGATGATTGCCGCGCCAGCAGTCGAGTAACTCCCGTGCTGGGCCTTTGAGCACGATTTCTCAACAAGCCAGCGGTCCGGTGAACCGGAATGGTCAACTGCGCGTAGGCGCATGCAAGGGGGATGTTTGCGGCGTCAGATAACTCTAAGCTGTCTGCCCAGTCCCATGATCAAGGAGTTGCCGTGTTCGACCAGATAAGCGGCCTGCCCGTGCACATCCTGGTGATCCATGCGGCCGTGGTGTTCGTGCCATTGCTGGCGCTAGGTGCCATCGTCTACGCGGTGCTGCCCCGCTTGCGAGCACGCATCGGGTGGGCGGTCATCTCACTCGCGATCATCGCGCCGATCGTCACCTTCGTCTCCAAGCAGTCGGGCGAGAAGCTCTACAACCGCCTGATCGAGAACGGCATGAGCGGCAAGGGCAAGGAGATGCTGGATGCCCACCAGGGCTACGGCACGCGGACGTTCTGGTTCACGCTCGCCCTTGGCGTGGTGACGCTGGTGATGGCCATTCTCACGCTCCGCCGCTCCGGGTCACTACCGCGTGTTGTGGATCTGGTGCTCGCGGTGATCGCCGTGGCGTTGGCGGCCATTTCGGGCTATTACGTCTTCAAGACCGGGGACTCCGGCGCCCACGCGGTCTGGGGAACCTACTGATTGACTGAGTGCCCCCGGCCGTCATGTGGGGTGACGGCCGGGGCCACTCGCCGGCAGCTCTAGAAGATCGCTCGGGCGCAGAGCAGGCACATGAGGATCAGGGCGATCGCGCCCGCCACCAGGCCGACGCCGTAGGTGACCGTGCGCGCCGATCCCTCGGCCTCGTCGACCGCGTCCATGTCCTGCCTTGGCATGTCCCGCGGCGGAGGCGGCTGCGCCACTGTCGGCGGCCGCCAGTGCGCAGGCGGCGGGTCCGCCCGCGGCGGCCCCCGATAAGCGGGCGCAGGGTCAGGCACCGGCGCCGAAGGCCCGGGCCGACCGGCCTCGGGCTCGAAATCCGGCCGCTGCCAATACGCGTCGTCCTCGTTACCGGTGGGGGCGCTCACGTTCATCGACGCTACATGGAGCGGGAACGGACGCCACGCACGCCGCGACTACGCTCTACCCCGTGGACATCCTGGATGAGCCGGAACGCGACGCCGACGGCGAACGCACGGTCGACCTCGACCCCGAAGAGGCGCCGCTGCTGCCTGAGCAGACCCGCGACGACACCGAACGCGGCTGGGGCGAACGCGACAACTCCAACGACGACCGCCTCCTCGAGGACCGCCCGCCCCACTGGGGTTAGGACGGCTGCCTTTTGTCCCGGCCGGGTCTCGCCTCGCAGGCCCGGCCCGGTCTCGCGCGCCGTCACGGTCTGATCAGCACGGCGAATCCCCTTCCTGGTTGAGCGACCGCAGTGGCGGCCTCGGCCGGAGTCAAGGCGACGAGTAGACCACCCGTCGTGGGGTCGTCGGCACCCGTCACGCTGAGAACCAGCGCCGCTGCAGCGACGGCACTCGGCTCATGGATGTCGTCGCCGACCCGGAGCAAGTCGACCCGGTCGCCTGGATGGATCAGGGCTAGCGCCGTGGGCTCGGCCAACCGCACCGCCACGCCGACCGTGCCGGCCGGCACCGTGGCACGTGAGCTCCCGCCGGAATCAACGGGGTTTGGCCGGGTTGAGTCCTGGCTGTGCGCGATTGCGTTCTGGCTGGCTGCTGCGGCGCTCCTGGCCGCAGTCGAGCCGGCCGCCGGGGTCGGCGGTGGCGCGCATGTTTCCGGCCCGGACCAGAGGATCAGGACCGCCGTGACAAGCAAGGCCGTGATCGAGGCTAGGCGGATCAGGGAGCCGCGGCCCGGGCGACGCCAGCGGACTGGGTCCAGACGGGCCTCCGCGCGCCCGCGGCGGGGCAAGCGGGATCGAGCCATGGGCGCCTCCTGCCCTGGCGGGCGGCCCGGGAATCGGGCGCCGAGGACCCAGAGGTTAGGCGGAAACGCCACACCCCGGCGGTTGCCCTGTGGACAACGCCGGGGTGTGGATAACCGACGCGCTCGGCGCCGAGCGGGTTAGCTCAGGAGGCAGCCGCGGCGGCCTTCGAGCCACCCGACGAGCCCGAGCCCGAGCCGGATGACGAAGACGACGAGGAGGTCGACGATGACGAGTTCGACGACGAAGAGTTCGAGGATGACGAGTTTGACGACGAGGAGCCCTCGGACGAGCCGTTCGAGGATCCGTTCGCGGCGGTGCCCGACGTCGAGCTGGACTCCGACTTGCTGGAGTCCGCCTTAGTGTCGGACGACGAGCCGTTCGCCTTCTCGGCGCCCGCCCGCGAGTCGTTGCGATAGAAACCGGAGCCCTTGAAGACGATGCCCACGGAGTTGAAGACCTTGCGGAGCCTGCCCTGGCACGCGGGGCATTCGGTCAGTGCGGGGTCAGAGAACGACTGCACCGCCTCGAGCTGCTCGCCACACTCGGTGCAGGCGTACTGATACGTGGGCACGGATCCTCCGGCTTACTCGATGCTGAACTGCTCCGGCGCTTGGCACTCGCCTTCAGAGAGTGCCAATGCTGCGCCATCGGAGTTTATTTCGTCCAGTCCGAGTCGAGCTTGAGGGTCACGCCACCACTAGGAGTGATCGCCGCTTCTACCGGCTGGTCGTGTTCTTCGGCCGGCACGGAGTCGACTAGTTCGCCGTCGTAGAGCAGTGCGACGGTGAAGGCGGAGGCGGTGCGGGCCAGTGCCCGGTCGTAGGAACCGCCGCCTCGGCCCAGGCGCATGCCGAGGCGATCGACGGCCAGCGCGGGCACGATGACCAGGGTGGCTTCGCGGATCGCGTCGACGCCGCGCCGGCGGCCGGCGGGCTCGCGCAAGCCGCGCGGGCCGGCTCGGAGGGAGAGCGGTCCCTCGTAAAGCGCCCAGTCCAGGTCCCCGTCGTCGAGCAGGACGGGGAGGAGCAGGCGACCGCCGGGAGGCAGTGCCTCGGCCAGCAATTCGGGCAGGTCGGGACCGCCGGGCTCGGAACCGACGGGGACATAGGCGGCGACAGTGGGCGCTTCGTCCTGCGGCGGGGTGGGTGTTGAGGTGTGGATGAGGGAACGGAGGTGGAGCTGGATCGAGGAGGCGGCGGCGCGGCGGGCGGACTCGGATAACGATCGGCGGGCTGTAATTGAACGATTGCGTAGCGCAAACTTTGTCGACCGTGATCCTTCCGCTTCCCTGGCGAAATCCGGCATGCAACACCCCCTTTTGAAAACCGGCAAACAGGGCACACTATGTCAGCATCGCTCCAAAGAGGGCCACTCCCGGGAGGATGCGTGACGCTACGTGGCCGACTCACTACTGCCTTCTTGGCGGTCGTGCTCGGTCCGGTCCTGCTCGGAGCCATCTTTGTCGGCATGACTGTGGCGACCGTAAGCCGGGACCGGACGGTCGAACGACTTGATCATGCCGCTACGACGGTGCGCACGGCGATTGGCGCGGTGTGCCGGCAACTTCAGGCGGTCGCCGATGCGGTTGCGGTGTTGCCGGCGGAGGACCGGCGAGCTGCGGCCGATCAGCTCGTCGCCCGCGGGCTGGCCTCGGCGATTCAGGTCACCAACGGCGACAAGCCCGGGTTCCAGGCCGGCGCGACCGGCACGGGCGGCAGCGGCACAGGCAGCAGCGGCACAGGCAGCACGGGCACAGGCAGCAGCGGGACGGGCAACAGCGGCAGCGTGGGCAGCGGCACCGGCACCGGCAGCGCGGGCGCCGGTACCGGCAGCGCGGGCGGCACGGGCACAGGGGGCACCGGCACGGGCAGCACGGGCGGCGGGAACGGCGCCGCCACGCTCGGCTGGCGGGACTGCGCCGCCCCGACC
>Ga0307508_10005289_pt1 | contig 12317 bp, 6 predicted proteins | sample 9_EM_MG_FD_203089 | JGI IMG/M metagenome (GOLD analysis project Ga0307508, IMG submission 203089) | Populus trichocarpa ectomycorrhiza microbial communities from riparian zone in the Pacific Northwest, United States - 9_EM | ecosystem: Host-associated > Plants > Roots > Unclassified | place... | reverse complement strand
CGGCGGGGACGGAATGGAAAATTGTAGTGGTGCAGCTTTAGGAGGAAGAGGCAACGGATGAGCACTTGCATGACTGCTTTCAGGCCACTCATTGGAACTTCCCTGAAACAATTTATGATTTGATAGAAATGAAAAAATATTTTTGGGGTTAAGGTAGGAACTTTGCAATGTTGGGCTATGAAATGGAGAACGTTCGGGACTAAAAACAGTTTTAACTGGTGGCACTTGTGAAGAATGGCTTGCAAGCCTACCGAAGTCTGGAATCTCCAAAGTTGACTGAACCTGGTTTTCTCGACGAGCCACTAAAGTAGGTAAAAAGTCTCCGGTGTATGATCTTTGTGGGCTAACAGTCGCAGGACTTGGGAGTCCACTTGTCGGGGCACTTCTAGGAGAAGTAACCCCCCTGAACTTGTATTTAGCACCTTCAACGTTTACATCATTTGACAGTACCCTATTAGAATCGCCTGAAGATTTAGTCGACTCAGTGGCAACACGAGAAGCAAAAAGATCCCTGGCATTCAATCTTGGTGGACTGGCAGAAGGACTTGAGAAACCACTTGTTGGGGCACTTCTGGCGGGGATTTTCAGTCTTATGTCAAGATTAGTGCTTTCAACATTTGCGTGCCAAGAGAACCTCTGACGAAAATTGCTTGAAGGTTTGGCAGACTTTATAGCAATGTGATCAGTGCTATTCCTGATGGTGTTCATAGCCAAATCAATAGGGAAGATCAACATAGTGACATACTTTTATATACGAAAAATTTGCAATTCGACAATCAAACAACGTCACAATATTTAGGTTTCTTAAGATTGACTCCAAATCCTAACCTCATCGCAAATATATAGATTACCCTACTGACATCATTCAGGGAACACAGAAACAGAACTTGATCACGTTACCTTGAAGTGATTTGATACCGTGCAAGTGAATTTTGACTTGCTATAGGAAATATATCATACCAAATGCACCCATTACATTCGATTTCATCTATCTCAATATCCATCTTTATATCATTTACTCAAATTTGTTGTCACGGATGAGCACATATTCAAAGGGCTGATTAGCCTTATCCTTGCAGTCATGACCTGTAGTTTCATCACTTGGTTTGCGTTCTTGATTACAAGGGGGTGACTTGAATCCAAGATCTTGAGCTACAGGCTCATTATCAATCACTAAAAAATAAAAACAAAAGAAAGAGAACAGAGAACACAAATGTTTATCCTGCTTGTAACTGACGCAACTGCCTTCAGCTATTTGTTTAGTACTTTTCTCTTCCACAATGAATACAAGTGTTCATAATAAAAAAAAACTAGCATCCAATTTAGAAATGAAAAAAAACATGTACAAAATGATCTTACCTCCCTAACACATGGCCCGGGCCTTCTTCCGATGATCCGGGATGACCCTGGGTCAAAACCGAACCCAACGACTCCCGTTTCCTAGTCAAAAGCGATTCAGGTACTGGCAATGGATGCGGGACGGCCACCGAAGACCAGTGGTCCGCCCCGCCCGGAGACCACGACTTTTTGGCGGAATCAGGGTCAGCAGGCGGAGAACTTGGTCGGTCCGTGAGATTAAGATTCAAGCCAAGCTCCTGATCACTGACATGCCTAAGCTTCCTCTGCCGCTCAAGCTTCTTCTGCATAAAAGATTGGCCACGGGTATTCCAGGAATTACCAGCAGTGCCATGGAAGTTGTTGCTGTCATCCTTTGGGGAAGAAACAGAGGGGTATGATGGCATTGAAGAAGAGGAGGAACAAGTTTTTGAAAAGAAATGCATTTCGGGGGTTTGGAGAGAAAGGAAATGAAAGTGTTTGAAAGCTTCATGTGAACGTGCGGTTGTGGTAGTAATCGTCGCTAGCTGCAAGCCTTGGAAAGAGAGGAACTACTTAGGTTGCTTCGTTGTTGTTGCGACGCTTACTTCTTTTTTTTTGGTCAAGTTCTGCACTTGTTTTTTCAGTCAACTGCGAATATGAACGAGGATTTTGGAGGAGTGGAAATCTAAGGGATCTGACTGATTTGCCGAACTTCGAACTCCCTTCTGGCTTTTAAAGGTCAATTTGCTCCTTTTGTGAGCTTGGATTAAATCTTTTCTTTCCTTCCTTTTTTATCCACTTTGCAACAAGTTTTAACAGAACAACCTTCATACTGATATCGATATTTTCATAGCCAATTCCACGGTAAATAACCCAACTTATGTTTGTCAATGGTAATTGAGTTGAAGAAATGGGAGTGGTAAACACGAAATCTCTGCAGGCGCGAAGGTCAATCTACGTGACTCGCGAAATGGACCACGAGAGAGATAGACCAGCTAGCGTTGATGGAGAGGAGAGATGGACTTCAAATTTATTTTACTTTATGAGAGTATTTCTTTCTTTCTTTAATTAAATTAAGGGTGACAACTTGCTATTTTTATCGTTATTTAATAAGATGAACTTGAGCCAAAAAAAATCTAGATGGTTGACAATATCTATGATGCACCGTGAGCGTACGGCAAAATCACAAGTTGTTTTTCCAGGATTTGATCTTGTTAGTTCTACGAGTCCTTGCTTTGCATTTCTTGGCAAACTACCTATACGCCCTAAATTATTTGTGAGTTTTCGATTTAGTTTCTTCAACCTACTACGATTATGGAAAAAAAAATTGCTTGAGTTTTTGAAATACATGGTCGCGTGACCATTTTCTTTGAATCCATTTGCACTATTATTGTGGAGCTGGTAACAGCTAAGGCATTGGGCGTTTTGCATTGTAAAATTCATGTTTTTTTTTTTTTTTTTTTATAATAAGAAATAAACGGCTCCTTTCTTCTCTTCGCAGGCAGAGACACAGACAAAATTGTAGATAAAACTTAACTTTGCACCGTCATTCCATCCGTCATGCCGGTATGCCGATTAAATGGAGGGTATTTTTTTATTTTCAAATGTATTAAAATATATTTTTAAAAAATTTATTTTTAACATTAACACATAAAAATATCTAAAAACCACATAAAAATTTTAAATAAAAAATATTATTTTTTATAAAACATTATTTGGATCGCATTCCAAACAGACAAACAACACCTTGTAAACTGAAAGCCAGGATGCCAATTTATTGATTGCTTATGACAAGATATTGTTCCTTTCAACAACCTTAATCACGAAGATTTTGCAGTTTTGGATATGTTAACGACAGCTTCCATAAAACAACTGATCTGTGTGAGATTAATGGCAAACACAGTTAAAACTCAAAATTGAAAACGTATACCAGAGGGTAGAATTGCTGAAAGTTTCGGTGGTTGACCTGTGTCTGTGCCATATCGTGTCAATGATTTACTAATTTTACGAGGAATTCTTTCGCCTCACGCAGTGGCAATTTCCTCTCATACTAGTAGAGAATACATGATAATAACATAAAATGAACAAATACACTTGAGAAAAGACCGTTAAAAATTACTAGGTTGAAAGCTGAAACCCCACCAACCGAACTTATCTTTGAAATGGTAGGTAATTCTGTTGAAGATGTTAAGAGCTAGAAACCCGACATCTCTTTAGCTACGAAGGTCGATCTACATGACTTACAAAATGGACTACGAGAAAGGTAGAGATGGTCGAATTCAGAGTTGTTGGAGGAGAGAGAGAATTTTATCTTTACTTGTTTGGGTCTTTTACCAAATTAGAGTAGTTTGGTAAAAGATTTGAGAATATAATATAAGATAGTAAAGTATTTAAGAAATAATATATTTTCACTTAACCTCTAACGAGAATCACGATTTTATTAATAAACCACTAATAGAAATGACAATTGTGTTTCAGCTCATGCCTTATAGTATGAAATTTTTAACTTCTAATGCAATTTGATTTCTTCTTATATGCTAGAAATAGTATAAACAAGGTTATTTTGAACAACAGTTGAAACCACTGATACAATAAATTTTGTATCAAGCTGATGGTGGTTATATATATATACACACACGTGCGCGCGCGCTATATGTGTGTTTACCTTTTAACTTTATTATCTCAAAGGAATCTGACCTTTTATGATATCCTCCATGCAAGTACCATTGACATTCAGGTGCATAAATATATTGTAATTAAACAAATATTTGGTTTGAACTTTGAACTCGATATTCAAGTGAACATGCAATGTATCATTGCTTAACAACATTCACCAAATCAACTTTAGTTCTAAAAGTTTGTTCAACTACCAAATCACTATTACTATATGATTTTTTTATGATAAACAAACCAATCATTAAAAAACATGTCATCAACTCCGATATCATAACTAAATTCTAGAACAAGAGGCCTCATCACTCCATCATCATCATCTGATTTTTCAACTAAACTCATGACACTCATATTTTCATTATCACTAGGTTTGGAGGAGTCATACCTATGCTGATCATAATATACATTTTTAATCCTATTTCATCACAAATTCTCACAACCTTATCTTCCAATGTCCTAGATGTATCAACTTTAGCTGAATGTGATAATTGTCCAAGTGGTCAAACAAATATACATTAGTATCTCTATACTTCACATTATATGAGCTTCTAAGTTTAGGTTGACTACTCACATATAACTCTATTATATTCGTTTTATTTTGGACAAATAATTCCATCACATTTCTAAAATTTGCATAACTTGCAATCGGTATCAGAAAATACTAATGTTCCTCAACAAGAGATCTCCAAGTGATATCTATTTCAACATCATTACAATTCAACCCTAAGTCTGCCACATATAATTTTTTTGGTATTTTCAAATGACATGCCTCTAGTAACATTTAAGAACATAATACTTTCGTTAATATAAGTGAAACTATTATTCGTATAAGGAACAATAATACCATCATAATGACACAACATAAAAAAGTTTGAAGACATATTCTGTAAAATAAGATCGAATACTCCTTTTCATCAAAATTAAATTATCTCACAATTCAACGCAAACCTTAACTGTTATTACTCTGTCTTTAATAATATCAATGACAAAATATATAATTGTATAAATTAAAGACTAAATGATCTAAATTGAATAAAATCTCTAATTATGACAATTTTTTAACCAAAACTTAACACGGACTCTAGTTGCTATGATTTCAACCATAACTTTGTTAATAACATTAATTGATTAAAAATCTATCTAATTTATCAATTAATTTTTTTTATCTTAATTCAAACAATTACTAAATATGACAAGTAACCTAATAATCAATTTATAATCTAATTTCTTTAATTCAAACCTATTTGATTTCATAAATAACATCAATTGTATTAAAAAATATAATCGCAACACTCAAAACCCAAAATTATCTTAACATCAACAAAATACCTAATTATCAAACAAAACACAAATAATCATAAATGAAAACTCAAAATTTATCAATTCAATAATGAAACCCATAAAACTAAGAAACAATGCATGATCATGTTTACGGATTTAACACGATTTTTTTCACAGAGAAAAGGGCTTTATAATTCTCTTTAATTTTTTATTATGTTATTTCAATTACATGATCTAAGGTCGGGTATGGCGGGATATCTCGGGTTGGTTCAACCCTAATTAATGTGGTTCCGGATTTATCATGACTTATTTTTTATGTCCATTTTTTACAAGAATCCTAATCTTACAAGAATCCTTATCTTCACCTAAGACTACTCTTTGAGAAGAGACTGAAAATGATGAGATCGAGTCACTAATTTTCAATAAAAGTTAAAAGGTAGTAGATTTACTATTAGGTTATAAAACTATTGGATGTAAATGGATTGTAGAAAGAAATTTAAATAAGATGGAACCACAGAAAAATACAAAGTTAGGCCTATTGCTAAAGATTTAAGCAAGAGGAGACCTAGACTATTTTGACTCATTCTCTTATCTTGCAAAAGTTGCATCCATAAGTTGACTGAGGATGTCCACTGTGTGAGTTAATAAATAATTTCCATTCATAGAAAATTAAAAACGTTTTTCAAGAAAACGAGATGTTCGTACCTTGTGTGTTAAAAAAAATATAAAATTAATATTTTTTCTGCAAGAAATTTATTATATTAGCATCAAAATATATTAACTGTAAAACGTGCTTCAGGTTTGACTATTATTCTCCGTGTTAATGGTATTGGCAGTTAAAATTTCAAAGTTAGGTTTGAAATATATAATTAACTATAACACTCAGTTCAGGTTTAATGAAATCTATTTTCAAAATATTTTCCGTAGACATAAAAAAATAAATAAATAAAACAAAGAAAGAAAAGAAAAGGAGGAAAGAACAACAGAACTGGGTTTAACTGAAAGCAACTTAAATTACGGTCTCGTGCAGGCCTACAATTGCCCATCAGTTCTCGCTAAATTTAGGCCTTCAGCAACCGGCCTTTAACCCCAAACCTCCAAAGGCCCTAAACCCTAGCCCGCCCTCTTCCTCCTCAAATTATAGGGTTTTTCAATCAGACTCTCCTCCCTCCAAGCCCCGCCAGAAAATCCTCTATTCACCGCCAAAAAAACCCCCAACTAGCAACAATACATCACCTAATACCTCTAACCACACTCTGAATGCATGGTTAAGCCGTGCCGTATCACTTCGAATGCATGATTAATCCGTGCCGTATCACTTCGAATGCATGATTAATCCGTGCCGTATCGGATTCTTAATAGGAACCTGTCCCCCTAGTTTCTCGAATTTCTCTACAGATGAAGACGAATTCGAAGAAACCGATGGCAGCGCAGTTTATGGACACACTCTCTTAATCCAGCGGCCTTCTACCGTAGAATGGACACCGAATTTGGTTAGTTTGGTTAGTTTTATCAGTACTGTGGATTGGTACCCGATAATTCTCAGAAATATGGGCGGTGACTTTGTCTGTTACACTCTTCTCTATGCAAGAAATCCACATGATTCAAATCGCTGGTTCAGGTCAGCTTAAAGAAGGCTCGTTATTAAGCAATTTTTTGCGTCTCTGCCACTAAGAGTTTTAGGTTTTTTTGCACAGGATTCAAGTGGAGACGTGGGACGATATGGCGAAATTGTGCTTTCAACATCTAAAGCCAAATGATCACACATATGTCTCGGGCCATTTGGAGTCTTACTTCAAGGTTTCTAGCAAAGGAAATCCAAAGTCCAGTTATAAGGTTCCCCATTTGAATTATAATAGTTTGCTTGGATATGTCATTTAAATTTTTGAAAACTGCGTGGAATTATTAATGATTTATGCTTACTTATAGAAATAGAGGCTAGAGGCAGCTAGTTAATTTTTTTTAATGATGATTATCATTGCTGGAAGATTGATATGTTTCTGATTGCTTCTCAAAGAATTAGTTTGAGATACTCTGTGCTCTTTTGTTCACTAATACTGAATTGATTTTATTAGCCATTATTTGAAACGTTTGTATGTTTCTGAACCATACAAATAGGTTTTCTATTCTAAACACATTGATAAAGTCCACATAGACACAAGCAAACACAGTCACACACGTGTGCACTTGCTCACTCATTCCTACATGTGTGCGTGTAGAATGATTGAGTTTGTTTCTATAGATAATTGCGAATGGATTGCATTACATTGCACAACATGATCATCGGCCAGGCTGCCAAAGCCCTGAGTAATCAAAGTTTGAAACCTGCCAAAACCAGGAGGAATCAGAGTTGAAGCCTGTCGAAACCCTCCCTGAGGAATCAGAGTCAGGGACATGCCAAAAATTTAAGGAACCAGAATCAGGTGCCTGCCAAAAATCCATGGAGCCACATTCAGGAGGTATCCGTTTTTCTTTTACCTGTTGAAGTTTATTTTCAATTATGTGCCCATCTCTCGTTCACCTGGCTCCTGGACAATACGCTGTGTTGTAGGTTATGAATGGCTCATAGTTCAATTAACATAAGAGATGGTTTAGGTGGGTTGTTTCTCAATATAGGACTTCCAAATCTTTGGCATGTTCAGGTGCCTGTCGCTTACAATCTTGGAATCTATTATTAGCTCATCATAAAGTTGCCAGATATGACTGCCTGGGTGTGTGGGGATCAAGAATGCTGATTACTGGCAGGCAAAGAAAGTCATACTGTTTGATTGGGCCATGGTTTTTTATATGATTGATAGCAGTGATTGATTTAGCATTGGTTTATTGTTTTTTTATATTTTGTTCACTACTCCCATGCTTATTTCTTTAAATTTCCTTATAACAAATTCAGCTGAAATTGGCATGGGAAAGGACAAAACCCACCTTTGCTTATGGAAAGCGCTTTTCAGCAGTCTGCTTGGGTGGTGGGATAACAAGAAAAATCGGAGTTACCCGACTTTAAGCACAAGATTAGTGGTTATGCACTTTAGTTGAGTCCAAATGAACCACCATGGATCAAAAGAAAAGTTCAATTGCTTGATTGGAAAATGGGAGAACATTGTGAAGAGGAAAGGCACAAAAACCTTTACTTGTGGCAAGGATTCTTCACCAGCCATCATGAATGGTGGGATTACAGGAACAATAAGAAAAACTCAAGGTCCCCAGACTTTAAGCACAGGGATACTGGTGAAGCACTTCGGTTGAATCCGAATTATCCCCCACGGGTAAACTTACAAATCCAATTTGCATGATTTAAACATGGGAGTAGAGCACCAAGAGCTACAGAGGTGCAAGTTGTCGTTCTCGTGTCTCTCATTGGGTGTATGATGGCTGAAAGTATACGTGCAGGACCCTTGAAAGAGGAATGGGTATGGGGATGGAGAACCACTGCGGGAGAGCTCCGTGCTTGCATATTTCTTATACCTCTTGCCTTCTGATGTATATTAGGTAGATACAAGGTTTTATGGTGGATTACTATAACCGACCATTAGCTGAGATGGCATTAACCACATTCGATGTTCAAATTTTGGGTGGCCAAATGTAAAGAAATTAAGAACATGAACAGCGGCAATTATCGTAACTACTGTAAAACTAAGGGTAGTCGATGTTTGGAAATATAAAAGTAATGGTCTTTTAAAGTGTTTTTCTGTTTTAAAATATATTAAAATAATTTATTTTTTAAAAAATATTTTTAATATTAACATATCAAAATGTTTTAATTTTTTTAAAAAAATTTCTTAAAAACACTAATGTAAAAACAAACCATGTCTTATTGGTCTATATAACAAGGAATGGGGTGTTTGTAATACTGTATGACTGTCTTAGAAATCGATGTATTTCGAGCATGTAGAATGAAGTTCGTTGAAATCGTTCGACGAGTTTCTTAAATAATAACGACCACCAATTGGTTAGTATCATGTTGGATTCATTTGTTAGGGCTACCCATCACGAATGAACTTTCCCGAAGAGTTAATTATGAGAATCAATCACCAAGTTTATACATACTTGCGACGTCAACTTGAATTTCACTCGGTTTTCTTTTTCACCGAACGTGGCTTTTATCATATAGGCCAGACACAATGTTCCCACCTAAATGGCTGTCTGCATCGTAATTAATGATTAATAAAAGGGCATCGTAATTAATGATTAATAAAAGGGTGTTTGAGAAAATGATAATAGTTATATTTTATTTTTAAAAAATAATTTTTGACACATCAAAATATTATAAAACATAAAATATTAAATTTTTTTAAATATTTCATTTAGAACATAATTCCAAACAACCTTCTATATAAGTTTGCTTGTACATGATGCCATGAGAATTTTACAATGTCAACCACACCGATTTGTCAAGGACTACGTACCTTATTTGTGCCCTCTGCACATATGAAGACATTGATTGATTCATTGACTGTAAATTGTATCCAAACGAGAAAGCTCAACGAGGTGATGCAATGACTTGCCGGAGCCAGTGTGAAAATCCTTGCTCTGGTTTAGAATGCATGCGCTCAAAGTCTCCGATCCCAAGCGGCGCTCAATGCTCTCAATCTAGTCATGGATCCTCCAGCCTTGACTGGTAACTGCTAGTAATGGTTCTTTTGTAGTCTCTGGCCCCATAATTGAGAGATTAATGCATCTCAAGTTGACGAGGGCACAGCAATCGTTTTCTGAGTCAAAAAGCCTTTCACGTGGACTGGATTATTTGAACAATACCACGTATCTTGCACTTGTCAATTAATTTGATGATGATACTTTTTTTAGCCTTCATTTCTATCCTAGAACCAATCGTCTTCTTGTTGGAATGAATGAAGGAGTCCATCTCGCTTGCGTGTCTTTTCTTGTTAGGATCACGTAGTTGGATAAAGAAAATCATCACATTATTGTCTCACATATATTTTTAAATAAAAACATTTTAAGCTTGAAATTATTTATATAGAATAATACTACTTTATACTTAATTTTTATTAAATAAATAAAAATGACGAGATTTGAACTCGTGACCGCTTGGTAATGAAACCTCTGATACCATGTCAAATAAACAATTCAACACAAAACCTTAAGTTATTAGGTGAAGCTCTAAAAATGATTTATATTATTATTTAACAATAACTAACATAAAAAAAATAATCGGAATCACACACATAACATATTATATGATTTATTTATACCTCCGTCTATGAAAGGAAAAATAAAATTTCACTTCAGCGGAACATCATATAAATTTGAAAACTTTCAGTTTTAATTTCAAGCACGCCCCATTATGACGACTTAGTCTTTAAGACGCAATAACTTTTGTAGTGGATAGAGAAAGAATGTATCAACTATATAACACAACTCTGATTAAAACTAAAAGACAAACTAAAACTAAAATCACTCATTGTTTTACTGTGCATTATGAGAAAAATCACTGTTTATTCACACAATGATATCTTTTTTTATCTTTCAATATTTTTTCAATTATTTTTTTCTCAATTTGATCATTTTGTATTTTGTTAATTTCAAATTAGATTTCATGGTTTATTTTGTGCTTTTTTTTTTCAATTTTTCATGATCTTAAAAAAATCTTGGTATTGAGTTGATTTTCATTTTGCCAATAATAATTTGGTTTGATTATTTGTGAAGAGTTATAAATGAGGGGATCAAAATTGAAAGTGTGGTAATTAAAATGACAACTCTTTATTTTAAAATATGATAGATCTATTTTTTGGGTCTTTAATTTCTTCTCTTTTTTTGCCATTAATTTTTTTTTTCAAATTCATTCGTTCACATTGCGTTGATTGATGATTCGACTTTATAATTTGGTTTGTATTGCTTTCTTTCAGGTTATTGCATTCTTAAAAAAAAATTCTGATATTGGGTTGGATTTTTATTTTACAAAAAAGAATTTAATTTTATTGTTTGAGAAAAATTAAAAATGAAAGGACCAAAATTAAAAACTTGGTGAAATGACATCCCTTTCTTAAAAAAAATTATTGTGTCAGTGCTTTTAAGCTTAAGATTCTTTCCAAAATAAATTTTGGTCTTTTTAGTTTGAAATTATACGATTTGATCCAGAACTTCATTCAATTTTTATTTTAGTCTCTAGATTAGAGAGAAAGTCATTGGACCGTAATGAATGAGATAGAAAGAGTTGGCTGTTCTGATTCTATGCATAAAAATGGTCAAATTTAGTATCAAAATGTTTCTTTTTATGAGATGAGTGCTATTAAGGTGTTTTTGAGTTTTTGTATCGTCTGAAAAAGTAGATCGGTGTTGAGAGAGGGTTTTTATAGGCTTGATTTTGTATTTTTAAATAAATAATGGAGGTTTTTTTTTTTTTAATTTGGGAGATTAGTTTCTTGAGGTTGTAAGAGTATTTGTTTTAGGTGTTTTTATATAAAAATATGTTAGAAATTAGGTTTTGGAGTAAAAAAATAGCATAACCTAATTTTCCAGCCACCTATATGGTATTTGGATCATGGGTAGCAGGCAACGCATCGTTCACCTGTTTTGAAAAGGAATAGAAAATTAATAACCCACATACGCAGGCTTCGGCTGGCAAGCCCATACATTTGGGCTTTTTTTTAAAGATCCATGTGCACTGGGCCACATAGGCTCAGGCTTCTGGGTTGTTTTTTCCCTTTTTCTTTTTATTTAATTTCTTATAAATTAAATAATTTGAAATTATATATATATATATAATTACTTTTAAATTCTTAAGTAGATTAATTAAGAATGTTTTTAGATATTATTTTGTTGAATTTCATTTAATTTTTACAACTCATCATAATATAAAAAAAGATTATTTTATTTGGGTTCTTTGCAAGGTCACTAATTTTTTTTCTTATATAATTAAATAAAAATATTTTTAAAAAATAAACTTATTGAACCCAATCAGGTTTAGAATCTAGAACATCAGTTTGACAAGTTAATCCTAATAGAACTGACATGTCTCCACCTCAATATCAAGAGAGAAAAAAAAGAATGGTGTCTTGATTTTTTGTTTTGAAATCAAGTCATGTTGTTTC
>Ga0307508_10005288_pt1 | contig 12318 bp, 9 predicted proteins | sample 9_EM_MG_FD_203089 | JGI IMG/M metagenome (GOLD analysis project Ga0307508, IMG submission 203089) | Populus trichocarpa ectomycorrhiza microbial communities from riparian zone in the Pacific Northwest, United States - 9_EM | ecosystem: Host-associated > Plants > Roots > Unclassified | place... | reverse complement strand
TCCTCGGCGACGTGATCGGCTCGCACGACGGCAAGCTGTTTCGCAGCTTCGCGCAGAGCCTCACGCTCGACAGCCTCCTGGCGGTGGCCAACGCCCACCTCGAGGAGCTCGCGCCGCGCTACCAGCTCGAGCGCGTCCCGCGCCACGATCTCGAGCTCCAGGTCATCGATCGCGATCTGGGCTCCGAGGTTCGCTCGGTCCAGAGCCTGTCGGGCGGCGAGAGCTTCCTGGTCTCGCTCGCGCTGGCGCTCGGCCTGTCGTCGATGTCCGCCCACGACGTCCGGGTGCGAACCCTGCTGATCGACGAGGGCTTCGGGACGCTCGATCCCGCCACGCTCGACAGCGCGCTGTCGGTGCTCGACGCGCTGCAGGCCACGGGCCGGCAGGTCGGCGTGATCTCGCACGTGCCCGCGCTGGTCGAGCGGGTCGGGGCGCACGTCCGCGTCGTGCAGCGCGGCGGTGGCCGCAGCGAGGTGATCGTCGCCTGATCAAACCGGCCGGATCATCACATGGTCGGTCTGCCGGTCGGTGCCCATCATGAACGCGACACTGCCGACCTGCGCGAAGCCGTGCTTGGCGTAGAACGCGATCGCGCGGCGATTGTGCTCCCAGACCGCCAGGTAGAGCGTGCGGGCGCCGCGTTGCCGGGCCGCCTCGATCGCGCGCGCCATGAGCGCCGGCGCCACGCCGCGGCCGTGCCAGCGCTCGTCGACGTAGAACCGCAGCAGCTCGATCGGCGCCTCCCCGGTCACGCACGGAGGCGGCGGGCCGGCGCGGAGCTGGCCGTAGCCGGCGATCGCGCCGTCCAGGATCGCGAACCAGCTGTGGCGGCCCGGATCGAGCAGCTCGCGGCGCTGCAGTTCGTCGCCGAACGCGCCGAGGCAGTAGGCGTCGAGGTCCGCGGGGCGGTTGTGCGGTCGGAAGGTCGCGCGGAACATGCGCTCGCCACATGCGGCGAGCGTGGCGGCGTCATCGGCGGTGGCGGTGCGGAAGCTGATCGGGGCCGAGGTCATCGCGGGTGCGGTCTCCATGAGGAAACATCGCGGCGGGGAAGAGATACGTCCAATAGACAGTTTGTATCATCACATAGGATTCATATATGCGTGCCCCTCGCCTCCGGGATCGCGGTGATCACGTGACGGTCAGGCGCGCGTTGCGGTATCGCGGCGCCATGGTGCTGGCGGGCACCCGCTGCGCCAGCACGGCGATCGCAGCGCGATCGCGATCCTCGCGGTCGGTCGCGCGGAGCTCGAGCATCAGCTCCAGCGCGCGGCGATACCGGACGGCCGCGCTCTGCGGATCGCCGGCGCCCGCCAGCGCGCGGCCTTCTTCCTGGAGCAGCTGCGCGGCGACCCGGAGCTTCGCCGGATCGCGCAGCATCGCGGCGAGCGTCGGCGTGTCGAACGCATCGACCAGCACACGTCCGCCCTCGAGCAGCCTGCTCCAGGCCTGGTCCGCCTCCGCGAGGGCCTTCTCATGCTCGCCCAGGTTATTCAACCCGCTGACGTTGCAGAGGAAGACGGCCAGCTGATCGATGAGGCGCAGGAGGTAGTCTTCGCGAAACACAATGCCCAGCATAACCACGCCTGGCGTCGTCGCCACCCCAGCCCACGTTGCTGGTGTACATCTTTCGAGCGGGCGGCCGATATGTGAGGCGTGAACGTGGCCGAGGGTCATGACATCGTGCTGCCGGTCGAGGTCGATCGGGCGAGCGTCGCAGCGCTCCGCGCGCCGTTCGAGCGAGCTCCCGGAGGGACGTCGATCACGCTCGACGGTTCGCGGATCGAGCGGGTCGAGACCGCCGGCGTTCAGCTGCTGTGCGCGCTCGTGCTCGCGGCCGAGGGACGCGGCGTGGTGGTGGTGTGGACCGCGGTGCCAGAGCTGCTCGTCGTGTACGTGGGCCTGCTCGGGATCGGCGACGTCATCCAGCTCGAGCGACCGTCCCACGGATCCCGCGGCCGACGGACCGATTCGACGACCTGACCGCCGCTGATGGATTGACGGGTGTCGATCACGGGCCAGGAAGTGGCTCCGGAGACGTTGAGCTTGACGTCTGACCCGAGCTCCCGATGCGTGACGCATGCGACGCACGCGACGCATGCGTGCGCGGGCGGTGTTCGGCGTCGCGGCAGCGGTGAGCGAGGTTTTGTTTTGAACGGCGCGCGCGGGCGCGGGGACATGGCCACACACGCTCACGCTGGGCTTGCCCGGAGAGCGTTCAGGACCCACCCATGCATGCACCTAGCTCTCATGTGACGCGGGCGACGGCGAGATCCGGAGCCCGCGCTGGCCGCGTCTTCAAGCGCGGTCTCGGGATCGCGGCGCTGTCCTGGCTCGTGCTCGAGGCCGCCGCTCGGGCCCAGCCCGGAGCTCCGCCACCGCTACCAGCCGGGCCCGGCGCGGGCCCTCCCACCGCGGACACGCCGACCGGCGAAGCACCCAGCGAGGACGCGACCCCGGCGCCGGCCATCGCGGCGCCGGGCGACACGGCGATCACGGTCAGCGGCCGGGTGATCGACGCGCTCGGCCATCCGGTCGGCGGTGCCCACGTGGCGGTGGAGACCGGCGGGGCGGAGGCGACGACCGACCGCGACGGCCGGTTCCGCATCGCGGTGCCGGTCGGCGCGACGCTGCTGGTCGAGCGCGATGGCTACGACGTCGCGATCGCCAGCACGACCGGTGGCGCCATCGACGATGTCGTCTTGCTCGCGGCCGGCAGCAACGCGGAGACCATCGAGATCCAGGGCGAGGCTCCGGCGGCGGCACCCGGGGCAGCGAAGCTCGATCGCGGCGATCTGCAGCGCATCCCCGGCACCGGCGGCGACTTCGTCCGCGCGCTGACCGCGATGCCGGGCGTGGTCAATCTGCAGATCCCGCTCGGCTACAGCGGCGTGGTCATCCGCGGCGCGTCGCCGCAGGACTCCAAGGTCCTGGTCGACGGCTTCGAGGTCCCGCTGCTGTTCCACAGCATCGCGTTCCGCGCGGTGATGCCCGCCGAGGCGATCGCGTCGCTCGACTACGTGCCCGGCGGCTTCGACGTCTCGACCGGCCGCGCGACCTCGGGCATCGTCCAGCTGACCACCCGTCCGGGCAGCGCGGAGCGCACCACGCAGGCGGAGGTGTCGCTGATCGACGGCGGGTTGCTCGCCCAGGGCTCGCTCGGCCGGCGCACGCGCTACATGCTGGGGCTGCGCCGCTCGACGATCGATCTGCTGCTGCCGTCGCTGATCCCCGCCAGCGCCGACCTGTCGCTGACCACGGTGCCGCGCTACTACGACGGCCAGCTCCGCATCGACCACGATCTGTCGACCCGGTGGCAGCTCACGCTGTCCGCGCTCGGCTCCGACGATCTGCTCGACCTGGTGACGTCGAAGGACTCCGACGCGGCGGCCAAGCGGGTCTACAACCGGGTCCGCTACGTCCGGGTCACGGCCGCCGCCGGCTACCACGACGGACCGTGGGCCGCGCGGTTCGCGGTGTCCGGCCTGATCCCGCAGTTCGACGCCATCCAGGGGCTCTACCAGCACATCCGCTGGACGTTCCCCACGGTGACCCCGCGGATCGAGGTGGCGCACACCACCGCATCGATCGCCGGGCTGAGCAACGTGGTGTGGCAGGCCGGCGGCGAGGCCCAGGCCCAGCACGTCGATCTCGACCTCGCGGTGCCTCAGGAGCAGCGCGAGGGCGAGCCCAACCCGGCCCAGGATCCGAAGGACACCAGCACCCGGTTCAAGGGCAGCTTCTGGGTGCCCGACGTCGCCGCCTGGACCTCGCTGGCCGGCAACGTCGGCCCCCTGGTCCGGGTGACCGCCGGGGTCCGCAGCGACGGCTACGGCCGCGCCAGCGAGGTCGTGGTCTCGCCCCGCGGCGAGGTCCAGGTCAAGCTACCCCACGCGGTCACCGCCCGGCTATCGGCGGGCACCTATAGCCGGCCGCCGGAGTACCAGTCGGAGCTCTTGACCCAGAGCCTGCGGTCGGAGCGCTCGGCGCAGATGATCGCCGGGCTGGCCTACGAACCTCAGGAGGGCACGCGGGTCCAGACCTCGGTCTACTACACGGATCGCAGCCACATGATCACGCACAACGCCGATGGCACGCTCGGCAACGACGGCGCCGGCACCACGACCGGCGCCGAGCTGCTGGCGACCCACCGCGGCGGGGGCTGGTTCACCTGGCTCAGCTACTCCTACTCGCACTCGACCCGCATCGACCACCCCGGCATGCCGAGCCGGCTGTTCGACTTCGACCAGCCGCACAGCCTCAACGCCGCGGCGAGCTGGCAGCACGGCCGCTGGCAGCTCGGCGGCCGGTTCCAGCTCTACTCCGGCCTGCCGTTCACGCCGGCCACGAGCTCGGTGTTCGACAGCGACAAGAACCTCTACATGCCGGTGTACGGCGCGGTGAACTCCGAGCGCGCGCCGTACCACCACCAGCTCGATCTGCGCGTCGACTACTCGTGGCGGTGGGGCGCCGCGGCGCTCACCGCGTTCCTCGACGTCCAGAACGTCTACATGAACGAGAGCGTCGTGACCTACTTCTACAGCTACGACTACTCGCAGCGCACCTCGTTCAAGTCGTTGCCGCTGATCCCATCGCTCGGACTGCGAGGTGTGCTGTGACGTCCTCGTCCTGGATCCTCCCCGGCCTGGCCGCGCTCGCGGCGCTGGCGCCCGGCTGCACCGGCGACGTCGATCCGCCATGGCAGCTCGATCACGATCGGATCATCGCGGTCCGCGCCGACCCGCCGCGGATCGCTCCGGGCCAGACCGCGGTGCTCGACGCGCTGATCGGCAGCAAGGGCGCGGCGGTGGCCGAGGCGTCGCCGGACACCGCCGCCGTGGTGTCGCCAGTCAGCCTCGCAGGCGCGCTGCGCCACGACGCCGGGCGCTGGATCGTCACCGCGCCGAGCGAGGCCGACCTCGTGGCCGCGCGCAGCGCGCTCGGGCTGGCGGTCGACGCGCCGGTGCCGCTCGAGATCGCCGTGAGCTATCGCGGCGGCGCGCTGGCGGCGACCAAGTCCGTGCGGCTCGGCGGTGTCGCCGACAACCCCACGATGGTCGATATCAAGATCGACCGCGCGTCCGCCCCCGAGGCCGCGGCCCCGGAGGCGCCGATCGTCGTCGCCCCCGCCGTCGATGTTCCGCTGTCGATCCCGCTCGACGACGCCGGCTACGACGTGACCTGGCTGTCGTCGTGCGGCACGATGCACGACTTCGATCTGCCGACTGCCTACTTGCGGGTCGAGTCCGACGATCCGCAGACCGGCCAGCTCGCGTTGGTGGTCCGCGACTCGGCCGGCGGGGTGAGCTGGCGGGTGTGGCCGATCGAGGCCCGGTAGCCGCGGCCCGGGTCATCGGCGCGCCGAACCGGCGCGCGCGGCGGTCCCGAACGCCGAATCGGCGCACCAGATCGGGGCAACGCCGCCGGGCGACGCCGGATCGCGTGGTCTGCGCATTGCAAAATGCGGCGTGGGGCAGGCAGGCGAGCACGCGTGGATGCGGACTCGCGCGTGCCGCTCGTGACCTCACCACGCTCTCGGAGAGCCACCATGCATGTTCGTTCGAGCGTCCCGTTCGCGTTGTTCACCGCCGTCACCGCACTCGCCGGGTGCTGGCTCGACGGTACCCCTGCCGGCGTCGCGGCCGGCCCCGAGCCGGGCGCAGCCGTGCCGCCACCGCCCCCGCCGGCCACGATCGAGAACGCGCTGAGCTGCGCCACCCTCGGCGCGGTCGGGTTTCCTCGGCCCGGCCCGGACATGCAGCTGTTCGCGCTGCCGACCGCCACGTTCCCCGGCGCGCTGTGCAACGACGGCAGCCCGGCGATCCTGTACTTCCGCCCCGGCCGCGGCGCGGGACTCGGTCACTGGCTGATCGAGCTCGAGGGCGGCGGCGGCTGCCGCACCGCGCAGGAGTGCGCGGATCGCTACTGCAGCGTGAACACCAACTTCGGCCGGCAGCACATGGGCTCGGCGGACTACGTGGCCAGCGTCCCGGCCATGGCAGCGACGGGGATCCAGTCGATCACCGTCGGCCCGTACCTCGACTACAACCACGTGTTCCTGCACTACTGCAGCTCCGACGGCTGGGCCGGCAACTCGTCGTCGACGACGGGGACCGCGCTCGACCCGCCGACCCACACCTCGCCGGTGACGTTCTCGACCCGGTTCAACGGCAACGCGATCCTGGCCGCGGCGATCCGGGTGCTGCGCCGCGACGGTGCCGTGCTGCCGCCGTTCACCCTGGGCGGCGGTGGCATCGTGGTCATGCCCGATCTCGACGACGCGACCGGCAATGTGGTCATCGCCGGCGGGTCTGCGGGCGGCATGGGTGTGGAGCGTCAGCTCGACCGCACGGTGGCGGGCTTGATTGCCAATCACAATCCGAGCCTTCCGCTACCGTTCTACTCAGGCATGATCGACTCGGCGTTCGCCCCGGCGCTGGAGGGCCTGGGCTTTCAGTTCACCGACCCGTGCACGACCGCAGGGGCGTGCGACTGGCCGTCGTTCATCGCCGCGACCGGCAGCTACTACCCCAAGCTCAGCGACGCGAGCTGCGTGGCGATGCACCCGGCGGCCGACGCGTTCCGCTGCGACGATCCGAGCCACCTGGTGCGCAACCACCTGACGACGCCGTTCTTCCTCCGCCAGGGCGAGACCGACTCGCTGCTGTCGGACAACTACCAGAACCGGGACAAGCTCGCGACCTCGCCCACCGCCGCCGCCGCGATGACGGTCACCGAGTTCGAGGGCCTGGTGCGGCAACAGGCCGAGCAGCTGCCGTTCTGGAACCTCATCGCTGAGGAGCCACCGGGCAGGCTCCCGGGTGGCTTCGTGCCTGACTGTCCGAGGCATGATCCGCTGCGCAACAACGCCGCGTTCTTCCTGACCTCGATCGGCACGTGGACCTGGGGGCAGGTCTGGGACAACTGGCGCAACCTCACGGCGCCGGGCCGGGTGGTGAGTGATCCGGCGATCCCCGGCACCGCCTCGACGTGCTTCTGACCTCGCGGCGCGGCGGCGGCCCGCCCATCACGCGCGCGTGACGCGGAATCCCGCGGGCAATCCGTGGCCGATCTGGGCCCGGACACCGGCAATTCGGCGCGTCGCGCGCGGGGCTCAGAGCGTGGGCACGGTTCAACTCCGCCGGGCCCGGCAGGCTCCCGGGCCCGATCCCGAGCCTTCCAGGGCCATTGGCGGCTTCGTTTCCAGCTCACGATCCTGGCGCGGCGAATCGTGCCCAGCCTCTCAGTCATCGTCGTCGGGGCCATCCTGCCAGGCGAGCGGCGAACCGATCGGCGGGCCGTCGGGCGGCTCGGCGGGCGGCGGGGGCAGGCGCTTGGGGTCGCGCTGGAGCTCGGCGATCTGCTGCTCGGCGTAGGCGAGGTGGGCGCGCTCCGCCGGATCCTTGGTCCGCGCCAGCGCGGCCGCGATCCACGCCCGAAGCTGCGACAGCTCGAGCGTGGCGATCGCACGGGTCTGCGGCGACGCAGCGTCGCTGCGCGACAGGCCGATCAGATCGACCAGCACCACCTGGTCGACCACGCGCGCGAGCTCGCCGCGCAGCCCGGGCTCGCGCCGCGCCTTCCAGGTGGCCGACGTGATCGCGCCCAGCACCTCGTCGAGGCCGGGGCTGTCCGGCGTGCGCGCGTGCTGCTCGATGAGCCGCGCGGCTCGCTCGGGGGCGAACAGGAACCGCAGCGTGTGCTGGGCCGCGGCCTCCGCCGGCGCCAGCGCGTCGAACACGGGGCTGGTGTGCAGCTTGAAGTGCTCGCGGCCGCGCGGGTAGCTCGGCGGCCGGGGCGGGATCAGCGCCAGCACCGGCTCGGGGACCGCGAGCGCGTCCGGCGTGATCGTGGCGAGCACCGCGGCGAGCGCGCGCCGCTGCTCCGCCGCCGGGACCGGCCGGGTAGCGAGCTGGCCGTCGCCGCGCAGCGCGAAGCTGTAGTCGACGCCGCCGACGAGCTTGCTCGCGGCCTCGACCTGGTAGCGGTGCATCAAGTACAGCGGCACCAGGACGTCCTCGAGCGTGGCGAGCGGTGCGCCCGCGCGGAGGTTGGCCTCGCCGAACCGGGCCAGGGCGGCCGCGCGCACCCGCATCACCCGACCGAGCTCGTCGACCGCGCTCGCGCCCGAGTCCCAGAGGTGGGCGAGGCTGCTGGACGAACCGGCAGGGCGGGCGTCCTGGTCGGTCAGGAACCGCTGGCCGGCGGCGAACGCGTCGACCAGCAGCCGATCGCCGGCCGCGCGCTCGTCGCTGCCCGAGGGATAGTCCTGGTAGCCCCAGGTGATCGCCAGCTTGTCCCAGGCGCCGATGCCGGTGGCGTAGGCCGACGACACGTCCGGCGCGCCGTCGGGGCCCAGGGTCACCACCGGCGGTGGGTAGTCCATCACCGACGCCCGGCCCAGCGTGCTCGACGCGAAGTTGTGCATGAGGCCGAGCGTGTGGCCGACCTCGTGGGCCGCGAGCTGGCGCAGCCGCGCCAGCGCCAGGGCCTGCGCCTGCGCCACCCCCGACGCCTGCGTGCCGCCGGGATACGGCGCGAGCAGGCCCTCGGCGATCAGGAAGTCCTGGCGCACGCGCAGCGAGCCGAGGGTGACGTGGCCCTTCAAGATCTCGCCGGTCCGTGGATCGACCACCGTGGCGCCGTACGACCAGCCGCGGGTCGCGCGGTGCACCCACTGGATCACGTTGTAGCGCAGGTCCATCGGGTCGGCGCCCTCGGGCAAGAGCTCGACCCGGAACGCGTTGCGATAGCCGGCGGCCTCGAACGCCTGGTTCCACCAGCGCGCGCCATCGAGCAGCGCCGAGCGGATCGGCTCGGGTGCGCCGCGATCGAGGTAGTACACGATCGGCGCGACCGGATCGCTCACCGCGGCGGACGGGTCCTTCTTGGCCAGGCGGTGGCGCGCCGTCCAGCGCTGGACCAGCGGCGCGGTGAGCGGCGTCGCGTAGTCCTGGTACGAGAGGTCGAAGAAGCTCGACCGCGGATCGTGGGCGCGCGGCTTGAACCCCGCGGGCGGCAGCGCCACGAGCGAGTGGTGCTCGCGCACGGTCACCGCGCCCGGCGTGGGCGTGACCTGCTTGACCCAGTCGCCGGGCTCGTCGCCGGCGAAGGTCAGCGTGGCCTCGACCTCGGTGTTGCGCGGGAAGCTCCGGGTGCGGTCCAGCGCCAGGGCGCTGCGCGAGGCATCGACGTGGAAGGCGCCCTGCCCGGTGCGCTTGAGCGTCGCGGGGATGTCGTGGGCGTCGCGCAGGAAGAACTCGGTGGCGTCGACCAGCGCGCGCCCGTCGCTCTGGGCGGCCACGGTGAACCCCCACAGCGCCGACTCGGCGAACGACTCGCGGACCGCGCGTTGCTCGTCGGGGTCGTTGCTGACCGCGCGATAGTCGAGGTTGGCCTGGACGAGCAGGACCCTGGGGCCGACGCGCTCGAACCGGACGACGCGGGTCGCGCCGAGCTGGCCGCGATCGAGCCCGATGTCGTTCGAGCCGACGCCGGAGGCGAGCCCGCTCTGGTAGAGGAACTCGCTGTGCCAGCGGTCGATCTCGAGCCACAGCTTGCCGTCCTTGTCGTCCCAGTACAGGTGGAAGAACCCGGGCAGCGACCGCGCGCCGGCGACCTTCTCGGCGATCGACGGCAGCGGCGGCTGCTGCGGCGGCCTGGCCGCGGGGCCGGACGCGCAGGCGGGAGCAGCCGCGCACGCCGTCACGGCGGCGAGCGCAAGCAGGCGAGGGCGGTGCGGGGGCGTGGTGCGGGACATCTACCCGAGGCGTATCACGTCGCCGAGACCGACCGGCCAGGGGTCACGGCGCGACCTTGAACGCGGCGATCGCGGCGTCCCACTTGGGCTTCGCCGCAGGATCGGCCACCGCCGGCGCGAGGCTCCCGGCCGTCGAGATCGTCCGGTACCAGGACCGCTGGATCGAGTCGTCGAGGACCTTGATCGGATCGAGCGCCTGCCACGGTCCGTCCGTCGGCGCTCCGATCATGCTCGTCTCGTCGAGGTCGGAGATGCCGAACACGACCAGGTCGGCGGGGTGCGTGGTCATGATCGTCGGCGCCGACGCCGGGCTCACTCCCCCGGACCCCGCGCTGGCCGCATCGAGGACCTCTTGTTTCGTGGCGACGAGCCCGCTCCATTCGAGGATCTGGAGTCGAACGGTCGCCAGGATGGGCGTGGTGCTGTTTGTCATCGCGGCGCTGATCGTGACCGCGGCGTCCGGCTGGGCGGACACCACGCCATACCAGATCTCGATATTGGAGTGAATGATCGATCCGTCGGCGAACCTCCAGTCGGTCACGCCGCCTCCGAGCGGGGGCTGCAGGTTCCCCTCGAGATAGGCAGCGAGGATCACCAGCAGGTTGCCGGGGGTCGGCGCGCGGGGCAGCGTGCCCGTGAGCGAGGAGACCGGCGTCATGAAGCTGGTGGACTGCTGGACGAGCGTCGGTCCCGGTGGGGACGAGTCGAGCAAACCGCCTCCTGGGCCGGAGTCGTCAGCGGAGGGCGTGAATCTGAACCGGCCACACGCGGCGATCGACAGCGTGACCAGCGCGGTCGCTGCCGCCAACCGCGGCCGGGTCGAGCGCGCGATCCCGCGCGACGCGTCCAGCGCCGTCGTATGGAGTGTCATGGTGCCCATCCTTCCTCCCTGAACGTCGACCCGCGCAACGGCAAGCTCCGGATCCCGCGGTGGCTATCATCGCGTTGGCCGGCGCGGGTCGCAAGCCTCGCGCAACCCACGGTCGTCCCGCCGATCGACTCCCGGGCATGTAATCAACTCCGGAGCTCGATCCACGGGACGCATGGTCTCCCTCGCGCCTGGCGGCGCGATGGCCGCGCGTCACGGCGCGATCTTGAACGCCGCGATGCCGGCCTCCCAGTTGTTCGCGGTCTGGTCGACGCGGGGCTGGACGGCGCCCGCCGCCGAGACGATCTGGAACCACGACGACTCGGTGTAGTGGCCCACGAGGTCCACCGAGGTCATCGTCGACCACGACCCGTCCTTGGGGACCTCGAAGCTGTTCGGGTCGTAGTCGGACACGGCGAACACGATCAGATCGCCGGCGTGCGTGGTCGTGATCGACGGCGCGGTGGCCTTGTCGGCGGTCCCGGGCTGCGCGGCCGCGGCGTCGAGGACGTCGGCCTGACGTGGGACCAGGCCGCTCCACTCGGTGACGTTGAGCCGCGCGTTGCCCGTGGCGTCCGACGCGAGCGTGACCGCGGAGCTCGACGCGGTGGTCACGACGCCATACCAGATCTCGATGTTGGCGTGCTTGTCGGAGGCGGTGGCCCTCGACCACGATGCCACGCCGCCGCCGGTCACGCCCGACATCAGGCCGCCGTCGTCGCCGCCGACCACCACGAGCAGGTCGCCGGGCACGGTCGGGCGCGGCAGCGTCGCGCTGGCCGAGGTGGCGCTCGGCTTGGACCCGGTGGTCTGCTGGATCAGCGCGATCCCGGCGGGACCCGCGTCGGGCTGCCCGGTGCCGACCGGATCGCTCGTGGCGTCGATCCCGGCGTCGGGCGTATCTCGCCCGGACTGGACCGTGTCGAAGCCGACCCGGCCACAGGCCGCCGTCGCCAGCGCGACCAGCACGGCCGCGGCGGTCGGCGCGATGCCCCGTGGGCAGGCAACGTGTGAGGACGAAGCGAACATCGGAGTCTTGAGCGTCATGGGGCACCTCGCTGAATCGTGGGCGCGCCAGCCCGTCACGTCGCGTTGCCGCCTCGGCGGCTCGCGCTCGCAACGCGGACGACGTCATCCCCCGCGATTCTCGGGGGGACGTGGTCCTCGGGGCCCCTGTCGTCCGGAGTCGGCGGTGGGGCTTGCGTCGTGGCTGGGTGGGCTAGGTTCGAGAAGCCATCGAGCAAGCCGTGTGCCGCGACAGATTCGTGAGCAAGCACCGGGAACTAGGCTGAGCAAGACCGACCGGGAGGCGGCGTTCCGGGACCCGGGGGCCGGAAGTGCCACCCGCGGTAGACAAGCGCATCCCGGGACCAGCGAGGTCGCTCCCGGTCACAGATCCAGGGCCGCGCGGAGCCCCTCTTCGACGGCCGCGAGCTCGTCGGTATCGAGCGCGCCCCACCGAGTGACGAGCTTGTCACGGTCGAGCGTGGTGACCTGATGGCAGACGGCGACCGAGCCCTTGCGCAGGCCGCCGGCCCCTTTCTTCAGTGGCACCGCCGTGGGTCCCCGCGCGCGCGGCTTGTCAGAGGTCGAGCACGGGACGACCACGACGCTGCGCCAGGTCTCGATCTCGTTGAACCCATCGCTGGAGATCACCAGCACGGGGCGCCGGCCGCTCTGCTCGGAGCCC
>Ga0307508_10005287_pt1 | contig 12319 bp, 12 predicted proteins | sample 9_EM_MG_FD_203089 | JGI IMG/M metagenome (GOLD analysis project Ga0307508, IMG submission 203089) | Populus trichocarpa ectomycorrhiza microbial communities from riparian zone in the Pacific Northwest, United States - 9_EM | ecosystem: Host-associated > Plants > Roots > Unclassified | place... | reverse complement strand
CTCGACGGATCGCTCGTATCGCTCGGTTCCGTGGCGACGACTCGCTCGGCGGATCGTTCGGTGGATCGTTCGTAGGATCGCTCGTAGGATCGCTCGGTTGACCGCTCGTAGGGGGAGGGTCGACAACCCGTTGTCTTGATGACCGGTAGGTGGTCCGTTGATGATCGACCGTTTTGGGTTGATGGTTCCGCTGATGATTCCGATAATTATTCGATGATTCTGTTGATTCTTCCGATGATGATTCCGATGATTGTTTCGATGATTGAAGTGATGATTGTGCTGATGATTTCGGTGTCAGGTTGCCAACCACTCGTATAAGTATTCGGCTCGGCGAAGTCACGTGCTGCGGGGAACTACCCCGCACTGCGACGTGAAAACTCTTCGCCTTGGCACTAGATTTCATCAGCGCATCGCAAGTAGATAATCTCTCGATTGGATCGGACAGGTGGTGCTTCCCCCCTATTCTCGAGAGTGGCCAGAGCAGGTGCCTCTCCTTAAGTTCTCTCGTCGTGATTGGGTCATGCGATTGGGTTGCGTGCGGGGTTGATTTCGTTACCGGAGTCATAGATAACGAACCCTCAACCGTACCCGCTAATCCTTCTCGGCCTCAACGGGCACCAAGGTATAGCTCCGCCCCATATCGCTCCCAACAGACTCTCGAACTGTTCTTGAGGTGCGGTCCTGTAGCGGCGTTTGCACTTTCCCGAATCACGAGCCGGTACTTGGTCCGGGGGCCACCCAGCGCTACAGGATCGGCTTGCGGACAAGCCTCCACTCCAGTATTCGTTCAACTCGACGTCCTCACCTTGGTGCGGCGTATGCCCTACCTCATAATCGTTGTAAGCATCTCGGATAAGTGGGGGACACGCTCACGCTGTCGTGCGCTGGCAAAGCCCTGAGTTCATCGCCATAATCGGGTGTCAATGACGAGGATGCGAGTGGTAGCATCATCCCTCGTGTCTTCCGACCACGGGGTGCAGCGGTATCGCCTCAAGCCTCGAAGCCGTCTGCGACGATACAGCGATTCCCGACTCGTGGTGTTGTTCCTCTGGGCTGCGCCTCTGGAAACAACCCCACTACTATCCCGCGATCTAGGCTCGCAACTCCTTGCGTTCACGTTTCCTTCCGATTGCTTGTCCTTCTTATGATGACCACCAAGGTTGTCTTCCTCCGCGGCAGTGCTTGCGCTTTCCCGGTCTGCGCCGGTACTTGGCCCAGGGACCTCCTGGTGCCGCAGAGTCGGTTGACCCGAGCCGAGCCCCAAAGCTGTCGGTTGCCCGGTCTCGGTATGCCATCCTAAGACCGTGTGATGAGTTTCCGATACCTTCCTGCCTGGTCCGTATCCGTATTCCGACCCCATAGTATTTAGGGTGTAACACTTGCTTCCGTTTCCTCCGTTTCCTCTGATTCCTTCATTTCGTCGACGCTCGTCTAGCACCGCCCGTCCCTGTCCGACACGTCTGTCCGACGCTGTCCGTCTCTCTGTTCGACATGTCCGTCTGACGCTGTCCGTCTCCCTGTTCGACACGTCCGTCTGACACTGTCTATCTCCCTGTTCAACACATCCGTCTAACGCTGTCCGTCTCCCTGTCCAACACGTCCGTCTGATGCTGTCCGTCTCTGTCGAAACGTCCGTTGATGTTCCCGTTCCCGTTCCCATTCCTGTTCCCATTCCCGTTCCCGTTCCCGTTCCCGTTTCCGCCCCGCTTCCGCTCCCGTTCTTGCGGCGTCACTCAAACTCACTCGAGTACCTTGGAGAACCGCCGCCATTACACATACTCGCCACCAGCGTCCTAACCACCATTAGTCGTCGCGTCTTACTCGCCATCTTACTCGTCATGTTTTACACACCATGTCACTCGTCGCGAAGCCTTCGGTGGCATCCACATTTAAGGATGCAGTGGTTCCCTACGTATTAACTCAATCCTCACATAGAGCATCCTTCTTTTCTGTAAGGGAATTTTCTCCTTCTTCTCTTTCGGTGTTATCGGTGTTTGGTACATGCTGCCACGACATCATCGTGGGCTCGGGTGGTTTGACTACACTTCAGCCTACCCCTACCCGGAAAATTGCAGTCCACTGTATCAAGCTGGATGGCGAACTGGAAAACTAGTTGCTTCATGTGTGTATCAGACAGCGTTCGATCTTGCAACGCAACAACCATGGCTAACGGAAAACACAGTGTTGGATATAGGATCGATAAAAATGAAGATAGCTATGGAGGTTTGCACGTATGTTCAGCATGGGGCGATCCACTCCCGAAAAGAAACCTGGAATACCAGTCAGTTGTACCTCCAGAGGTGTTCTTGCACGCGCTTTGGCTGCCGTCGTACTGTCACCACGTACCAGCACTCCGGAGGTGCTGCCGCACATGTCCACCCACTAGGTCTGGGTCTTGTATTTGTCTCGTGGCCCCGCTTCGACCGGCCCCGCCGCCCCCCCAAAATTTCTTTTTACTATGCCGTGCTGACACCAGAGAGGAATGCAAGCAAAAGATGGAGGGCGGGGGCGTTGAACGAGGGCTGCAGCTCATGGTGCAAAAAGCAAAGACATGTAACCTCGTCTACCGCCGGGGAGCAAAGCCCCCAGAACTTCCGGCTTCCGCATGGAACGCAACACATCGCATAGCTATTAAGTAGCTCAGGCCCCTTGGAGAGGAGTGAGCTATTTGCCTTCACCTCATCTTGTTGTCCCCTCCGTGTACCTGAGGCCATCGCACTCTCCCGCATCGAAATTTGACACGTCATTCTTTCTCCCGGATCGGAAGGATGGAGGTACCGCGGTCTTTGCTGTGGGCATTGTCTTACCACCAGCTGCCCCCAGCGTCGTCCCCATGCTCGACAGTCTTCGCGCCCACGTTTGACGTTCTCACCAGTCACCTTGCTATGATGAATTCGCCTCCCAGTGAATGTTGTTACACCTGAACGAATTATCACGAGTACGAAGGAGAAGATTCTGTGGCTAAAGAACGAAGGAGGCTCAGGGTGTGGCTAGGGAATCAGATAGTCTAGGCGGGAGATAAGGAAACAGAGTCTAGCCCTCGGTCGAGACACCGGCCGCAGGAGTTGGAACTCCGAGAGTGAGGGGAACAATTTGTATAAACGAGCAGCTGCCTTTCTCATGCAGTTCCGAAAGTGGCCCCACTACCTCAGGGAGAGGAAGCCACGTCACCTCAGGGTGAACGGAAGCTCTGGACCGAAGACCCCGCTCGGCTGCATGGCCCTCATGCAGACCACCTCACCTCAGGGTGAACGGAGAGCTCTTGGGCTGGATTCCCTGCTCGGCCGCATCACACATGCAGCAATACAAACGGAAACTCATCTCCCTTATCTACACCCCGACCATGACCAATGGATCTGCCCACATTCCAAAGAGGGGCAACCACCTCGGAGGAATCCAAGTCTGACCCACCCGTACCTCGAGGAGGAGACACACGCTTCCCCCCGAGAAAAAGTACGGTCTGGATCACCACTTTTCATTCGCGCGCTTGTGGATAAAAAGGAAAAAGATTTCTCGCCTCAACGGAAAGAAATCAGCACGAACGTCCTCACCTACACTACCACCGAACCCACACACAAGATCTAAGATTATTCCACTGTGAATTATCGAGAGTAGCCTGATTACCTTTGATTCTCTCCACACTCTGGTTATGAATACAACCCCAGTGTCACACTATAATCTTAATCTCAAAATCACCCTACTTTCATGAATTGCTTCGACGAGACCTACTTCGAAGACCACCTCTACCTACTCGAACTATCTACCTTCTTGGAACCTAAGTCTCAGTACTCCTTCGACTATACGTTCCAATCAATCGATAGCGAGTTAGCCGGCTACGAACAGTGGGATACATTCAGTGACTGACCTATCCATACGCCCTTCCAAGAAGGCGACCACGAGCCCTGGAACTGATATACGCAATACTGGCTCAACTGCGCCCACAGCCACAAAAACGCCGAGTTCACAGAAGACGAGCACGGGGATATCTGTGACTATTACTTCACCGACGAGGAAACCATCTACACAGGACACTTCCTCGACTGCTATTGAGCCATGACGACCTCTTCGGACATTAACATGATCCGGCTCCAGGCCCCCCGGTACCTACTCCAAATGACTGACGGAACTCCAAGGCCGGAACAAGCGGTGGAGATAGGCAACCCCACAGTTTGGGTCAGGAGCCTGGTGAACCAGCAGCGGCAGGCCGAGAACGACCTACAGCGGCTCACAGAGCTGTGCGGTGACGCCTACGATAGAATCGACCGACGAACGCGGGAAATTGAACAAGTCTACCAAACCTGGGCAGAAGGCACTAGGTACGTATATGACCGAGTCAATGCTAACGAAAAAATAGCGGAAGAATGGGTATGTAACTTGCTGTCAAAAGCGGCGAATGCGTACCAATCTCTCGCCAGAAACGTCTGGCAGGCCATCAGCGAGCGAACCAACAAGGCCAACGAGCGACAAATATTTCAGGCCACTCAGCTGGCCCGGGTAAACAATGCCCTGTCCTTTCTGGTGGAAGCTAACACGGCCCGAAATCAACACCTGGCCAACTTTCAGGGAAACCTGGAGCTATGGGCAGCCACACACCAGAACCGAGTGGCCACCCTGGAAAACCAACTCCGGGAAGCAAGGGCAGAAATCCAACATATTGCGACCAGAATCCCGCTACCCGCAACGCCACCAGTGCCAGTGGGACCACCCGCATGGAGAAGTCCCATCTGGCAGACCAGCACCATTGCCCCGTCGGCCCACTCACCACCAGCGTTGGGAAGCCCGCTACGGCTGAACCCGGAACCAAGGCCCCGACGACAGAGACCCCCGGCGGTACCCACGACGCCGGAAATGAGGCAGCGATTGGAGCAACTCAGACGCCACCTATCCCCAAGGCCACCAGCACCCAAGCCTGGGGAAGGACAAGGGGGAAATCCGCCCTCGACACCACCTGAAATATCCGCAGGACCTCCTTCAGGTCCGCTATCCGAACTACTTCGACCGCTCGCTAGGCACCCCTGCTCTCCTTCGCCACCTAGGAATCCCATGCCTACGATTACCACACAGGACCTCGTACAGCTAGTGGCAGAAGGAGTGGAACAGGCACGGCAGGACCGACTGACGCGGCCCGAACAGTGAAATATTGCCCGATTAAAAATGGAGAACCCAGAACCCTTTGACGGGAAGAGCTCGACCGCCTTCAATCAGTGGTGGGAAGCGGTCACCATGTACTTAGGATTCTACCCCGAGACGATGGACTGACAAAAGATCGCCTGGGTCGGAACCCTTTTGACGGACAGCGCCTTGGCCTGGCACCTGCATTGGTACCGTGAACTCCAGGACAACGATACCTGGACCAACTACGCGGCAGCCATCCAGGCCGAATACCATAACGAAAGAGAAGCGGCGGATGCCCAGCTCAAGTTAGGACAATTGAAATACCAAGGGTCGATCAGGACGTACATGACGGAATTCCGAGCGCTCAACAACTTCGCACGAGCTACGGGGCAAGGCTTGAAAGAAAAAATCGATTTAGCAATGCCGGACAGCATACTGGATATGCAGTTCAACCAGAATCCGGAAGACCTCGTGGAAGATGAGCAGTTCCTACAAGCCACTTACAGGGCAAGCATACAAGTGGAAAAGAAGAAAGCCCTCAAAGGAGCAAGAGAGCTGGTGAAGGGTACACAGCCACCCAAGGACGACCGGAAAAAAGACGGTCAGGGCAAAGGAAGCTCTGACAATACCCGAAGGGGCAAGGAAAATGCAAAAGAATCCGACCTCCGGAAGGACAGTGACATGGAACGAAAAAGCCAGTACAGAGGACAGGCAAGATGGGCCTCGAAGGATGCTGCGGTAGCGGGCGTACCGGCAAAAGAACAGGAAGAATACGGCCGGAGCAGGAATGACTGCTGGAGATGCGGCAGAAGCACCCACAAAACCTATGAATGCTTTTCCTTCAACACCAAAAAGGGAACCGCACTACCACCGGCCCCCTGGAAAGCCTCGGCCGTAATACAGGGAAAACGGAAACGATCGGAAGAACCAGAGGAGGCAGCACCTGCCAACAAGCAGCAGAAGGTTGCGGCCGTCGTAACAATGTACACGGACACGGTGCGACCACTCTAGGAGGACTCCAAGTCGGATTTTTAAAGGGCAGGGTCACGCCGCAACCCTTGACCCATGCAATAATATGTGGATCATTCGGAAAACGGAAAAACGAGGGACCAAGCGTTGGAACCCCAAAGAAACCAAGAAGGATGCCCTGCAGCGGCACTCGCCCGGTAATTGAAATGGTGCTATACCAAGGCAATATAGGGCACCGGATCAGAGCATTACTGGATACAGGCTGTTCGATAGCCTTGATCAACGAACGAAGAGTGGGCCGGCTTGGCCTGGAATGGAAAAAACACCAGCACACCCGCAGCATCGAGAATTTCACAGGCGAAACAGTCAAAGGAGCAGGCCAATATTATACAAAGCCTATGCTCCTCCAGCACCGAAGACACTACTCCATGGAGAAATTCGATGTCTCACCTAAGGACCCAGGAATCGACATCTTCCTCCCTTTCGAATGGGTAACGGCGCACCCACCACAAGGCGCCCGGACAAACAACGAAATACGGTTCAACAGCGCCCAATGCTTGGAAAACTGCACCAAGCACGAAGTAGGGCAGTTCTTGCTGACTTGGGACGAAACGGTAGCAACGGACCCAGCGGCGCGCTGCATAGGATACGTCTCGGCTGCATCAAATGAGGACCCAATCAAGGCAGTACCGAAGGAATTCAGCCAATACTTAAGAATCATGGGGAAGGAGGCAGCGGACGCTCTTCCCAAGCATTGCCCGTACGATTGCAAAATCGACCTCCAGAAAGGCAGCACGGCTCCCTGGGGACCCATCTACCCACTATCGGAAGTAGAACTCCAAACTCTCCGAGAATGGCTTAAGGAAATGGAGCCAACAGGAAAAATCAAACGCTCCAGATCCCCCGCGGGCTCCCCGATCCTCTTCGTACCCAAACCACACGGAAGAGGACTCCGTCAATGCGTGGATTACCGGGCGCTCAACCGCATCACAATCCCAAACCGTTATCCCTTACCACTGATGCAGGAACTGCAGGATCGAGTCCAAGGAGCCCGATGGTTCACAAAAATGGATCTCGAGAACGGGTTCCACCTTATCCGGGTTCGGTAAGGTGACAAGTGGAAAACAGCATTTAGGACTCACTACGGACTCTTCGAGTTTCAAGTGATGCCGTTCGGGTTAACAAACACTCCGTCCACCTTCCAGGATATGATGAACCACATATTCTCTGACATGCTGGACGTCGGTGTGTTGGCCTAAATGGATGATATACTCATTTACACCGACACCGAGGAACGGCACGACAACACCATAAGAGAAGTCCTGAGAAGGCTGCAGGAAAACGGCCTAGCAGTCTTGCCGGAAAAATGCGTCTGGAAAACCCAGGAAGTGGAATTCCTGGGCTACATCATCGGTCAAGAAGGGATCAAAATGTCACAGGAAAAAGTGGAAGCAGTGCTAAGTTGGCAAAGACTGAACTCCCTCATGGAAGTCCAATCGTTCCTCGGATTTGCTAACTTCTACCAACGCTTCATCCAAGACTACTCCCGAGTAGCCAGACCCCTAACGGAGTTAACCAAGAAGGAGACAGGAAAGGAGTGGACTTGGAATCCAGAAGCAGAGACGGCCTTCAAGGAGTTAAAACAACGCTTTACAACAGCGCCAGTCTTAGCACACTTTGACGCATCAAAGCCAGTGATCATCGAAACTGACGCATCGGATTTCGCAATCGGGGCTGTACTATCGCAACGAGACGAGGAAAACTGCCTACACCCAGTGGTGTTCCACTCCAGAAAGTTACAGCCAGCAGAGATCAACTACGAAATCCACGACAAAGAACTTCTGGCAGTGGTGGACGCTTTCAAACACTGGAGATGGTACTGCGAGGGGGCGACTCACCATGTCCAGGTCTACTCGGACCACCAAAACCTGGAATACTTCACAACAACGAAAGTGCTGAATCGATGACAAGCCCACTGGGCTCATGAACTGGCCGGCATCGATTTCAGAATCTATTACAGACCAGGAACCCAAAATGGGAAACCAGATGCCCTTTCTAGGCGTTCGGAGTACCACCCTGAAAAGGGGGGGGTAGAAAACCAGCCAATAACGTCGGTTTTGAGAAAACACCATTTCGAAGAACGTTCAGCAAGCACCTTCATCTGCTCATCAGCCCGATTATCATCGCTCCCGACAAAGAAATGGTCAAAAGAATTCCTGGAAAAGGTCAAGGAAGAAGGAAAAAAGGATAACAACTATGAGCAAGCAATAAAACAGGAGGCAATGGCAGGAGAGCCGGCACCGAGGGACCAGAAGGTCAAGGAAATAAGAATCGAAGGCCGTCTGGTATACCGAAGGAACCTACTCTGGATCCTGAACGGTCTAATACAGCAGATAATGGAATCGGAACACGACACAAAGGTAGCCGGGCACATGGGCCAGGACAAGACTATCGAACTAATCTGATGAAACTTCTGGTGGCCGAAGATGAACGAACGAATCATTGACTTCGTCAAAAGCTGCCCGAAATGTTAGCAGAACAAAGCCTCTCGACATCAGCCATACGGACTATCCTCGCTTCTGGAACTCCCATATGCACCTTGGCAATCTATAGCCATGGATTTCATCACGGAGCCCCCGGAATCGGAAGGATGCGACCAGCTTTGGGTAGTCATCGACCAGTTCACCAAAATGGCACACTTCCTCCCACTACGGAAGGAAGGAAAGACGGCGGCAGACTTAGCGGTCGTATTCGCCTGGGAAATATGGATGTCCCACGGCCTCCCCACAGATATCGTGTCAGACAGAGACTTCCGCTTTACTTCCGAAATCTGGAAGGAGTTTCTACGGCTATCCGGAATTTGGCCCCGGATGTCGACAGCATTCCACCCAAAAACCGATGGACAAACGGAACGCCTCAACCAGACGATTGAGGCCTATCTCCGCGCGTTTGTTGGCAAAGAACAGAACTACTGGGTACGACTGCTGCCAATGGCGGAGTTCACATAAAACAACTCAGTCACAGCAGGAAACAGTATGTCCCCGTTCTACGCTAATTACGGCTTTCACCCGATGGCTATGAACCTGGTGTCAACGGAGCCTCTCAACCCGGCCAGAAAAGTATACGCCCATTGGATGAACACCGTGCACGACGAATCCCGAAAAGGGCTGGAAGAAGGACAGGAACGAACGCGGCGATATACAGACCCAATGCGGAAGCAACCCCCAGCATTCCAAGTAGGGGACTTGGTGATGCTCAGCGGGCACAACATCAAAACGTGCTGGCCCTCGAAGAAGTTGGATCACAAGAACCACGGTCCTTTCCAAATCGAGAAAATCGTCTCCCCACTCACGGTACGACTCCCGCTTCGCCGCAAGTGGAAAATACACAACGTTTTCCATGTGTCACTGCTCGAACCCTACCGAACCAGCGAGCACCGAGCGCCTGCGGATCCATCTAAGCTGTTGTGAGAGGCCGACGACATCTAACAGTCGGAGGAATACGATGTGGACGAGGTCATGTCCTCGGTCGAATGCGGCCGGGGAAACAACAAACGAATCCTCTACCTCGTCAAATGGCTCGACTATCCGGAACGCAAGGATTGGACGTAAGAACCATTCGACAGCTTCTCAGTAGGCGGCCTGGAGAAACTCCGGGAGTTTCACCAACATAATCCAGACGCACCGAAAGACTACCGGCTCACCGAGGACATGGCGATAGGGGGGTGAAGGGACGGAGGACCCCTGCACCAAAACGAGACCGACAAAAAAGGACCCACTGCTCAGGCAACCACGGAAAAGCCGCCGACCGGGCGCCCGACGAGGAGTGCACGCGAACGAGAAACGTTGAGAGTCAGGAAAACCGTTCAAAACAGACATGTCGACCTCTCGGCGACCGACTCGGACCGGCGGAACCGGCGAAGGCATCACACAAGCGGTGAAGTGAGTCCCTGATAGCGCTGTCACTGCTCCAGCATACTAGTCTCCCCCCGGAAGGACGTGGGCGCAGTCACTGCCGAGTATACGGGTTACTAGCACCAAGGACACCATGCCTCTCCCAATTCCCTGGGACGACTGCGACCCCGGAACCCCACCGAGCCGGCCAAAGCCTTGACGCAGCGCGGTGGCGAGTACAACTCAATATGACACGACAGGACGAGTACGCACCGGCCTACTCAGAGGGCCCAGTCACGCCGACGGATTACAGAGTCATGTCCTGATCCGGTGGCTGGGAGGGCTGTAGGGGAGGAGGACTACAGTCACGGTAAGTGGCACCACCTGTCACGGCAACCACATCACAAAAGTTACCCCATGGAAAAACGCACACAGAAAGAGACGGGCTACTTAGAAAGAAAGAATTAGCACTCGGGACGAGGCTAAGGGAGAGGGGAGGTAGTGTTACACCTGAACGAATTATCACGAGTACGAAGGAGAAGATTCTGTGGCTAAAGAACGAAGGAGGCTCAGGCCGTGGCTAGGGAATCAGAGAGTCTAGGCGGGAGATAAGGAAACAGAGTCTAGCCCTCGGTCGAGACACCGGCCGCAGGAGTTGGAACTCCGAGAGTGAGGGGAACAATTTGTATAAACGAGCAGCTGCCTTTCTCATGCAGTTCCGAAAGTGGCCCCACTACCTCAGGGAGAGGAAGCCACGTCACCTCAGGGTGAACGGAAGCTCTGGACCGAAGACCCCGCTCGGCTGCATGGCCCTCATGCAGACCACCTCACCTCAGGGTGAACGGAGAGCTCTTGGGCTGGATTCCCTGCTCGGCCGCATCACACATGCAGCAATACAAACGGAAACTCATCTCCCTTATCTACACCCCGACCATGACCAATGGATCTGCCCACATTCCAAAGAGGGGCAACCACCTCGGAGGAATCCAAGTCTGACCCACCCGTACCTCGAGGAGGAGACACACGCTTCCCCCCGAGAAAAAGTACGGTCTGGATCACCACTTTTCATTCGCGCGCTTGTGGATAAAAAGGAAAAAGATTTCTCGCCTCAACGGAAAGAAATCAGCACGAACGTCCTCACCTACACTACCACCGAACCCACACACAAGATCTAAGATTATTCCGCTGTGAATTATCGAAAGTAGCCTGATTACCTTTGATTCTCTCCACACTCTGGTTACGAATACAACCCCAGTGTCACAATGTGGTCGGAGCCGTGGCGAAGGATAAGGTTCAGCCAAACTTGAGACGAGGAGGAGGGACAGCGGAGAGGTGCCGGGAGAGGAAGAGAGGTGGGCGGTGAACAGGAACGGACTAGATCTAACAGTCGCATGCGATCAATGAGACTCTCTCTCCCCCCTCAAGTGCCAGAGCATCAAGTTCGTGGTGCAAGCAAGGAAAGTTGAGTGACAGGAGGTGAGTGGGCTGCCGATCGGCAGAGCACTAATCCCGACCGGCAAGTACCCGGCGATACCTCAGCCAGGGAAGAAGAGAAGAGGCGAATCTCAATGTCTCCTCCCTTCCACCAGAGCTCACTCCCATATATTGCCACCGCCTGTACGCATGCAATCATGGGGGAGGGCGGGGGCCGGTCGAAGCGATGATCACCATCCGGCGGACAGGGCACTACGCCCTTGGTCCCTCAGCGTGAGGTGGGAGTCTATCCATATTCCTAGCCAGCGCGTCACCTCCTTGTTGAACTGAATCTCCCTGCCACCAGAGCTGACCGGCTCTCTGGGATGATGATGATGCTTCACCGATCGCATGCGACCCCATTGGATCATGGCGATATTATATACATTCCTGTCCCGTTCACCATCCGCCACGACGTCTCACAGTCCGCTGGCAGCCCATGGTAACTCACCCTGCCCCCGTCTGACCTTCCTCCCCCCCGAAAAACAGCAGTAATGACAGACCCAAAGAAAAGACGCATCTCACTTTCCTCCCCTACTCCTCCCCATCCTTCCCCTTCCAGTTCCTCATCCTCCGCCTTCTCCTTACTTCCGCACTCCCCTGCCTCGGGTGGCAACCAGGAGGCCTATGATGCTGAGTGCGCCGCTCTTGCCAGGGCACTGGAGGAGGCATCGAGAAGAAACACGACACCGGAACGGGTCACAATCTTCACAGACGCGAAAGCAGCCATCCGACGAATGGTGTCAGACGAACCTGGCCCCGGTCAGCAGTACGCCCTCCAGGCGCGGAAACACATCGCCACGCTGCGCAGGGCCAGACCAGGTATCGTCATTGAAATCCGGTGGTGCCCAGCGCACAAGGGTGTTGCC
>Ga0307508_10005286_pt1 | contig 12322 bp, 10 predicted proteins | sample 9_EM_MG_FD_203089 | JGI IMG/M metagenome (GOLD analysis project Ga0307508, IMG submission 203089) | Populus trichocarpa ectomycorrhiza microbial communities from riparian zone in the Pacific Northwest, United States - 9_EM | ecosystem: Host-associated > Plants > Roots > Unclassified | place... | reverse complement strand
TTGGTGGGGAGAGTAATTCGGGATCGACAAGGAGTTGTCGCTGAGAAGCCGAATCCTCGGGGCGAACGACTATCATCGAGTGCTTCGTCTTCGGTATAGGCATCGGTACTGAGATCGCTGTTAGGCGGTCTGAGTGGTGGGGGTAGTGCCGTGGGCTGGATGCCCGGCGTGTCGGGTCGAGATGGCGGTAGGAATACATAGTGGTTGCTGAGAGCGGTCTTGCATACCGCGCCGTAGCAAAGTTTTCACCCTAAACCGAAATTTTTTACACTAGTGGAGTGCCCCGCCGGGCCCTGCAGTCTTCGGCAGTCCGTCCAAATCCTATACCAGGACGGACTAGGGCAGTGGGGACCCTGCCCGGGACGGGACCGTCCTAAAAGACTGCCGGGCCCGGCCGGGTAGGACGGACTATTGCGAGGCCTGCTTGGTGCCCTGGAAATTATAGGAGACAGATTTACTAGAGGCTGTCGGTAAAGCTCGGCGGATTTGTCGGAGTTCCCCTTGATGGGAGGCTTTGGGAAAGGCATTTGTGATCGCCTTTACCGTGCGTGGATTCATGGGCTGAGTGGTACGCCGCAAATGGTTCAAACGGAAAGCAAAGCGGCTACACGATGAACTCTATCCCGATTCCATATTCGAGAGGTAAACCGGATTCAAATCCCTCAGCTTTTTAGAACTCGAATACTGCCGATCCATTGAATTGTTCGCGTAAAATTATGTTATCCCCTACCAGCGTTTGGTAAGTGACTTAGCAGTAAATGAAGGTTGATGACGAGACTAAGCGATGAAATTTATGTAAGATGTTGCTGATGTGGAGCTGTTGGAAAAGCTTCTCGGCGCTGGAGGCACGACGCCGGAGGCAGGCGCTGGGAGTCAGCGGGGCTGTAGTATAGCGGCGAGCGAGCAGTGCGAGACTTCGTATACAACGACATACACAAATACCAAACTGAACTGTCCCCACAACTCCTGTATCATTCGAAGCCTCATTCCACGGTGAAAGATCCCATCTCCCCTATCTTTGTGGATCCCTACACTGTCCCCTCGAGTAAAGCATATCAGCAAGGCCATAACCTCCAACAGGAGCTTCGCATCCGCAGCAAGCTGAATTTCAATGAGCTTCTACATATAGTGAATCTAATACCATCATAACCACCGCCGGGACGCACCTTTCGCAACGCTAGTATCGCCTAGCCGATTCGTACAACTTTAGTCTGTTGCTCCGAAGCGGTACTCTAGAGTCTCGTATGATCTAAAGCGGATTAGCTCATCTCCAGATATTTATGGTTGGTGCGCTTGTCAGTGAAGGCGCTAGAGCGACATCTCAGGACCCTCACTACAAACTGCTCATCTTTGACCGCTACATTTTAATTCGCTACACCCTTTATTTATATTTCCGGCATTGAGCTACCCTACTCTCCATGTTACTTTACCACTTTGCAATCTTCTCTTTAATTTAGATGTGGTGGAGGAGAAAGCTGGGGTTGAAAATGTGGTCGATAAGGTGACGATTAAAGTATCCCCAACCATATTCTTGCCTTTTTTTTGGTTTATTCGTTAGTCGTATGCGACCTATGTAGGTCATGACAGGGTGCATTCTGTCCCGGTTCCCTGTCCGCTGTCGCGCGCGAGGGCGGCACGTTGTAGGCCATCCCAAGAAGATAAGATATGTTGGAAATGCTTCTCTCCCCTGGAGTTTGTGTCGGTATAGTTTTAGTTTCGGATTTGGCATTTGTGCCTTAGAGTTTGTTCAAGACACGACCGCGTAATGCGCAAGCTGGGAGACGTGAATCTTTGGTTGTGCGGGTTCTTTCCTTTTCTCCCACTCTACGATCATCGAATACTACAACGAAGTTGTGAGCCAACTCGAACGAGCAGTACCCATACGCCTTGGGTTTCCTCATCTCATACGGCATTCAGACTGATCGAACTCCTATCGTTCATTTCTATCCTCATTTCTAATCGATATTCTTTCAACAGGTTGTGAGCCCAGAGCCGTAACGGCTCCATATCGTTTTTATCTACATCGTCAAACAAGTCCTTCCGTCAATTCTCAATCCCATCCGCATCATGAGCGAAGAGCCGTGCAAGCATGCCCTTGGCACTACCAACTTCCTTGAAGCAACTAATTATGCCGCCTGAAGCGAGAATGCAGGCGGATTCTGCAAGCAGCCATGCATTGGTGGTTATCTTGTGTGGTGGGTTCAATTGATCGCGAGACGAATTCTCTCGGCCGAAAGTTTAGTCCTGTGGTGTTAGACCTCCGGCGCGCTAACGGTAGGCGCACTAGATAGAGCGTGCTGGCTTCGTGCCAAGACGTCGCTTACCGCCAATAAAACCATGCCTCATGCATGAGTTAACGACGCATTTATGTACATTCCCTACGATCGGTGAGAGGGTGACTTGTTAATGGCCGGATGGGGAGATGGTTCATTAATCATGCCTTGAACTAGTTAGGTCGGAATGCATTATGATGAAACAAAAAAAAGGAAAGAAACGCGCAGGCGGAAATTCCCGTGTCTGACCTCCCAAGACCCTCACTGCGCACTACACCTAAATTTCCACAAGCGAATGTCCATTCCCTGCAACTGGAAACCACCCCGTTGTACTGGTGAGTGCTGGTGCTTGGAGAAATATGTGAAACGCTCGGTACATTACCTTGCAAGCTTTGCGGATTAGAAGACCGCACTGAAATCGCTTTGGTTGCTTCCATGGCAAATCCCTTTCAAGTATTCCTGGTGAGTAGAACACTGACTTATACGCAGAAGAAGTGGGGCACTAGAGTACTGGTGACTAGCAGCTGGTTTGGCTGCGAAAGGCTCATCGGCAGCCACCTATTCTCGCAAGAGAACATGGCTACTGGTACCGAGCCCCAGCATATGGAGGGAGGCCGAGAGTTGAGATCAAAAAAGCCAAAGGTGGGAGATGGATAGGTAGTAGGGCGCTGCATATTTTGTGCTAACCTCTCGGGCTTGACCGGGAGAAAATCATTTATTTATACGAGGTTGTGTTTCGAATGATTCGCACGGCAGCGGGTCTTGGAAAAGATAAAAAAAGTTCGGATACACATATCCAATATCCGCTTCGAGCGGCCGCATCCTGATTGCCTTGTGCTTCGCTGGTCCTGTTTGGTGGGCGAACAGACGTGGTTGTTCTAAAGATTGGTGTTCAACTTCGAGGGCTTGCCGCCCTTTACCGATCGGTCGCGTGCCCGCCGGTGGGCTTAATAAGTTATATATTATGAAATACCAAGACGCTACCCGTACTTTAAGGTTTGTAGTGGAGCGGAATGTGGGCGAGTATGCATATATCTCCGGCTCACAGATTGCACCGATGCCGTGCGTGTGCCAATTGCTGCATCAGTGCGGAAAAGGGAGGTCTGTGAGCGCAGTGTATGTAATCAAACGCTGCACGCCATCATATCGAGCGCACGGCACACCAGATGTAGTGATGTGCCAAACAGTGGATGCTCATTGGACACATATCACTCCCTTCCACTTGTTTTCCGGTTGGATGCCAAGTGAAATATTGCTTCACCCGTCACTCAACCCGGCCTCCTCTGCTGGAGGATTAAAATGGAACCTTGCTTGCATTTCTACTGTCCACTTTGATCGGAGAAGATACCCGTGGAGATAGCAGTACGTTAAAATATCGTCTAGAGTGTGATACAGCCTGATAAGACGCGGGAGCTTGTGGGGACGTTTTATCTTCCCCGCCGCATAGCCCCACCTAGTTTTTTTCCTTTTGGTGGGTCCCGGGGGGCTTTTTTTTTGAATACTTCCATCATCTGACGTCTCGGGTGCGGTCAGCAGTTCCCACTCTAATACCAGACGGTCGGAACACTCGTCGCTCGACACCCAGTGCCCTCGAGCGCTCAACAATCCTACCATTCATTTTGTCGGCAGCCCCAACTCCGAGCAGCGCTTCCACCCTCTCTACCCACCGTTAACCAACTCCTTTTCACCCACGGACGAATTGTGCCAGCCACGTACCGCCGCGCAGACAACTGAGATCCGCACCCGCCTGGCCGCGCACCCCCGCCACCCGCCTCGGCCGGGGCTCATTTTCACAACAAAATCGTGTCAGTAAGTCAAATGAAATGAGGAGGCAGTCTGAACCAACAGTTGTCGTTCTAACGATATTCTATGGGTACTAGCTCGATCGGACGTTTGTTTTACTTCAAGTCCTTCCACTGCACATTGCGAATGGTCGATGTCCAAATTCCTCCAATGCCTACTGCTATGTCAACACTGGGTTCGCATCTTGCTGCTTTTGATGGGCTTGAAGCGCGCGACTGACACCTTGCAGGCCAGGTAACCGTTTCGGCTATCAAGAGACTTCGCACACGATTCGGCATACTGCAGCCCATACTCCTGGTGTGCAGCTTCATTGGCATACTCCTGATTATGATGGAGTTAGTTGTTCTCTGGAATGGGACCAAGGGCGGCGGTCTGGACTCGTTTCATTCGATGATCTTGTACAGTGACTGGGCCAAAACGGTGGTAACCATCTGCACCGCTCTCTTGCGAGCATGCATGTCTATCCAGTTGGTGATCTGTTGCAAGATGATGGCAACCCTGGCATTCGAGAAGAACTGTGTACTGCTATGCGATGCTGCCTCAATGTCCATTTATCGGTACTCGGTTTCTTTCCCATGGTCTATGGCCCACCCAGTTTTCCGAGGTGTGAGAGTCAGCAAAAAGTTCGGCGTCGCTTTCCTGGTAGTATTGCTATCCAGTGTCATGGCTTTGTCTCAGTTCCTATCAGCAATTCTTCTCCATGACCTTGGTCACGATTACGTTCGGGGCCCCAAATTTGAAAAAGAATACACCCGGCGGGTTGGAGGAACCGTTCGGATGGGGCAGCTTGACCCGCTCTTCCTGCGCCCGCAGTCATTTCCGCGATTTGCAGAGCAGACCGGACGCTCGATTTCCATTTCCGAAAATTCCACAGGGAGGGGCCTGCGCGACACCGGGGCAACCGTGAGAGCTTTTCCGGAGTTAAGGAATGCATCCGAACGGGCTTCACTTCTTTATTACCGCGGCTACGGGGGCGTATCGGAAGAACATGTCGTCTGCGTCTCGCCTGACATAGAAGAGCTCATCTACGTTGAGCCAGATCGGATAACTGGACGCCTCAGCTCAGAGTTCTTATTTAACTCCGCAAGCCAGATGGAATCTAAGGGTTCATTTGGGTGGAATGGAACACAACTATCCTCCGATCTTGTATTCAATTTCAACTGTACTCTTGGCGACGCCTTCGGTATAATGATTTGCCCCCTGGAAGCGCCTGTATCAATTAACTGTCCTGGCTTTCCCACCCCATGTCTTTTGTCGTCTACCAATGCGTGGTTCTTGCTCATCATTGAGGATTCATATCCTTGGACTGACTATGGAGGTCAACGGATCCCCAACGATCCGACTGTTACGCGGAAATTGTATAGCCAGGCAACCTATTTCGACGGCACAGAGCGGGCCCGGAAGGCCATGTATCACACCGCCACAGATATACCCCCTCCCGGGCGCTTCCCCTGGACCCGGAAGCATGTGGCAGGGATGTCTTTATGCGCCGTAGGCACTGCGAATGCGATGGCAACCATCGAAGCTCAGGCTGATTGGATGGCCGACGAGCCAACCTACGGGCTTTATGGAGTCACAACAGACTATACCGGGAGATCGGCGGAGGCTGTAATTGCGCAGCTGTCAAACGGTTCGGACTTGGAAGGACGGGGAATCATGGACCTTATCACCTATGAGATAGGTGAGGGAAAGCCATTTACAGATTATATTCGCCGGATCCGTGGGCACATTCCAAGCATCCGTCTCCCATATCAACCCGATGGTAGATATGACGCTTCTGTTATGGTGGCTGAGCGATTTGACGAGTTAGCATTAGCTATTTCCACTACAGTGAACAGAAACGGCCAGATAACGTCTAAGCTCCAGTCGGTTTTAGCGGCATATACATCGCGGGAATTTTACGCTCAGCTAGAAATCACGCCAACTTATTTTGCGAACTTAACTTCCTTCTGGCACAACGGCACGATGAATTTCTATCCTTACGAAAATGCAACCCAAGTAATGCAATGTGCCACGGAGGCGATAGTGCCGACAGGGAAGATAGGTCTCTACATTGCATTCGGCATCGTCGGACTTCACATCGTCTCCGTGGTCGTGGTCTTCTGGATGTACTATGTGTGCAAGGCGCCCAAGTTTCTCGATCAGGCATGGCAGACAATTGCACAATTGAATTGCGGTCCCGAGGCGCAGCAATTCTTGGAGGAAAGCTGCGACAAGGGCGACCTGGACGTCGGTCGTTTGCCGGCTGCGGCAGAGCATTGGGGGAGGATCGTGGAGATCAGGGATTTCGGAATTGCTGTCAAAGCCACTGGCACTGAAGTTCACGGTAAGAGCCTTAAATCCCAATCGTCTTTTATAGAACGATCTAATGGCTGTTGTCCTGCATAAGTGCCGGACCCAAAACCCTACGAGAGGGGCAAAGTAGTGAGTCGGACGACAACGACCGAAATCGAACGAGAATCGGAGATGAGCCTGCTTCACCCGTAGGCAGGTTCTGGCAATGTTCCGGTTGGATTGGTGTCTGTATGTGTGGGAGTTTCGGGAGTAGGGTAAGCAGGGACGAGCGGGGTGTCATGACACGTGATCTTCCCTTTGGTGTGGCTTGATCTTTTTTGTCTATTCGTTATTTTTGATTCCGGACAGCGGTAATTCTTTATCTCTCTGTTATTGGTCTGGTGGGAACTTCCTTCGCTGGGATAATGTCTTTGCTTTCGTGGAGGTTCTTCACATTAGATGTTTCGGTTAGCGCAAGGTTGTTATGATTTCTCTGGCTTGGGTATTTCAACGATTACTTCTAAAGTTAGAGTTAGGGCCTGCTGTTTTCGAGCGTATGTTTTGTAGCGTATGTGCCAAGCGTATTTCACAAACATATGCTCCCTAGTGCATATATCCCCGCGCCCAGGCCTCTGAACTACGCCACACCCACTTTCACATATCCACAATTCTCAGCGGACAGCCCACCAGGCGGACTTTCAATTGGGTGAGGGAGTGTTGATTCGGAGTAGGGGGATGTCTAAAGGCTGGGGGGGGGGGGCGGGGCGAGCCACAGCGGGCCGTTCGAAATAATACCGACTAGCAATGTGTTGGGAATTTGCCGGATTACTGCAGAAACAGAGAGTTCTTCACAAGAGAGAAAGAGAGAGAGAGAGATTCGTAGTGAGACGAACAGTGATTGTGGTGGAGATGGAACTGTGCGAGAGGAAGAAGTGACGCTCGTATTCTATCTATTGTCTAAGGATGTAGAAGAGAGAAAGAAAGGACAAGAACGAAAGAACTAATTACTGAAGGACCTATGCCAAGCTCGAGGTAAAAGAAAGGAAGGTGGAAAGAAGAGGGAGTGGGTGGGTGCTGGCGTTACCCAATGATTGTCTGATTCTGTCCGGCTAGGATGATGTACAGGATAAACAAGATAAAGAACCGACTCCGCTCCGCCCCTCTCTACATATACAGATGGGGATGGCCAATTCTCCCCGAACCCACGGATCCCCCATCCCTCGATGATCCACCCGAACCCAATGCAATGTAGCAACAGAACCCAATATAATGAAGCAACCGAACCTAAATCCTCCCACAGTACAGAGCGAACCGTTGTTACATAACCCATCTCTTTCCAGCGTCCCGCATTCACGTACCACGAGCGTCGAGAAGCATTTCCAACACAATGGAGATGGAAATAAACGACAGGAGCTTGATCCGTCTGAATGTCGTACGAGATGAGGATACACAAGGTGTATGGGCACTGGTCGTTTGAATGGCTCCCAACTTCGTTGTAATATTCGATGAGCATAGAACAGGGGAAAGGGAAGGGAACTCGCAGAAACAAAGATCCTCCTCGCACACTTCCCCGCTTGCGCCTTACGCAATCGTGTCCTCAACAAAACTCTAAGGGCACAAGCGCCAAATCCAAAAGACTATACCGATACGAACTCCTGCGGCGGGAAAGTGATTCCAACAGGCCGCCTGCGGATCGACGAGGTCGCGGCCGGGTGGTGGCTGGGAAACGGGTCATGTACATTGCCGGAGTATGCGCATCTGCATACATGCTTCGTGCGATCAATGAAGAATATTTTTTTTAGTTAAAAGTTACACCAACCCGACAACACCCAACTGCTTTACTGACTTTGGTGTTGGGATCCGACCCTGCAGGCGTGTAAATCGACTAAAACGTACAGATGACATACAGCAACATAGCCCGCCGAAGAAGCAACATCGATGGAGAGAAGTGAAGGCAGCTGCAGTGGCCACGCCAGAAGAAGAGGCGGAGGCATCGGAGGATGTACACGGCTTAGGAAGCCAAGCAATAATGACAGTTCCGGCCGCAAATTTTTACAGTAGGTTAAATTGCAACAAGGAAACAAAGAAAGCAAATAAACAGAAGTATGACATTCATGCGCAACGATGAAAGTAACCAGCCGGCGAAGAAACCCCGTCTCTTCCTCCGCCACCAACTGGTTCTCCAGGTTGGCTAGCGATACCCATCCGTATGACCTGCGCTGCCCGACGGTGTCGCTCGCACTGTCGCCTTGTTTCTTCAGTTCCACAGAGGCGGGTACGCGAGAGTGCGGTTGGACTCGGCGTAATTCATGTAGGCCCAGTTGTGGTAGGGATTGGACGGGGTGGTGTCGACAAAGTGATCGAAGAGGTCGTCGTCGAGAATCCGCCTGCTGGTACCTTCCAGAGGCTGGCGGTTGACGTCGAGACGGCGGAAGTAGTCGAGGTAGCTTTCGCCCTCGAACGGCCGCAAGTTGTAGAACTGGCGTAGGAGCTCCGTCAAACGGTTCGACTCGTCGCTGGCCTCTCGCAGGTCCTGCCAGATTTTCGCCGGATCGATGATCTCCCTGAGCTGCCTCTTGAGGCCGCTCTCCCCCATCGAGGAGAGGATGATCTCTCTGGCTCGCCGGGCTCGCAGCTTGAAGTCGTTCAAGGCGAGCGGCTGGCAGACGGGCTCTCGTTCCTCTCCGGTGGCGATCTGGTACAGTCCGTGAGACTGCAGTACGGCCGCAACTTGGGACCTCCACTCGTCGAAGACCTCCCGATCGAGAAAATCTATCGTGGCCCAATCGGGTGCGTCGCCGGCCGATTCAGGCTGTTGCGACATTGCGTGCGAGCGAGTCGAGCGGAATATGTATCCTGCAGGTTGGTTGCAGGGAAGGGGTGGAATGCGGTAGGTGGTTGCGTATGTAATGTAATGTATGCAGGAGAGATGTGTGCAGCGGCCGGTGTGTGGGTGGGGTGAGACAAGCAGAGCGAGCAGAGATCGGAGTGGGGTACGGCAATATATGCGAGATCAAAATGGCATGTGCTCGTCGCAGACGTCATGTGGAGTCACGAGTCGCACGCACAACTAAGAGTCGCGAAAAGCAAACCCGCCGACTCGTCGCTGCGTCCAGGCGTACACGAAGGCACTTGGCAACGCTGCGGAACGCCACACGTGACATGCTGGGCCCGACGAGGCGAAGAAAACCCATTCCATCGACAATAGCGATGGCTGCCACCAGCAATACCGATAGAGCCAGAGTACATGCAGCAATTCTTGATTTTGCTAATTGACTGGCCGGAGTCACATCTTTTTCGATTGAATGGCTGCTGGTTGCTGCGTCTGTGGCAGGGTGCTGGTGGTGCTGGTGACGAGATATACAGTACCCCTCAGTACGCGACGGACTGGTAGCTGACTTGGTGTCGGACTCGATAGCGATTAGCGATCGCAAGCTCGAGGGCAGAAGCAATGGCATACTCGACATTGGGCCCGGAGGCAGACTCGATTGCTGACTGTATCGGAGCCGTCTGACTCGGTCGCTGCCTCCGGGTGAATTGACGAAATGCAACAGCCAGGACACGGTGGGAATTGTCGGTGGCGCAGACCCGGTATGATCTCCGATTCCGATGGGTTCGGCGCAGCAGCTAGCAAACGGGCCCGCACTCAACCGCCACCGGAACAAAACGTTTGGCCTTCCCCGGACCTCTGGGGGCCGTGGCCACCGTTCCCCGATTTCTCCCACTTCATCGCTGACCAGCGAATGACCAGTTTCTGCGAGCGCCTCCCCAGGCCGAATCACCCTCCGAGTCGGCAGCCGAGCGAGCCAGCAATCAAGTCCTCGAAAGATCCAGAGATCGAGTCCGTTTCCGATTCAGACATTGAGTTACCCACCGGATCTCCGTGACGAACACACATGCGACGAACACACATGCGTCGAGCACCATATTCGAGAAATCCGATCGTCTTCGCCGCGACGAAGCGGGCGTCCACCATGCGATAGCGCAACTGTTAGGCGTCAGCTCGCCCTACGGAACGTGTGCTTTGGTGGTGACTTCTCTGGCTGATGATTAGCAGTCGGCACGCAAGAAGGCGCTTGCAAGAGGTGCTTGTCCCGGAGAGGAGACACCCGGAGCAGGCAGCAGAAACGGTGGTGCTTGGGATCAGGAAGTACTCAGCGCGGCAAGGAGATACTCGCCACAGCAGCCCTCCACCCATAGGAGCCAAGGTAGTTTGGCTAAACCACCGAGTGCAAATAGGGAATCACCTACTACCGCCGCCAGCGCACCCCGTCGTCGCCCGACTCGACAGCCTTCCTCTCGCCCGGCGATCCCTCCGTGTCTCGCGCTTGGCGATTGCGCCGCTTGGGGGCGTGACGGAGCCCGACGCTTCGCCATGCGGCTAGACCCGCTGTCAGACGACACACCAAGGCCAGGAGACTGAGGAAAAGAGAGACGCTGCGAAGAACGAGCCGCGAGAGTGAGGATTCTCGGGATGGATGGATCGCGCGCTGCGGGGGAGGACTGCGGATATGCGGTCGCATGGAACCGGAAGCTGGCAGACAATGGCGCAGTCGCGGGATCCTCATAGACTGCAACCAGGGGGCCTTTGGCGCTGAGTGCACAGCGTATCTAAGTGTCCTCCGAGCTGGGGTGGGGGCGAACGGCGCCGCGCCGCGCGGGCATGGTTGCCGACTTCATGGGTGGATGAACGAAGCGTGCTGCAGCGACCGGGACGAACGCAGAGCCGACTGGCTACATAGCGCCAGAGCCTACCACGGAAATGCCAATGCAATGTTGATCCTGATTGGCTCCGTCGTACTCTGGCACTGGTTGACCTTTTGCTCTGGGGACAAACGCGGGACCTGCATGTCGCATCCCGCTGGAATGTGCGCGACGTCAGTTCCCGCTTGCGATTGCCGTTTCTTGGGGGGTTGTCGATGTATCTGCATTTTCTAGAATTCGAAGGCGACATATCCGCGTTTTTGCGAATTGATCTATCTACTCTAGGCAGCTCGGGATATAGTGCAGCCGCACTGGGTTTACCGCCGGGTGTGGGCGGTCTCGGTGTTATGGTCATCTCAGTCTGATGCTACGCATTTTTATCCCGGAAGCAGTCGAGGCAACGCTACTATAAGCCGGGCTAGTTCTGGTGGCCTGGGGAGCCGCAGCCACGACCCTTGTCCGGCGGGTTCTGTATCTACTTCCGATGCATGACCCCCGCCTCGCTTCTTGCGCCCCTCTGCATTTTCTTGTCGCCCCCGCTCCGACCCGCCCCCGTCGCCCCCGTCGCCCCCGTCGCCCCCGTCGCTTCCATCGACTGCCAGACAGAAGATTTTGTCGCTTCTTCCGCGCCTCCAGAATGCCATCACAGAAGCCCGGATGGCGACGAGTCGCGTCTTCCGCGCCGACTAGCGCAACTCCGAAATCCCACCCACGACCCCGACGATATCACTTCCTACGACCCTGAAACCGAACCGGCATATTTCGATCGGATCGAAGACTTACACACGCATAGGCGGTAACGCCGCACACAAACGGATACCCTCGGCATATCCATCGAGTGGAGCATGCTCACACAATGGCCAACCAGGCGTGCTCGCCACTTGCGCAGTCTACTTTGGCCGCGGCTCCGCCTACAATACGGCTGATGTCTCGGATACCCACGGAGGACATCGGAAAGCCAACAGCTACGCCGACTTCTTCTCTGCGGTCCGCGCATTGAGGATTTTCCAGAAAAATCGGTTGGAAGGAGACAGCGGTTGGGAGGATGTGTGGATGGGATAGTTGTGATGACAAACTCCGCAAATACGATCTTCGGGATGACGGAGTATGTGTAGATGAGCGGGTACAGGGACGGGGTGGAATTGTTGTAATATCTCACTCGTTGCTTAGTCATGGCGGCAGGCATGGACCTGCCCCTATATTCTCCTTTCTCTCGAGGCTTCAGCCTTACTTAGACAATACACACGTTCATCACTTTCAACAGGTTA
>Ga0307508_10005285_pt1 | contig 12323 bp, 10 predicted proteins | sample 9_EM_MG_FD_203089 | JGI IMG/M metagenome (GOLD analysis project Ga0307508, IMG submission 203089) | Populus trichocarpa ectomycorrhiza microbial communities from riparian zone in the Pacific Northwest, United States - 9_EM | ecosystem: Host-associated > Plants > Roots > Unclassified | place... | reverse complement strand
TTCGACCAGCTCGAGTCCAAGACCGAGATGTTCGAGACCGGCCTGAAGGTCGTCGACCTGCTGACCCCGTACGTCAAGGGCGGCAAGATCGGTCTGTTCGGCGGCGCGGGTGTCGGAAAGACCGTCCTCATCCAGGAAATGATCATGCGTGTGGCCAAGCTGCACGAGGGCGTTTCCGTGTTCGCCGGTGTCGGCGAGCGCACCCGTGAGGGCAACGACCTGATCGAGGAGATGGCCGAGTCCGGCGTTCTCCCGCAGACCGCGCTGGTCTTCGGCCAGATGGACGAGCCCCCGGGCACCCGTCTGCGCGTCGCCCTGGCCGGTCTGACCATGGCGGAGTACTTCCGCGATGTGCAGAAGCAGGACGTGCTGTTCTTCATCGACAACATCTTCCGCTTCACCCAGGCCGGTTCCGAGGTCTCGACCCTGCTCGGCCGCATGCCCTCCGCGGTGGGCTACCAGCCGAACCTGGCCGACGAGATGGGCGTTCTCCAGGAGCGCATCACCTCGACCCGCGGTCACTCGATCACCTCGATGCAGGCGATCTACGTCCCCGCGGACGACCTCACCGACCCGGCCCCGGCGACCACCTTCGCGCACCTCGACGCGACCACGGTGCTCTCCCGGCCGATCTCGGAGAAGGGCATCTACCCGGCGGTGGACCCGCTGGACTCGACGTCCCGGATTCTGGACCCGCGTTACATCTCGCAGGACCACTACGACTGCGCCTCGCGCGTGAAGTCGATCCTGCAGAAGTACAAGGACCTCCAGGACATCATCAACATCCTGGGCATCGACGAGCTCGGCGAGGAGGACAAGCTCACCGTCTTCCGCGCCCGCCGCATCGAGCGCTTCCTGTCGCAGAACACCCACGCGGCGAAGCAGTTCACCGGTCTCGACGGATCGGACGTGCCGCTGGACGAGTCGATCGCCGCGTTCAACGCGATCGCCGACGGCGAGTACGACCACTTCCCCGAGCAGGCGTTCTTCATGTGTGGTGGCCTGGACGACCTGAAGTCCAAGGCCAAGGAGCTGGGCGTCTCCTGAGCCCGGTGCTCATGGGAGAGGGGTGGGCCCGGTCCCGCCCCTCTCCGCACGCCCGTTATTCTTTGACGAAAGTCCTGTCGTACCCGGCAGGGTTCAGACCCGAGGAGCCACGTTGGCTGCTGAGCTGCACGTCGAGATGGTCGCGGCGGACCGTAGTGTCTGGTCCGGCACGGCCACCTTGGTCATCGCGCGCACCACATCGGGTGACATCGGCGTCATGCCCGGCCACCAGCCGCTGCTCGGTGTGCTGGAGTCCGGCCCGGTGACCATCCGTACGAGTGACGGCGGGACCGTCGTCGCCGCGGTGCACGGCGGGTTCATCTCGTTCTCGGACGACAAGCTCTCGCTGCTGGCCGAGATCGCGGAGCTGTCCGACGAAATCGATGTCAAGCGCGCGGAGCGGGCGCTGGAGCGCGCCAAGTCGGAGGCGGACGCCGCCGCCGAACGGCGCGCCGACGTCCGGCTGCGTGCGGTGACAGGAGTGCACTGAGCCTGTCACGTACGGTCGGAAAACCTCAGCCGCGGACCTCGCTGGAGCTCCTCTTCAGCGGTGCCGCGGCTGAGGCGATGCAGGTGCGGTTTTTCCGGATGAGGCGAGGAGGTCGGTGAAGATGGTCCTCGCTCTGCTCGTGAGCGGCGTGGTCGTCGCGCTGGTGGTGGCGGGACTCTTCGTCTTCGGGCTGCGGCGGCGGCTGATCCAGCGGTCCGGCGGCACCTTCGACTGTTCGATGCGCTGGGGCGCGCCCGGACCCGAGGTGGAGCCCGGCGGCAAGGGGTGGGTGTACGGCATCGCCCGCTACAACGGTGACCGGATCGAGTGGTTCCGGGTCTTCTCGTACGCGTTCCGCCCCCGGCGCACCCTGGAGCGCGCCTCGATCGAGGTGCTGGAGCGGCGTACCCCCAAGGGCGAGGAAGAGCTGGCCCTGCTCTCCGACGCGGTGATCCTGGCCTGTCGGCACAGCGGTACGCGGCTGGAGCTGGCGATGAGTGAGGACGCCCTGACCGGCTTCCTGGCCTGGCTGGAGGCCGCCCCGCCCGGCCAGCGCGTCAACGTCGCGTAGCGGCGACTTTTTTGTTCCCCGGCTTTACGCCCCGGCTTTTACCCCCGGCTTCTATAGGCCCAACTCCTGCGCCAGAACGGCCGCCTGGACGCGGCTGCGCAGCTCCAGCTTGCCCAGCACTCTGCTGACGTGCGTCTTCACCGTCGCCTCCGCCATGGTGAGGTGCGCCGCGATATGCGCGTTCGACATCCCCTGGCCCAGTGCGCCCAGCACCTCGCGCTCGCGCGGGGTGAGTACGGAGAGCACCGCGGGGTCGGCCGTCGAGGTCCCCGAGCGGGCGAACTCCGCGATCAGCCGCCGGGTCACCGCGGGTGCGATCTGGCCTTCGCCGCGCGCCACCGTACGGACCGCCTCGACCAGCTGTGGCGCGTCGCTGTCCTTGAGCAGAAACCCCGCCGCCCCGGCGCGCAGCGCCCCGAAGACGTACTCGTCCAGGTCGAAGGTGGTCAGCACCAGGACGTCGGCCAGGCCCTCGGCGACCACCTGCCGGGTCGCGGAGACCCCGTCGAGCCGGGGCATCTGGATGTCCATCAGCACCACGTCGGGGCGGAGCGCCCGGGCCCGCGCCACGGCCTCCTGGCCGTCGGTGGCCTCGCCGACCACCTCGATGCCGGGCGCCGACCGCAGGATGAGCACGAGCCCGGAGCGCACCGAGGCCTGGTCCTCGGCGACGAGCACCCGGATGGGCCCGGGCGTCGTCTCCGGCGTGGGCTGTCGCTGGTTCACCGCGGCTCCTGTGGAATGTGTCGGGCTGTGTTCGTTCACGGCTCTCAGGCCCCGTCGCCCAGCGGCAGCGCGGCCCGGACCCGCCACACCGTGCCGGAGGGTCCGGGGACGGGGCCCGTGTCGAGGGTGCCGCCGAGTAGCGTCACGCGTTCCCGCATCCCGATCAGCCCGGTGCCGGAGCCGAGCACCCGTGGCGCGGGGCGGTCGCCGTATGGGCTGGTGACCCTGACCTCCAGGACGCCGTCCGTATCGCCCGGGGGATGGGTCAGCGTCACGTCCACCTGGCCGGGCCCGGCGTGCTTGAGGGCGTTGGTCAGGGACTCCTGGACGATGCGGTACGCGGCGAGTTCGACCGGGGCGGGCAGCGGGGCGGAGCCCGCCGGGCGCTCGTCGTACAGGACGAAGTCCAGGCTGCCGGGCGCGCTGCTGCTCCTGGCCCGCTCCAGCAGGGAGTCCAGGGCGCCGAGGGTGGGCGCGGCGGACGGCTCGTGGTCCTCGTCGCGCGCGTCGCGCAGCAGACCGATCAGCCGCCGCATCTCGGCGAGCCCGCGCACGCTGTTCTCCCGGATGACGCCGAGCGCCTCCTCCGTCGCGGCGGGGTCCTTGAGGGTCTGCGCGGCGGTGGAGTGGATGGCGATCGCGGAGAGGTGGCCCGCGACCATGTCGTGCAGTTCGCGGGCCATCCGGGCGCGCTCGGCGGTGACCGCCTCGCGGCGGTCCAGTTCGGCCAGCAGCGCGACGCGTTCGGCCTCCAGGCGGGCGGCCGCGGCCTCCTCGCGATGGTTGCGGACCAGCACGCCGGTCCATGCCGGGCTGATGGTGAACACCGCGACGAACATGCCGATCAGCAGGGCCCAGGGCTCGCGGACGACCGCCAGCGGCACCACGGTCGCCACCGCCGTGACCAGCACGCACAGCCGGGGGAGGCGGCGGGCGGTGGCGGGGGTGCCGTACCTGACGCCCGCGTAGATCAGGTCCGTGTACAGCAGCAGCGTCGAGGCGAGCCCGCCGCTGCACAGGTCCACGGCCACCGCTGCGGTCCCGATGCCGAGCCCCGCGACCGGCGCCGTACGCCGCAGCAGCTCCGCGCCCGAGATGGTGACCATGGCGACCAGGCCCAGCCACTGGGGCGTGCCGAAGAACGGCGGATTGTTGTGCAGCCCCAGCGTCCACAGCAGCGCCCCGCCGAGCGCCCCGGCGAGGCCGATCAGCACGTCGTCGCGGTGGGGGCGCGGCGGGTGGCGGTGCGGACGGGACGGCATGCCCCCATCACAGCACGCGACGGGGCCGGCGTTCCTCCCCTCCGGGACGGTCCTTTTGGTGCGGTGCGTACATCGAAGGATGCAGCCGGGCTTCGTCGCCCGCGACGAGGCGGGCGGCCGATGCGCACGGAACGGTGAGGGAGGAGAAACCGAGAGGAGCGAACCGTGATCGTCACGCTGATCATCGCCTGTGAGGTCGGCTTCTGGGTGCTGCTGGCCGTGGGGCTCGCGCTGCGGTACGTGGCGAAGATGCCGCGCGCGAGCGTGGCCGTGCTGCTGTGCGAACCGCTGCTGGAGCTGGTGCTGTTCGTGGCGACCGCGATCGACCTGAAGAACGGCGCGGAACCGGACTGGAAGCACGGGATCGCCGCGGCCTACATCGGCTTCTCGGCAGCCCTGGGCCACCGGACGATCCGCTGGGCCGACGCCCGGGTGGCCCACCGCTTCTTCGGCGGGCCGCCGCCGGTGAAGCCGCCGCGGTACGGCATGGCGCGGGCGGCCCACGAATGGAAGACCGCCGCCCACTGGATGCTGGCGGCGGCCATCGCGATGGCTCTGCTGCAGGGGGCGATCTGGTACGTCGGCGACGACGGCGACACCGGCTCGCTGCGCGACTGGCAGGGGAAGATGCTGTTCGTCATCGGCATCAACGTGATCATCGCGACGAGCTACACCCTCTGGCCGAAGCGGCACCCCACGACGCCGAACGCCAAGTAGCCGCCCCGCCGGAGAGTCCCCGCTGGGGCTGCGCCCCCGGCCCCGCTGTCCGGTGTTTCCGCTGCCGGGGTTCTGGTGGGGGCTGCGCCCGGCGGAGGGTCCCCCACCCCGCCCCTTCCCGAAACCGGGGGACACCCCCGGCCCCCACCGGGGCTGCGCCCCGGGCCCCCGCCGGGGTTGCGCTCCTGGCCCCCGCCGGGCCCTCGCCGGGGTTGCGCTCCGGGCCCCCGCCGGGGCTGCGCCCCTGGTTCCGCTTGCTGGGCTTGGGCCGGTGTTTCGCCTCCCTGGGCTCCGGTTGGGGTTGCGCCCGGGGGGTCTCCACCCCGTCCCTTCCCGAAACCGGGGGACACCCCCGGTCCCCCGCCGGGGCTGCGGCCCTGGTCCTCTGCTCCTCCGGGCCGGGGCCCGGATTGCGCCTCCGGGCCTTCACCGGGGCTGTGTTTCCCGGGCCGCGCTGGGGTTGCGCCTTCGGCCCCCGACCGGGGCTGCGCTTCCAGGGCTCGCTGTTGGGGCTCGGGTGGGGGCGGTTGGGGGTGCGACGGGTACTAGCCGCCGTCGCTCGGGGTCCGGGGCTTGCCCCGGGTTCGGGAAGGGGCGGGGTGGGGGAGGAGGCCGCGTCAGCGGTTTTCGCCGGGGAGCCATAGGACGTCGCCGACGTCCTTGTTGGCCGCGCGGGCCAGGATGAAGAGCAGGTCCGACAGGCGGTTGAGGTAGGTCGCGGTGAGGGGGTTCATGGCGTCGCCGTGTTCCGCGAAGGCCGCCCACGTCGACCGCTCGGCCCGCCGGACGACCGTGCAGGCCTGGTGCAGCAGGGCCGCGCCCGGTGTGCCGCCGGGGAGGATGAAGCTGCGCAGCTTCTCCAGGTCCTCCAGGAAGTGGTCGCAGTCCGCCTCCAGCTTGTCGATGTAGCTCTGCTCGACCCGCAGCGGCGGATGCTCGGGGTTCTCGACCACGGGGGTGGACAGGTCCGCGCCCACGTCGAACAAGTCGTTCTGGACCCGGACCAGGACCCGGGTGATCCCGTCCGGCAGCGAGCCCAGCGCGACGGCCACGCCGATCGCGGCGTTCGCCTCGTTCGCGTCGGCGTACGCGGCGATCCGCAGGTCGGTCTTGTCGGTGCGGCTCATGTCGCCGAGGGAGGTGGTGCCCTGGTCCCCGGTGCGCGTGTAGATGCGGGTGAGATTGACCATGGGGCCGAGCCTACGCGCAGCCGCGAGCCGTACCCCTACGCTCCGGCCTGCCGGAAGATCCGTGCCCCGAGCGTGACGGCGACGACCGCGAGCCCGGTGGCGACCAGGCAGGCCAGCCCGACCTTGCCGTCCCCGTAGTCCCCGGCGAAGGCGGCCCGTACGCCGTCCACGAGGTAGCGGAACGGGACGAAGTGCGAGGCGATGTCGAGCCAGCGCGGGCCGAGCGACATCGGCAGCAGGATGCCGGAGAGCAGCATCGCGGGCATGGTGACGGAGTTGATGACGGGCGCGAAGCCCTGCGGCGACTCCACGCGCATGGCCAGCGCGTACGACAGCGACGCGAGCGAGACGGTGAGCGCGGCGACGAAGGCGAAGCCGATCAGGATGCCCGGCACGGGCGCGCGCAGCCCCATGGCGACGGCGACGAGCACCACCACCACGGACTGGAGCAGCAGCTGCACGATGTCCTTGAGCACCCGGCCCATGAGCAGGGCCAGTCGGCTGACCGGAGTGACCCGCATCCGTTCGATGACGCCCGTGCGCTTTTCGAAGATGATGCCGATCCCGGCGAACGAGGCGCTGAAGATGCCGAGCTGGATGAGGATGCCGGGGACGATCGTCTGCCAGGAGTCGCCCTCGCCGCCCAGCGGTATGCCGGTGAGCAGCGGGCCGAAGAGGACCAGGAACAGCAGCGGCTGGACGAGGCCGAAGACCAGGGCGGGCTTGGAGCGCAGGGTCTGGCGGAGGTGACGGCGGAAGATCAGGGCCGTGTCGGAGATGACGTGGGGCATGGGGGCGTCCTTCGGGGTCAGACGGGTTCAGACGGCGAGCGGGGCGGAGTCGCGCGGTGCGGTGCGGCGCCCGGTGAGGGCGATGAAGGTGTCCTGGAGGGTGGCGTCCGGCGAGCCGCCGTACTCGGTCTTGAGCCGCTCCGCCGTGCCCTCGGCGGCCACCCGGCCCTGGTCGACGATGACGAGCCGGTCGGCGAGCGCGTCCGCCTCGTCGAGGTAGTGGGTGGTCAGGAAGACGGTCATGGCGTGCTCGGCGCGCAGCCGTCGGATCAGGTCCCACAGATCGGCGCGCCCGCCCGGGTCCAGCCCCGTCGTCGGCTCGTCGAGGAACAGGATGCCGGGCCGGTGGACCAGGCCCAGCGCGATGTCCAGACGGCGCCGCTGCCCGCCGGAGAGCGCGCCGCACGGGCGGTCCAGCAGATCGGTCAGGTCCAGGTCGTGGGCCAGTTCGTCGGCGCGGGCGACGGCTTCGTCCCGGCCGAGCCGGTACAGGCGGCCCTGGGTGACCAGTTCCTCCCGTACGGAGACGGTGGGGTCGACCCCGCCGGACTGGGCGACGTATCCGATGCGGCGGCGCACCCCGGCCGGGTCGGCGGCGAGGTCGTGCCCGGCGACCGTGGCGGTGCCGCCGCTGGGCGGGAGCAGCGTGGTGAGCATGCGGAGCGTGGTGGTCTTGCCCGCGCCGTTGGGGCCGAGGAAGCCCAGGATCTCCCCGGCCTCCACGGTCAGGTCGATGCCGCGGACGGCCTCCACGGGGCCGCGCTTGGTCCGGAAGGTGCGGGCGAGCCCGCTCGTGGTGATGGCTGGCATGGCTGGCATGCCCCATAGAAAAGCAGGGTCACTTAAATTTTGCAATGACCCCAAAGATTGAATGAACCCAGCGAAGCTAGAATGAGGGCATGGCGGAAGGGCTCAGGGAGCGGAAGAAGCGGCAGACCAGGCAGCACATCTCGGATGTCGCGACCGGGCTGTTCATGGAGCGCGGCTTCGAGGCGGTCACGATCGCGGAGATCGCCGAGGCTGCCGAGGTCTCCGTCAACACGGTCTACAACTACTTCCCGGCCAAGGAGGACCTCTTCGTCGACCGCGAGGAGGAGGTCATCGACTGGCCCTCCCGGCTCGTACGGGAGCGCGCGGTCGGCCAGTCGGCGGCGCGGGCGATCGTGGAGCAGTTGCGCCAGAACATCCGGGAGCGGCACGCGTACGTCGGGCTGAGCGAGGGCTATGAACGGTTCCGGCAGGTCATGATCGAATCGCCCGCTCTGATGGCCCGTCTCTTCACCATCCAGGGGAAGGCGGTCAACCGGCTCGGTGTCACCCTGCGCGAGGAGGCGTCCGCCGCGCCGCAGGACCCGACCCCCGAGTTCGTCGCCCACCAACTGGTCGGGCTGCAGAACGCCGTTCAGCGCTGCATCATGCACGGCCTCGCGGAGGGCGGCGGCGTGGACGAGGTCGCCGAGGACGCCCTCCGGAAAATCGGCGTCATGGAGTCGCTCCTCAGCGACGCGGTGCTCAACTATGCGGTGAAGAACACACCGTGACGCGCCTTACTAGGGGCTGCCCCAGGGGGTGAACGGGCGTTAAGGTCCACGCACACCGAAAGTCGACGAAGGGGTGTGTGTCGTGGCCAAGAAGCTCGCGGTCATCGGAGCCGGACTCATGGGGTCCGGTATCGCGCAGGTCTCCGCCCAGGCGGGCTGGGATGTCGTGCTGCGCGATGTGACCGATGAGGCGTTGCGGCGCGGCACCGACGGCATTCGCGCCTCCTACGAGAAGTTCGTCTCCAAGGGCAAGCTGGACGCCGGGGACGCGGAGCAGGCGCTGGCCCGCATCACCACCACGACCGACCTCGACGCCGTCGCCGACGCGGACGTCGTGGTGGAGGCCGTCTTCGAGAGGATCGACGTCAAGCGGGAGATCTTCCGCACCCTCGACGGACTCGTCAAGGACGACACCATCCTGGCGTCCAACACCTCGGCCATCCCGATCACCAAGATCGCCGCTGCGACGGAGCGTCCGGAGCGGGTCGTGGGCGCGCACTTCTTCTCGCCCGTCCCGATGATGAAGCTGTGCGAACTGGTGCGCGGCTACAAGACGAGCGACGAAACGCTCGCCGCGGCACGGGAGTTCGCGGAGGGCGTGGGCAAGACCTGTATTGTCGTCAACCGCGATGTCGCGGGCTTCGTCACCACGCGCCTGATCTCGGCACTCGTGGTCGAGGCCGCCAAGCTCTACGAGTCCGGGGTCGCCACGGCCGAGGACATCGACATCGCCTGCAAGCTGGGCTTCGGCCACGCGATGGGACCCCTCGCGACGGCCGACCTCACCGGCGTGGACATCCTGCTGCACGCCACCGACAACATCTACACCGAGTCCCAGGACGAGAAGTTCGCGCCACCGGAGATCATGCGCCGGATGGTCGACGCGGGTGACATCGGCCGCAAGAGCGGTGGGGGCTTTTACCGCTACTGAGGGCCCTGGTGCGGCGCCAGGCCCGCAACTCACCCTCTCGGGTGAATTCGGTATCGGTTCGCTTACAGACGGCAACTTCCTCGGGTGCGAGGCAGTCAGTTCTGTAGAGAGAAATGGCGCATTGACGACACGACGACGCACCATCCAGGGGAGCGCATTATGTACATCAGGGGCGACCACGCCGAGCTGGTCGTCGGGGGCCGACTGGACGTCCGAAGCGCGGCGGACGCCCGTACGGCCCTGCACACCGCCGTCGACTCCGGCGGCGGGGATCTCGTACTCGACCTGACCGAGCTGGACTCCTGGGACGCCACCGGGCTCGGCGTCATCATGGGGGCGCACCGCAGAGCGGGCCGGGTGGGGCGGCGGCTCGTCCTGCGCGGGGTGCCGCCCCAGATGCAGCGGCTGCTGGTGGCCACCCGGCTGCACCGCATCCTGGCCGTCGAGGGCGGGCTCGAAGCGGAGACGCTGCCGCGCGTCTGAATCCCCGGGGTGGCGCGGGCCGTTCCGGCGCCGGTGGATACTGTGACGAGGTCTTGTCCGGCGCTCGCCGGACATCATCCCTACGGCGGCACACACCGGCGCGCCACGTATCTGGGGGGCACAGGGCCATGGAGCAGCACCACCGCGAACCGCACGAGCACGGCCACGACGACCCGAGCCCGAGCCCGCGTTCCGCGGAGGCCGCCGCCGCGCCGCAGCCGCCGCGGGACGCGGCCCTGCCCGCGGCCCTGCCCGTCCGGGCCTCTGGGCGGGGCGGCGGTTCGGGTGCGGCGAAGGGCGCGGCGGAGCTCGTGCCCGTCGGTGCCGCTGGGCCCGTGCGCACCGTACGCCTCGTCACCGGCGACCATCTGCTGACCGTCAACCCGGTCGACGGCAGCGAGATAGAGCCCTGCCCGCCCGGTGAGCGGCCCGCCCGGCCCGAGCGCCACACCCCCGACCAGCGCGCCGAGCTGCGCCGGGCCGCGGCCGCGCCCCGGCCGTCCGGCACGGTGGTGCCCGAGCTGCCGATGCTGGAGCGGGACGAGGAGCGCGAGCGGCTGGCCCGGCTGCTGGCCCGCGGCCGCTCCGTACGGGTCACCGGGCCCTCCGGCGCCGGGCGCAGCGCGCTGCTGGAGGCCGTCGCCGCGGACTGCGAACGCCTCGCGCCCGACGGCGTCGTACGGCTCTCCGGCTACCGCCGCACCCCCACCGACCTGCTGTACGACCTGTACGCCGCCGTCTACCGGGCCCCGCTGTACCGGCCCGAACGGGCGGAACTGCTGGAGGCGGTGGAGGAGATCGGCGCGGTCGTCGTCCTCGACGACATCGAGTTCGGCGGCACCGCGCTCGACGAGTTCCTCGACGGGACCCCCGAATGCGCCTTCCTCCTCTCCGCCACGCCGGACGTCGCGGCCCCGTCCGCCGACGCCCACCTCGAAGAGGTCGTCCTCTCCGGGCTGAGCCGCACCGCCGGTCTGGAGCTGCTGGAGCGGGCCCTGCGGCGCCCGTTGGAGGAGGACGAGGCGAGCTGGGCGGCGGACCTGTGGTTCGAGTCGGAGGGGCTGCCGCTGCGGTTCGTCCAGGCGGGGGCGCTGCTGCGGCAGCGCGAGGCCGCTGTCGCGGACGCCGCCGGGGCTTCCGATGACATTGACGCCGCTGACTCCGCTGATGTCACTGACTCCGCCGACTCCGCCGACTCCGGTGACGACGAGCCGCGGGACGCGATGCCGCTGCCCTCGCTCACCTCGGCCGCGGCCCCGGCCACGCTGCTCGCCGCGGCGCTCGGCGAGGCGGCCCGCGACGCCCTGCGGTTCGCGGTCGCGCTCGGCGGCGAATGCCCGCACCAGGCCCATCTGCCCGCCCTCACCGACGATCCGCGCGCGGACGCGGCCCTCGGCGAACTGCTCGCCCACGGCCTGGTCACCACCGTCGGCCCGCACTACCGGCTGGCCGCCGGGATCGTCGCCCAGCTCGCGGAGGAGGGTTACGAGGGGGACGCGGCCGAGTCCGCCGGGCGGGCGCACACCGTGGCCCAGCACTACACCTGGTGGGCCGGTCACCCCTCGGTGGCTCCCGAGCGCGTCGCCGTCGAGGCGGACGCGATACTCGCCGCGATGGCCGCCCTGGTCGCCGACCGGGAAGCCGGGCACGCCGACGCCGCCGTGGATCTGGCCCGGGCCGCCGCCCCCGCCTTCGCCGCGGCGCTGCACTGGGGCGCCTGGGAACGCGCCCTGCGCCGCGGTCAGGAAGCGGCGCGGCTGGCCGGACAGGTCGCCGACGAGGCGTACTTCCACCATGAGCTGGGTGTCCTCGCCCTGTGCACCGGCAACCTCGACCGGGCCCGAGCCGAGTTGGAGGCGTCCATCGGGATGCGCGGCGCGCTCGCGGACAAACGCGGAACGGTCGCGGGCCGCCGGGCGCTCGCGCTGGTGAGCGACCGTACGGGCGCGGCGATGGCCGACGCGTTCGGGCCGGGCGTCGTGCGGACGCGTCCCGCGGAGGCGGCGCCGGGGGAGCACGCGACCACGGTCATCACGCCGGTGGTGGGCGAGACGACGAAGATACCCCCGGTCGTCGCCACGGCGGCGCTACCGGCAGCGCCCGCCGCCGTTCCCGCTCCCACCGAGCCACGCACTCCACGCACCTCACGCGGCCTGAACGCCCTCCGAAACCTGGCGCTGACCGGCGCCCGGCGCAACCTGGCCGCCGCGGGAGCGGGGGTGCTGCTGGTGGCGGTGCTCGGCACCGTGGTGACCCTCGGTGCCGTCGGCGGGGACGACGACAAGGGCTCGCCGGACCGGGTCAAGCCGCGTGAGTCGGCGTCGCAGCGGGACGACGACAAGGACCTGACGGCCGACGAGCCGTCGAACGCCCCCAGTCAGGGGGCGCCGCAGCCGGGGCCGAGCAATGTGCCGCTGTCGTCGTCGTCCTCGGTGCCGTCGAGCAGCGGGACGCCGAGCGGGTCGGCGGCGCCGTCCGACCCGTCGACGCCCGGTGACCCGTCGCAGCCGCAGAGCCCGTCGGCGCCGTCGTCGCCATCGACGACGCAGGGGCCGACCCATGGGCCGACGAACA
>Ga0307508_10005284_pt1 | contig 12324 bp, 7 predicted proteins | sample 9_EM_MG_FD_203089 | JGI IMG/M metagenome (GOLD analysis project Ga0307508, IMG submission 203089) | Populus trichocarpa ectomycorrhiza microbial communities from riparian zone in the Pacific Northwest, United States - 9_EM | ecosystem: Host-associated > Plants > Roots > Unclassified | place... | reverse complement strand
CTCCTACGGCGGCTCCGAGCGGCCGGAGACGATCCTCTCCGAGATGGGGATCGATATCACCGACCGCGCCTTCTGGCAGGGCGGTTTCGACCTCGTCAAGAAGCAGATCGACGAGCTCGAAGCGATCAAACTCTAGGGCGGCTTGTAGAGACGCAGCTCGGGACCGAGCTGCGTCTCCTCCGGTTCCCACTGCTTGACCAGCTCAAAAGTGCGGAAGATCTCGGCGTAGTTCCGGGCGATCTCCTGCTGGCGCGGCCGGCGGAGCGATTCGATATCCAGAAAGCGCTCGAACGCGGAGCTTGCCAACAGCACGTACTGGAACTGGCGTAGGTCCTCGGGCGCCAGCCGGCCCGCGAAGCGCAGGTGGGTGATCGCATACTCCCCCGGCGCGAAGTCCGGCGTGTACGACTCTTTGAGAATCGAGGAGCCCCGCGGCACGTTGGCGCGGATCCACACCAACGCCTCTTCCCGCGTGCTCGGACTGGCAAACGACGCGGCCTGGCGGATCGTCGCGTCCGCGGGAGCCCACAGGCAGGCCAGGACCAGCCCGGCCGCCACCGCGATCCGCCAGGCGAACGCCGGCCGCGGCAAGGCAACGAGTCTGCGCCCCCATTCAGCAATTCCAACGCCCAGAAGGACCGCCAGTATGGGGATCACGGGATAAAGGTTCCGCTTGACCACCATGTTCATCGACGAGATGAGCGCCAGATAAATCAACGGATACGGCAGAAGCCAAAGCCGGCGGACCAGCTCCGCGCGGCGCGCCACAAAGAAACCGGCGAGGCCGAGCGCCATCGCGATCCAACCGAAGCTCTCCGCCAGATGTCCACCGTAAAACCGCGGATTGCTATCCGGCGTCACTCCCAGCCATCCGCCCTGGCCATACTGATGGACGCCAAAAAAGATCCCCCGGTTGCCCTCGAACGCCGCCTGCGGAAAAGCCACCATGCTGGGCATGACCGCCACGAACGTCGCCACCGCCGCGAGCCCTGCCCAGAGCAGCCCGAACGACCAGTCACGGCGCGCGATCCGCCAGCGCAGCCAGACCGCGATGATCGCCACCGCCACCACGCCGGCCGGATACTTGCTCCCCGCCGCGAGCCCGGCACAGACTCCCGCCAGCACATCATCCCGCGAGCTTTCGGTATCCACCAGCCGCGCCACCCACAGCAGACAAAGTGTCGCGAAGAACGCCGACGGCACGTCGCAGATGTTGAGATGCGAGCCGTCGTTGTAGAGCGGAGAAAAGATCAGGAGAATCGCCGCAACCGCACCAGCCCAGCAGCCACCGAGCCGCTCGGCGATCCGGAACACCGGGATCACCGTCAACGCCGACAGCACCCCCACCACCGCGCGCAAAGCCAGCCACTGGATCGACAGCGGATCGGTGACTCCCAACACGCCCGCCCACCGTGCCGCGATCCCCGGAAACAGACCGGTCAGCCAGAGAGCGAAGGCATCCAGGTAATACATCAGGTGCGGATAGACAAACGACAGCCGCAGGGGATTGCCCTTGTCGATCTCGCTCGCGTGGTGGTAGTAGGTCCCCTCGTCGAGGTAATACCGGCCATCGACCTCATGGCTCAAGCCGGTGAAACGAACAGCCAGCGAAAGCACAAGAAGAGCCGGCAGCAGAAAGATCAACGCGCGCTCCCGGCCCGAGCGCCAAGACCACGCCCGGACGAACCGGACCGTTACCCAGGTGGCGGACACCAGCAGAGCCAGGATCACCGTGATCCGCGGCAGGGTGTGATGCTCGTGCCCCCCGACGTGGAGCATCCAGAAGAGGATGGTGAGAACCCAGAGTGCCGCGGCGGCGCAGCCGAGGGTGAAGGTTGAAAAAAATCGTGACTCCATCACAGCTTCGGATGCTTCAAATGGAACCCTGTAGCGTCCTGATAAGCCTTCGCCACCGCCAGCAGCTCTCCCTCGCCGAACAGCCGGCCGACGAAGCTGAGGCTTCCCGGCGTACCGTCTTTCCGGAATCCGTTGGGCAGCACGACGGTGGGATGGCCGGTCATGTTGGTGAGGAGGAGGTTCGAGCCTCCAAAGGGCGGCACGGCGTAGGCGTCGAAACCGGCCATCAGCCGGGCCATCTCACGCTGCGCGAGGGTGCGCACCCGGTTGGCCTGGATGTAGGCGACGGCGGGGATGGTCTGCCCTTGGCGGAAGGTGTTCGGCCAGGCCTGCTCCACCTGGCGCACCAGCAGGTCGTCCTTGCCGCTCCGTGTCAGCTCGTCGAACGCGGCGGCGGACTCGGCGGTGAGGATGACGCGGAGGGCGTCGATGGGGAGATCCGGCAGCTCGATCGGATGCAGGTCGATCCCCAGCTTGCGCAGTGCCTCCAGGCTCGCCAGATCGAGGTCGTGCTGCTCCTCTCTCCCTTCCGCGGGTTTCGCCTCGAAGAGCGAGCGGACGTAGCCGACGCGGAGCTTCTTGACGTCGAGGTCCGGCTGCCAGCGGAACGGCGCGTCGATGACGGTGGCGTCCTTGCCGTCCGGCCCCAGGATGGCGTGGAAGACGACCGCGCAGTCTTCGACGCTGCGGCCGATCGGTCCGAGCTTGTCCATGCTCCAGGCGAGCGCCATGGCGCCATGCCGGCTGACCCGCCCGAAGGTCGGGCGCAGACCGGTGGCGCCGCAACGGGTGCAGGGTGAGACGATCGAGCCCAGGGTCTCGCTGCCGACGGCGAACCCCACAGCTCCCGCGGCCGTGGCGGACGCCGAGCCGGCCGAGGAGCCGCTGGAGCCCTGTTCCGGGTTCCACGGATTGCGCGTCATCGCATCGAACCAGACATCTCCCCAGGCAAGCTCGCCGAGCGCGAGTTTGGCGATCAGGACGGCGCCTGCCGCCTCCAGGCGTTCGACGACGGTGGCGTCCTCGTCGATCACCTGGTCCTTGAACGGAACCGAGCCCCAGGTCGTGCGCGCTCCCCGGGCGGCCAGCAGATCCTTGGCGCCCCAGGGAATGCCGTGCAGCGGCCCGCGGTAGTGCCCGCGGGCGATCTCGTCGTCCGCTTTTTGCGCCGCCGCGAGCGCCCGCTCCTCGGTGAAGGAGATCACGGCGTGGAGGACAGGATCGAGCCGGCGCAGGCGCGCCAGATACATGCGGGTGAGATCGACCGAGCGGACTTTCCGCTCCCGCAGCAGCGCCGCGAGCGCGGTGACCGGCAGGAAGGCGATCTCCTCGAGATGAGCGGCGTCGGGCTGCGCGGGCGCCGGCCCGGCGCTCAGCGTGAACGACGAAGCGCCGGAGAACGCCGTGCCCGGCGGAAGCGGATCGAAACGCAGGGCCGGCGGCACGCTGTTGTCGAGATGCACCGCGCGCAGCTTGGCATAGGCCTCCCGCTGGTCGGCAAGCCCCTTGAGCATCAGCTCCCGCTTGGCGTCGCTGAACGAGAGGCCGGTGAGCTTCTCGGCCTCGGCAACGGTCTTCGCGTCGATCGCGCTCCCTTTCTCTTCAGGCAGGCCTTCAGCCCGCAGGACCCCGGGCACGGCGGCGACGCCCAAGGCGGACGCCAGAGCCAGAAAATGGCGGCGATCGAGACGGCGGGACGGGGTGGGCTCGGACGGATCGGCGGCCATTGGCACCTCGCATCAGGTAGATGGGCGGATTGTAGCTTAGGAAACCAGGCTTGGTGGAACGGCTCGTTTTTCGGTGGGTGCTACACCTTGCTCCTTAGAGGGTACGGAAGCTTCCGACAGCGATTTCGAATCCACCCCTCCCGATCACCCTGCTTGTGACCCAGTTGTCCACTCGCCGGCAACGACGCCGCGAGTTTCCCTGCTCGGTGGCCTCCCGCCCCTCGGGCAATCGCTGGAGAGGTATTTCTATGATGAAGTCACTCCTTTCGTCGGTCGGCTCTTACCGTCGCGCGTCGGGTCTCCCGCAGCGCACCCTGGCGCTCGCCCTGGGACTGCTGGTCGCCCTGTCGGCGTTCGCCGGGGCCCAGACCTGGACCCGCCTCACCCACTCGCCCACGATCAACGCCAGCACCGCGCTGCTGCTCACCGACGGCACCGTGATGGTTCAGGGCGAAAGCACCATCAACTGGTGGAAGCTCACGCCGGACAACACCGGCAGCTACATCAACGGCACCTGGACACAGCTTGCCAACATGCCGACGGGCTATTCCCCCCTCTACTACGCGTCGGCGGTGCTGCCCGACGGCCGGGTCATCGTGGAAGGCGGGGAGTACATCAACAACGTCTCCACCTTCTCTTCCAAGGGCGCCATCTACAACCCCGTCACCAACACCTGGACCTCGGTCTCGCCGCCCTCGGGGTGGAGCGGTGGCATCGGTGACGCCCAGAGCGTGGTCCTCGCCAACGGCACCTTCATGCTGGCGAACCCCCTGAACACCAAGGCGGCTTTCCTCAACGCCTCCACTCTGACCTGGACGGCGGCGACCACGACCGGCAAGACCGGGGCCAATGACGAGGAAGGGTGGAACCTGCTGCCCAACGGCAAGGTGCTGACCGTCGACTGCAACAACACCTCCAACCTCAAAAACTCGGAGATCTTCAATCCGACCTCCGGCGGCTGGACGAGCGCCGGCAGCACCATCGTGCAGTTGCCCGACACTACCTCCAGCGGCGGCGGCTCGCACGAGATCGGACCCGCCGTGCTGCGTCCCAACGGCACCGTCTTCGCGACCGGAGCGCTCCCCCACACCGCGGTCTACAACACCGCCACCGCCACCTGGTCGGCTGGCCCGAACTTCCCCAGCACGCTCGACATCGCCGACGGCCCCGCGTCCATCCTGCCCAACGGCAACGTCCTGGTGGACGCCAGCCCCGGGGTCTTCAACAACGGCTCAGTGTTCTTCGAGTTCAACGGCACCAGCCTGGTGTCGGTACCGGCGGTGCCCAACGCCGCGACCGTCCCCTCCTACGAAGGCCGGATGCTCGTGCTCCCCACCGGACAGGTCTTGTTTACCGATGGCGTCACTGACGTGGAGGTCTACACCGCGGCCGGGACCTACCAGGCCGCCTGGCAGCCGACCATCTCCTCCTTCCCCTCTTCGGTCTCGTCGGGGAGCTTGAACAACTTCATCTCCGGCACGCAATTCAATGGTCTGTCGCAGGGCGCCGCCTACGGCGATGACGCCCAGGCCGCCACCAACTACCCCCTGGTGCGCATCACCAACAACACCACCCATCACGTTTTCTACTGCCGTACGCACACCCACAGCACGATGGGCGTCGCCACCGGCAGCGCGACCGTCTCCACCCAGTTCGACGTGCCGGCCACCATCGAGAGTGGCCTCTCCCAGCTCGTGGTCGTCGCCAACGGCATTCCCTCGGCGCCGGTCACCATCACGGTCGTCACGCCGTAGTCTCCCGTTCCGAGACACGGAACCTCTCTTCCCGGCCGGGAGAGGGGTTCCGCTCTCGCGGCGCGCCGATGGGGGTGAAGGTGACGATGGGATTCGTTATCTCCCGTCCAGGAGCTCCTCGACCACCTGGACGAATTTCGCCGGCTCTTCGAAAAACGGCAGATGGCCGCTCTTCTCGAAGATCACGAAACGCGAGCCCGAGATGGCCTTGTGGATGCGGTCGGCGGTCGACGGAGCGACGTTGGCGTCGAAGCGGCCGTTGATCACGAGGGTGGGGACGCTGAATTTCGCCAGCTCCGGACCGAGGTCGAAACGCGCCAGGTCGGCGTTCAAGGCACGGTTGACGTCGGAGCTGTAGCGGTAGGAGGTGACCGCGGCGAGGAAGGCGTCCCGGTGCTCAGGATCGTAGAAGAGCATCGAGAAGTAATTCCGCATCCGGTCCGCGCTCGCCGCCGGGTCGCCCAGCGCGGCGGCGAAACCGAGGGAATCCTCATGCTCGACGCGGTCGGGGAAGACGTCCTTGAACAGGGTGACCGTGTCGCTCCAGCGCGGCGCCGCCGAATCGACGATGACGAGCCGGCGGACGCGGTCCGGATGGCGCGCGGTATAGGCCATGACCAGATAACCACCCCAGGAGTGGCCCAGAAGATCGATCTTCTCCGCGCCGAGGTGTTGCCGCAGAGCATCCAGGTCTTCGATCTGGTCCGCCAGCTTACCGGGCTTCTCGGCGGTGGAGCTCCCGGTTCCCCGCTGATCGTAGAGCACGACCGGCCGCTTTTTCGCGAGCTCGCCCCAGACGTTCGAAACGTGCAGATAAGAGTGATCGAACCCGGGTCCGCCGTTGACCACCACGAGAGGCGTTCCGGCCGCGGGACCCAGAGCCTCGAAGTAGATCGTGGCTCCTCCCGCCTGGAAGGTGCGGCCGGACTCCACAGGCGGGGCGGCGATCCCAGGCGCTGCGACGGCAAGAGCGAGGACGACGGCGAGACCCAGACGATTGAGCATCGGTTGCGATCTCCTTTCGGACGGAGAAACGATACCATGGCGCTCCTCTACACCTCATGCAGCTCCGAGGCTCGCGCTCTGGCCAGATTGAGGTTGACCACGGTCAGGTTCGACCTTTCCACGGTCAGGTAGAGCCTGACTTCGGTCGGGTTCAGGCCGCGAGGTCGAGGACGCGGCCTTCCTCGCGCAGCTCCGCCGCACGGCCGCGGCGGGCGATCAGGTAGTACACGACGGGGACCGCCATGCGGGAGAGGAAGGTGGCCGCGACTTCTCCCATCATCAGACTGATGGCGAGGCCCTGGAAAATCGGATCGAAGAGGATCACCAATGATCCCACGACGACCGCGGCGGCGGTGAGGAGCATCGGCCGGAAGCGCACGGCTCCGGCTTCTACGACCGCTTCTTCGAGGGGCATTCCCTGGCGCACTTTGAGCTCGATGAAATCGACCAGGATGATCGAGTTGCGCACGATGATTCCCGCGCCGGCGATGAAGCCGATCATGGAGGTGGCGGTGAAAAAGGCTCCGAAGAGGAAGTGGCCAGGCAGGATGCCGATCAGGGAGAGAGGGATCGGCAGGAGGATCGCCAGCGGCACGGTGAACGATTGGAACCAACCGATCACCAGGATGGCAATGAGCACGAGGACGACCGCGAAGGCGATTCCCATGTCGCGGAAGACTTCGTAGGTGATCTGCCACTCGCCGTCCCACTTGAGAGACGGGCGGTCGGAGGTTTCGGGCGCCTCGACGGCGTAGCGCTCGACGTGGGCTCCGGACGGGAGCTTCAGAGCGTCGACTTTCTGGTTCAGCGCGGCGAGAGCGTAGACGGGGCTCTCCCTTTCGCCGGCCAGGTCGCCGAAGACGTAGACGACAGACTTCAGATCTTTGTGCAGGATGGGCTGCGGCTCCGGTGTCCGCTCGGTGCGCACGAGCTCACCGAGGGCCACGGCGCCTCCGGGGGTGTCGATACGCAGGGCGAGGCGGCGCGTGAGACTCGCGCGGTCGGCGGCGGAAAGGCGGAGACGGATGGGCACCGGCTCGCGGGCGGAGGGCACTTCGAGGGCCGCGACGTCGAGGCCGGCACCGGCGCCGGCCAGAGCGTCCATCACCGCGGCGGCCGGCACGCCCGCGAGGCCCGCTTTCTCACGGTCCACCGCGAGGGCCATACGGTCGCGCTCGGCTTCGAGGGAGACGTCCACGTCCACGACGCCTGCGGTCTCGGTGAAGAGGCCCTGGACGGATTTCGCCAACGCCTCGCGCGCCGCGGGAGTGGGACCGTAGATCTCGGCCACCAGCGTATCGAGCACCGGCGGACCGGGCGGGATTTCCACCACTTTCACCCGCGCTCCGCGGCGGTTGGCGATTTCCACGAGGAGCGGGCGTACGCGTTTCGCCAGATCGTGGGACTGAGTGTCACGTTGTTCCTTGCCCACGAAGTTGGCCTGCAGGTCGGCACCGGACGGTGAGCGGCGGAGGAAGTAGTGGCGCACGAGGCCATTGAAGTTGAACGGCGCGGCGGTGCCGGCATAGAGCTGGACGTCTTTCACCTCGGGCACTGCGGAGAGGGCGCGCGTCATTTCCCGTGCGGTTTCGAGCGTTACTTCGAGCGGCGTTCCGGCGTCCTGATCGATCATCACCTGAAGCTCGCTCTTGTTATCAAAGGGGAGCATTTTCACTTTCACCAGGCCGGCGTACACCATTCCCAGGGAGGCGAGAAAGATCACGAGAATGAATCCGAAAAATCCCCAGCGCGCCACGGGCCGGGCCACCAGCGCGCCCATCGCCTTGCGGTAGACGCGCATGGACCAACCCTCGCGGGCCGGCGCTTTGTGATCAGCCGTCTCTTTGTGGCGGCGGAAGATGCGGAACGCCGCCCAGGGGGAGACGATGAACGCCACGGCGAGCGAGAACAGCATGGCCGCCGAGGCGCCGGTAGGGATGGGCAGCATGTATGGGCCCATGAGGCCGCGCACGAAGGCCATGGGGAGAATGGCGGCGATGACCGTGAAGGTGGCGAGGATGGTCGGATTTCCCACCTCGTCGACCGCTTCGATGGCGACGCGCAGGAAGGGCTCCTTGGGCCGTTCGCGATGGTGCCGCTCGATGTTTTCGACCACCACGATGGCATCGTCGACCAGAATGCCGATCGAAAAGATCAGGGCGAACAGGGTGACGCGGTTCAGGGTGTAGCCGGCGAGAAAATAGATGAACAGGGTGAGCGCCAGCGTCACCGGCACGGCGATGCCGACCACGAGGCCGCTGCGCCAGCCCATGGTCAGCGTGATGAGGAGGACGACGGAGAGCGTCGCGAGGAGAAGGTGCTGCACCAGCTCGTTGGACTTCTCTTCCGCCGTGCGGCCGTAGTCGCGGGTCGCCTCGATGTGGACGTCGGCCGGCAGCAGGCGCGTCCGCAGGTCGGCGACTTTTTTGTGCACTGCTTCGGCGAGGACGGTGGCGTTGGAGCCCGCGCGCTTGGCCAGGGCGATGGTCACCGCGGGATATTCCTTTCCACCCTTGGCATAGAAAACGGCGTCGGTCGCTTCGGCCGGGCCGTCCACCACCTGGGCTACGTCGGTGACATAGACCGGCCGGCCGTCGCGCAAGCCGACGACGGTACGGCCCACGTCGCTGCTCGCGGCGAACAGCGGGCCGGCTTCGACGCGGGTTTCGCGGTTGGCGTTCACCATGGTGCCGGCGTCCTGGCGGGCGGCGGCGGAGCGCAGGGCTCCGGCGAGGGCAGTGAAAGTGACACCGGACGACGCGAGGCGGTCCGGATCGGGCTCGACGCGCACGGCGCGTCCCTGCCCACCGATCAAATAAGCTTTGCTGGTCTCCGGGATTTCGGAAAGCTCCTGCGCCAGCTCCGCGGCGAGGGGCCGCAATGAATCACTCGATCCGTGCTCGCTCCACAGGGTGAGGGTGAGAAAGGGCACGTCGTCGATGGTGCGCAGCTCGACGGCCGGCGGCAGAGCGCCGTTCGGAAGCATGCCGCCCATGCTCGACAATCGTTCATAGACTTTCACCAGGCTGGGCTCATAGGGCTCGCCGACGGCGAAACGCACGGTGATCAACGCGAAGCCCGGCTGAGCCGTGGAATAGACGTGCTCGACGCGGGAAAGGCTCCACAGTGCGCGCTCGATCGGCTCGACGATCCGCGACGTAACCTCGGCGGGATCGGCGCCCGGCCAGGCCACCATGACGTCCACCATGGGCACGCGGATCTGCGGCTCTTCCTCGCGCGGCGTGGCGAGGAGGGCAAGGCCACCCAAGGCGAGGGAGGCGATGATCAGCAGCGGTGTGAGCTTGCTTTCGAGGAAGGCGCGAGCCACGCGCCCGGCGAATCCGACGCGCATCACTTCACCTCCCCACTGGTGATGACCGGATCTCCATCCGCGAGATCTCCCGGATCGATCACCACCCGCTCCCCCGCGACGAGACCGGCACGAATTTCGATGCGATCACCGGTCGAAGAGCCAGGTGCGATCCAGCGCAGGCGCGCGGTGCTCTGATCGGCCACGAAGACGCCGGTCAGTCCGCCGCGTTGGAAAATGGCTGCTGCGGGCACTGTCAGTGAGTCGTCGCCCTGGGTTCCGGTTGCGGAGGGCAGAACCAGACGTGCGAAAAGGCCCGAGCGCAGGCCGGAGCTCGCCGGGAGCATCGGCAGATCGGCCCGCAGCTCGAAGCGGTGAGTCGCGGGATCACCGGCCGGCGAAAGAGCGGTGACGCGGACGCGGAGCGGTTCCGCGATGCCATCCACCCGTGCTTCCACTGTGGCTCCCGGCCGCAAGCTTTGCGATTCCGGTCCGGAGAGCGTCGCGCGCAGCTCGAGACCGCTCTGCCCTTCGATCTCCACCAGAGCCTGGCCGGGAGAGACGACGTCTCCGACCTCGGCCTTGCGCGCGGCCAGGACTCCAGCGAAGGGACTGCGCAGCACGGCGTATGAAAGATTTTCGCGCGCGGCGGAGACCATCGCCCGGGAAGCCGCCGCACGCGCCGAAGCCTCCTCTACCTCGCGCGGCGTCGCGGCGCCGCGCTGGGCGAGGCCCTGCATGCGGGCGAGATCGGATTCCGCGGCCACGGCTCCCGCCTCGGCCGCCGCCAAACCGGAACGCAGCGCGGCGTCCTCCAGCCGCACCACCACCGCGCCGGCCGCCACCGCCTGGCCTTCGCGGAGCGGCATCTCGCGGATGGCCGCCGGAATGCGCGCGGCAAGCGTGGCGCTCTGCCGCGCCGCCACCGTGGCCGGCACGGTGACCGCACCACCCCCCGCGCGCTCGACCGCGGCGGTGTGTACCGGGCGCGGCGGACGGGCGGGGGCCGCGGCGGCGTTCTCCGCCGGCTTCGGCTTGCCGCCGCAAGCGATCACCGCTGCAATCACCGCGAGGGTTGTGAACATCCAAAAGAAACCTTTCGTTCCGCGAGTCATGGCCGTGCTCCTGAAGGCGACCCGGGGCGTTGCCCCGGGCTGAGGGAGCCCGGGCCTTCGGCCCTTCCCCCAACCGGGATTGTTTTTGTTGTCGCTGTTTCTGTTGCTTGTCTCCCCTCTCCCGGCGGGGGCGTGGAGGGAGCCGGGAGAGGGGCGGGGGTGAGGGCCCCTCCCGCCGCCCGCTCCAAAACCGCATCGGCGAGAGCCGCCTCGGCCGCCGCGCGCAGCTCTTGCAGCTCCGCGCCCAGGCTTGCCGCTTCGGTCTCCAGCTCATCAGTCAGAGTCGCGATGCCGGCCTGCCGGCGCTCGCGCACCACGCGCAAGGCTTCGCGCCCCTCTTCCGCTCCTCCCGCCGCCGCGGCGCAGCGCTCGCGGGCGGCTTGCGCCCGATGCCAGGCAATCTCCACGTCGAGGCGCACCTGATCGGCCGCGGCGCGCGCCTGCAGCTCTGCCGCCCGCAACTCGTCGTCCTGCTCCGCCTTCCGGTTACCGCGCGCCGGATCGAACGCGCTCCAGCGCACGGTAACGCCCACCGCTCCGGCGCGCTTGCCGCCGGAGAGGCTCACCCGGTTGTCCTGGAGCTGCCCCCAGAGGGCGACATCAGGCAGTTTTTCTTTGTCCGCGCCGCGCACGGCCCAGCGGGCGGCATCGGCTGCCGCGCTCGTTCCGGCCAGCGCCGGCCGGTTGGCGAGAGCGCGGGCGGTCCACGCGTCCAGATTGCCGGCAAGTGCTGTCGTCGATGGTGGATCGTCCGTCGGCTCGTAGAGAGCGCCGGCGGGAGCGCCGAGGGCTCGCACCAAGGCGGCGTCAGCGGCCCGCACCTCGCCGCGCCGCTCGGCCAGATCGGCCTCCCGCTCGCGGCGGCGAGCCCGCGAGCGCAAAAGGTCGGCCTGCAGCGCGGCGCCGCCTTCTACCCGCGCCTGGACGTCGGCCTCCCGTGCGCGGGCTCCATTGAGCGCATGCTGCGTCGCCTCCAGAGCCCGGCGCGCCAGGCCGGCCTGGCGATAGGCTTGGACGACTCGCAGGCGGAGATCGAGCAGCCCCTCCCCCACCTGCGCCGCCACGGACTGCGCCCGCGCCGCCGCCGAGCGCGCTCCGGCCTGCACCTTGCCGAACGCGTCGAGAGGCGCCTCCACGGCGAGGGCCGTACCGAGATGAGAGACGGCGGAGGGATCGTTCAGCCGCGACAGCTCAAAGTCTCCGGCGGTGAATTCGCCCGCGTCCAGCTTGTGGGCGAAGGCGGCGGACGGAATGTCGGAATATGACCAGCCGGCGGAGAGGCCGACGCGCGGCCATCCGGCACGGCGCGCGGCTTCGGCTCCTTCCCCAACCGCCGCCGCATGGGCACGGGCGGCCGCGAGGTCGGGGCTCTGCCGTTCCGCGATGGCCAGCGCGTCGGACAAGCTGAGGCGAACGGCCTCTTGAGCGCGAACGGTCTGCACGTCCAGCAGACCCAGCAGCAGTAGAGCGATTCGAAACGATGCTTGACGATGTCCCACGGCGACCCTCCTGCACTGTGAGAGCCAATCCGCGGGAAAAGGATTCACCCCCCGGGA
>Ga0307508_10005283_pt1 | contig 12325 bp, 8 predicted proteins | sample 9_EM_MG_FD_203089 | JGI IMG/M metagenome (GOLD analysis project Ga0307508, IMG submission 203089) | Populus trichocarpa ectomycorrhiza microbial communities from riparian zone in the Pacific Northwest, United States - 9_EM | ecosystem: Host-associated > Plants > Roots > Unclassified | place... | reverse complement strand
TCCTTCTCGAGGATCTCGGCGGCGCGGACGCCCTCCCAGGTGGCCGGGATGCGGACGAGGATCCGGCTCCGCTGCGCGCCGGCGGCGTCGAAGTGGCTGAGGAGCCAGCGGGCCCGCTCGACGATCGCGCGCACGTCGGTGGCCAGGCGCACATCGAGGTCGACGGCGATGCGGCCGGGGATGACCGACAGGACGCGCAGGCCGAGCTGCACCGCCAGCCAGTCGATGCCGAGGCGGATGACATAGTCGCGCGGCGGCATGTTGTTGCCGGCGGCGCGCTTCGCCCAGCGGAGCCCCTCGTCGACGGAGGGCGCGAGCTCGGGCAGCTGCGCGGCCGCCGAGATGAAGGACGGGGACAGGACGACGTCGCGCGGGCGGAACTTCTCGACGGATCGATAGTCACCGATGTCGGTGATGACGATCGACATCCGTTCGAGCTGGTCGCGCAACGTGGACATTGGGCCATCTTATCAATCTTCGCGACGATCGAGCCAGCCGCGCCGCCGGTAGACCCAGATGCCGAGCTCCTCGTGGACGATCTCGGGGAAGGCCCGCAGCCGCTCGTCGGGCGAGCTCAAGGTCTCGAGGTCGTACTTGGCCTCGCGCGTCGGCGCCGAGACGACGGTCAACCCCTGCGCCTCGAAGACCGCCGCCGCGCGTCGCGAGTGGAGGGGCGAGGTGACGAGGAGCACGCGCCGCCAGCCGTTCTTCTTGAAGAGCTCGCCGAGGAGGACAGCCTCGTCGTGCGTGGTGCCGACCGGTCCCACGGTGAGGAGCTCGGTGGGCAGGTGCAGCTCGTCCAGGAAGCGGCGCGCGCTGTCGGCGTAGCGTCCGTGCGGCCGGGGCAGCTCCCCGACGACCAGACGGGGAGCGAGCGCCTGCCCAGCGAGCTCGATGCCGTGGACCAGCCGTGCCAGCGCCTCGACCGTCAGATCTCCGTCGGGCTGGACGTCGGAGGCGAGGACATAGATCGCGTCGGCGGGACCGAGGGCATCGACCCGCGGCAGCCCGTCGGCGAGGGCCCGGTCGAGCGGCGTGAAGGCCACCGCCAGCCAGAGCGCGGCGAGGAGCCCGAGGAGCGACGTGAGGACGACCTGCAGACGCACCGCCGAGAGGAGGACGCCCGCGATGACCACCAGGGGCACGAGGAGCGTGCGCTCGGACCGGTATGAGAGCGCCTCGGCGATGCGGAGGTCGTTCATGAGGAGCGCGGCGGCCAGCGAAACGAGGATCCCCTTGACCGCGCGCGACCGGCGGCTCGGGTTGGAATTGGGTGCGTTCACGGCGGGTAACCCCGCATGCTACCACCGGGATTCGCGATCGGCGCGGCTATGGCAACTGCGGACGGAGCGAGATCTCGGGCTCGGGCATGGCCAGCCGCGTCCCGTCGAGGACGCGCAGCCGATGGCCGCGCCAGTTGACCGAGTCGACGACGAGGCCGCGCGCCCAGACGTAGCCGAGGAGGAGGTCCTTCAGCGGAGCCGCGGCCAGCCCGCGCGCGGTGAGCGGCGTGCCGAGGAGGCGTCCGCAGAGGAAATCGAGGACGGTCTTGCCGGCCCAAGCGGCGAGCGCGGGCGCTGCCGGCCCGAGGACCGCCGCCGCCGCCGCGACGCACACGGGGTTCAGCGCCAGCTCGCCTGCGTAGGCGAGCCGCGACACCGCCTTCTTGTGGATGACCTGCCAGCGCTGGTAGCGCCGCACGAAGTCGCCGAGCGAGCGGCGGCAGGTGATCTGGGTGATCGGATCGCGCGCGACCACGACCCGCTTGCCGAGCGTCGCCGGGACGAGGAGCCCGAGGACGTAATCCTCGGCGAGGACGTCCTTCACGATGGCGAAGCCGCCGAGCTTCTCCAGGTCGGCGACGCGAAAGGCCATCGATTTGCCGACGACGATGTCCTTGCCGGCGAAGCGCTTGGCCGCAATCACGCCGGGACCGATCGCGGTCGAGAGGTGCATGCCGTCGAAGAGCGAGCCGAGCCGCTCGGCGCCGGCGCCGACGATCGCGTGGGTCACCAGACCCACCGTCGGGTCGGCGAGGTGGCCGGCGATGCCCTCGAGGTAGCCGGGCCGGGGCCTCACGTTGGAATCGCTGACGACGACGATCTCGTGACGCGCCGCCGCCGCGAGCGTGATGAGCTGGCTGACCTTCGGGTTCAAACCGGGCACGCCGCGCTGGACGACGACGCGGACGCGCTCGGGCCAGCGGGCCCGCGCCGCCTGCGCGATCGGGTAGGCGCGGTCCAGGACGTCTTCCACGCCGAGGACGAGCTCGTAGTTCAGGTAGGGCAGGGTCGCGAAGGCCTCGAGGTTCTTGGCGAGCTCATCGTCGTCGCCGCACAGGGGCTTGAGGATCGAGATCGCAGGCATGTCGTCGGGCGGTGCCGGATCGCGGGCGCAGACCACGTGGCGCCACACGGCGACGACCTGCACGGCGAGGACGAGGAGGCCGACCCCGGCCGCCGCGTAGAGCAGGAGGCTTAGCGTCTGTGCCATGCCCAAGCTTTGCGTTCCGGGGTGACGGCGGCTTGAAGAGCTCGTGAAACCTCAGGAAAATCGCAGCGACGGCGCGATGACGTTCTGATGGGCTATTTTTGCGTTACAATCGAGTCCTTTCGGATGGACGCATCATCTAAGAAGACGGCGTTCGCTTTGATCGTCATGGGGTTGGGCGCGCTCGGAGGGGGCGGCGTGGCGAGCGCCGACGACATGGGGCCGGTCATCGGCGAGCTCCGCGTCGAGGGCAACGCGCGGACCCAGACCGATGTCATCCTGCGCGCCGCCGAGGTGTCGCCGGGAAGCCACTACGCCGAGGACCTCCCCGACCGCGTGCGGCAGAGGGTCTACAACCTGCGCGTCTTCGACACCGTCGCCGTCCTGCCGGAGCGCCACGGTGACGCGGTCGATCTGATGATCCACGTCACCGAGCGCTGGACCCTCCTCCCCATCCCGTTCGCCAGCGCCAGCGGCGACATCTATCGCGTCGGCGCCTTCCTCGTCGACTCGAACTTCATCGGGCGGCACAAGACCGCCGTCGCCGGCGGCTACTACGGGAACCACGGCAGCGGCGGCTTCATCTACTACCAGGACCCCGAGCTCAACGGCACGCAGTGGCAGACGACGCTCCAGGCCTCCTACTTCGGGGCGGTCCGCGAGCGCTTCCAGTCGGGCATGTCCGTCGACGCCTTCCACGAGCGGCGCGCCGAGGCCTTCTGGGCCATCGGCTACCGGATCGCGCACACGGTCACGCTCCTGCCAGGCTGGTTCATCACCGACGTCCGGCTCGACGCCCAGGGCGGCTACCCGATGCCGACGGTGGGGAGTGGATTCCTCGAGGGACCAACGCTGACCGTCGATCTCGACGCGAGCGACTTCCGCCTCTACTTCCAGGCGGGCGTTCAGAACCACCTCCACTTCGAGAGCTCGCTCGCCGGCGCGGGCGCGGCGCGGAGCTACCTCCGCGTCACCGATCGCTTTCAGGCGGCGACGCGGCTCCTCTGGGATCACGCGCTGATCGTCCAGGCCGACTTCGCCTACGGGACGAGCGCCGCGCTTCCCGACATCTTTCTCCTCGGTGGCCAGACTGGCTCGCGCGGCTTCCATACCCAGGGCCTGTGGGCCCAGCGCATGGCGACCGCGGCGCTCGAGTACCACGTCCCGGTGTGGCGTCCCTCCTGGGGGATCTGGACGGTCCTCGGCTTCGTCGACGCCGGCGCCCTCGACGGCCCGAGCGGCCGCATGGGCTACGTCCAGCCCGGCGCGGGCTTTCGCATGTTCCTCCGCCAGATCGCCCTTCCTGCCCTCGGTGTCGACGTGGCCTACTCGCTCGACGAGCACAGCCTATGGCTAGGCGTCTCGGCGGGTCTCCAGCTATAGACCCTACGGCTTCGACTTCTTCACGTAGGCCCACTGGCGTCATAGAGCTCGCCCTCGAAGCGCATCGCGCCGTCCCTGAAGTCGCCGTGGTAGTTGTGCAGCGAGCCTGAATCGTCGACCCAGGTCTGGCGCCACTCCTTGCGGCCGGCGTCCCAGATGTTGAGGCTCTTGCCCGCGCTGCCGCCGCCGCCGGTCCAGTTTTCGAGGAGAACGCAGTCGTTCAGCATGAGCTCGACGCGCGACGAGCCGAGCGGGTTTCCCTTCGCGTCGACGACGTCCCGGTCGCCGAGCCAGAAGTCGAGCTCGCGGTTCTTGGGGTCGTGCTCGCAGGGGAACGATGCCTTCTCGACGGCGGCGAGGGTCTTGTCCCAGCGCGGGTCGCCGTGGAGCGCGTCGAGGTCGGTGTCCTTGGTCATGCCAGCAGCGACGCGTGGATTCTTCTGCAAGGCGAGATCGAGCGCGCGAAACGCGGCGTCCTTGTCACCGAGGCGGGCGTGGGCGCAGGCGGCGTTGTAGTAGGCGAAGGCGGGCCGGTAGCCAGCCGCGGCCGCCTGCTCGTAGGTCTGGGCGGCTTCCTTGAAATGGCTTCTAACGACCGGACGCCACGATCACCACGCCGATGCACAGGATGAGAAAGATCAACGCGAAGATCCAGGCGAAGGAATCGGGGGTGGGGACGGAAGGGTCCAAGGGCTTCTTCATGGTCTCGGCTCCTACTCCGGATCGGCCGCGTCGTCGGGGACGGCGACGGCCATTCCGCGCAGCGTGATCCGGGTCGATGGATCGGTGTCCGCGATGCCCCCGGGAGCGCTGTCGAGCACCGAGGCGATCGCGTCCCAGGCTCTCGCCATCTGCGGCTTGACCACGTCCCATCGGTTGCCGATGGCGGCCTTGAGCTCGGCGAGCTTGGCGCGGGCGACGTTTCCGGCCGTCCGCCACTCGGTCAGATGCTTCCGATACGCCGGGTCGCCGGCCCTGGGGCCGTCGGCCTCCAGGGCTTCGAGCCTGGCCGTCCAATCGCCGAGCTGCCGTTCCATGGCCGACTCGTAGGCATCTCGCTCCGACATGACCCCACGAGCATTGCCCGATCCGTGCCAGTCCCTCGGCGCAGAACCCCGCGACCTATCGCGCTGCCCTCTTCGCAAATCGCGAGGATTCGCAACTTGCGAGGAACCGATCCTTTGCTTCCACGCCCGCCCGCCAATGAAAGACGGCGCCGAGATTGCACCTGCGTTGGTCCATGTGGGTCCTCGTCGTCGTCCTCACGCTTCTCGTCCTCGCCATCCTGGCGGGCTTCATTCGACACCTTCGCGATTGAAATGAGGTGCACCGTGCAGCGCAAGAGACCGGAGGTGCGAGATGCGTGACGAAGAACGGGTGGCGATCGGCAAGATCGGCGAGATGCTCGAGGAGCTGGAGAGCGAGCGGCGGCGGATCCACGGGCTCCTCATGGACGGTCAGCTCAAGGGGGGAATGGATCCGATCCAGGCGCTCGCCGGGAAGGTCGACCGGCTGCGCGAGGACTTTGCCGTACTCGACGTCTGAGACGCGCCCTCAGGGGCACGGCGGCGTCGCTGGGCAGACGCCGTCGAAGGTTCGCGGCATGCTCTGCTTGCAGCCGGCCACGTCGAAGTGGTTGGTGGCCAGGAAGTCGGGCTGGACATCGTCGCGCCAGCCGCGGTCGATCCCGTCGCGCGCGCTCGCGACGATCTCGGTCTCGGTGATGAACTGCGTGAGCGGTCCGGTCGTCCCGAAGATCCGGATGGCGGCGTCGTTTTGCCCGATGCGGTCGGGATAGGGACAGGAGTTGCTGCCGGTGCCGGGGCCGCCGGCGTATTCCACACGCACGTGCGCGAGCTCGGTCGCCGGATCGACGGCGTGACCGAAGCCGATCCCGAGCCAATCGCCGGGCGCCTGCGACGGCTGGTCCGAGGTGAAGACGATCCTCTTGTCAGCCGTGCCGATCGCGATCAGGGCGCCGCGCGCCGCGGTCGTCCCGCTCGCCGCGTCGATGTTGATCGTGCCGCCCGGCGGGAACCGGATGGTGACACCCGGCTCGACGGTGAGCACCGCGACGCCGGTCTGCGCGTTGACGTCCATGCGCCCGCCGTCCTGACCGCTGCCCACGTGGTAGGGCACGCCACGGTCGTGCATGGTCTGGCTGTCGCTCACCGGGCCGCCGGCTCCCGCGATCGCGAGCTCGTCGCGCCCGTTGCCGGTGTAGTCGCCCGTCGGGATCGTGCCGATCGCGTTGGCAAAGACATGGACCGGGTAGCCGACGGAGCCGTGGACGCGGAGGTTCCTTGAGGTCGCGTCGAAGCCGACCGTGCCGGTGATGTAGACGCCTTGACTCATCGAGTCGGCGATCTCGACGTCGTCGACGTGCAGGGAGCCGGTCGCGCCGTTCCGCTGCATGTAGATGGCGCCCGCGTAGGCCGGCAGGGTGTTCAGTGGATCGCCACCGCCGCGGAGGACGGCGTGGGTCAAGGACAGGTCGCCGCCGACCGCGCGGATCGTCGCCCACGGCGCGCCCGCGACGAGCGGCTCGAAGGTCACCGGCTGGCCGACCGCTCCCGCGCCGATGATCGCCCCGCCGGGGTTGATCGTGATCGTCTTTCCAGCGGGGAGGCGGACCACCGCGCAGGGCTCGAGCGTGAGGGTGGCGTAGACGCTGGTGTCATACATGAGGATGTGTGGGCTCGCCGCCTCGGTCCAGGTCTCGTCGGCGCTGACGCTGCCCCCGTGCACGGTTCCGGCTCCGGTGGGAGCGGTGCACGACGGAAGCGGCGGGGCGTCGATGAGCTCGCGGGCATCGGGGAGCGGCGGGGCGTCGATCTGCGGGCGGGCATCGGGAAGCGGCGGGGCGTCGATCTGCGGGCGGGCATCGGGAAGCGTGTTGTCGTTGCTACATGCCGCGAGCGCTATCAGGGTGCAGACGATGATCTGGCGCAAGAGACCTCCTCAACTCAAGAGGAGGCCGCTCCGAATTGTCGTCCGGAATAAGCCTTGTCCTCGATACCGGTCCGGCAAGTGCAAGTTCGGTGCTCCGGGCCGAACGGATCACGCGCTCGCCGCGAGGGCGGCCGGGGCTCCCATGACGATCCGGAGCTCGTGGACGCGGCCATCGTCGACGAGCGGGATGGCCGCCGCGTCGACCGGCGCACCGTCGAGCTGCGCCAAGGCGACCCCGCGGCAGGCCCGCGCCGAGTTGTCGACGGCGATGTCGTACCGGGTCGCTCCGAACTTCCAGGTGATCTCGTACCTCGGCCACGACGACGGGATGCACGGATCCACCGTGAAGACGCCGCCGCTTCGCCGCAGGCCGAGGATGCTCTCCAGACCGGCGCGGTACATCCAGCCGGCGGAGCCCGTGTACCAGGACCAGCCGGCCCGCCCGGCGTGGGCCGGGTGGGCGTAGACGTCGCCGGCGACCGCGTAGGGCTCGGCCCGGTATCTCTCGACGCCGGCCGCGGTGCGCGTGTGGTTGACCGGGTTCAGCATGTGGAAGAGCTCGACGGCCTCGTCGCCGCTCCCCCGCCGCGCCATCGCCATGACGACCCACAGCGCCGCGTGCGTGTACTGGCCGCCGTTCTCGCGAACGCCGGGCGGATAGCCCTTGATGTAGCCCGGGTCCTGCGCCGACTGGTCGAAGGGCGGCGCCAGGAGCAGGATGACCCGCGAGCCGCGGTTGACGAGCTGGCTCCGCACCGCGTCCATGGCGCGGTCGGCGAACCGGGGCGGCACCGCGCCCGACAGGACCGCCCAGCTCTGGGCGATGGAGTCGATGCGGCACTCGTCGGCCTGTGCCGTACCGAGGGCCGTCCCGTCGTCGTAGTAGCCGCGGCGATACCATTCGCCGTCCCAGGCCCGCTCGAGGACGCCGGCGAGCCGGGTCGCCTCGCCGCGGTAACGGTCGGCACGCGCCGCGTCGCCGCGGGCCCGGCAGAGGGGCGCGATCTCCTCGAGGACCGCGTGGAGGAAGAAGCCGAGCCAGGTGCTCTCGCCGCGGCCCTTCCACCCGACGTGGTTCATGCCGTCGTTCCAGTCGCCGCCGCCCATGAGCGGGAGGCCGTGGACGCCGGCGGTGATGCCGCGGTCGAGCGCGCGCAGACAGTGCTCGTAGAGCGAGCCCTTGTCGGCCGAGATCCGCGGCTCGAGGTAGGCGTCCTGCGCCTCGGGAGCGAGCGGCGGCGCCTCGAGGAAGGCCACCGGCTCGTCGAGGATGCCGGTGTCGCCGGTGGTGCGGACATAGTGCGCGGTCGCGTGCGGCAGCCACAGGAGATCGTCGGAGCAGCGGGTGCGGGTGCCGCGGCCGCTGGGTTCGTGCCACCAGTGCTGGACGTCGCCCTCGACGAACTGTCGCCCCGCGGCCCGGAGGATCTGCTCGCGGAGAAGGTCCGGGCGCGCCAGCGCGAAGGCCATCGCGTCCTGGAGCTGGTCGCGAAATCCGTAGGCCCCGCCGGGCTGGTAGTAGCCGGTGCGCGCCCACAGCCGGCAGCTCGCGTCCTGGTAGAGGAGCCACCGGTTCATGAGGAGGTCGAACGAATCGTCGGGCGTGCGCACGACCACCGTGTCGAGCGTCCGATCCCACGAGCGGAGGACGGCGTCACGGGCCGCCTCGCCGTCGCCGCCGCCGTGCCGGGCGACGAGCTCGCGCGCGTGCGCCAGGTCCCGTCCCTCGCCGAGGAGGAAGACGAACCGGCGCGTCTCGCCGGGGTCGAGGAGGATCGAGACCTGCAGCGCCGCGCACGGATCGAGCCCGGCGCCGAACTGGCCGCCGAGGACCTCGTGGCCGAGCGCCGCCGGACGGGCCAGCGAGCGGTTGCGGCCCAGGAACGACCGCCGGTCTCCCGTCGCCGAGCGGAGCCCCGCGCTCGCGTGGGCGAAGGCCACGCGCCCCGCGAACTCCTGGCTGTAGAGGTTCCGCGCCAGGACCGCGCCCGATTCGCCGTCGAGCTCGGTGACGATGAGCGCGTTGACGCCCGCCTGCGGCGGACCGAGGACCCACTCGTTGTAGGCGAACAGGCTCAGGCGGCGGGGCGAGTCGCCGCGGTTCGTGAGGGCCAGGACGGAGAGCTTGACCGGGTCCTTCTCGTCGACGAAGACCTCGAGCTCCTGGCGGAGGCCGTGGCCCACGTGGGAGAAGCGGGTGAGCCCGGCGGAATGCTCGACGACGAAGCGGCCGTCCGCGGGCGCGCGCGCCATCGGACCGGGTGTGGCCGACCACGACTCGCCGGTCTCGTCGTCGCGGATGAACAGCGCCTCGGACGTCGGGTCGGCCACGGGGTCGTTGGCGAAGGGTGTGAGGCGGTTCTCGCGGCTGTTCCCGGACCAGGTGTAGGCCGAGCCGGAGCTCGTCAGCACCGTGCCGAAGCCCGGGTTGGCGATGACGTTGGCCCAGGGCATCGGCGTCTCGTCGGCGCCCTCGAGGACGACGGCGTAGGTCCGCCCGCCGTCGGTGAATCCGCCGGTCCCGTTGCCGAGGACGAGGAGGGGTGCCGCGACGTCCTCGCGGGTCGTGTTCGTCGGGAGCCCGGTCGGCACGAGGAGCTCCGGCTCCGGCAGATCGGGATCGGACCGGTCGAGCTGCTGCGCGACGCCGCCGCGGTCGCCAGCGAGCACCGCGCGCGCGACCGCCGAGAGGAGGATCCGCTCGGCGTCGGGCATGCGGTCGCCGCGGAGGAGATAGGCGCCGCCGGGCCGGTGCTTCCACGCGCGCCACGGGCCGTTGTCGAGGAGGGCGTCGAGCTGCGCGTGCATCTCGTCGAGGTAGCTGACCGGGTGCTCGTTCAGGATGACCACGTCGGCGCGGAGGCCCTTCAAGCGCCAGTACTCCTGGGCCTGCAGGACCTCGCGCACGAGATCCACGTCGCCCGCGGCGACGACGCGCACGAGGAGGATCGGCAGGTCGCCCGAGATGCCGTGCGACCAGAGGCCGCCCTGGCCGAGCGTGTTCCGGGCCAGGACCTCCGGCCCCGCGCGCAGCGATCCGTTGGCGTAGAGCACGCGGGAGGCCAGGCGCTCGAAGAGCGAGGCCTCCTCGCTGCTGATGCCGAGGTGGCGCAGGTCGCTCTGCACGTGCGCATAGGCGAGGGCGAAGGTCCGCCCCAGGGAGGCGGGATCGTGGTAGCGGGAGGCGAGCGCGACGGCGGTCTCGCGCGTCGAGGCCGTCCCGGTGGTGAAGGCGAGCCGCACGTAGCCCCCCGGCGCGAGACGGATGCGCTGGCGCAGGCTGACGATGGGATCGAGGACGACGCCGGTCGTCCCCGACAGCGAGCGGCCGTCGAGCGCGACGGGGCTCTCGGGGCCGCGACCGCGGCCGAGGAACCGGGCCCGATCGGTCTCCCACTCGACCGGCCCCTGCGAGCGACCCTCGAGCGCGAGGACGTGGACGGCCCAGCTCGGCGACTCGTCGGCGCCGCGCGGCCGGCGATGACAGAGCAGCGCCGCGCTCTGCGGCAGGTACTCGGTCTCGACGAAGAGCTTGCCGAAGGCGGGGTGGGCGAGGTCATCAGCTGGAGGCAGGAGCACGATCTCGGCGTAGCTCGTGATCTCGATCTCGCGCGTCCGGTCGCTGTCGTTGCTGACCGCCAGCCGGCGGACCTCGACGTCGTCCTCGGTCGAGACGGCGATGTCGAGCTGCGTGGCGATGCCTCCCTCGATCCTGCGGAAGCTGGCCTTCTCGGCGAGGAAGGTGACGAGGTAGTCGTCGGGCTCGGTCGCGACCGGGTGGTAGGCGGCCGACCAGACCGCGCCGCTGCGCACGTCGCGGAGATACAGAAACTGGCTGCCGGGGTCGCGCGTGGCGTCGTCGCGGGTCCGGGTCACCGCCCGGCCGCGGCAGAAGCTCGCGCCGCCGCCGGCGTTGGTCACCACCGTCGTGTAGTTGCCGTTCGAGAGGAACTGCGCGTGGGGGAAGGCCGTGTGCGGCGTGCGGAAGCGTCGCGTCGACACGGTCGGGGGCGCCCCGACGACGTGGGTCTCCTCGACGGGCCGGGGCTCCGTCATGGCCGCATGGCGCGGCATCCGCTCCTGGAGGAGGAGCTCGGTCGCCTGCACGCGCGGATCGGCGTGGAAGCGCTTGACCATCGTGTCGTCGAGGAGGGCGTTGGCGAGCGAGAGGAGCGTCATCCCCTGGTGGTGGGCCATGAAGGCCCGCACCACGGCCCCTTTGGCCGGATCCTCGCCGTGGGTGTAGTCGATCGCCTCGTAGAAGCCGTAGTCGCCGTCGAGGCCGGCGGCGGCCATGCGCCGGAAGTTCCGCGCCGCGGCGGTCGGCTCGATCATCGCCGCGAGCGCGGTCGCGTACGGCGACACCACCAGCTCGTCGGCGAGCCCGCGCTTGAGCCCCAGCCCGGGGACGCCGAACGCCTTGTACTGGTAGTTGTCGTGGCGATCGACGAGGTTGTAGGCGCACTCCGAGATGCCCCACGGCACCGAGCGATGGTTCGCGTACTCGATCTGCCGGCGGACCGCGGCCCGGCAGGTCTCGCCGAGGAGCGTCCCGGGGTAGCGTCGCATGACGAGGAGCGGCATGAGGTACTCGAACATCGTCGCGCTCCAGGCGAGGAGGGTCGGCCGCCCGTGGACGCCGACGACCAGGCGGCCGAGATGGAACCAGTGCTTCTCGGGAAGGTCGCCCTTGGCGATGCCGACGAAGCTCGCCAGGCGCGCCTCGGAGGCGAGGAGATCGTAGTAGGACCGATCGAGCCGGCCCGGCCCGTTGGCGTCGGCGAGCCGGTAGCCGATCGAGAGGATCTGTCGCTCGGGATCGTAGAGGAGCCGGAAGCTCATCGCGTCGGCGAAGGCGAGCGCGCGGCGCGCCAGGTCGCGGAGCCCGAGCGCGCCGAGACCCTGCGCGAGCGCCCAGAGCGCGCCTGCGAGGTTGCCGCTGTCGACGGTGGAGACGTAGGCCGGCGGCAGCACCGCCAGCGTCTGGGTGTCGTACCAGTTCAGGAGGTGGCCCTCGAAGCGCTCGAGGCCCTCCATCGTCGTCAGGGTCGCGTCGATGCGGCGGGCGAGCTCGCCGGCGTCGATGAAGCCGAGATCGTGGGCGGCCAGGCTCGCGAGGAGCCCCATGCCGATGTTCGTCGGCGACGTTCGGTGGGCGACCCTCGGCTCGGGGGTCTCCTGGAAGTTGTCGGGGGGCAGGCCGTGGTCCTCGGTCCCCATGAAGGTCACGAAGTAGCCCCAGGTCTTCCTGGCGATCCCGAGGAAGAGCTCGCGATCGGCCGCGTCGAGCGCGCGGTCGCGGTCGGCGAGCGGACGGCTGAGCGCGTAGGCGACGAGCGGCGCCGCGGCCCACAGGAGGAGGATCGCGCCGGCCACGGCGAGCGCGGCCGGATGGACGAGCCCCACGATCGAGAACGTCGCGATCGCGATCGCCGGGCTCGCGGCCATCTCGGCGAGGAACTGGCGCGGGCCGACGGTTCGCGCCGCCGCGGCCGCCGCG
>Ga0307508_10005282_pt1 | contig 12329 bp, 12 predicted proteins | sample 9_EM_MG_FD_203089 | JGI IMG/M metagenome (GOLD analysis project Ga0307508, IMG submission 203089) | Populus trichocarpa ectomycorrhiza microbial communities from riparian zone in the Pacific Northwest, United States - 9_EM | ecosystem: Host-associated > Plants > Roots > Unclassified | place... | reverse complement strand
CCACCTCGTCCCGGTGCGCCGCCACCTCGTCCCGGTGCGCGACATCGGCGATGGCCGGGACGATGTTGGCGTACGCGGCGCAGCGGCACAGGTTGCCGCTCATGCGCTCGGCGATCTCCTCGTCGTCCAGCACCACATCGGCGGCGTTCGGGTCCTTGGCCACGGCGCTCGGCCAGCCCGCCGCCGCCTCGCGCAGCATGCCCACCGCCGAGCAGATCTGGCCGGGGGTGCAGTAGCCGCACTGGAAGGCGTCATGGGCGATGAACGAGCGCTGCAGCGGATGCAGCCCGTCGGCCTCCCCGTCGCCACCGCCGCCGTTGCCGCCGCCGTCCCCGTTCACGAGACCGGCGGCCGTGACGATGTCGGCGCCCTGGTGCGCCACCGCCAGCGCCAGACAGGCCAGCGCGCGGCGGCCGTCGAGGAGGATCGTGCAGGCACCGCACTGGCCATGGTCACAGCCCTTCTTGGGGCTGGTGTTCCCCAGCCGCTCACGGAGGGCGTCCAGCAGCGTCGTACGGGTGTCGACGGTGAGCCGGTGCTCCGTACCGTCCACCCGGAGCGTGATCTCCACGTCCATGCTTCACATCATCGGACACATGTGCACTGATCGCCTGTTCTCGGCGGGTTGCGCAGAGATCGCCGACGGGGCGGCGGGCTCAGTCGTCCGCACCGCCGCGCCGTCGGCGCCACCGGTTCCGCGCGCTGTTCAGGACCGCTTCGTGCCGCCGTCGACGGAGGACAGCACACCGTCCAGATGCGGCAGGTAGTGGTCCATCCGCTCCCGCTTGGTCAGCAGGTAGGGCAGGTTCTCCTCGCACGGCGGGATCAGCAGCGGAACCTGCTCGCTGATCTTGATGCCGTGGCGCAGCAGCGCCTCCCGCTTGCGCGGGTTGTTGGAGAGCAGCCGTATGGAGCGCACCCCGAGGTCGTGCAGCATCTCCGCCGCCACCTGGTAGTCGCGGGCGTCGTCCGGGAGGCCGAGGGCGAGGTTCGCCTCGACCGTGTCGAGCCCTTCCGCCTGCAGCTGCATCGCCTGGAGCTTGGCCAGCAGACCGATACCCCGGCCCTCGTGGCCGCGGAGGTAGACGAGGATGCCCCGCCCCTCGCTCACGATGGCGCGCAGCGCCGCGGACAGTTGGTCGCCGCATTCGCAGTGCCGGGAGCCGAAGGCGTCTCCGGTCAGGCACTCGGAATGCACCCGCGTCAGTGCGTCCTCGCCCTTGACGTCGCCGTATACCAGCGCGATCTGTTCGTCTCCGCGATTATGGTCCTGGTAGCCGAAAGCGAGAAACTCGCCGTGCACGGTGGACAGCCGGAGATTCACCACTCGTTCGACATCCGATCGACGTGCACTGTCGACCAACACGCTATCACTTGCTGTCATGTTGCAACCCTATCTGGTAAACGCCGGGTGGCGTAGGGGAAAATGGCAAAGTCGGCCGGATGATTGGCCGCGCGTCCAGAGCACAAAGAACGCAGCACGAAGAACGAAAGGCCCGAAGAACATGAGCGATTCGGAAACGCCGGACCAGTGGGCCTCGGGGCTCCTGCCGCCGACGACCACGGAGGAGGTGCGTAACCTGCGGGCTGGTGTCGCCGTCCTGCCCATCGGCAGCTTCGAGCAACACGGCGCGTACCTCCCGCTGGTGACGGACACGGTCATCGCCTGCACCATCGCCCGGGAGATCGCCGCGGCGTATCCGGTCCAACTCCTCCCGCCCGTCACCGTCTCGTGCTCGCACGAGCACGCGGACTGGCCGGGGACCGTCTCCATATCCGCCGCGACACTGAACGCCGTGGTACGCGACATCGCCGGATCGCTGCGCCGCTCCGGTATCGGCTCGCTGATTCTGGTGAACGGGCACGGCGGAAATTACGTCCTGCGCAACATTGTTCAGGAATCCGCCGGCACCGGTACCCGCATGGCGCTTTTCCCGGGCTCGTCCGACTGGGACACGGCCCGCACCAGGGCCGGTGTCCTGACCCCGTCGTACAGCGATATGCACGCGGGAGAAGTGGAGACCTCCATCCTGTTGCACGCCCATCCCGAACTCGTCCGTCCCGGTTATGAAACCTCCGATTGTCTCGCCGACGACCGGAAGCATCTGCTGACCCTCGGTATGGCCGAGTACACCGAGTCCGGTGTCATCGGCCGTCCTTCCCTGGCGTCCGCCGGGAAGGGAAAGGAACTTCTCGCCGCACTCACCGAATCCTTCGCCGAGTACCTTTCTGTGGTCGGCGACGCTCCGATCGGCGACTCTCTGGTCGGCGAGCGGCAGGAAACGGAGACGCGATGACGACCCTGGACACGGCACAGGCCTGGGAGCGGCTGTGCTCCATACGGACCGTGGCCGAGGCCCGGACCGCCGGGCTGGTGCGCGGCGCGGACGACGCGGTGCGCTGGCGGCAGGACGCCACCCCGGAAGCGGACGAACTCGCCGACCGCTATCTGCCGCTCTGCCTGGCCGGGCCGCGGCTGACGATCGCCCAGCTCGGCCAGAGCCTCGACGGGTTCATCGCGACCCGCACCGGCGACGCCGACTACGTCACCGGCGAGGAGGACCGGTGCCATCTGCACCGGCTGCGCGCCCTCACCGACGCCGTGGTGGTCGGGGCCGGGACCGCCGTCGCGGACGACCCCCAGCTGACCGTGCGCGCCTGCTCCGGACCGCATCCGGTGCGCGTCGTTCTCGATCCCCACGGCCGGGTACCTCCGCATCGCCGGGTCTTCACCGACGGCTCAGCGCCGACCCTGTGGGTGGTGGGGGCGGACTCCGGCGACGGGCGGACGGCGCCGGACGGCGTTGACGTACTGACCCTGCCGGACCGTGCCGCGTTCGCGCCGCAGCGCCTGATGGAGGCGCTTGCGGCGCGGGGGCTCGGCCGGGTGCTGATCGAGGGCGGCGGCGTCACGGTGTCGCGCTTTCTGCACGACGGCGCGCTGCACCGGCTGTACGTCACCGTCGCACCGGTTCTGCTCGGCGACGGCATCCCCGGGCTGCGCTTCGACGGCACCTCCGTCATGCGCGACGCCCTGCGGCCCCGGACCCGCCGGGCCGGCCTCGGCGAGGACACCCTCTTCGAGCTCGACCTGGGAACGCCGCAGCCCGACGGCCCACTGCCCGACCAGCACACCCAGACCGGGCAGGCTCGCGGCGAAGGTGAGCACCCCGTACACGACGGCGACCGTCAGCCCCTGGGCGGCGCCCAGGCCCGCGGTGCCGAAGGCCCACGCGGTGACGCCCTCGCGGGGGCCCCAGCCGCCGACGTTCAGCGGCAGCGCCATGGCGAGCAGGGCCAGCACCATGATGGGCACCAGCTCGGCCGCCGGAGCGGTTGATCCCGCTGCCCGCGCGGCCAGCAGGAACATCCCGAGATAGCCCGCCAGCACCACCGCGGACGAGATCACGACCCCCGGCCAGCTCGCGCGGGCCAGCAGCCCGAGCCGCGCCTCGGTGAGCGCGGCGCGCAGCGCCCGGCGCCCCCGCGAGGTGCCGGGCCTGCGGCGCAGCCGTACGACGGCCACGGCCCCGAGCCCGCACACCGCGAGCAGCGCGGCCGCGGCGCCGGGCGTCGTGGCCACGGCGTGGAGCACCCGCCCGGCCTCGGACAGGGCGAACGAGGGCCGGACGAGCAGAATCGCCACGCCGACCATCACCAGCACCACCTGACCCGCGGTCCGCTCCAGCACCACGGCGCGCACGCCGCGGGCGACATCGCCCTCGGTCCGCCCGTGCCGTACCGCGCGGTGTACATCGCCGAGGACGCCGCCGGGCAGCGCCGCGTTGAGGAACTGGGAGCGGTAGTAGTCGCCGACGGCCTGGACCAGGGGCAGCCGGATGCGCAGCGCCCGGGCCACCACGCACCAGCGCCAGGCGCTGAACACGGTGGTCAGCAGGCCGAGCCCGAGGGCGGCCAGCAGGGTGAGACCGTCGATGCGGCGCAAGCCCGCCAGGAAGGCGCCGGTGCCCATCTGCCACAGCAGCACCGCGATGATCGCCGCTCCGGCGAGGGTGCCGAGCCGGGCCCGGATCGTCGCGCTCATGACAGTCCGTCCGTCGGTCCGGGGTGCACCGGACGCGGCAGGGCGAGCAGGTCGTCATGGTGCACCACCACCCGCAGCCCGCCCGCCGCGGCCTCCGCCAGCCGCCGCCGCAGATACGTCTCGGCGCGTGGCGCCAGCTCCGGCCGGTGCTCCACGGCCGCGCCCACCCAGCCCCGCAGCCACTCCGCCGCCAGCGCCGACTCCCCGGCGCCCAGCAGCCAGGGACTGGCATGCGTCCGTACCGTCGCACCGTGCCGGGCGAAGGCCTCGGAGGCCACCGCGACCGCGTCCGGCCCGAGCATCCCGGAGCGGCGCTGATGGTCGTTGAACGCCTCCGCGATCTCCTCGTCCAGCGGGTCCTTGGGCGTCAGTTCGACCCGGCCCGCCACAGACAGCGCCAGCAGCACCGGACAACCCGCCCCGGCGCAGGCCGCGGCGAGCCCCTCCACCTCCTCGGCGGTGAGCACGTCCAGCAGCGCGGAGGCCGTCACCAGCGCGGCACCGGCCAGATCGTCCGCGGTCAGCGAGCCCAGGTCACCGCGGTGCGTGCGCACCGTGACCGGACCGCCGTCGGCGGCCGTACGCGGCGCCCGCTCGGCGGCCAGCTCCAGCAGCGCGGGATCGTGGTCGTGCAGCACCCACTCCTGCGGGCCCTCCAGCCGGGGCGCCAGCCACCGGCCCAGCGAACCGGTGCCGCAGCCCAGGTCATGGATCACCCGCGCGGTGCCCTCGGCCGCCTCGGCGAGCCGGTCGCGCAGCGGCACCAGCAGTTCGGGCGCGCGGGCGGCGGCGTCCGCGCCTTCGCGCAGCTCCAGCCACTCGGGTGCGTAGTGCGGCGTATCGGTGGTGGTCACGCGGCCCTCCGGGGTTCGCGGCGAAGTCGTTCCAGCGCACCGGACAGATCCCGGACGGTCGTCTGCCAGCCGTCCAGCGCGGTGCGCCGGCCGCGGGCGGCCGTGATCAGCTGGCGGCGTACATCGGGGTCGCCCAGCCAGCGGCGCAGCGCCGCCCTGAGCGCGTCCGGGTCGTCCGGGGTGACGAGCAGGCCCGGCACACTGCCCTCGGGCGCGTACCCGAGCGCCTCCGGAATCCCGCCCACGGCGGTGGCCAGCACCGGAACGCCGTGCGCCAGCGCCTCGGTCACCACCATTCCGTACGTCTCGGCGTACGAGGCGAGCACCAGCAGATCGGCACCGGCGAAGCTCGCCTCCAGCTCCGCGCCGCCGCGCGGGCCGGTGAGCCGCACCCGGTCGCCGAGCCCGCACTCCGCGATCAGCTCGCGGAGCCGTTCCACGTAGCGCGGGTCCTGGTCGAGACCGCCGACGCACTCCAGCGTCCACGGCACATCGGTGACCTCCGCCAGCGCTTCCACCAGCCGGTGCTGGCCCTTGCGCGGGGTCACCGAGGCGACGCACAGCAGCCGGGTGCCCTCGTCGGTGCCGGACGCCTGCGGCGCCACATCGGCACCGGGCGCGGCCACATGGACCCGGCCCGGGGTGAGCCCGTGGTGGGCCACGAGCCGACGGGCCGCCCAGCCGCTGGTGGCGACGACCGCGGGCATCGCGTTGAGCGTCTTGCGCTCCAGCGCGTCCAGGTCCGCCGCCCGGCCGGGGGCCAGCCCGGTCTCCTCCCCCAGCGGCAGATGCACCAGCACCGCGGTCCGCAGCCGTTCCGCCTCGGGAACGACCAGATAGGGGACGGCGCAGGCGACGAGGCCGTCGAGGAGGACGGTGCCGCCGTCCGGCAACCCCGCCAGCAGCCGGGACAGTTCCGCGCGCGCCGCGGGCCCGGGCTGCGGCCAGCTGCCCGCGATCGTGTGCTCGCGGACGTCCCAGCCGATGCCGGGCAGCTCCCGGCAGATCCGCCGGTCGTACGTATTGCCGCCGCTCGGCGTGGCCGGATCGTCCACCCCGCCGGGCATGACGACGTGCACTTCGCGCGTCGGCGGCGGGACGGCACCGCCGCCGAGGCCCAGCAGGCTCCCCGGGCTCTCCACGTGCGCGGTCACAGGTCACGCTCGTAACTCGCCCAGGCCACATGCGATTCGTGCAGCGTGACCTGGAGCCCGGACAGGCCGCGCGCGCCCTCGCCGAGCGCCCCGGCGTGCACCCGCTCCGCGAGCCGGTCGGCGATGACCTTGGCCAGGAACTCGGTGGAGGTGTTGATCCCCTTGAACGCGGGCTCGTCATCGAGGTTCCGGTAGTTGAGGTCGCCGACCACCGCGCCCAGTTCCTGGGTGGCCAGTCCGATGTCGACGACGATGTTGTCGTCGTCCAGCGCGGCACGCCGGAAGGTGGCGTCCACCAGAAACGTGGCTCCGTGCAGACGCTGTGCGGGTCCGAAGACCTCTCCGCTGAAACTGTGGGCGACCATCAGGTGATCGCGGACGGTGATGGTGAACAACGGGCCCTCCCGGTCCGGCGGCACATCTCGGCTTCTAGTACGGCCGATGCCTTCCCCGTGTTCAGCCCCAGCTCAGCCTAGTTCGGTCGGCGACCAGGACACCGTTCAGTAACGCACCCGGTGGCAGAGGACCGGCAGCTCACCGGCGGTGATCCGGGCCATCACATCCGGTAGTTCCTCGAACGCGCATTCCCCGGTGACCAGCGCGTCCAGCGCGGGATCGGCGAGCAGCTCCAGCGCGAGCGCCATCCGGTCCGCGTAGCCGCGGCGGCCGCCCCGGGCCGGGGACACCGTCCCCACCTGACTGGCGCGCACGGTCAGCCGCCGGGAGTGGAACGCCTCGCCGAGCGGCACGCTGATCCGGCGGTCGCCGTACCAGCTCAGCTCGATGACCGTGCCCTCCGGAGCGAGGAGTTCCAGCGAACGCGCGAGCCCGGCCTCGCTCGCACTCGCGTGCACCACGAGATCACGGTCGCCCTCCGCGTCCTGGGGGAGCGCGAAGTCGACACCGAGCGCCTTGGCGACCTCGGCGCGCGCCGGGTCGGCGTCCACCAGCTGGACCCGTACGGCCGGATAGCGGGCCAGCAGCGCGGCCACCGACGCCCCGACCATCCCCGCCCCGACCACCGCGATCCGGTCGCCGAGCAGCGGCGCCGCGTCCCACAGGGCGTTCACCGCGGTCTCCACCGTCCCGGCCAGCACCGCCCGCTCGGCGGGCACGCCCTCCGGCAGGGGCGTCACGGCGCCGGCCGGGACGACGTACCGCGTCTGATGCGGGTACAGACAGAAGACGGTGCGGCCCACCAGCTCCCGCGGCCCCTCCTCGACCACCCCCACATTGAGGTAGCCGTACTTCACCGGCCCGGGAAAGTCACCCTCCTGGAACGGCGCCCGCATCGCGCCGTACTGGCTCTCCGGCACCCCGCCCCGGAACACCAGCGCCTCCGTGCCGCGGCTCACACCGGAGCACAGCGTACGCACCACCACCTCGCCCTCGGCGGGCTCGGGCAGCACCACATCCCGTATCCCGCCGTGACCGGGGGAGTTGAGCCAGAAAGCACGGGCGACGCGCTCCATCTGCGTCCTCCTGAGGAATCGAGCGGAAACTCCGCGCGGGGACAAGCGGAAACAACGGGCCGCGCATGGCGCTGAACAAACGGGAGACGCGCCACGTACGGGACATCATCAAGCCGCGCACACGCTACGCGGCGCCAATCGACACTGTCACACAGCCGGAGGGGTGCCCGGTGGCCCTGAACCACACTGACAACGCGAGGCTGTTGCGGCAGGAGACCGCGGCGGGAGCGGGCGTACAGGTCCTCCTGCTCACGCTTCTGGGTGCCTCGCTCGACCTGGGGCCCGCAGGCTGGCTCACCGGCCTCGCCTTCGCGGCCGTCACCTGGGCCGTGCTGACCCGCGCCGTCTCCCGCTCCTGGCTGTCCTCCTTCGGGCCCGCCAACCGCGTCACCCTGGCCCGGGCCACCCTCGTCGGGGGCGTGACCGCACTGGTCGCCGACTCCTTCACGAGCCCGCCCCGGGCCGCGGTCCTCACCGCGCTCACCGCGGTGGCCCTGATCCTCGACGCGGTCGACGGCCAGGTGGCCCGCCGCACCGGAACCTCCTCGGCGCTCGGCGCCCGGTTCGACATGGAGGTCGACGCCATCCTCATCCTGGTGCTCAGCGTCTACGTCGCCACCGCGCTGGGCCCCTGGGTGCTGCTGATCGGCGGCATGCGCTACGCCTTCGTCGCCGCCGCCCGCTTCCTGCCCTGGATGAACGCGGCCCTGCCGCACAGCATGGCCCGCAAGACGGTGGCCGCCCTCCAGGGCGTCGCCCTCCTCGCAGCCGCCACCGGCCTCCTCCCGCCCCCCGCGAACCTCGCGGTCGTCCTCCTGGCCCTGACCTCGCTGGTCTGGTCCTTCGCCCGGGACATCGGATGGCTGTGGAACCAGGCCAAGGCCACCCGCCCCATCCCCCGCGTCGCCCACCTAGCCCGCCCGGTCCCCCGCGTCACCCCGGACGACGCCGCACTCCCGGCCCGCAGCGCATGACCGTGTGACGGTTGACTGCGGCTTTCGGGGCCGTTCAGCTCAGGTAGGTGTGCTGCCATTCGGCGGACGACATGCCTTGGGCTGATTCGGCGAGCGCGAGCGCCGAGGGGGTCTTCAGCCTCGCCCGCGTGGTGTCCACCCATTCCTGGGCATTGCGATAACCCTGCTCCAGGTACTCCATGCCTTGCAGCATGCACTCGAGCTTGTCCGCGTCGTGTGCCACGAGAACCTCCGGCGAGTCGCCGTTCTCGTACTCGTGGACCACGGACTTGATCCCCTCAGCCACGGCTGGATGTGCCTTCGAGACCTGGTCGGCGGTGACCTTCTCATTCGACGCGGCGTCGAGGTAGCGGCGCCCGATCCACGGGATGTCCCCGATGCGGGTCTCCTGAGTGTCGTGGAAGGTGCACAGGAGCGCGACCTTCGCTGGATCAGCGCCCTCCATCATCGCCAGCACCGCGCCGATGATCGCGGTGCGAAACGAATGCTCGGCGATGGTCTCGGGGTCCTTGACGCCCGCGATCCACCAGCCGCTCCGCTTCCCCCGCTTGAGGGCACCCATCTCCAGCAGGTAGCCGACGGTGCCCCTGCTGTCCTGGTCGTCAGTCATGCAGATCGTCCCCTCCGAGTGGATCACCGGCTACTCAGTCTCAGACCGTAATGCACGTTCTCCAGCTCACGCCTTGCCTGGCGAGAGATCGTTTGGCTGTCGAGCAGGCGACCGACGCGGGCGGCCAGGTCGCGGTGCAGCATCGGATCGGCCGGGAGAACGCCCGGCTTTGAGCTGATGAGGGCCCACACTGAATGGATGTTCAAGTCCACCGCGCCCAGTGACGGGTCAAGCCGGTCCGTGAGGCTGCGGAGGAGCGGCAGGGCCTCCCAGGACCGGCCGTCGATGTCGCTCATGAAGACGTCGCTCACACGGGGCACGAGATCCAGGCCCAGCCAGTGCGCCCAGTAATTGAGGTTGGCCATCTCTCCGGCGTCGTCAGCCATGCCTCGCTCGATGAATGCCTGCAGCGTGTCGACATCTCCATAGCGTGTCAGGGCGCTCGTACTCGATCGAGTGACTCACTGCGGCGCCGCTCGCCACGTCACAGACACATCCGCTACGTCCTTCCGAAGGTCGGCGCCCCCGCCGTCGCCACCCAGGGGATCACCGAAACCCAAGCCCGCCGGGCCAGGGCCGAAGCCAAGTTCTGCGCGTTTTCGAAGGGCGGCGGGGCCTGATATCCCGCGACGAGATCGACCGGCTCATGCGCTCGATCACGGACCTGGCCGCTGTTCTGCGGCAAGCCGAACCCGAGGACAAGGCCAAGATCCACCGGCAGCTCGGAGTGCGGCTCACGTACGATTCCGGGAAACACAAAGTGCTGGCCGAGATGAGACTCGACCAGCACTCTCGCGAAGCCTGTGGGCTATCAATACGTGTCCGAGGGGGGACTTGAACCCCCACGCCCGATAAAGGGCACTAGCACCTCAAGCTAGCGCGTCTGCCATTCCGCCACCCGGACCAGGTGTCTGCCGTTCGGCCCATGGCCGTTCCGACGTGGAAAACCATAGCAAACATCCGGGCGTGCTCGATCACCCGAGGTCGGAGGCGGGGAGCGGGGGCGAGGGGCGGAGAGTGTGTACGGGGAATGACAGCCATATTGCGGCCTTGGGCTGCGGCGTCGGGGGGTGGAGGATGGCGGAGGAGCCCCGTGGCGGGCCGGTCCGGGTGGACCCGGCCTGGGGGCGGGAACGATGAGGAGGCAGCGTGAGTGAGTCGCAAGAGGGCGGGACGAAAGCCGGAACGGTCAGGGGCGAGGACGAGGTCGTCGATCTGTGCCGTGATCTGATCCGGATCGACACCAGTAACTACGGCCCCGACCACTCCGGGCCCGGGGAGCGGGCCGCCGCCGAGTACGTCGCCGAAAAGCTCGCCGAGGTGGGGCTCGAACCGCTGATCGTCGAGTCCGCCAAGGGCCGGGCCTCGACGGTGGCCCGTATCGAGGGCGAGGACCCGTCCCGGCCCGCGCTGCTCATCCACGGCCACACCGACGTCGTACCGGCCAACGCCGAGGACTGGACCCACCACCCCTTCTCCGGCGAGATCGTCGACGACTGCGTCTGGGGCCGGGGCGCGGTGGACATGAAGGACATGGACGCCATGACGCTCGCCGTCGTACGGGAGCGGCTGCGCACCGGCCGCAAGCCCCCGCGCGACATCGTGCTCGCCTTCCTCGCCGACGAGGAGGCGGGTGGCGTCTTCGGGGCGCGGCACCTGGTCAACCATCACCCGGAGCTGTTCGAGGGCGTGACCGAGGCGATCGGCGAGGTCGGCGGCTTCTCCTTCACGGTCAACGAGGACCTGCGGCTGTACCTGATCGAGACCGCCCAGAAGGGCATGCACTGGATGCGGCTCACGGTGGACGGCACCGCGGGCCACGGCTCGATGACCAACAACGACAATGCCATCACCGAGCTGTCGGAGGCGGTCGGGCGGCTCGGGCGGCACAAGTTCCCGATCCGGGTGACCAAGACCGTACGGTCCTTCCTGGACGAGCTGTCCGACGCGCTCGGCACCCCTCTCGACCCGGAGAACATGGACGAGACGCTGGCCAAGCTCGGCGGGATCGCGAAACTCATCGGGGCGACGCTGCAGAACACCGCCGCGCCGACCATGCTCGGCGCCGGGTACAAGGTCAACGTCATCCCCGGGCAGGCGACGGCCCACGTGGACGGCCGTTTCCTGCCGGGTCTGGAGGACGAGTTCCTGGCCGACCTCGACCGCATCCTCGGCCCGCGGGTCAAGCGCGAGGACGTGCACGCGGACAAGGCACTGGAGACGACCTTCGACGGGTCGCTGGTCGAGGCCATGCAGACGGCGCTCAAGGCCGAGGACCCGATCGCGCGCGCCGTGCCGTACTGCCTCTCCGGCGGCACGGACGCCAAGTCCTTCGACGACCTCGGCATCCGCTGCTTCGGCTTCGCGCCGCTGAAGCTGCCCCCGGAGCTGGACTTCGCGGGGATGTTCCACGGCGTGGACGAGCGGGTTCCGGTGGATGGGCTGAAGTTCGGCGTACGGGTCCTGGACCGGTTCCTCGACGGGTGCTGAGCACACCCTGGATGGCCTAATCGTTCACACATACTGAATGCATCACAAAAGGGTGAATGGTGTCGTAGCTTGATAGCTTGATTGCTCCTTCCTCGTTACATGGGGTGTGCGGCTCGTGACCGGGCCGCGATGCCGAAGAGGGGGCGGGATGATGAACCCCGGCCTTCGGCGACTACCGCATCGATCACGTGACGTCGAGTCACGGTCCACCGGAACGTGATCCCGGCGGGCCCGGAGTGTGCGCCACGCACTCCGGGGCCGTCCGGGCATGGGGGTTCGGGCGAACACCGCCCGCACGGGTTCCGGCCGGGCCACCGGCAGGGGAGCGAAAAGTTATGCGACAGGTTGCGAAAAAGGGCCTGATCACCGTAGCGGCGGCGAGCGGCGTTCTGGCCGTGACCGGGGGCTACGCACACGCGGATTCGGGGGCGAACGGCAGCGCCGGGCACTCGCCCGGGGTCGTGTCGGGCAACAACATCCAGGTGCCGGTGCACGTGCCGGTGAACCTGTGCGGAAACACCGTGAACGTCCTCGGGTTCCTCAACGACGCCCGGTGCGGCGGCGGTACGCAGCAGGGCACCGGCGGATCGGGCAGCTCCGGTACCTCGGGCAGCTCGGGCAGCTCGGGCAGTGCGTCCAGTGGCTCCCAGGCGGGGAGCTCCTCCGGCTCCTCCGCGCAGGGCAGCAGCCAGACCTCTCCGGGGGTCGGCTCCGGCAACAACGTCCAGGT
>Ga0307508_10005281_pt1 | contig 12331 bp, 12 predicted proteins | sample 9_EM_MG_FD_203089 | JGI IMG/M metagenome (GOLD analysis project Ga0307508, IMG submission 203089) | Populus trichocarpa ectomycorrhiza microbial communities from riparian zone in the Pacific Northwest, United States - 9_EM | ecosystem: Host-associated > Plants > Roots > Unclassified | place... | reverse complement strand
TTCCGATTCGCTTCATGGAGAAGAACTCCCAGTGGTTGAAGGTGGGGCGGCACGCAAGACGAATGCCAGTTCGGCCGCTGTCCGCAAAATATACAACATAAATATATGAATCGTATACAATGAAATTCATTCGATTCTGACCCACCCCTCGACGCGAGCTGTGATGCACCTCTGACGCTCGTTCTGCGCCATCCCGATGACGAAGATCTCGCTTTCACCATCCCTGCCCTTGCGCATCGATCACGCGGTGCAACGCGGGCCCGCGGTGAGTCTCGTGGTCGACGGCCACGCGGTCGATGCGTTCGAAGGCGAGAGCGTTGCGGCAGCGCTATTCGCGGCCGGCATGCGCGAGCTGCGGCGCAGCCCACGCGACGGTGCGCCGCGCGGGCTCTTCTGCATGATGGGCTCCTGCCAGGAATGCCTGGTGTGGGTCGGCGCACGCAAGCTCCCGTCCTGCCAGGTAGCGGTCGCAGTGGCACTCGAGATCGAAACGCTCCCGTATCGCGAGGAGCGCATCGGATGAAGCTGCGCGCATCGAGCTGTGAGGGTGCGGCGGCTCGCGGCCGACAGCAGACATCTCAAACAACGGCGACGTTTCGCGTGTCGCGAAAGTCGCGCTGCGCCGTGGGCCACTGACATGCCGCCACAACCAATCGACGTGCTCGTAGTGGGCGCCGGTCCGGCCGGCGCGCGCGCGGCGTTGCGCGCGCAGGCGTGCGGCCTCGATGTGCTGCTGGTCGACGAGAACCACGACGCCGGCGGACAGGTCTGGCGGCCGATTCCACCCGGCTTCGCGCGGGCGCCTGGCGATGCGCCGTCGCCGGAGGCGCGCGACGGCGATGCGTTGCGTGCCGAGTTGCGCCGCGCCGGTGTGCGATGCCTCTTCGGCCACAAGCTGTGGAACGTCGGCACCCATCTGCGCGCCGACCTGATCGGCCCCGAGGGCTCCGTGAGCTGGCAACCGCGCGCGCTGATCGTTGCAACGGGGACGACCGAGCGCGTCGTGCCGTTCCCCGGCTGGACCCTGCCGGGCGTCATCGGCCTGGCCGCGGCGACGATTCTCTTGAAGTCGCAGAACATGTTGCCGGGCCGCCGCACGGTCGTCGCAGGCGCTGGGCCGTTATTGCTGGCCGTTGCGAACGGCGTTCTCAAGGCGGGCGGCGAGGTGGTGGCGGTGCTGGACCTGGCGAGCCGGGGCGATTGGCTGCGCACCCTTCCCTCGCTCGCAGGTCGCCCCGACTTGCTCTGGCAGGGGCTGCAATGGCAGGCGCGGTTGCGTGCCGCGGGCGTTCCGGTGCTCTATCGGCACGGCATCCGGTCGATCGAAGCCGCGGGCTCGGGCTTCGAGATCCACACCCAGCGCGTCGATGCCAGCGGCCAAGCCGTCGCCGACGCGGCGGGGCCTGTGTTCACGGCCGACGCCGTGACGGTCGGGCATGGGCTCGCGCCCGGCACCGACGTCACGCGGCTGCTGCGTGCCCGCCATCGCTACGCCGTCGAGCTGGGCGGCTGGGTCGCCGAGGCCGATGCCGATGGCCGCACATCGGTCGCGGGCCTCTACGTTGCGGGTGATGGCGCCGGCATCGCTGGCGCCGCCGCTGCGCAAGTGCACGGCGAGTTGGCTGCGTTGGCTTGCGCGCATGACCTCGGTCGCCTCGACGCGGCCGCCCATGCGCGCGAACGCGGTCGCCTGCAATCGTCATGGCGCAGGTCCGCGCGCTTCGGGCACGCCATGGGTGGCTTGATGGCACTGCGCGATGGCGCGGTGGCAGGCATCGCGCCCGACACCGTCGTGTGCCGCTGCGAGGACGTCACGCGCAGCGAGATCGACGCCGCCGCGCGCGACGGTGCGCGCGACATGAACCAGCTCAAGGCCTGGACGCGCTGCGGCATGGGCCCCTGCCAGGGCCGCAGCTGCGGCGATGTCGCGGGGGCGTTGCTCGCGCTGCATGTCGGCAGCCGCGAGGCTGCTGGCTGCTTCACCGGCCGTGCACCCTTGCGCCCGGTGTCGCTGGCCGAGGTGGCGGGCGAGTACAGCTATGCCGATATTCCGATCCCGAAAGCAGCGCCACTATGACTTTCGACGCGATCGTCATCGGTGGCGGCGTGATGGGCTGCTCGACCGCGCTGCATCTGGCGCAAGGTGGCATGCGCGTTGCGATCGTCGATCGCGGGCCGCTGTGCCGCGAGGCCTCGGGCGTCAACGCCGGCACGCTGACGCTGCACATGACACGCGCCGCGCTCGTGCCCTATGCGATGCGGGCCTGGCAGATGTGGATGGACGCCGAGCGCTGGCTCGGCATGAGCGTGCTCGCGACTCACGTGCCCGGGCTCACGCTGGCCTTCACCGAGGCCGAGTGCGAGCTGGTCGAACTGCGGGCCACGGCGCGCCGCGAACAAGGCGCGCCGATCGAGGTCATCACGCCCGAGCGCGCGCGCCAGATCGAACCCGGCCTGCACGCCGGCCTGCTGAAGGCCGGCTATTGCGAGATCGACGGCTTCGCGAGCGCCTACCTGACCGGCCGGGCGTTCGGCCACGCACTCAAGCGCGCCGGGGTCGAGGTGATCGAGAACGCGCCCGTCGCGGCGATCGATTCGAGCGACACGGGTCACGCCGTCCGCTTCGCCGACGGCGCACGCGAAGCACTCCGCGCGAAGCGCATCGTGCTCGCGGGCGGCGTCTGGATCGAACCCATGCTCGCCTGGCTCGGCGTCGATATTCCGATCAAGGTGCTGGTCAACCAGCTCATCGTCACCGAGCGCATCCGGCCGGTGATGCGCTCGGTGCTCAGCGTGGCCAACGGCCTGCTGTCGCTGAAGCAGTTCGCCAACGGCACCGTGCTGATCGGCGGCGGCTGGCAAGGCGAAGGCGATCGTGAGCGCGGCGGCGTCGAGACCCGGCCGCAGAACCTCGTCGGCAACATGCGGCTGGCCGCGTACGCGGTGCCGGCGCTGGCCGAGGCCCGCATCGCGCGCATCTGGCTCGGCCTGGAGGCCGAGACGGCTGACGCGCTGCCCATCATCGGCGACGTCCCTGGCGTCGCCAACGCCTACGTGATCGGCAGCGCGCACTCGGGCTACACCAGCGGCCCGTTCATGGGCCGGATCATGGCCCAGCACATCCTCGGCCAGGCACCCGACCTGCCCTTGTTCGAGCCCGCCCGCCTCGTGGGCATGGCCATGCCCGGCGCCTGAAACCTTCTCGCATGATTCCTCACCGACCCCATCCCTTCCACGGTATCTACGCCGCCACGCTGTGCCCGCTGCACGACGACGGCCGCATCGACGAGACCACGCTGGCGCGCCACCTCGAGGCCAATGCCTTCGTCGATGGCATGACAGGCCTGCTGATCAACGGCCATGCCGGCGAGAACTTCATGCTGTCGCGCGACGAGAAGCGCCGCGTCACCGAGATTGCGGCCGAGGTCTGCGGCGAGCGTTCCATCCTCGTCTGCGGCATCAATGCCGAGGACAGCCTGGAGGCGCAGCGCCACGTCGACGACGCCCAGGCGGCCGGCGCCGATGCGGTGCTGATCTTCCCGCCGTACTCGTGGGCGCTGATGCAGGACTCGCGCATGGCGCTGACGCATCACACGCTGGCCAACGCCAACGCGCGCATGCCGCTGATGCTGTACCAGGCCGGCGTCAACGCCGGCAGCATGGCCTACCCGCCCGAGGTGCTGGCCGAGCTGGCGCAGCTGCCCAACGTCGTCGGCATCAAGGAGGGCAGCTGGGAAGCCGCGGCCTACGAAGCCAATCGCCGGCTCGTGAAGCGCGTCGCGCCGCAGGTGGCGATGATGGCCTCGGGTGACGAGCACCTGCTGACCTGCTTCGCGGTCGGCAGCGACGGCAGCCTGGTGAGCCTGGCGGCGGTGGTGCCTGAGGTCATCATCGCGCTCGACCTCGCGATGCGGCGCAAAGACCTCGACGAGGCGCGCCGGCTCAACGAGCGCATCTACCCGCTCGCGAAGGCCATCTACGGCACGGCGCCCGGAGGCTACGCAACGGCGCGGCTGAAGGCCTGCCTCAAGTTGCTGGGCCGCTTTCCGAGCGACGCGATGCGTGCACCGATGGGGCCGCTGCGGGCCGCCGAAATCGCCGCCCTCGAACGTGCGCTGGCCGATGCCGGCGTCAGCGGCTGAATCCATTCAGACAGGAGCTCTCGACCATGTCCCGCAAGATCATCCGCAACGGCCGCATCGTCACGGCCGTCGACGACTACACCGCCGACCTGCTGATCGACGACGGCCAGATCGTCGCGATCGGCCGTGCACTCGATGTCGGCGCCGACGTCGAGCTCATCGACGCCGCCGGTCTTCTCGTGCTGCCCGGTGGCGTTGATGCCCACACCCACATGGACAACACCTTCGGCGCCTCGACCACCTGCGACAGCTTCGAGTCGGGCACGCGCTCGGCGGCCTTCGGCGGCACGACCACGATCGTGGACTTCGCGTTCCAGCGCAAGGACGTGAGCGTGCTCGAGGCGATCGAACGCGCGCGCGCGAAAGGCAGCGACGGCGCCTGCATCGACTACGGCTTCCACGTCATCGTGACCGGTGTCGACGAACAGACGCTGGCCGACATGCAGCACGCGATCCGGCATGAGGGCGTGTCGAGCTTCAAGATGTTCATGGCCTATCCGGGTTCGGTGATGGTCGACGATGCCGCGATCTTCCAGGCCATGCGCATGGTCGGCCAGCACGGCGGCATGATTGCGCTGCATGCCGAGAACGGCACCATCATCGAGCTGCTGATCAAGGAAGCGCTGGCGCAAGGCCACACGGCGCCCAAGTACCACGCCCTCACCCGCCCGGCGATCATGGAAGGCGAGGCCACGCACCGCGGCATCAAGCTCGCCGAGCTCGCCGAAGCGCCGGTCTACTTCGTCCACCTGTCGGCCAAAGAAGCGCTCAAGCACGTGATCGAAGCGCGTGACCTGGGCGTGCCCGTGTTCGCCGAGACCTGCCCGCACTACCTGTTCTTCGACGACAGCGCCTACGACAGCGAGGACTTCGACCTGGCGCGCTACGTGATGAGCCCACCGCTGCGCTCGAAGGAGTCGCAGCGCGCGCTGTGGACCGCGCTGCGCACCGATGACCTGCAGCTCGTGTCGACCGACCACTGCCCGTTCTGCATGAAGGAGGGCCACCTCGGCCGGGTCAACCAGAAGCCGCTCGGCCGGGGCGACTTTTCGAAGATCCCGAATGGCGTGCCTGGTGTCGAGACGCGCCTGCCGGCGCTCTACGACGGCGGCGTGCGCGCCGGCCGCATCTCGCTCAACCGGCTCGTCGAGCTGACCTCGACGGCGCCGGCCAAGCTCTTCGGGCTGTTCCCGCGCAAAGGCACGATCGCGGTCGGCAGCGATGCCGACATCGTGCTGTTCGACCCGGAGGCGCAGCATGTCATCTCGGCCCAGACGCAGCATGGCAACTGCGACTTCACGCTGTTCGAAGGCCGCAACGTCACCGGCCAGGTGCGCCAGGTGCTGCTGCGCGGCGAGACGATCGTCGACGGTGCGCACTGGCGGGGCCAAGCCGGCAACGGGCGCTATGTGCCGCGCGGCGAATCGGGCGGCTGGTAGCCGGAGCTTGTTTTTTGCGAGGATAGAGCCCTCATTCGATCATCGAGGACACCATGCCCGCAGCACAGCAGCACAGTTCCACCGAGCTCGCGCAGCTCTACCCGCCTATTGAGCCATTCAAGTCCGGCATGCTCGATGTCGGCGACGGTCACCAGGTGTATTGGGAGGTCTGCGGCAACCCGGGCGGCAAGCCGGCCGTGTTTTTGCACGGTGGGCCTGGCGGCGGCTGCACCCCGGAGCATCGGCGTCTGTTCGATCCCGACAAGTACTGCGTGCTGCTGTTCGACCAGCGCGGTTGCGGGCGCTCGACGCCGCATGCGTCCATCGAGGCCAACACCACCTGGCACCTCGTGACCGACATCGAGAAGCTGCGAACGCTGCTGGGCGCCGCGAAGTGGCTGGTCTTCGGCGGCTCATGGGGCAGCACGCTCGCCCTCGCCTACGCGCAGACGCATGCCGACCGTGTCAGCGAGCTGGTGGTGCGCGGCATCTTCACCGTGCGCCGCGAAGAACTGCTCTGGTACTACCAGGAAGGCGCGTCCTGGCTGTTCCCGGATGAATGGGAGCACTTCGTCGCGCCCATTCCACCGGAAGAACGACACGACCTGATGGGCGCCTACCACCGTCGGCTCACCGGGGCTGACGAGAAGGCGCAGCTCGACGCCGCGGTCGCGTGGAGCCGGTGGGAAGGGCGCACCATCACCCTGCTCCCGGACGCCGCCGTCGACGAGGTGCACAGCGACCCGCACTACGCGCTGGCGTTCTCGCGCATCGAGAACCACTACTTCGTCAACAACGGGTTTCTCGAAGCTCAGCAGCTTTTGCGCGACGCCGCCAAGCTGCGCGGCATCCCGGGCGTCATCGTCCAGGGCCGCTACGACGTGGCCACGCCCGCGAAGACGGCCTGGGAGCTGCACCAGGCCTGGCCGGAGGCGGCGTTCCATCTGGTGAACGACGCAGGGCATGCGTTCAAGGAGCCGGGGATCCTGGACCAGCTGATCCGCGCCACCGACAGGTTCGCGGTCGGCTGACGCCCGTCGCGGTGGGCGCAGTGTTGTTTCGTACGGGTCGTAACGTTTTTCCGGGTCCGAATCGATGATGTTGCAGCAGGCGTTATCACAGAATCGGTTCGTTGCAATTCACTGAAAACCACGCCATGACGAAGTTCGGCCGCCACACCTTCTTTTGTCTGTCGCTGATTGCGCTGCCCGCTGCTGCAAACGCCAATCTCGTCGACCGAGGACTTGTCACCTACGACACCCAATCAGGCCTCGAGTGGCTGGACTTGAGCCAGACCCAGGGGCTCAGCTTCGATCAAGTCTCTGCGCAGCTGGGCGCTGGTGGGCTGTACGCGGGCTACCGCTACGCCACGTCGCTTGAGGCTCAGGGCCTACTCACGGAATTTGGCTTGCCGATCGTTTCGTACACCACGTACCCCACCAATACTTGGCTGTCCAACCTGACGAGCTTTGACGCGCTGCTCGGCTTGAACGTCCGCGGCCTCGGCCCGGCGTATGGTTTCGAAGCCGAGACTGGCGACGCGGTCGGCGGCGCCTACAGGCAACTGTTCTACGGCGACGGCGCCTCGATGAACACGGCGATGAATGCCGACCCGACAGACGCAATCGCCGTGGGCGATCGCCTGGTGTCGAGCGACGCAGAAGTGACCGTCGGATTCTCGGACTCGTACGCCGAGCGCAACCTCAGCCACTTTCTGGTACGCGTCGGTGTGCCCGTCGTCGCTGCCGTGCCCGAACCGGAGACCTATGCACTGATGCTCATCGGTTTGGCGGCAATGGGCGTGCTGTCGCGGCGGCGCACGAAGCTCCGGTGACCAATCTCGGTTGATGGCCGGAAGCGTTCGACGGCCGCACAGTCACTTCAGGAAGCCGCCTGTGGAGAGCGAGTTCCCGAGCAACCGGCGCTGGTTCCGCAGGGTCGATATTTCGGCCGCGCACTTCCTCAGGGCAGTGACCTCCGAGGGCCGCCACTTGCGTGCGATGTTGTTGGTGCAGGTGATGATTCCCCACACTTCGCCATGGCCGCCATACGAGGCGGCCAGCAAGGCGCGGATGTTGAACGGCACCAGCATGACCTCCTTCACCCCCTGGAGAGCGGGATCCGCGAAGGTGTCCCCGCAGACATAGCATCCCTCGCGGACCAACGCGCCGAAGAAGCCGCCACCGGACTCAGGGAACACGGCAGCGCCGGCGATAGCAAGGCCTCTGACACCGTCATAGGCAGCGACGCTGCGCATGACCCGCTGGCCAACTTGACCGGAGACACTCCAAAAGGTCACGTGGATGCACTTGAGCGCCTTCTGGATGTATTCGGCCACCTTGCCGGCCGCCTCGATATCCGTCATGCGCCCGGCATCCACCTCATGCGCCAGGTCTCGCATCAGGAAATGGAAATTGGGTACGCCGGTCACACTGCCTCTCCGCCGTTGCTTCAGGCGTCGATTTTCTCGCAACCCGGCGCGCATGGCGCTGCGGGACCTCATCGAGCAGCTCGACCCGCAGATGTTCTGGCAGATTCATCGCTCGACGAGCGTCAATGTCGGCGCCCGTTCGTCGCCGACGTTCGCGGCCAGCGAAATCCAGCACTTGGCGTCAGCCGTCTCACCTCGGTGCGCGCGCGTGGCTCATTCAGTTTTGAATTCACAGTCGCCGGGCTCGTTCAGTTCTGAACTTTTGACGCAAGGACTGGTCCGACTCAGCCAGTCAGCGGCTCCGTGTCCGTCTGGCGCCAACGCTCGTCGCGTCATCGAGGTCGACAGCTCGCCATTGCTGACCTATGGGTTGAACTGGATTTTGGACCCGTGAATTGCCGCGGCCGCGCTTCGGTGTAAGCCGCCTGAGCCCGGTTCTACGAGCAGCTCTTTCGAGACTTGCCTGATGCCCCTCATCTTGTCTCCGAAGATGGCGTAGCAATCCGCTCCATACTGCTGGGCGGACCGGTACACGATGCCGGAGTACCCGTTGTTGCGTGCCTCGAGTGCCAGCTGCTGTGTGGCGCCGTACCGCAGCGACTGCAGCACCGGCCAGGCCGGCGCGTGCGGGCGGAGATCCAGCAGCAAGAGTGGTTGGGTGGTGCTGAGCGCCAGGATGGCGCTCTTGCCGACGTGGTCGAGCGAAAGACTGAGCACTTCTCGCCTGGCCATCGCCTCGTAGATCGCAGTCTCTGGCGTCTCGGCGAAGTAACCGACTTCAGCGTCTGGCAGATCGAAGCGACTGAGTAGAAGGCCGCGCGGCGGGATTCGAAGCGGGCCGATCCGAATGCTGCCGCGGCGCACCCTCAGACGCTGGACGCGATGCACGATGGTCGGTGCTGACAGGGTGTGTTCGGGGGCGTATTGGAGGTCGTCGAGCTTCATCGGGCGGGCCTAATTGCCCTCTTGCTCTGCGATGGACAACACACGTTCAACCTTGCCTTGCTCGATCGCGGCGCGCGGCGTGATTCCACCGAGCGCGCCATGAGGCGACTCGAGGAAAGCGAGCAGTTGCCAGCCCTCGCGGGTATCGAGAGCCGCGGCAAGCTTCGGGATGACCGCCCAGAGGCGCGGCTCGAACTGCCAGCGCGGCACTCGAAATCCCCGTTTGGTCTGAGCAAGCCCGATGCATCGGCCCTTGTCGATCCACGCGTTGATGGTGACGCGAGAGGTGCCGGCAATCTCGGCTGCCTCATCGGTCGACACCAGATCCTCAGCAACGAGACGCGCGCTACGCGCTGACAGACTGTCTGCCAGCAGCGAACGCGTTTCGGCGACTGAGAGGTACGTGGACTCGTCATGGCCTCGGCCTGTACGTTGTGTTGCCCTGTCAGCGCGGACGCCAGAGGGTGAACCTGAGAGTGTTTGCTTCATGCTGTTTGCCGGCCAAAATGCCGGTCGATTGGGTGTCAGGGGTTGTTCCGGGCGTCGACCTTGCGTGCGCCGAAGAAGCCAAGTGCGAGCCTGAAGAGTTGATAGAACTTCTCTGGCACGGACAGGGACTTCGCACGGTCCTCGGTGGCAGTTCGGTTTTTCGGAGTGATGGCGTGTCGTGACTCCCACCGCGCGGCCCAGGAGTCAATGACACCAGCGACTCCGTGGACGCCGATATTCTTCACCGCCAAGGCAAGACCGTCCTGGCGAAACTTGACCGGTAGCGCGTTCAGGACGAATTGCGTCGGCTCCGCGCTCCAGTCGAACAGCTCGTGGAAGTTCGTACTACCGCCGGGCGGCTCTGCTCTTGACGTTACCCCTTGGATGATCTCGAAAAAACGCATCCTTCGAGGGTCGGGACGTGCAGGTTCCGATGCGAGCGGAGTCCAGAATTTCTCGGCATCAGGCCGGCGTCTCGAGAACTTGCGCAACGTGCGCAAGAACTTGCGAAAGGTGTCCCGCGAATAGCGCGTTTCGGATTCAACGCGATCCGCCCAAAGCGCCGCCTTACTGTTGAGCCGCCATACGACGTCAGCAGGGGTGATGGTTGGATGGCTTGCGCCGCTCATGGCAATTCGGCAGGTTCGTGAATCTCGTTAAGTTGGACAATATCAGAAGGCTTGCTACGGCGCAAGGGCAGACCGGCCTTGTCTGTTTTCACTGCACACGTCGGCCGCCAGCCTCTCTCAATCGTCGCGGGGCGGCGGAGTTCAGAACTGAGTGAGAGGAATTCGAAACTCAGTGAGACTCGACAGGAGGGTCTACGCGGGTTATCCCCGACCCCACCCGCTTGCAAGGCATCGAGTCCGGATTTATTATCTACCGACCGGGCGGTCGAATATGTTTTCGGGTTGCTCGGCTGTCCCGCTGCCACACCCACGAGAGCCGCCGCCGATGCCCTACCCTTTGAATTCTTCGACCACCGTCGCCGTCATCGGTGCCGGCAGCATGGGCGCGGGCATCGCGCAGCTCGCGGCGCAGTGCGGCCACGCGGTGCGGCTGTTCGACGCGCAGGCCGGCGCGGCCGACAACGGCTTGAAGCGCATCGCGGCCGACCTCGACGGTGCGGTCAAGCGCGGCAAGATGGACGGCCCCTCGCGCGACGCGGTGCTCGCGCGCATCACGGTCGCGGCATCGATCGACCAGCTCGCCGACTGCGGCCTGGTCGTCGAGGCGATCGTCGAGCGCCTCGACATCAAGCAGGGCCTGTTCCGCCAGCTCGAGGGCTTCATCGCGCCGAACGCGGTGATCGCCACCAACACCTCGTCGATCTCGATCACCGCCGTCGCGCAGGGCCTGCAGCACCCGCGGCGCGTGATCGGCTGGCACTTCTTCAACCCGGCCACGCGCATGAAGCTGGTCGAGATCATCCCCGGCGTCGAGACCGATCCGGCCCTCGTGCCGCTGCTGCACACGCTCTCGAAGGCCTGGGGCAAGACCTCGGTCGATGCGCCGAACGCGCCGGGCTTCATCGTCAACCGCGTCGCGCGGCCTTACTACGCCGAAGGGCTGCGGCTGCTGGGCGAGCGCATCGCGCCGGCGCCGGCAGTCGACAGGCTGATGCGCGAGGCCGGCGGCTTCGCGATGGGGCCGTTCGAGCTGATGGACCTGATCGGGCTGGATGTGAACCTGTCGGTCACCGAATCGGTCTTTCAGGCCACCGCCTTCGACACGCGCTACGCGCCGCACGTGATCCAGCAGGAGCTGGTGCGCAGCGGGCGCCTCGGCCGCAAGACCGGCCGCGGTTTCTACGCCTACGGCAAGGATGAGGCCGCCCCGGTGGTGGCGACCGTGGCGCTTGGCGACAGCGGCGTCGGCACGCTCGGCGTTGCGTCGACCCCCGGCCTGCTCGCCCCGCTGGTGCAGCGGCTGCACGCCGCCGGCATCAACGTGACGACGCGCGCCGACCTGCCCGACGAGACGCTCGCCATCGGCGACACGCGCATCGCGCTGACCGATGGCCGCACGGCCGCCGAGCGTGGCCAAGGCAGCGCGCTGATCCTGCTTGACCTGGCGCGCGACTTCTCGACCGCGACGACGCTCGGCGCCACAGCCAGCCCGGCCGCCGCCGCACAACTGCCGGCGCTCGCCGCGTTGCTGCACGCCGCGAACATCGCGCTGATCGAACTGGGCGACGTCGCCGGCCTGGCGCTGATGCGCAGCGTCTGCTGCCTCGCGAACGAAGCTGCCGACGTGATGACCTGGACGGGCACGCAAGCCGCCGACATCGACATCGCGATGGTGCTCGGCACCGCCTACCCGATGGGCCCGCTGGCCTGGGCCGATGCGCTCGGCGCGTCGCGCGTGGTCACGGTGCTCGCGAACCTGCAGGCGCACTACGGCGAGGCCCGCTACCGGCGCGCGCCGCTGCTGTCGCGTCTGCATTTCACCGGCGGCCTGTTCCATGGCTGATGCGGCACAACAGACCGCGGACCTCGTCCGCGAGGGCATGTTCCGCAACGACCGCGCGTCGAAGCTGCTCGGCATGCAGATCGTCGACGTCAGCCCCGGCAACGCGACGCTCGTGATGACGATCCGCGACGACATGCTCAACGGCCACGACATCTGCCACGGCGGGCTGATCACGACGCTCGCCGACTCGGCCTTCGCGTTCGCGTGCAACTCGTACAACGAACTGACGGTCGCCTCGGGCTTCTCGGTCGACCTGCTCGCACCGGGCCGATTGAACGACGTGCTCACCGCGCGCTGCACCGAGGTCTCGAAGGCCGGCCGCACCGGCGTCTACGACACCGAGATCACGAACCAGCGCGGCGAGCGCGTCGCGGTGTTCCGTGGGCGCTCGTACACGATGAAAGGCAAGCCGG
>Ga0307508_10005280_pt1 | contig 12332 bp, 19 predicted proteins | sample 9_EM_MG_FD_203089 | JGI IMG/M metagenome (GOLD analysis project Ga0307508, IMG submission 203089) | Populus trichocarpa ectomycorrhiza microbial communities from riparian zone in the Pacific Northwest, United States - 9_EM | ecosystem: Host-associated > Plants > Roots > Unclassified | place... | reverse complement strand
GCGTAGAGATCAAAGTTTACGAAGACTAGCGCCTACTGCGAATAAGGCGAAGGGCTACTGGATCAGACCGCGCCACGGCGGCGAGTTAGGCTGGGGCTAAGCGAGGCGATGTATACGCGATGCAGAAAGCGGTGCAAAGTCTTCCGTCCCAAAACAGGTAATTGCGGCGCTCTCAAGCTTACGTGGCGCTTATGTGTAATCCACCGAAAATGGTTATAATTGACGACACATATACTTGGCTAGGAAGAAACAAGGGAAAATTGCAAGTCTTTTCCAGCCCAGAAAGGAACCACGTCATCGGCACCAAGGCTTAAGACCTCTTCAACATGGTAGTTCAAGCGACGCAATCGGACAACCTCATTAAATCGCGTTGGTTTTTGATAGAATCTACGTCCATTATCGCTCACGAAGCCCTGGAGTTTGTCCAGAGCGCCAAACGATTCAAGCAAATGCGCTACAAGGGGTAACAGGACGGGCGACGTGTACACCCCTGCGGCGCAACTTTGGGCGGGGGTTGCTGTGGACTTTGATGTCACTAGATGAGGGGCCGAGTCTGACCCTAGAAAGAAACGCGGATGACCTGGGTACAGAGGACCAGTTAAATACAAAAGTGTCAGCCGAGTGAAGAGCAAACTCTAAACCTTCGCGGATAACCTCCTGGAGTGCCGATCGATCGTCGGGAAACTTCGCTACCGGCTTGCAAAAGTGAAATGATTGTCCGGCCCAGTCATCCACTGTTAAGGCGAGATGATGTGCGGTGATCGTGCAAGCGACGGTATCTCCCAATGTTTTGACAACTTCCACCGCCGCTCGCGTTGTTGCGTGTTCGAGTACAATCCGAAGTTTGGGGAATCGTACATGCAATTTCTTCAGTTGAGGAAGAAACCGTTCTTCCGCGTTTAACACACAGATATTCTCAAAAGAGAAACGGAACTCTCATCGAGAGTGGATCTACGAAGAGCGAAGAGGACCCACTGATTTGGCATCGGAGGGTACTTCCCCGTGGAGATTCAGCACGAGTCCTTCTTGTTCCATTGCTTCGAAAACAGGATAATACGATTCGTAAGATTCGATCCCGCCATCTGAGTTTGTCGTGACTCCGCGAGGATATGACTTAACTCCTGCACAAACGGTTATATCATAAAGGCAGATGCCTGAGGGGACGGTTCACATGCCTAGGACGCCAGCTTGCTTGGCCTTTCTGACTTCGTCGGGCGTGAGTTCGGGCGACAGGTACAGAGTCATTAGATAATCAACAGTTGGATCGATCGCCTCAAGATCTTTCTTATATTTAACCGCCATTTCTGTGGTAGTTATCGGAGGCTTAAGGTTAGGCTGTGCTGCCTAAGTCAATATGTTGACGACAAGAACGCGTGGCCCGTGCAAACCATAACGTATGCCAATCCAAAGCCGCCCCTTCGCACGTGGGGAGTTACAAGCGAGGAAAGACTCCCTTGTCTTAGGTGTACATGGAAGTCAGCAGCGCCAGAAACTTCGATAAGGTCTGACATTTGGATTTGGAGATGACTGCTCGTTACGTAAGAGACGCGCACACAAAGCAAAACAACTTCACCTGCCGCACTTTTGTTCGCAGCATTCAACTGAATGATTGCGTCGGCACTCTAGGGCAATACCTCTCCTGAGCTGACTCCGTTACAGTCATGAATGCCCTCCAACGTGATCTGCCAGGCCGTAAAAGTGGGTCGAACTCTTTGGCGTCCCCGAAGTCACTCGAGGAACAGAAGGAGGAGTTGTCGAAAATACTAGGAAAATTCACTTCGCACGAAATATTTCAATCTGAACCTCCAGTGCGCGTCGCGTACTGCGAACGGACGCAGCAGTTCGAGAAACTGATGGATCTAGCTGTGCCACCGTTTCTCGCTCAGTTCCCCACCTCACTGGGGGCGTGGGACAAAGAGTTGATTCAATTCGCCGATTCTCTTCTAGAGCTTTTCTCACGGGGATCTCTTCGATTGGATGGTCTTTTCTTTGGCGAAACGCATCGCGAGTGCACCTGGGTCCCGCAGTTAATTGCTTTCGTTCGCCACATGAATGCCTGGGATCGTCGTCACCCCGACATTCAGGAAGGAGACCCTAGCCCTAACCAACTCGCAGATCGCGCAATCGGAGTGGCTGCCAATCTTCTTGTCGGCTTGGGAATGGAAACTCTGGAAGGACAGAAGGGGCCAACTCCCTGGAAGAGATTTAGGACAATTGTTAGAGACCTCTTATCTTTTTGCAAAGGCACGCTGTCCGACTTGATGACCTGCAGTTGCCGCTTATCTAAGTTCACAGATTTACTTGCCACTTCATCCAAAACATATCCCTTCACCCTCGCCTTGGTGTCCCCTGAAGATATGAAAACGGAACATGACCCCTTTGATGACTCCAGCGATGTTCGTGACCATTTATGGGCCTATGCAATTATCTGCTGATAGTTTATTACCATAGGCGCTACGCACCGAGGTCACCTTAAATTCCGAAACCGAAGCTCACGATCTCGCAATTGCAATCCTAAACATTCTGTCGCGAACTGTCACCCAGCCGTTGCCTTGCAAATCATTCATCGCTGACCTTGTTAACACCGTCCTTGGACTGAGTTGCAAAGCAGCTCAATTGATCATTGAGTCTAGGCAATGGAGCGGAAGTGTGTCCTCCAGGCCTGATCGTGCCGCTATTGCTATTAGCTCCCGCGGAATAGAGACAATTATACTTCTTTTAGAGGATCACGCCATTTTCACTTCTGCGTCTCCAGCTCCTGCCCTCGTTTGTCGCTGTCTCGCCACCAGAGCAGAACTCTCGTTCGATTCTGTGCAAGTGGACTTCGCGTGGCTTGACAAGTTGATCCGTCGGGGTGTTGTAGCCATTCCTGATGATTCCATGCCGGCCGTATTCACAGAACAGCTTGCAGAGACCCTCAGTCACGAAACTTGCGGCGCGAAGAGCCATGATCTGCGGGTATGCCATCATGCATCATGCATCATACGGGAATAGTGTTTCTCATGTCACGCCCTTATTCCAGCATGCCATATATGCCTATTTGAGCAAGTGCATCACCACACAAACAGCTGCGGTCATTTCTACGACCGCTAGAATCCTCGACAATGCCGCCTCCGTGGATGATCCCAGTCTCGCTGCTCTGAGGAATCTATATTCCCTGCACGGTCAGCAAAATGTCGAACGCGTTAGTGAGCCATTGTTAGGCAAGCGGAAACGGAGCCATGGGTGGAGAGAAGAAGGTCAGGAGTTATTAGAGAACGTCATAAGATGCGGGTCAAATTTTTGGAACGATCTCGCTGCCGCGGACGACGCCCACTGGCTCAAGGCCGTGCTGAATGGAATCAGCGCTAGGTTCACAGAGTACGAGTGCAATATTCCTGAACACTCGCAAATCTGTTCACTATTTTTGCTAGATCATTGGAAAACTTGGGTGAATCGGGTCGAGGCGCACTTGCAGATGCTCTGTTGAGATGGGTCACCGCAATCGATACAGCGTCCATGGGTCCCACCTCTGCAGATAAGCCGCCTGTCCCGAGTCGGGCACTTCTCCCTACGCTACTCTCCGCTGCATTGAAACTGTTGGACGGTGATCGGCCAGGTCACCCCACAGTGCCGCGTGCGACATACTCCTTCCTGGCCGTAGCAGTCAGATATGGCGTGACAAACAGCGCCCCCGCAGCAGATATATTGCGACTTGCCAAGAACGGGATGATGCATCAAGATCGCTTAGCGAGAGTCGCTGCAAGGCAAGTCATGCGTTCTGACTACGCGTCCCCAGGGTCCATAATGTGCATATGCTACAGTCGGGTCTTTCTTGCGTACATTGAAGCATATCAAGAGGAAGGCGTTGATGTCAGTTCACAATGCGGTCAAGTCGTGGGTATTCTGGTGGAGTTATGCGAATCTTCGCCCCAGGCAACGCGGGAAAGTGCGATATCTGCACTCTCGGCTATAGGAAGGTCATTCAATGACCACTCCAGATATTTTTGCTTGGGGCTGATTCCCTAGTCCAGAATCGCTAATGATGCTTTACTCGGGCATGTCATACGGTCGCTGATCGCCCAATGGGCCCAAGAAAGCACTCTTTTGAGAAGTTTAGCTTTCGTTCAGGTGCGGCCCAGGCTTCTTCTTCAAGCGCAAAATTCATTATACCATGGCATTACAGCTGAAGGATATCGCAAGAAGACTTCAGAAAACCGCGTATTCCCTACTCTCCCCTTATCTTCCCCAAACCATCGTCTACGTCACTGCGAATTTGCGGAACGCACCAAGTCTGCTGACTGAATTGGGCCGCTTTCTCTCGCGTGAACCATCAGAACTGCTGGCATTCACACTCTCGCACTCGCTGCCTTCGCTGGTTACCACCTGTTCTCGCGACGAGATAAATCTGGTTGCTCGCATTGTCGGCCGTCCAGTCGCTGCTCTGCTTGTCGATAAGACCACGGATATCTTGAAGGGGATATACCTCCTCCCGGATGACAAAGATGTTGAAGAATCCCTTAACTTCCTCACTCAAATGGTTGCGGAGGCTGCTGGGGCTAAGGCGGGCTCTGTCGGGACCCAAGCTTTGGTGAATAGCTGTATTGCGACGTTACTGGCAGAACTGGTGATGGTATTTGGTGATGAGCGATCAAAGACAGCAGAAATGGTAAACGAAATTATTTCATAGTCTCCAGTTGACAATGATGATTGAGTACTTTTTGCAGGCATTGAAAGCTCTCGCCAGAGTGGAAAGAACGACGTGGAACGCCAAGCAACACGGGAAAATGCCCCGAGACCTAGCCACCTTTCTAAAGCCTCATATTTTGGGTATCATGACGTATCTCAACGAGGTATTACAAGATGTACAGGGCCGCCGCTCCCCTGAATACAAGAAGCAAGTTGTGCGAAGCATAGGCGAGCTTATAAAGAAAATTGGAAGCCCTATCAGTGCTATCGCCCCCCAGGTGAGATTGAAGTTTTGGGTCTCCGCCACCAACACCAGTCCTGCGGTAACTCATACGTGGTAAAACTAGATCATGGCGGCAATGCAGAGTCTTCTGCATATACCAGAATTCACTGGCGTCACACTGAAAACATGGCATGTTTTCATGACTGAGCTCAGCTTCCGGGATATCGGACCATACATCGGCTCAACGTCTGCTGCGTTTGTGAAGGGGTGGCTGAACTTCGACGATTCCTGTCGGAAAATTGCTAGCAAAATTCTCCACTATCTGATCGTCGATAACTTCGAAAACATCCGGGAATTCATTACGGACATCGTATCGTTAGAGGGCATCCCAGAACTCGGAAGACCCAAAAGACGCCTCGAGAGGCTCCTAAACGAGATGTCCGAGACGACAAGAATGGATATGCTGCTGCAAAGGTGCTGCAGCGACAACGTCACCGTTGCCTCACTTTCATTGCTTGAATTGAAGCACTTCCTCGGCTACAAGGCGACTATCGTGCAGAAATGGGCATCAGGTGATGTCTTTGACTCGACAATAGGCGCCATAGTCCACGTTCTTCTGAGTGCTGCCTCTCGCGATGGGGATGCGTTTAAGGATTTGCGGCTCACTGCGTACGAGTGCTTTGGACTTTTAGGGGCACTCGATCCAGATCGTTTCGAACCGAGGTCAGAAGAAACTGCAATGATCGTTCTGCATAACTTCATGGACGAGGGCGAAGCTGTTAGTTTCGCTCTGCATCTTATTCGCAACCTTCTCGTTGGCGCCTTCCGGTCCACCAGTGATCTACGTTACCAAAGCCACCTGGCATACGCTATCCAAGAGTTACTGAGGTTCTGCCAATTCACTTCTGATCTAGTCAAAGGCGCGGGAGGAAATTCGGTGCCATTAAGAGTTCGCAATCGTTGGGAGAGCCTACCAAAACATATGCTAGACACTATTGCGCCACTCCTCGAGGGTAAATTCTCCCACGATGTCGTCCGAGCAGCCCAATACAAGCATCCCATATACAATACTGCGATGTCGTATCGTGATTGGGCTCAACAATGGGCAAGTTTCCTCATCAGCCGTGCGTCAGGCGAACAGGCACGCACCATATTTGGCAGTTTCAGACTTGCAGTTCGCAGCCAAGATGCAGAAGTTGCCCGGTATCTGATACCTTATCTGGTATTAAATACATTGATCTCGGGGACCGAAGACGACTCAGAAAACATTCGCATTGAGATTGTCACTATCCTTCAAGCCCAAATCGAGAAACAAAATGATGATCCACGATTGTTGGTTGCGCAGGTGAGACGCCAGCTCAGAACCATTTTTGCGATTAACTAACGCGTCGTAGACGGTATTCGAAGTTATAGACCATCTCAGCACCTGGATTCGCTTGCGGCGCCAGTTTGTCGCGCGCAAACGAGGCGAAGCGACACGGCGAAGTCGCACCGCTGCGCTCAACATTTCCGATGACCTGGAAGAAGCAATGCAACGAGTTGATTCCATGATTAGCAGCATCGATCCTGATCTTCTCGCCACGGCTGCACTCCAATGTAAAGCATACGCTCGAGCTCTAGTCACTTTGGAGCGGCTCATATCAACACGCCGCGAAGCTCAAGTTAGCGAAGAGGATCTTCAGCCGTATTACGAACGCCTTCATCTTATATACGCAAGTCTTGAGGAACCAGATGGGATGGAAGGCGTCACTACCAAGGTCGCGATGCCAACGCTGGATCACCAGATCCGAGAACATGAAAGCACTGGACGCTGGACTTCGGCACAGAGCTGCTGGGAGCTCAAACTTCAACAAGCCCCGGATAATGTTGACCTCCACTTAGGCCTTCTCCGGTGCCTTCGGAATCTCGGACACCACGGTGCGTTCTAATCTCAGTAGCAGCTTCCTAATGCCAGTGCGATTTAGTTCCATTCCAGACACTCTCCTTACGCACGTAAAAGGTGTATTCACCCAACATCCCGATTGGTTGCCCCGGCTGGCCGGTCTCTATGCGGAAGGTGCTGTAATGACAGGAGACTGGGACGCTGTTCGCTCAGCAATCCAGAGTGCACACATCGCGACGCCAGAGATTACAATTGCGAACCTACTTCTTGCTCTCCGGACCCGAGAATCTTCCAACGTCTCAGCTGCATTTAGGGACGCCCGCATTGCCCTAGGCGCTCCCTTGACGGCTGGAGGCAGACAATCATACCGGCATTTATACAGAACTGTCATACACCTCCATATCGTTCACGAACTGCAAATGATTTACAGCTCAGATATTTCACTGACACTTCCGCGCTCGCCTACTAACAGCACAGCTGCTACTGTGAACCGATTGACGGATCAGCTCGCTGCGCGATTCGAACGGACTCAGCCATCGTACACTGCCCGGGAGCCGATCCTAAGTATGAGGCGTACTGGATTCGGAATATGGTGCGGTGCATGACTCTTTCGCTGGGTACAACTGCTGAACAGCCTACAGTTCAATCCCCAAACCATATACTGCCGTCGAGATCGGCCGAGCTTGGATGGCCAGCGCAAAATTCGCCCGAAAAGCTAGCTACTCGCAGACAGCCTACAGCTCCAACCTCCAGGCCGCACACTGGAAGGCGCCGTACGCTTACATTGAAAGTTGCAAGCTGCTTAGAAGTGGAGGAGATGGACTGAGAGCACTACAGGAACTGGACAATACGTTGAAAGGATCGTCGCGCCAAATAGAAGAGATCATGGCGGAGGACAACGGTCCCGTCCTCGAGCACAAGGATGCTCAGAAATTGCGGGCGAAGGCTCGTTCTTCCGACTGTAAAAAAAAACAGCATCGCTGATATTGAGATCATCTGCAGGCTTTACTCCTCCGGGCCCGATGGATGCACGAAGCCGAGCGATACTCTGATATTGAGATACGCGATCGTTTCCAGGAGCCTATGGCGGCATCTGATGAGTGAGCCCTCTAACAATATTTGAGATATCAACTAACTGCGCTTCGTCAGCTGGGAAAGCCCCTGGTATCATCTCGGAAGATTCCATGACGAGATTGTCAAACAGGGTAACCCACGACCTAATGATCCAGCTCCATGGTGAGATAGCCAGCAATGCTTATTTATCTGGATCCAGCCACGTACTTGATTGCGTTCACTGGTTCTCTAGGGTGTCGAGGTCACACTACTCTGTTGTCAAGGCGTATTCCAAGGCTCTCCGCTTGGGGTCCAAGTACACTTATCAAACGATGCCAAGAATGCTGACAGTATGGCTGGATCCTGCAGAACACCCACAGCTGGTTGAGTTGGAGCGCACGACACGTCGAGCTCCGTAAGTCCCTGCCTTACAATCATCTGGTAATCTGGCGACGATCCTTCAAACAGAGATGGCAACCTTGCAGAGGTGGCCCGCAGCCAGATCAGAATAAACCAAGTAATTCAGAGGGCCATAAAGGAGCTGCCTGTGTACCAGGTCAGACGATACTGTCCATGGGTATCAGATTCCGAATTGACTTTTCGACGGCTCCAAAATAGTGGATGACAGCATTCCCTCAGATTGTCTCTCGTATAGGCCATCCAAATCCCGCCGTCTATAGCATAATAGCCGACCTGGTTGTCACAATTCTGTGCGAATACCCTCAGCAGGGCCTCTGGTATCTCACACCAGTCGTTCAGGGTAAATCTGCTGAGCGAGAGAACCGAGGGAAAGCAATTTTAGCGCGCGTGCAACAAGTACGTCCCATTGCGAACACCTTACTCTCACCCATCGAACTTTCCACTATTTATAGTCGGCGGAAGGGAGAGGAGACACTGCAAATCTCGTCAAGCATTGGACCGCATTGACCAGGGAGCTTCTGTATCTTAGTGATGCAGATGTCAAAACAGCGGGAGACTTAGACATGAAAAAGCAATTCCCAACCCTTTATCGTCTCTGTCCAATGCCCCTCATTCTACCCCTCCAAGAATCACTGACAGTAGTCATGCCTGCTTCCTCATCATTAAAGAATACCCACCATCCTTTTAGATCAAATGCTCCTACTTTCCATGGTCCGTTCTTGGTCACTGTAGAATGGTAGAAACTGGCTGACTTTGATGCTGGAACAGAGTTTCAAGAGGAAATCTCCGTAATGCCCTCCCTTGTGAAGCCCAAACGCGTGACTATCCGCGGCAGTGATGGCAGTCTTTATAGCTTCCTGTGTAAACCGAAGGACGACTTGCGCAAGGACGCACGCTTGATGGACTTCTTTTCCATGATCAACAAACTTCTGAAGGCCGACTCCGAGTCACGTCGGCGCAGGTTACGTATGTATTGCACGATTACTGAGCTGTTCGGGGGTTGCTCTCTAATCGTCTCACGTCTCAGATATTCGGACGTACGCCGTGTTGCCGCTGAACGAGACCTGCGGCTTAATCGAGTGGGTGCCGAACGTCGTTCCTATGAGGGTAATCTTGCACAAACTGTACGAGGCGAGAGGGATAAGCTTATTCGTGAGTTCCAACAATACGGAGTATATTCGACTCACCTTTAATCTCGCTATGCGAACACGCCAAGAGCCGCAATGTCCAGGAACTATTGGATGTTGTTCGTAAATCACCCGACTCCGCTGCCGCTCAATTTTCTACCAAAATATTGCCCTTGTACGTCTCGAAAAGGGATCAACAGTTGTTGGACTCAAACTCGAACTAGATATCCCGTCGTTTTTCATGAGTGGTTCCTGGCAACGTGGCCTGAACCCAGTGCATGGTTAAGCTCACGGCTCGAGTACGGGCGTACATCTGCTGTAATGGCAATCGTAGGAAGTATCCTAGGGTGTGTGCCTAATACGCCTCCGACGTCTTCAAAACATTATGCTCACTGTACCAATACTAGTCTCGGCGATCGACACGGCGAGAATATTCTTCTGGACAGCATCTCTGGGGCTATAATGCACGTCGATTTCAATTGCTTATTCGACAAGGTGCGCACAGTTAGGATTCGTGTTTTGATCGAATTATACTTACTTTTGTGCAGGGAAGAAGCTTCGACGTCCCCGAACTCGTTCCTTTCCGACTGACGCAAAATATCGTGGACGGGCTCGGCGTAACGGGCGTTGAAGGTGGTTCTTATCATCTTCGAGTCAAAAGGAAAACTGAGCATCCTCTCCGACTTCCCAGGTGTATTCCGCAAAGCATCTGAGATTACGATGCAGATCCTACGCGTACATAAGGACTCCTTGATGAACGTCCTTGAAGCCTACGTGCATGACCCATTGGTAGAGTGGGAAGATGAGCGGATGAAGAGGGTGAGGGTTCAGCTTAACGTTGATGATTGGAGACTCATTCGTTCCAACATATAGGAACGTGAGATACGCTTGAAGGGCGCGTCGAAGTCTTCTCGCAGCGGCTCCGTTAGTTCCTCCGTTGGCGCGCCTGCCTTGCGTGATCTGGCAATAAAATACCTCGGACCTGTCGAGCGCCGTCTTCGAGGACTACATGGCAGCAAGACCGGTGTGGACAAGGCTCTCAACACACTAAGCTATGTCGATTGGCTGATAAAAGAGGCTGGAGATCCTGGCAATTTAGTAAGTATCTGCCCGATTTCCCCGTTACTAGAGAATTCATGGCGATTCAAAAGGGTTCAATGTATCAGGGCTGGGCAGCATGGTTATGATTGCGCCCTTTGGTAAATGGTCTGGATCATGAAAAGCTCCTACCTAGTTATTGAGACTGCATTACTGTATTACGGACAACCCATCGATATTATGGACTGTTGAGAACATGCCTAAGCCTCAAGCTCCCTCCTAAGCTTCTCAAGCTCGCGCTCTTTCTCGATGAGCAGTGCTCTTTGAGCATCTGTGGCATCTACAACAGCTCGTTTTGCTGCATCGAGCCTCTCCGCCTCGTCTCTTTCCAAAACCTGGGTAAATTCAGGTATGTTACCCCCACCACCTCTGGTCGGGGTACCTAGAATAGCAGGTTGGGGCCCCAGACTGGGCACGTGTGCAGGGTTTGGAGGTATAGGCCGCTTCTTCATCTTTGGGAGGGGTGTTGGCGGGTTAGCGAGGAGGATATCCAAGAAAGCCTTAGGTGGATCGGTGAATACGATTTCATCATACTGCCAAGAATGAACTGGTTCTAGCAGGGGCTGAGAGCTAGCGGGAGCATTGGGATCTCCAGGCGTTGAACTCGACGTGGGCGGAGGTGCATAAAGGGTGGCGGGGTCTGCAGTAGGATTTGCCACAACATCTGGCATAGCCCATGGGTGTAACTTCAGGTGGTGCATAAAACTTAGCGTCTTCTCGCCAGATTCCGCCACGAAGGTGACACGAATGTTTATGTCGAATTCTCCCCATCTACGGACCCCGATCGGTGAGTAAGTGAGCAAGGTTGGGATACGGATGCAACATGAACAATTACCCAGTCTCTGTAACTTCGAACGGTGGTTTGTCAATATCTACGCTTCGCAGTCAATTAGTCCTTTTTCGATCATTTTATATGCAAAGGACGTACTTCGATTCTGTTGTGGATAAGTTTCATGCAATCGGAACGTAACGCGTTTTATGAAATAGCTCAGATCGTCAGCACCACCAACTTGGTCTACCCTGTCATTAGGAGGACTAGCTGCACTGCGAATAGCTACTGTCCAGCGGTGTGTATGGTCGGGTGCGGGACTGGCGTCACGCTCAGCTTGAGTCAAAGGGAAGGAGGAATTGCCATAAATAATAGGGCGGTGAATTTGAATCCCCTGTACATATGAGACGTCGAAACCATATTGAGCATTTTGGCGCTTATGACAAAAGGGATAAAGGGCCTCAACTCTTTGCCGTTCAGTCATGTTCAAGTGAAGGTTGAGAGGAGCTGGAGCGTGACGAGTCACGACTTCGTGGGAACGGGACCAAACCGGAACACACGCCAAAGCGCTTAAAGTTCGCAAACTATGGCTATCGACGATTTCTTGATCCAAGGCATGCCCATGCAAGACTTCTTCCACTAGATAGCAAGTTCTAATGCGCCCATCTGACCTGTAGCGAAGAATCGCGTCCCGGAACTCCAGAGGCAATACCAGGTTCGCATTGTCGTTGTCATTTCTCACTTCACGTGCCTCTCATTCACAAGACTTTGCCCGCTTGTCTCTGGACCAGGCATCATCTGCTCCCCTTTACTTGCGCGGCGCACGTGGGAAGATTTATTTCAGTCAGTTTATTATCATCGCGTGGCCAAGGCACTCTCATGCCGTTTCTGACGACCTGGACCCGGTTCCTCTATCAGATTCATTCGTCGCACTCTGGACAGTTGGCGTTGCCGGGACTCTCTATGGCTTTAGCAGTTTGATTGTGGTCTGTGTTTTTCTTATTCGGCAGAATGTTTACTTTGTTGATACGACAATCCTGACGGCAGGGCAAGAAGAAGGAATAAATGCCTGGTTGATGAATCATTGAACCA
>Ga0307508_10005279_pt1 | contig 12336 bp, 12 predicted proteins | sample 9_EM_MG_FD_203089 | JGI IMG/M metagenome (GOLD analysis project Ga0307508, IMG submission 203089) | Populus trichocarpa ectomycorrhiza microbial communities from riparian zone in the Pacific Northwest, United States - 9_EM | ecosystem: Host-associated > Plants > Roots > Unclassified | place... | reverse complement strand
ATAAGAGCAATTTCGTGCAGAACTGAATGTTATTCTCTTATGCCATTTATCAAAAGTACATTTGACGACCAAGGGTCGATCCGGTGGGCTATACATACGGAGGGAGGTAACGGAGGATGTCAAAGGCAAGAAGTAGCGCTGAACATATTAACTTTCCAGTGTTGAAGTCAGTTTCAAAGCTCTCCGCAGCAAATCATGCAGTGCATCTATGAATAACTTAGCCATAAAAGTTGGGCGGATATATATATTATGGGACTAATCGAAACTGTAAATATGGCCAGCTAATATTCCGTCCGGTACAATGATCAAGGGCCAGCGACATCCTGAAATAAAACACATTTACGATAATGAGCGCTTATAGAAGAGCGAATATCGTTTCGCCTCCACGACTGCGTTATCGATTCGCCACAAGTATAACAGAAATGCCTGAGAACTCAGGATGTCAGTCGTTAGCTCGTGAAAAATGGTCAAATAAAACTTGCGTATTGCATCCAGGAGATGGGCACTTATACGGAAGTTGGTTAGCATGAAATAAAATCCACCAACTTAGTATTTACCGTCATGTGATTGCAGCCAGACTCCTTCTGCACAGGTGTCTTGCAACCTATTAGAGAAAAAATCCATCTTAAGATGCCAGTCTGCAGGGCAAGACGTACCAGGGCAGTGTCTCCACCCCCTTGCTCTCATTAGGTGTTCGAGTTCGTTAGATCCGTCGCAGGAGTGTGGAGGACCTGGAACTTGAATTGTCTGTTCACATTTTTTGCACCAAACATGATTGCAGCTGGGTAGAGGGCATACGATAACGTTTGTAGATTGAAGCTCGGCCTTGTCTACAAACATGGTTTCCTTGCATCTAGAAACCGTAATTTAGGTTGGAAGGTGCAGTAACAAGATGTGACGTACAGTCGGCAATGCAAGATGATGGAATGCGCTGCAAGCTGTAGTTCTTCAAAGATTTCGTAGGTGGAGTCAGATATTCCTAGTGACCATAAGACAGCTTCCTCAACACCTGCCAAGTTATCCTAGAAGTTAACAACATCTGATAGCAAACATAACATGAGCACTCACTCGTGGGCTTGACACTGTCAGCAACGCAAGCAGGACAAGGTATCGGATATCGACGGTCCTCAATTTTCATGGTGACATATTGGCGGAGACAGTTACGACAGAAGCTGTGGTTGCAGGCATCAAGTGGAGCAACATGGTCCAAATCGTAGACCTCAAAACACACTCGACATTCGAATGTTCGATTTTTTTGAAGTAACTTGGTACGTTCGAAAGTTAGTTTCCGATCTTCCTCGTCAAATTCGGCCTGCATTTTCTTTGCTGCATCTTCGCTGGAATTTCCTTTGGACGAGCTGCCTTGCAAGGCCGACTTCGGTTTGAGACCAGTAAAATAAGAACGTGGAGTTGATCGGGTGTCGGCTGATCCAGAGGAAGTACCCGATTCGGTTACTCTGCCTTTGCCCTTACGAGAAACCTCCACCCGGGACTGCTCAACCTGCACCAACCTTTGAGTGAGATACTCATTATCCGTTGACAGAGATAGTTGTTGTCGCTTGAGGTCTGCCACTTCAGCCATGAGGCTCAATATTTTAGTGCTAGCATCCATAAGGATGAAATCGATATCTGAATCATAGCCTGAGATGGCTCCAGCCTTTCGAACAAGAATGTGGCCTGCGAAATGCCCAAGGAGTTCAGCCTGCCAACGCAAGGAAGGGTCGGATAAAATGTTGAGGTCGATTGAGAGGAGTTGCTCCAGATAGGCTGCCGTTGCCTCGACTGAGGAATTCAAAATGAAACCTGAACCTAACGGGTGCGACGGGCGAGGATGGGAGTCGAAAATGATGAAAACGTCCTGAGATGCAATAGAAATCTTCAAACATAGCACTATCTCCGGAGGTCGAGTGATAACTGAAGCAACAATTGTACTGCCATCACTCTCAACCTGAGATAATTCCCTGAGCCAACCAAGTATGATTTCACAAAATGCCTTCATTAACATAATTGACAACTTACAGTAGCAAGGTTATGAAATCGCTGAGATTGGTTTGACCATAAGTCGTCTTGACCAGATCAAAGGAGTTTTTGAAGATGGGAAGATCCAGTATGTCGTCGACGTCAAGATGTGTGGTCGTCGTCCATGAAGAACATATAGAAACGATATCCTACCATAGAAGGTAAATAACAGTGAACAGATCAAGAATTGGAAATCCTCTTCAACTCACATCAGATGTTTGTGGAGACAGGATGCGATCAAACAGACAGCGACCTTTATCGTGTCTTCGCTTTTGTTGCTGGCACGAACGACAAGTTTCCTGTTCGGCGACGTCCTGGTATTGGAAGGCAATTCGTGCACAATTTAGAGCTGCTAGACCACAGGCCGCTGTGCCAACACTTGTTGATTCGGAGGTTGCTATGTACTGTCCCGACCCGGGATGAGACACAATGGTCTGCTTGCCGACTAGGATATTTTCAAACGCTACAATTAGGCTGTCCTTTTCCATGGTTGGTACTCTGCGTGATGCGTTGAAGAACCAATGATTAAGGTTTCTGTAGAGTTTTGCGCACGTACCACTGATAAACGAGCGCCTATCAGTATATGAACTGGTTCGACTGATGAATCATCCCTTCGTTCTTTCTCACCACCATCACGGTCTCCTTCCTACGAACACATTTCAGACGTACATCTAGTATACAAGTTCTCTGATATGGATACTGGCGACCCAGGTAGGGAACCATCTGCATTATTCAGTACCTTGTCGAACTTGAAATAAAGAACATCCGCAACATGTATCACCGCCTAAGGCATTGTTTCAGGTGAGTGAACACTTATACACTTGGCACAGAGAGTAACTGTACCATCCTCTGAACAGCCTGAGACCACATCCGATACGGGTAATAAACACGACGTGAACGATATAGGACACCCTCAGGCTGATATGGATGTCGATGATATTCAAGTTTGTTGTTTATTCCGTCTCTTTTGATGGACATCCTGAAAATTGACACGACAGATGATTGATGACAACGGTGCCATCGATGATATTGATACGTCCTTAACATTTCAGAACCTTTTCTGCCTTCTTGAGCTCATCTCTGAGCAAGGCGGTGGCGGTTTGGGTCAGTTTACACCATTACAGGAAGAAGTCTTCATGTTAACAGACAGTTTCTAGTCGATAAAATTATCATTGCACAGGATTCTTTAGGAAGATTTATCAACAAAATTCAACCGGGGGCTTACAAGTCTCTCACCAAGGTTGACTTCAAAGCCTTGGATACGGGTTTTCTCCAGCCAATCGGTGTCTATGGATCTCAGCAATCTATAGTCTCTTTCTTCCTTGATTTTGGTATTGTGGACGATGAGCAGTAAGTGGCAATATGGTATATCAAGATAATTTTTGAGATTGTTCTCAGAGCCCATAAGCTGGTGACACAGGAGAGACCAGAAAAATGTCTCCAACCTGGATTATACATTGCCCTCCCTCCCCGACCAATTAGGCAAGAGTTGTATATCGTATTTTGGCCTGAAAAGGGAACATGGCGCGATGACGCGCCTGCTTCAGTGCGCCGCAACCGCATCACCTTTATGAGGTAAGCATAGGTATTCTGAATATTCTTGTAGGCTTTTTGCACATTACTCCATTGTTCAATTTGCAGATATTTGACACAGATAACCCATCAGATTCTCGCTCTCTTTTCTGATGAAGAATCTCGCCACTTTGTTTGGAATTCTGACGCAGATGACAAAGAACTTGAAGTGACCCAGGAAAACGAGGAAGAAAATTTTGACAGACTGTTCTCTTTTGAGGTTGCAAAAACACTGGAACAGAAGGAGGACATAAAGCCTCGTCAAGGGTTTAAAGTTTGTAGTTCCGTTCCCTGGAGAGCCAATAGAGCTAACTCGTAGAAACAGTTCAGAATTCCTCATGACATTCTGGAATCTGCATCAATTTCATTCATGAACGCGGCAGAGAAAGTAAGAGAACCGCGCGTTCTCTGCGGTGAAAACCGTCAAGGCTTTCTTACAGTTCACTTCGTCAAGGCCGAAAAAAGACAAACCACTTGCGGCCAGGATCCCATTAATTTCGTACAGCTAAAAAACTTAATGTAAGCACCGGTGCAGCTAAAATGGACTGCATTAGCTCATCCGTCTTGTAGGACCAGTGCGCGCCTTGAGCTGGACCCTAAGATCGGAGTTGATGCGATTACCATCCTTCTTAAACATGACCTTCTTCCTCGCTTTCCCGATCTTTGTCGTCGATTCAAAGAACGAAAAGATGCCATTGAAACAGAGCTTAGGCGTCTACAAACCTCTGAGCAGGCACAATCCGACAAAGATTTGTCAGCTGTCAACCCAGAAGACATAATATTCTTTGGGTTTCTTCAACGCATGAAAAGCTTGCTTCCGTGAGTTGCTCCCATCTTCAGCCCATCCGTGAATGTTTACATGGTTTCCGACAGGTACTGCAACTTTGACTCGCTGAAGGGGAAATTTGAGCATCTAGATCAAGATTCTCTGCCTGGTAAGTTAGTTTTTCATACACGTGTCACAGTTCTAACCCTGAGATAACAACAGATTCCTTTGCTAATCTCATGTCCCTTTACCCTTCATTTCACTCGGATTTCGAAGAAGAATTCAAGAAATTGAAGACGATCAAACTTAAAAATCAAGATTATTCCAAGGCTAAACTGAAACTTATCATGGTTGATTTATTCCTGGGCGATAAACTTGACTTACCTCAAGAAGCGAAGGACGACATTGTCGCCAAGATCTTTGCGGATACTCAGCCAAGCACGGCTGGTTGGTTTGACAAATTGCTGTCATTGGTCATCGGCAGCGTCGACGATCCACGTGCAAAGGAATATGAGAAACGAGCAAAGGAATACGAGCAACGAGCAAAGAAGACGTCCAACGAGTTGGACGATACAAAATTTCTAGAAAGCCTCATTGACACGTCGAAATACGGCGGCAACCTCGCAGATGATCAGATTTCGAAAATTTTCCAAATCGCATCGTCGCTTTTCATCGAAGGAATTTTGCGACAGTCGAGTGGATTGAAGAAAAAATTTCACATTATCCGACACACAGTCTTGAAGAAGCAAATAGATGCTCTTGTTTCGAGCAAGCGAGACGAACTATATACAGGATGGTGCTTGGGCTTCGTCCAAGCGATCCATGACGCTCAAGGGGAACATAAAGAAAAGTCGCCGCAAAGGTTGTGATGATTTGTCCGCATGTGTTTTTTTTTTGCTGACTCTTCTCCCAGACGAGTGCTCCACTTATCAGATATCAAAATCCGCCACGCATATTCGCCGCAAGGTAATTCTGTTCTCATATATCAAACAATTTTACTTAGTGTCGTGATGAGCTCTCTCCTTCCATATCTGGGGTCGCGAAGAGACCTACACAGATCCCTTTCTGGAATACAAGATTCATGTTCTGGAATTGACTACCGAACATTCCCATGATCTTCAGTTGAATCCTAAATTTGTTCCAAAGCCCCATCTCAAAGAGCGGAACTTTTCATCATTCCAGCTCCCTGTAAATCACAAGATCCTGTAAGTCGAGGGAGTGTCTGTGGAACTGAACTGAATATTTCATGTAGTCACTGTCAAGTTCTTTCGAAAGACAAGTTATTGCTCATTACGGACGACCAGTGCGGTGCAATGTCCATTTTTCTTGATACCTTTATCAGCATCGGAAACGCAACCCGGCAGGGTCTTTTTCGTAAAGTCATTCACCAGGAAAAGACGGGAAAGGATGTTGTTATTGCCTTCGATGAGCATAAACGCATGATTGCGCTTCATTCCTGTGTCAAGGTTTGTAGTGAAACAAGTTTGTTATTCGACTCCACCAAATGGCTTTCTTTCTTAGGCACTCCTTTACATATTTGTATTCAACGAAGACTTTGGTTCGCTCCAATCCTGGGGACATCCAGTTGATTTGGCGCCGTGGTACGATGATGGTTCCATTGTTCGTCAGATGTGTTTCGTCACAGGCGCCGAGGAGCTTCTCCTCGTTAATAACCAAGGTCAAGCGCGGATTTTTTCTCTTGTAATGCAGCAATTTCGGTCAGTCGTACATACTTCCTTTCTGTTGCATTTTCTGACCACTGCCCAATCTACATAGTCCAGCCTCGCTTAACTTCCCTCGGGTGCCTCTTAAAATCTATCCCTCACCTGATGGTGCCTGCTTCCTCGCAGAGTTCGAATCCGATTCTGAACTGGCCATCCGTGCTTATCACTGGACAACTTTTGGGTGCAATGATGGAATCCGAGTTGAGATTGATCCACCCATACTGAGAAGCGATGTTGCCTTGACGTCATTCATAAACACGTCGAGCATCTACCTACTCATATATGATTTCGACGCAGAATTATGCACCTCCGTTGCCTTGGATATTACGAAGAAAGCGACCCAGTTTATGTTTCAAGAGAAGGGGCTCGACAGGCGTATCGACGAAACACACCTTACCACTGTGAACAACTGTCTATTGGACTGTTTCCTCGATCTATGGACACGCTTTCCAGTTCTCCCTGCTGTCCAACGCCAAATTAAAACTTCGGCTGCGCACCCTCCGAAACGAGTGATTTCCGTGGCTGCCCATGACACATCAATTGTTACAGCTTATTTCGAGAAAATGATCAGGTTATTCGAGCAGAAAACACGAAAACCTGGGGGAAGCAAACTTCGCTCCATCGAAGTCGAGACGCTTCCTTTCCGACTTCTAAAATCGGACTTCTGTGAAATGGCAGACGAACTTGTCTCGAGATTCTATCTAGGTGAATGGATTGTCGAAATTCTTTGTTTAATTCCGATCCAATTGGCTATCACTCGGGAGAATCGGTTTATTCCTCTCAAAGACGGGGTGATTTCAGCCGACTATGAACGGTCCCTTCTTGGGGCTGATGTCAGTACTGTGGCTGACAGCATTTCCTTTGGCTGGTACGAATCAATTTTACAGTCCTATATGGCAGCGAAGGTAAGTCAGATAACTCTCGCTCATTTCGCTGACCATTCCCATTGTCGAGCAGCCTGTCAAAGTGGTGTCGTCCATGGGTAGGCCTGCCAGTTGTTTGTGGCGTCGTAGCTGCTTAAATTACTGCACAGGAGAACAATCTGTGGGGAAAAGCTATGCTCTCAACCATCTGGTTGATACGTCATTTGCTGGAAGTGCTATGAGGACAACAGGTTGGTTCACAATGCATTATTCTTTCTATGATGATGACGAGATGTAGAGGGTATTTGGATGTCAATCACCCCGACTAACGATGCCTTGCTGGTGGCTCTTGATTTCGAAGGTAAGTGATGCAGATTTCTGAATCAATAAATTCCCCAAGCTCCATGGCCAATTATCAGGGGTGCATAGCATTGAACGATCTATCCAAGAAGATACACTTTTGGTACTCTTTAATACTGCTGTCTCCAACCTAGTATGTGCCGAGCAAGTCATTATTTTTAATTAATATAATTCGCCTAGATCATGTTCCGGAACAACTTCGCCCTGTCGAGGGATATAACCGGGCTCTTCCAATCGTTTCAGTCGTCATCGTCGGTTTTTGATCCAGTCGCTAATCCCACTTTGTTTTGCTCGAAGCTCTTCATTATAATCAAGGTAATATTATACATAATGCTACACTTGCTTTCGTTACTCATGCTTTGTACAGGATGTTGTGGATTCTGATAAAAGGGAAATTGTTCGAGAGTAAGGCAATGTTCAAATATTAGAACCACAACAGCTGATTGCGGTGACCTAGATTCAAACTCAAATTCCAGGTGCCGCCTATCGTTGGAGTTCGTGGAGCACTGCTAACAGGAGCGTAGAAAATTGTCCAAGAAGAGCAAGAATCGAATTTTATAACTCGACTCCACCGTGGCCAATTGGGCATCGTCCCTTGGCCGGTTATTGAATCGAAAGAATTTTATGCCTTATTTCCGACAATCAAGGCTCAGCTTGACAAGCAACCTGTCACACACGGAAATGCTGGAAGTTTCTTGCAAATCATGAAAACGCTAATGGCAAAGCTCAAGGTTCGCTTTTCTTCCTGTTGGTCTTGTTTCTGATCTCATAATTAATAGGCCAATGACTGGAGAGCGCTATCGCGTGAGTCCAATTTGTTCACGAGCTTCTCTGTTTATCTTGATTCCATGCATTATATCACAGAATCAATGGCAGGCCACCGTGCCCACAAACTTCTACTTATGTTGCCTAATGCCTTAGCATTCGGATATTCTGAAATTGAACCTCATCCGGAACCATTGAAAGTAGGGTCAATCCCATGCGTTTCATTGATCTCACTTGATGCAAAGCTCTTCAACAGGACTTCGACGCGGATATGGAAATCGACTTTCATGATACAGATTCCCACTTCTTCCTTTCTCGACCGGAATCTGCTCCTGGCGAAGCGACCCCTGCCAGCGAAAATGCTCCTGGTGAATTGGATGCATATTTGAAGGCACTATGCGAGTCATGGACAGGCTATGATTCACGTCTGAAGCGCATTGAAGCTGACTGGCTGCAAGACTTATCATCATATCTGACACATTTAGTTGATACCAGAGTCAATCACGTAAAAGCGTGGATTAGCAAGAATCTTGAAGGCTTTCAGCAGACGTCGCACGCTAATATCACGTTTTTAAGTCGAATGCTCGACGCAACCGTGATCGACATCAGGGCCAATACAGAGCTTTGCAAACAACAATGCAGCTCTTGCCACCTATCCTGCCTTCTGAATCGACGACACAGTGGAAGTGACCATAACTGTTTGACCTCCCACAAGTGCATATATCATTGTGAATTTATGGAAGAACATGAAGGCTACAAGATATGTGGATACCGGTACGGTTTGCTGCGTTACAAAATGCACTGTCTAATTTCTATGCAGGGCTGGTCACAGCGGAAAGCACATGTACGTCTCACTGAATCAAACTTCTGGATATATTATATTCGCGTCATAGTTGCATAGTTGAAGAACACCTCTGTGGGGAGCCGTGCATTCTGAGAGAAAAGCTTGGTTGTCTCGGCGAATGTACAAAGGTGCGTACCTCGATGTAGAGGCTGAAACCGTCTCATCTGGAACAGGTTGTCGGACACGATGGAAATGAACATCGCTGCTCTTCCCGTATTCATGCCTGCGGAATGGTACGTATAGCAGTGTCTGGTTTTCTCGGCAGTGCTCAATACTCGATTAGCCGTGCAAGCTGTCAGAAGTTACTACTGCCAAAGGCAAAGCATCAGCCATCTTTAGCTGTCAAGGAATTTGCGCTACATCGAGGTTCCTCTCTTATCTTTGCTTCCGGTTGGTCAGGGCCTGATAAGATATCCAACAGCGAGATTCCTCATGATGAACATATTTGTGGCAATCGAATGTGCCCTATGAAATGCGAATTGTGCAATCGAATGTGTTCCAGCGACGATCATCTCCACCCCTTCCAGCAGGATGCTGTTCATCTTTGCGGGTACTTGTTCTCATTCTCCAATTTTTTTAAAAAAGCCTAACGTCTTTGTCAAAGGGAGGTTCATGCATGTCAAGCATTGTGTGCCGCAGATGGCATCTGCGAGATAGACACAGCCCCTCAGTCCATTGAAGCCACTTTCACGGGACGACATGAGACCTTCCAGTACACTAAGGTGCGCTACAGTTGACCTTTTAGAGACATCCGTTAGTCAGTTTGAATCATCCAGTACTCTCAAGGTGGGTTGCATTGATTCACTACCTGGGGAGAGGATTTACTTAACTTTTTGCTCAGTTGCAAAGCGCCTGAATTGCGCAATTCCGATCCCTGGGATGCAGAGTGCCCACAGCGGGAAACATTGTCATACCCTTGATTCCATCCCTTTCCACTTTTGTGAAACAAGGTAACTGTCTCCTTTCACGATATACGTCTGGCATTTTGTTCAATCTTCTTACAGATGTACATATTGCGGATATTATTGCACACTACCTCGAGGTAGAGGCGACCTACTTCATTTCCACTATCAGTTCCATGATTGATGCAATCTTTCGCTATCACCGTAGGGCACCCTCAACAAGAACATGACACGAGCCATGGATCAATGTCAAAAACTCGCTGGACTGTCGAAGATCCAGATGCTGTGATTGAACTCAACGGGCGAAAATTTGGTTCTGATGATGATGGTGCCCCAATGATGTGCAATCTCTTCTGCCAAGACATGGGAAGACATGTACATGTTGACTACTGCCGTGCTGGTGCTGAAAATGCTTGCAATGGAGCTGACATCCAACATGTAACAGGACAGCTCAATCCCGACCCAGACCGACCGAAAGACTGGATTACACACGAACTGTTTTGGAAACGCTCCGGTATGAATCACTACTTTTGAGACGGCCAGCATGACTGAATACTTTTTGTTGCAGGCTTCAGAGGTAATTCGTGTTGACTGTCTGCCCTCCCCCAGCTAAACATTTAAAATAGATCCATACTCACGGGATGATAGAGTTAATTTCGCCAAGTGGTACGTCTGCATGACAGAAACAGGTCTTTGAAAGTCTCACAATAAATCTAGCCTCGCCATGTGCCCAGGTAGCGTTGTTCGTTATACCGAAGTATTTGAGGCTGGATGTTCTGTAGGTTCCGAACATACGGGTACGGCACCGCAGCCATCTCATTGCACTTTGTCATTGTTCCATGCACCGCAAAACCCTGCAAGTCATACTGGATTAGGGTAAGTATTCAAAGCATAGCAAAGTATGGTTAGTATCACAGACGACTCCATAGATACACATCACATGACGGCCACCATTTTTCTTGCAAGAATCCAGCCGTTTTGCAGCAAGCCTTCCATGTGTAGGTCCCTACGATTTCGGGTTACATCTGCTAATCTTTTTACCATGACGAAGTATTTTTGTGATTGATCGGTGAGTACTAGCGATACAAGAAAGTATCCGCATCTTAATTGTGGTTCAGATCTGGTTCGATGGGTAGCACTGATAGACAACCCCTACCTGGCACTCCTGTGACAAGGCAGATTGCAGGACTGCATAACAATAGGGTGGGAGCTGTATATTCTGCGCTTCATGGCTTTTGGACTTCGAGATGGTCTGTTGTCGCTGGAGGACAGGGCCAACAACCCCAAGCACGAAGGGACGCCTATTCCGTTCTCCTTTTCGATAGCGACATCGTCAATTGCGTCTCGAATGACTTTAGAAGTTCACCTGACCAACTATTGAGCATGATTCTGCCGCACGGCGCTCGCGGAGGTACAAACTACACCTTGGCGATCAGAACTGCACAAACGGTCATGCAACAGAATTGGAGCACAGAAAGGCAAGTATATGGTGTATATTGCTTACTTGTGTCATTAATTTTCTCGAATATACAGGAGCCCAGTTGTTATCTTCCTCTCAGATGGCGAATGCGGCATCAATGATCAGGATATGCAGACTTTTTGTCGTACTGCAATCACCCTAGGGTTAGTATCTTGACATCATTATTTGCAGATAGCTTAACAGTCATGAAAGGAAACCACTTTCGTTTCATGGGGTGTCCTTTGGCCGAAACAATATTACTCTACGTCGGATGGCTCAGATTGCGCTGGACATCCAGAGATCGGTTCCACGTGATCCTCTGTTGCCCCAAACAGCTTTCGTCGAATCTTCATTCGCCGAAGCACTGGACTCTGTAAGCCATTTGTTCTACAGATGCCCTGGTTCAGACTTATAATTGAATACCGAAGGTTCGTCTTGCGGAGACATTCCTCGGAATAGCCGAATCTTTGAAGAAACCTCGCGGTGCTCTTATGGCTTGAATCTCTTATGGCTTGAATGACTGTTTACGCGTTCATATGAATTACTGGCAGAAAATGTATTGGTTTCAGTGTAGCTTTATAACTTGTGTGTGATATAATGAAGATAGTGTGGATCACCCTCTTCACTTCCTGTGGCAATCAACAATCAGGGTTGAACAAAACGTCTTCCTTTCTACAAAACGACTTCCCTTCTAAACCCCAGTAAGCGTTTCGATAAATAAGTGAATTTTGAAAAGTAGAAGAACTAGATGCTATCGCACAAGCATTGCAATGACCAACAGGTTGGAACAAAAACTGCATTTCGCAGTGATGGCATGCACAGAGGACAAACGAACTTAATTGATTGCTCATACACAGTACTTGCTACGGAAACACTTCTTTGACAATGTTGGAGAGCAAAATATAATAATAAATAAGAATATTCCCAGTACCTGCGGGGCGGATAAACCGATGAATGGAATACGCGACGTCTAGCCGTTGTGATGCCTGAACATTGAAAGCGCGTAGGAGTCTGGTAGGACTCAATACGCGTAAAATGGAATGGTGGTATCGATTTGCCAAT
>Ga0307508_10005278_pt1 | contig 12336 bp, 18 predicted proteins | sample 9_EM_MG_FD_203089 | JGI IMG/M metagenome (GOLD analysis project Ga0307508, IMG submission 203089) | Populus trichocarpa ectomycorrhiza microbial communities from riparian zone in the Pacific Northwest, United States - 9_EM | ecosystem: Host-associated > Plants > Roots > Unclassified | place... | reverse complement strand
CCGACCGTCAAGTTTTCGACGCAACAGAGACAAATGCGGCGACAAGCTCAGCAAAAGGGCCAGCGCGCAGCTGCAAAGCCTGAGTCATCCCCGAAAGTGAAGCCAGAGCCGATGGATGTCGACCAGGTTTCAGTCTCACCCGCATCGGGGACTTACACTGACTACACCATCTACTCGAAAGTGCTGGACGGCGAAACTTACTGTCTTGTACGCTTCAAAGCTCCGAATCCCAATGACCCCGTCGACATCAGCCGCATGCCTGGTCCTTATCGCCTGAATCGCAAGAACCCCAAAGCAAAGAGTAAGGATGACACCCTGGGGGACTCCCTCGTTCTGAAGGAGCCTAAATGGCGTCCTCTTTGTGGCCCCGATGGTCGCGAAATAATTGGGAAAGATGGGAAAGTGGTCATGGGAGCGATGGTTGATGGGAAGGAGGTATTGCAAATCAATTGGGGTAAGGATAAGGAGAAGATAACAAAAGCTGAACTCGACGCGAAGAAGAAGACTCCCTTCAAAAAGAAGACTCGGCAGGTTTTTTCTGCTAACCCCGAAAGCCGAAATGACCCTCAAGAGCGCTTTCCTTGGGTGTTCGAGTCAGCAGGTGACAGGGACAGCTGGACTGGGCGAAAGCAAAATTTCGACGACGGCAGCACATATGGAATTCTCACTGCTGTCCCCGGGCGAAGTGACGCCATGCAGTTCATTCCCGTCCCGCTCCGTTATGACTTTGTGATGACGAAAACACATGCCGCAAGTAAGAGTGCCGAAGCCGCTGAGGCAGAGGTACTTGATGGCTACCTTCGATGCGATTGTTAGGCACCTAACACGTCACTTTTACAGCTGGCAGACATCATGAAGAGAGGTAGTCTTCTCTACCAAATGAATCGTAGAGCAAATGGGAACGCTTCCGCTGCCACCCTCGCCACAATATCCGGGGAAGGGGCGTCTAGTTCAAGTAGTCCCCGTGCGAAGAAAGAGGAGGCAGACGAAAGCGTTGGGCTCTTTGGTTCGGACGACGAGAGTGCTCAAAAGCCACGAAAGGTACCAACTCCAGTGAATACGCAAAAAAGGCTAATACTCAGATGATTATAACCTAATAGGGTGATGAAGGCGACGTAGACGAAATGGATTATGAGGAGGAACATGCTGATGATGAAGATAATGTCGAACCAGAAGAACTCGAGGACGAGGATATAAGAGCCGCCAAAGTAAGTATCGAGCCGGACGCGAAGGCTTATCTAAAACCGCATACGTTCATACAGGCACGCATAAAACGCGAACAAATTGCAGCCAACAAGACTAATGACGCCGGTGTCGTCGAGGACGACGATGATGATGATGAAACGCTCACGCGGGAAGGTCGGCGTATGAAGCGTGCGCTTCAGAAACAAGGCCTCGGCTATGATTCTGATGATGACGAAAGCCAAAACCCTTATGCAAGCGAGGCACGTTACTGCCCTTGCGCGTCAGCGTTCTGCTCATTTGCTTGTTGCAGGAGGAAGACGACGACGACGATGGCTTCTTATTCCGACCGCCAGTTCCCGAACCGCCTACTGTCAAGCCTGCCACACCACCTCCCAGTTCAAGTGCCTCGGGATCGAGGTCTAGCACACCCAAGCCGCATTCTGGGCCCGGTTCTAAAATCCCTAACAATGCCAACGCATCAACGACGAAGGGAAAATCCGCAACTCCCAATGCGACGTTAAAGGTGCCTATCGTCGGTTCGCGCGCGAGTAGCCCTGTCCCCGGTGTTTCAGGTTCAGCTGTCGTCGCTCAGCGCGCGACAAGCCCTGCACCGAAGAAGGGGAGTCGTGGTTCAACACCCTCCGGGAATCACGGTCAGCGTGCTTCAAGCCCACTTGCTGGCGGTGCTGGCAGTCGCGCTGCCAGTCCCCTTCCGGCCGTTCCTAGTCCGTTGAGTGGCAGTCGCCCTGCTCCTGTCCCCCGTCCATCTGCCTCAGCCACAGCGCCGTCTGGAAAAAGCAAGCGGCGAGCCCAGTCGCCTCAAACAGGCGCGCCTGTTTCAAGCAGCGGTGCAGGTAGTCCTTTGAAACGCAAAGCCATGGACGACGGTCCCCTCACTACTACGTCATCCAGTAACCCTGGCAGCGTGCAACCCACAACAGGATCTCCGACGAAGGAGCCCATCAAGAAGAAAATTAAGAAATCAGGTGGAAAGCCTGCCACCACCACTGGCTCCCCTACCCCGTCCCCTGCGCCCCACGTGGAGACTTTCCCGGGCATGATTGTGGAGAGCGAGGTCATTGATGTCCTACGCCAGCATCCTCAAGGCATCGTCTCCACGGCACTGATCGCATTGTTCCGTAAACGGTTCGATGAACCTCGGAACAAGAAGGTGCTGTCCTCCATCGTGAAACGCGTGGCAAACTCGGCACCGGTGCCTGGAGGCAACAGCTATTTGCTAACGGCGAAGTCCGACATCTAACATGATTGAGAGTTGAGAGTTCTCGGACGTTGGTCTGTTGATTTTCGGGTTAGATATGCCTTAATGTCATAGTCGACTGTTGACACGATATAATGTGGTGCTTGGTCTCTTGAAAGAGTAACGCTTGATCTGCCTCACCCGAGAACATTGCATATTTTGACGCCGTGAGATACTGACCACGATAGGTACGTCTGAGGTGTCATTACAGCTGAGCTCATGAGATTAAGATGTATCTTTTGCAGTTTGTTTGCTTTACACAGTACGCTTACACTGCACTGCGAAAGAACCCCGCAACCGGGCACGGATAAAATCGTGTACAAGTGTACATGTTGGTGTTACACCTAATCTTGCCGTATTCTGATGGGCAGTGGCGAGGTTGACCTTGGGGTGGATCCGTCGCCTTCAAGATGACATTCCCGATTCGAACGGATCCGTCGTTCTGACACTAATCCTGTTCTCTAAATCCGATGCGCGTTGTACGGATTCGGGCGTCGCTTGGTTGCTTTTCGTGTCGAGGCCTATAGACGCCACGGGTGATATCGTGGTTCGCGACTAAAACCCATCACTACGCTCAGCAAAATCCCGCAGAAAAGCACGATAACGGACTACCTTTATTATGTTCATGCGAATACTGGTTGGAAAGGTCGGGGTACCTTCCTCGGATTCCTGACTGTCCTGAGGCTGGAGATAGTCGACAATTGATTGCCAGATAGTGAATATCATAGGGAAAACATGGATCAGCAGTAAATTGTACATACGCGCGGCAGGCAGATTGTTAGCGAACAGTGGTGGTTGGGCGATGAGAAGCATATGGACTTGTGAAAAAATAGACTTAGTCTTGGGTTCCTTAAAGCCATCTGGATTAAACAGGAAAATACCCCCGTGACTTGGTGATTTCCGCCAGATTCACGAGAGAAAGGCAGTTGCCTTGAGTAATCAGGAGATTGTCGGTTTGTTAAAATTGGTGAATAGCGTTTCATTATAAATTAATATAATATGAAAGCGGATTTTGCAAGGCTTTGTCTTGGTTCTCAACAGCGGGCAGTTTATTCACGCATAGGGCATTATAGTCCGGGAAGTGTGCAATATCATCACGATGACCATTTTGTGAAGTTGTTGAGTTTTGAACCCTGGTGGAAAAAGTAGCCGTTGGATTCGGTTGGGCACTAGCTCAAAGCTGATACTCACTCATGGAAGGATACTACAGCAAGATCATTTCCTGCAGCGGGGTCGGTTTATTCTGACTTACTCGAGAACAGCGCATGGATTTAGCATATGTAAGTTAGGCAAAAGCCGAGCGGTTATTTGGCTGAGGAAGGAAACCTAGGCCGAAGTGCCTAGGCAATTATGGGGCTATGTATTGCCTCTACGATGGAATGAGGATCATTACTCTACAAGAGCCGGAAGGAATCATTCCAAATATGAAAAATGGCAGGAAAGGGGTGATGCGAGAATAGTAACAAGCTCGCAAGCCAACAGGGATGCGGGAGAAGAGGATGAGAGTTTTCCAATACCCTCCCAGCAGTCAGATCCGACGCAACGTCCTCAGCAAAGCAGAACGGAGCGATGCGCGAACCACACGAACAAAAGAACAAGGAAAACGCCCAACACCACACCACGAATGATAACAGAGAAACGGCAGCCTCAGTAAGATGATAACACGAATAAGGGGGAATGTAGAGTAAGAGATGGGAAGAAGTAAAACTTAAGCTTCCTTGTTGAAGTCTTCCAAGACGGAAATAGCCTCGCCAACCTTCGCATCCATTGCAGCGTCGTCGTCGATCAAATTCAGGAGCTCCACATTGTCCATCTCGAGCAACATGCCAGTAATCTTGCCAGCCAGCTCTTGGTGCTTCCTATGAGCGTGCAGAGAACATGTCAAACATACTAACAGACATAGTGAGCACAGTCGTAACGTACCCAAAGATTTTCATGTAGATAATTTCACCAATCATCTGCTTCTGATCAGGGGGACTCGCCGCCTGAAGTGCTGGATTCTGGCTGGGACGCGACTGCGGCGGCACGGCGCCTGCAGGACGCGGCACTGCACCATTAGCAGGAGGAGGACGCGTACCAGCAGCGCCGGGAGCCGGGGGTCGAGCACCTCCCGCGGCGGGGGCACCGGCACCGGCGCCGGCAGCGCCACGCGCGGCACCTGCCTGTTGAGGACCGCCCGGGGGTGGAGGAATCGGAGCCCCTCGTGGGGGGTAACCAGCAGGCGGCAGCGGGTAGCCTTGGGGCACCTGTCCGTACTGCGCCGGAAGCGGAAGACCCTGAAGCTGAGCAGCATTTGGCGGAGGGCCATAGCGAGGACGCGGAGGACCGCCCATTCCAGGCTGAGGAGGATAGCCAACCATGCCGCCACGGGCACCGGGGCCAGCGGGGCCGCCAGGATATCCTTGCGGGCCAGGCCCGTAGAACATGTGGGGGCCGCCCATGTAACCAGCAGGAGGCATGCCTATCGTCTGCTGCATACGGAGATTACGCTGAGCAATCTGACTCTCCAGTTGTTGGCGGCGGACATCTTTACGCTGTGCGAGGGAGACGTAAAGGGGCTTGGAACCGATCATCTTGTTGTTCATCTCGGAAACCGCCTTGGTAGCCTCGTCAGGGGACGAGTAGCATACGAAACCAAAGCCCTTGGAAGCGCCCTTCTCGTCGCGCATCACCTTGCAGCTCGTGATTGTCCCGAACGCCTCGAACTCAGCGCGCAACTTCTCATCCTCCACGTCATCATCCAGGTTCTTGACGTAGAGGTTAACGCCTTGATACTTGCTGTGTTTCTCGGCGCGAGCTTGCTCGTATGCGCGACGCAGTTCCTCGTCGCGCTCATTCTTCTTCTGGGCGCGGGCAACGTACAAATTCTTGCCATGTAACTCGCAGTCGTGCAGCTCATCAACGGCTTTCTGAGCTTCATCGTGCTTCTCGAAGTTGACGAAACCGAAACCCTTATTCTTGCCGTCTTCGTCCATAGCAAGCATAAGAGAAGTGATCTTTCCGAATTTAGTCATCAAGTCGGTGAACTCTTCCTCCGTAACACTCTCGGGAATGTTCTTCACGTAGAGATTGGTGAACTGAGCCTTCATTTCGTCGATCTTGGATTGACGCTCCTGCAATTAGAGGATTAGATACGACAGACAAAGCCAGGCAAATCGATAAGCACCGACCTTGCGAGAAATGTGATGCCCAACAAACACTTTCTTGTCATTAAGCAACATGCCATTCACGGAACGGATGGCGGTCTCCGCAGCCTCGGAGGTTTCATAATGGACAAACCCATATCCTTTGGAATTGCCGTTCTCATCTGTGGCAACCTTGCAAGAGAGTACGGTGCCAAAGGCAGCGAAGGTATCGTGGAGAGCCTGTCAAAAAGCATGGAGAGGAAGTCAGTACCATGGAGTTGGAGCATAAAGGACCGTCGTCATGGGCAACGATATGATATAGGGGACATGTTGGCGTTGTGCACCAATTGACGCCATATGCCATTCCGTATTTGCAACTGACTGACCTTATTGTCAATATTTTCGTCCAAGTTCTTGATGAAGATATTGCCCTGGCCAGTCTTACGGAGCGCCGGGTCGCGCTGCGACCACATGATACGGCTGCCGTGAAAACAACCCCACAAGTGAACGAAAGAACAATCGCATACATTAGTGATCGTAGATCATGAGCTGGAGAGTGGAAATACGCACCAGGCACGATTCTTGATAAGAGAATAGTTCAGTTGCTCAAGAGCGCGTTCGCCTATGAGGAGCAGCACACGTCATCAGGATCAGCAAATGATTGAGAAAACTTTCAGGAGCAGAGGCAAGCAAAAGCGACAATTTGATATGGAAAGGCCACTTCCCACCACAAAAAAAAATTGACACAGCAGCTACTCACCATCAGCAACATTGATATAATTAACGTAGGCATAACCAAGCGAGCGACGAGTGACTGCATCACGACAGACACGAATACTAAGCAAAGTGAAACGTCGCACAGTCAGCATAGATCGAACCACACAACGCCAACCCCTCTCTCATCCCAACTCGATGTCGTCAGGAACGGACAACGAGTATAAGAGAAGTATGAAAGGGTGGCGCCACAGTGCATGAACGAACCTAGCGACTGGACCGATCATATTGAAAATCTCGAAGAGCATAGCCTCAGTGACGGTAGGATCGAGCTCGCCAACGTACAAGCTCGCACTAGGCGAGTGGCTGGCCGTCTGCGGCGCAGGGACGGGCACCGGTTGAGGTGGCGGGGCAGGCGCATTGAAGGCAGCCTGCCCAACAGGGGAGCTGCCTGGAGCGGCACCAACTTCCTCACCAGGAGCTGCGACAGGGACAGGAGCAGGAGATGCAACGGTGGTTGACATATTTTCTCTTGTTGGAGTTTTCTGGTTTCTTATCTAGCTGGGGTTTTCTCTTTCGAAGTGGTGGCGAGTTTCGAGTGCTTAGCGTACGAGACACAAGCGTTTTTTCTTTGGTTTTTATGTGATGTGGCGGGTAGGACGGGGCGTTCGTTACTGCTGGGATGTAGGTATATGGATGGGGTAGGATTTAGTATTTTTTAGGGGTTTTCTGAGTTTTTTTAAAAGGGCTGAAGCTCGCAGGATGTGCGAGGACGATTTTCAGAGATATGGATCTTAGGAAAAAAAAGTTGACCACGTGACCAAACACAACGTTCCAAGCCTGAGACACATTCTCAGAAATCCAGCTTCGTGGGAGCAATACATAGAAATTATCGTAACGAACATCGGACATGAGACACAGAATACCCTAGGTTCCTCCAAAGAAATAAGATTTTGCCCCGTGTGTCGCAAGCTCCCCTGTTAAGAGTGACGGTAAGCGACACAGATCCAATGAATCATATGGCAAGTGACCCCACCCTTTGCTTTGTTGAAAGAATGCCCTTGCTGGTTGTGATGAGTCCAGATCTGCATGAGGGTTCAAATAAGGTAACCAGTGGACTTCAGTTCCGAAGCAGCACAAAGTGGTTGGTAGTTGATTCAAAGCTCAAATCTCACCATACGATAGTAGAGTCCGTTCCCGACGCCCTGAAGGGTCCACCCAACACTTGCGAAAGTTCCCAAAATCGCGGCGGCAAGATGTCCTTGTGAGTACATCGATATTGTCTGTATCAGCCCGGCAGAGCCTGTGGAAGGTATCCCGATGATCATGTATACGGAGAACAGTAGATGCCACCCGCAGAAGAAAAAGTACAAATCTAGGAGGCGCTCAGGAGACTTGTTTCTCAAGGGTAATGCAGCTCTGCCTACAATAGTATAATGCTTGCTCCTGGTGCAAAAACCGCATATGAGTGATTCTTCACCACATCTACAGAATGCACTGCATGTTACCTTCATTATCCCATTATAGATAGGTCTACGTTGCAGACATGTGAATAGGTGAAAGTTTGCACTATAAGTCGAATCATCATCATACCTGTACCAGAGCAAGAAGGATAGTCCGCCGATGATAGGAATATAACTGGAAATCCGTCATCTGAATTGTGCAACTTCAACTCTTCCAGGGAACGACTGACCCGATACTGCCGCCAAGGTCCTTCCCACCGTCACTTGAAGAAAACAAGCTATTATCACGCTGATACCACGCTCATGCACCTGGCGGCGTACCGGGAACCGGCAAGCAGTATGAATAGACAAGCTATCATGTTAAGAATGAGTGTCCCGAAAAGAACGAGCCACAACTGGTATAGTCTTGTCATAAGTGGGCGTGACGGTTCAGGTATCTCCTCATCGATATTATGATAGATTAAGGGAAAGACTGTCGAAATTCAATCGCTGCGCATTAGCAGGTGCAGCTCAGGAAGATCATGGCATGCCAAACGTAAGAGAACCCACAGAATGGCCAATTGTTCTTTCCCCGAGTTTTTATAGCCGCTTCGCGCGCAGCGAGTTGTGCCTCACGTTCTCGTACCTCTCGTTCTCGCCGCTCGAGGTCAGCAGTCGTTGGATCGTCGAAGGGGTTTTGGTCAAGTGAATGCGTTGACGCAAAAGGATTTTCGGTCAGTTCGTGGCCTGAAAGAGGGAGGACGACAGAGGTGCGCATTCGTCAATTACATTGGCCGGACAGGGAGCGGCGGAAGATACTCGCTCATGTTTCGCTGAGACTGTATGAGTTCAGCGGAGAACTTGTTCGTTAAAGCTGCCGCACACCCAGTATCCCGCACGATTAGGGAGGGGTAAAGAGGAAAAGAGGAAGCAGGACCCTTTTGTTGGGCGACGTGGAACGCAGCGCTAGACGAATCTGGGTTGTGGTTTGTTTGGCACGCTTCCCTCATCAGCCAAATTTATTGTCTGCTTTCACCTCTGTCGCATCGGTCCTCTGCAACGCGAGGGCTCCCCAAACTAGACGCGATACCATGCCTTGTGCGTCCGTGACATCATATCGGGCCAAAGCGCGATGGTCCACTGCCCAGATATCGCGGCAACCGCACTTTTGAAACATAGAGGTGCCGCATCGATGTCTTTTGCATAAAATTACAAATTCCACAACATGCCCACTTCGTCTTGCCTCTTGTGCATTGAAGTAATACGATTGCCCTGCAGTGCATGAAGGATGGTGTCCCCACTTCCCATTAGGCCGATGCAGACGCACACTTAAGCTTTGCAGCTAGCGTATATTTCCCAGTGCCATTGCTAAGGCGGCTGCTTCGCCACACCTGCGACCTGACCAGAACCCCGGCTCGAAAATATTCTGCATCACCAAGTTTCCTGCTGCTTCAGAATCCCGTTTACGGGAGCACACTAAAGATCCTATACGCAGTGGCCGCCTCGTCAACAACACTGACGTGGGCTTCGTATTGCACGCCTGTGCACAATATTAATCTGGCGCGCATGCTTTGACGCGTGGCACGTAAATTTGGTGAGTGATTGATTCTGTGTTTCGGCAGCTTGCAGATGAGCGCACTGCTGCAGGCCAGGCCGCGGCTCAATTGTGAAGCCATGATCTCAACGTTAACGTTACGTGGACAAGGTGATCACGTGAGAAATCAGAAATAGCGATCGCATCGTGGAAATGCTCGCATGGGCAGGCTGAAACTGTGCAGGTAAATCACCCCGAATTCATGCCGCATGCCAAAACAACGCAGCCTAAGGCTGCGTTGTCATTGGCATCTTGTAATGATCAAGGCTGCCTCCCCGTTCGACTTGTTAAAATTCTGACCGCCATCATCAAGTCTGTGTCGAATGGTTTGATTAGTTGGAATATTATGTATGGTACGTTTACGTGTTATTCAAACCCCACGCGACTTGGAGGATTGTGGGTGCATTAATATTGCTATATTATAGAGAGGCCACGATGGCGACAACGAGGTGAAAAAAATTGTGAACTCTCCTCAGAGGTCCTCCCCGCCCTTCTCTCTAGGAAATGATGTTGGACAGTCCCCGCAATAACCAATATTCATGGGCCGTTCGTCTCGGGCGAAGGCTCACAGCTCGCAGAAGGCAACGCCGTAACGAATGTCATGGAGACCCTGGGCGGTATTAATGTGACATGACTCATCATTCCCTCACCATATCAACTGACTCCACTGTGATCGCACCTCAGCAGGCTGGGGCACGAGACTCCAAGCATGCCTGGTTGTATCCAGCGTGCGCTAACGCCTTCGCCGCAAGGCCCTGCCGGAACACCGATATCAAGCCCAACTGGCGTTCGGTTCAGATTTCATCGCACCCGATTCCTTTCAGAACGAGGTCGCGCAGTCCAGCGGTCGTCGGCACATTTGAAATGGCGGTAATTATGTCACATTCCGCCAAGCGAGGGCCATCTCCAGGTAACAACTTGCCATCAATGTGAAAAATCAGCGGGCGCGCGGGCAGGAGGCTCGCTCCTTTGCGTTTCCGAGCACTGGTAGTAGGTAGTACTGCAGTCGTCGGTTTTCGGAATGAATTTGCGGCTCTCAGGCACAATGCGGATTATATAATCTGTATCTTGTTGTTGGGCGCTGGCGATAAGATTGTGCAAGCGGCGGGCTACTGTAGGCGGCTTGCTCGACGGTTTGGGACGGCCTAAATGGCGCCATGAGTGTGTAGGTGCGGTTGAGAGAATTCATTTCATTGTTGATGTGAAGCACGTGTCGCTTGGGGATTATAAAACAAGGGGGAACAAAATAAACCCCTCTTTTTCCACCTTCCCCTTACCATCACTTTCCTCCCTCCCGTGTCCTCCTCGTCCCTCGTTGGAGTTTGTTCGACCTCAACCTCTCCCTCTCATTTGCACTCTCGCTAAAACACCCAATCGTTGTCTTTGCACCAAATGTTTAACTACGCTACCGTTGTGTCTCTCCTTGCCATCTCCGCCGTTGCTCCTAGCATACACGCACTCCCTTCCCTCATTCATCGTCACCACCACCGTGACGTGCCCGCCCAGTTCCAAGACCGTGGCTACAAAGTCGACGGGGACATTCTGGAGCCGTATGAGGTGTATCACGAGCGCTACAACCTCTTCCATTGTGAACAAAGGCACGGCACGGACTTCTGGGACAGTCAGTAGTTTCCCCATGCTGGCCATTCCCCCGACTGATTCATTCTCTTCACCACTACGGATACGACCATCACTTCATGTCAAATTACAAACACCCTTAACAACGCATTGACCAGCCTGCTGCCATCCTCTCCTCAAGGATGAGCCCTTGGATGCGCTCCCAGATAAGTGCTTCCAAGATGTGCCATGCGATTCTACAACGACTACCAGCCATACGCCAAAGCCTACGAGTACCAGTCATACGTCTGAGTATAAGCCTACGGAAACTTCCTCCCATCACACCCCAGGAAACATCGAGACCCCTCCGCCTACCACGTCTACGCCATATACTACCCCTTCGCCCACCACGACAACAAGCAGTGGCGGTGGCGGCGGCGGCGGCGGCGGCGGTGCTGGTGGCAAATGGCACGAGGGTGGTCAGGCTACTTACTTCTACCAGAAGGGTAACGCTGGGTGCGTCCTCATTGCGCTTCACCCACTACGGGCTTACGTACCTGTTTCGTTGTCCTCAGTGCATGTGGCAAGGTGCACCCCGATACAGACCTGCTCGTCGCCCTCAACATCGCCTACTACGGTAACACTGGCGTTGCATCGAAATACTGTGGGCAGAAGATTGAGCTTCTCAACACGAAAACTGGCAAGAGCATCATTGCTGTCATCAGTGGTGAGTGTGACATGCCCAATCATTTGAACAAGGGGACATATGTTCTGATGCGACTGTTTGTTCCCTATGAAGACGTTTGCCCAACATGTGGCAATTCGGAGTCGCAGGACCTGAGTGTTGGTGCTATGGAAGCCCTCGATCCTAATTATCTAAATGACGGCACGGTATGCATGTTGCTTGCATTCTCCGCATTGTGTGATTGCATTATTAATCTTGTCTTATTTGCTCTCAGTTCCCCCTTAAGTGGCGCACCGAGGGGCTCTAGTGCCTCCTGCTTTCTGTCCTGCTCCTCTGATGCCCTGATCACCCTTTTCCATTTTTCTACACGCATCCTCTGATTTTTTTCTTTTCTAAAATTTGGTGTCGATAACGCGCCCACCGTCCAGCTCACTACCCACCATTTGCGGTCACTCGGGTACATCGAGTTGTCGTGCAAATTTTACCCATTCTTTTTACCTTATTTTACGTAACGTACGTTGACGTACCCTTCGCAATTCCTGGGGACTCGTGAACCTCGGAAAAGTGAAGCTCAAAGCCAAGAGCATTGGGCCTCCCTTTCACATTCTTGTTCTCGATTGGCTAGTTATAATACAGGACCAATTTCTGTGCCGATGTCACGGTCATTCTGCTTTCGCTTGCACCGATTGATACTTGATGTTCATGACGGCTTGATCAAACGCTTGGCGCGATTGATGTTTTGTTCTTATGGATGTATTTATTTTCAGTTGAGACTG
>Ga0307508_10005277_pt1 | contig 12336 bp, 16 predicted proteins | sample 9_EM_MG_FD_203089 | JGI IMG/M metagenome (GOLD analysis project Ga0307508, IMG submission 203089) | Populus trichocarpa ectomycorrhiza microbial communities from riparian zone in the Pacific Northwest, United States - 9_EM | ecosystem: Host-associated > Plants > Roots > Unclassified | place... | reverse complement strand
CCAGGTTATGTCAAACACCGAGGCAATCATTCGGCATGCATTGTCGCAAAATGTCGCGATCACGCTCGTGTTGAACAAAATCGATCGGTTGATTCTCGAACTTCGTGTACCACCGTCGGATGCATACTTCAAGATCAAAGCCACTATTGAGGAAGTGAATAACGTAATCGCGTAAGGAGAATGCTTAAACTGTCTCGTATGGTCGAACAAATGAGTTTGACTTTAGAATTCCAGAGGTATAAATAATGACCCTGAATTGCGTTTGAGCCCAGAGCGGGGGAATGTCGCTTTCGCCAGCACAGATATGGGTTATTGCTTTACGCTGAAAAGCTTTGGCGACATGTATGCTGGGGCATACGGTGCGTTGCGGTACTCTCTGTTGTTTCTTAATCTGAGAATCTTGGGGAAGGCAAATTTGATACGAGCGAATTCGGCCTGAGGCTGTGGGGGGACATTTATTTTGATGAATCACGCAGAAAATTTACGCGTAATTCGTCTGACCCTGAGGACAAAAGAACGTTTGTTAGATTCATCCTCGAGCCGTTGTATAAACTTTACAGCCAAGTGCGTATCTTGTTTTTAATACTCGGAATAGAAGTCTCAACGCCGTTGACGATTCAGGTTTTGAGCCAAGACTCCGAATCTCTTGCGACCACTCTGAAAGGTCTGGGCATCACCCTGAAACCTGTGATGTACAAAATGGACGTAAGACCACTTCTTAGAGCGGTGCTTGACCAGTTCTTTGGTACATCCACTGGCTTGGTAGACATGGTCTTGCAATGGGTGCCAAGCCCAGAAGAAGGCGCCAAAGCCAAAGTGCAGAGGACGTATACTGGCCCTATCAATTCCGACGTTGCAGAGGCCATGATGGTGTGCGATCCTGAAGGCCCCACTGTTGTTCACATCAGTAAGCTCTACCACACTGCAGATGCGCAAGACTTCCGTGCGTTCGGCCGTGTTATGAGCGGAACCGTGAAGAAAGGCATGCAATTGAAGGTTCTCGGCGAAGGGTATTCTCCCGAGGACGAGGAAGACATGGTTCGAAGCGAAGTGACGGACGTATGGATCAGCGAATCAAGGTGTTTCATACGCGTTTCACACGCTATTTTTGGACATTGTCGCTCATAATGGGTTTAACTTCTCAGATACGTGGTCGAGGTCCCTGAGGTTCCAGCCGGTAATTTGGTTCTCCTTGGAGGCGTGTCTGCATCAATATCGAAAACGGCGACACTCGTTGCACCAACCATCTCAGAACCGTATATCTTTGCACCTATTTCCCATATGACCAAATCAGTCCTCAAGATTGCCATCGAACCTATATCTCCAAGCGAACTGCCGAAGATGCTTTCTGGTCTCCGCTCGATCAACAAATCATTCCCACTTGTGTCGACAAAAGTCGAGGAGAGTGGAGAACACATTATCTTAGGCACAGGAGAGTTGTATCTTGACTCCGTCATGCATGATTTGCGCAAGCTTTTCTCCGAAATCGAGATCAAGGTTTCAGATCCGGTAACCAGATTCTGTGAGACTGTTGTGGAAACAAGCGCGCTGAAGTGTTATGCTGAAACCCCGAACAAGAAGTAAGCAATATGCATCAAGGCTTGCGATTGGACCAGTTCCTGATATCTCCTTGTAGAAACAAAATCACAGTGATTGCAGAGCCACTCGAACGCGGAGTTGCCGAAGATATCGAGACTGGCCGTGTAACAATGCGCATGTCAGCGAAAGAACGTGGGAAGTACTTCGAGGAGCACTTCCAGTGGGATCTCCTGGCATCTCGATCAATATGGGCTTTCGGACCAGATGACAATGGCCCGAATGTCCTCCTAGATGATACACTGCCATCGCAAACAGACAAAAAGCTCCTTGGCACAGTCAAGGAACATATAAAACAGGGTTTCCAGTGGGGTGCAAGAGAAGGACCTCTCTGTGACGAGCGTAAGCATGTGCTATTCAGCGTCTCCGCGGTTATGGGGCGCTAATCCTGCAATTCCAAGCTATTCGCAACGTGAAGTTCAGGATATTGGACGCTTCTTTGGCGACGGAGCCTATCTATCGAGGTGGCGGTCAGATTGTCCCTACAGCCCGTCGCGTGTGCTATTCATCCTTTTTAATGGTGCGCAACAATGCGTGTGATCTGCTTCCAAACACTCACAGAGCTCAAATCAAGGCAACACCGCGCTTGATGGAGCCCATATATTTCGTTGAAGTTCAGGCGCCTGCAGACTGCATCTCAGCTGTGTACACGGTATTGGCGAGAAGACGTGGACACGTCACTCAAGATATTCCTAAAGCCGGATCGCCTCTTTATACCATCAAAGCCCTGATCCCCGTCATCGACGCGAATGGGTTCGAGACGGATCTACGAACAGCTACCCAAGGGCAGGCATTCTGCCAACAAATTTTCGATCACTGGGCGATCATTCCTGGTGAGCTTAGGGAATCACCATGCTATACTAGCGCGAAAATTTACATGTTTGAACAGGCGATCCAACCGACAGCTCCATCCCACTGCGGCCACTGGAGCCTGCATCAGGTCAGGCTCTTGCTCGCGATTTGGTCTTGAAAACTCGCAGACGAAAAGGTCTCGGCGACCAGATTGCGGTCTCAAAATATCTTGATGATGAGTTTGTGGTACGTCTCATCCGTTTTCTTTCCCCCGTCACCCTAAACTGAATCTATTGCAAGCTTGCTTTGTCGGCATCTGGCCACGCAGATCTTCTGGGGTAGTTCTAAAATGTTGTATGTATGGATGCCACAGACTTGTATTGCTTGCCGGCCATGACGCAAATTTCAGTCGCGCCGATTGGCCGAGGAAGAATCTCCCCACCATCCGAGCCGTCACCGTGGAAAGGATTCGGGGACTGTTGAGGCATGGATGCAAAATTGCTTCGCTTCGACTTTGCAGAGGGAATGACATAATATATTCTTATGCTGACATTGCGGTCGAACAGCTATTCACACGAGCGCGAACCTCCCGGCTAGTTTGAGTTGCGTGCAACTTGTCGATGTCGGCCGAGGCCACCAAAGCCAATGCACCTTTTGCCCGAGGGCTGCCCAAGTCCAGCTGTTAGCGGCCAGGTGACTGCGCTGTTGGCTGCGTCGTAATGAAAAACTTCGCCGGGAATTCTGCTTCGAGCTCTTGCACAGGAGGGCTAACCGTTGGTCCAGATATACTAATCGAAAAGCCTCCATCTGAGGCCCGAAGTAAGGTCCGAAGCATCGTCGGTAAAGTCTGAATGCCAGACGCCTGAGCATGAATGCCAAAGTCCGCGGAATTGATCGTGATAGAGCGCAGGTATGGGGAAATGAATCGTTGCCTGGGATGCCTCTGCGAATCCGGCTCCTGACCAGTCTCGACGAGCGCCAAAAGACCCATCCAATCTTCTGGTGATGGAAGGGACATGGAAAATTTCACTCGCTCTAATAGGGGGTGATTCCGGAATAAACGGCGGAGGTCTTCGGCAGAAGTATGGTGGGATCCAACCAGCGTCATGTGGCGCAAGGAAGGAAACCGGGCTTCGGGGCCAAATATCCCGTCGTCACGGATGTCGCCTGGTTGAGGGTCTCCGTGTCCGAACGTTACGAGGTTGGGGGCGTACAGATGCGTGAGTAGAAGATGTGCGTCGCCGAAAATGCGAAGGTCCTCCAGGAAATCCAATTTGAGCGGATTTGGTGCTTCAAGTTGATTATTTGATCGAGTGTGCGGCGGGTACTTCCACTGAAGTGTGCGAAGTTGTGACGAGGCCATTACAAGGGATAACGCATCACCTTGGTCGAAGGCATGCGTTAAATGCAACGACGTGAGAGATGCGCCAAAGAGATTTGGTTATGAAACTCGCAGGCGAAATGGCCATCGCGCTGACCAAGACAGAAAAGTGTCCTCCACCATAAACGAGCGCAGACGTGGTGTATTCGAGGGTTTTTCAAGCACGCCAGTCATTCCTCGCCCTTCCCTCGGAGTAACATATAATTCTTCGAGGACAGGAAGCTCCAACCGAAGAGGAAGTATCCAAAAGGATTCCGGATGTCTGAATACGCGTAAGGTGCGACAGCGTCGGAATGCCTTCAAACTCAAAGAAAACATAATCATATCCTGTGTACCGGTAGGTGTGAGATCTAGAGCGTCCAGGAAACGCACTTCGATGTCAAGGGGGAGCCTCCGCGAAAGCTCTAGCTTTTCGATAATTGCCAGCTTTGTGGAGTAGTAATGTGAAAAGATGACTCGGAACTTTGCCCATAGGCGGGGAGTCGACAACACGATGTCACGCCACCTGTGGCATACACGCTGAACATTGATATGGAACGTGGCCGAGGAGATTCCGCAGTGGAAGAGTAACATGACAAATATTTCTGCCAGCAGTTCATCTGGGAGGTTTCCAATGACAGTCTCTGTATGGGAGGACATTAGTAGTTTGTTGGGTTGAAGCTTAGGGGGGACCTCACGAAAGGCACGTGTTTTGTACTGCTTTGCTTCTGCATTGTATCGCCTTATTGTGGCCATGCTCTCACAAGCTTTTCATGGCGTATAGTAGCTGCAAACCTCGTTTCTGAACTTTCGCCAATGAGCGTACTGCCTTGGGAAACTGTCGGTGAGCCCACATTTTGTAATATCATTCTGTATGATTTTCAGCTTCGCAGAGAAGTAATCCATTTTGTATGTCGCCTCGATTGATCCCAACGTCAAGGAAGAGTGCGATTAGTTAGTTTCACGTAGGTCGCAGCTTTGCAGACAGGTCAGTGCGCGACTCGGATGTGAAGACGAAATATTTATTTTGCGTCCCACATCAGCGACAGGATCAGCTCCCGTAAAGTAGGATATACGGCGAATATAGATCTTTCGGGCTCTATCTCTGGAGTCGTGCGCAACTTCTGTCTCGGCTAGGTCCTCGCCTCCTGCTCATGCGCCAACGTACCTTGCTGCTGCGGCCCGAGTCTATAATATTGTCTCTAAATTTTCAAGCCATCGCCTGGATTTCAGCGCCCCCAAGACCTCCAGAACAGGATGGAACTAACGCCCATTCCTGGGCTGCAACTATTTCATATTCAGAACAGCTCAAGTGTCTCTTCACGGTGTAGAAAATCCCCCTGTATCACCAACCCAGCTTGTGATATCTGTCTATCTGATGGGTGATACCCTTTTCACATCAATACTGCTTGGAACCGGGGTTCCGGGGATTGTTCAATATCCACGGTCTGCCATGATATCCCCTACTGCTACATTGTTGACACATTCAGTCAAGCATCAGCGTAAGTGACCGTCATGTTACTAGCAAAGGGACTTGATGTTCACGCCCTGTACTCTCTGCCCTCCTTCACCCGAAGCGCAAGCTTTTGGCCGCAGGATGACTACAATTCCGTGAAACTTCTCTATTTTGGCGCCACATGCATCTACGATTAGATCTCATCAACCGTCTATTCACATACAGTCTCGTACGCGAATTCATATTGCAATTTCAAGACATTGTGCTGAGTAACGCTGAGCTCGATGCGAAATAACTCGTGAACATCTTTCAAACCGCCTAGAAAATCAGGATTTCTGAGTCTTATCGCCGTCCCCTCTTTTTTCAAGGAAATTTACCACGTGTGATCTAACTTAACCCAACCCAACCCAGGACATGGAAACATTGCGTCCCAAATAATACTACTAATTCTCATCAATCCGGCGTAGCAAATACGGGTCAAAGTCCCGCTCGATGGTGGCGATCTGGCCTAGACGAACGTCTTTGTATGACTTGATTATTTTGAGCGGGGTCGGTTTTTTCCGATGCCAAAGTCGGAGTGGGAAGGCGGCCTAATTGAAACTTGGGACGATACTGCGATGGGTACTGTGTTTTATGCAGGGAGAATTGATATTTCAGTTCTGGTAGAGGTCCTTTCTTAGTATTTCGATGTAAATACGTGAAATAAGAAGAGAAGTCCTGTTCACACGCCTCAGGTTGTCAACTGTGAGGTCAAGTATTGTTCCATAGCTCTCGGTTGGTCAAAGTGTTTGGCTGATTGCAAGCCTTTTTGGGCTGGGATGACGTTCATCCAGTGGTGCGCGTAAGGCAAGCAGACCAATCTTGCGAGCAAGACGGGCGGATTATTGCCTATCGGAGCACATATTCCTATTCTCCTTATTCAGACGTCTCATGGGCGGGGGAACCACTTGGATCGGCTTGAAGATCAGAACAAGGAGACTCGCTCATGGGCATTATATTAACAAACAACAATCAATCACAACGCGGCGCTGCACTGCAGTATCAATCGACGTCCCCAGTACCGTAGCCACGAGAAGACTTGAATATCAGTTGCTGTAACATCTTGACATACGAACACTCTAAGCCACGACGTTGCTTATCTGAAGCTGGGCTTGAGTAATTATGTGTACGCAATGACTACGCCCTCAGATGGCATGCATGGGTGATCTCCTATTTCTAGTGCGAAATTTTGCGAGATGGATTGAAGATAGACAGGTTCTCGATGGCCACATTTCAAAACTCTCCGATCTGTTACTTCTGGAGGGGCTATCGCGTTCGCTTCAACGAGGTTTTCCAGAGACGTAAGTGCGATACGTTGAAAATGCAATGAAATTATTTGTTCCATATTGAATGAAATATAGTCCTGCAGCGCGGAACAAAGGAAAACAACGTCGCCGCATCCCCAAAGAGCTCGTATTGAGGATATTTTGGTTCTGTGGGTTTCATCGTCCACGATTTGAGCCTCTCATTACAGAGGTGCGGCATCTACGAGAAATTCGTTCGGCGGGGCCTCTTGTGAAGTCGAAATGTGGAGAATCTGCCCCTTTGAGCGCGCGAGATGTCCGTCGATTGTGTGAGCTGCAAATAGGTAAGCGGTCACTTCGAACCAAGTTCCCCCAGAAATCCTTTCTAGCGTATTACATTCACCATTCGCATTTAAAGCGACTCTATCGTACGCTGGCACCCTTGCATTTCGTTGAGGTGTACATCTGACGGGGTGCATTCAGACATCATCAGGGCCGGGTCAGCAATCCCGATGAGGGATCGTGGTCGTGGTTTGAGCTATCTGTGATACATCCAGATGACGAAGATAAAGAAATTGTCACTGTGCAATCGCACACTCACCCGGTCGATTCAGCTGGACGACCCCAACATTGGAACTCAGGAGACGTATTCGCGGCCGGAAGCAAAAATATAGCAAGCATTTTACAAGGAATCGTGGAGAATCCGGGCAGTAAGTTGGTCGTAAAGGCATGTGTACGGTTCCCTGGGTGGAGAAATATTATCTACAGAGTGCACGTCACCACCCGAGAGATATATGAACCACTGTTCTGACTCGGCTGCGCAGTTTCGTGATGACCCAGCGTACACTAGCACGGCAGCCATCTTGCAATTTCATCCAATGTGAGTTAAATGGCGCAAATTTAGGCGTGATATAGTGTTGAACGACGCAGTTAGCGGGAGATATGTCAGCTTAGGTTGCAGAGATAGTCATGAGCGAGGCTAACATCTCTTGAGCAAGGATGAAGTAGGGGGGCCACCCGAACAAGGAGGTGTTGTTGGGTGGGAATCACTCGTCGACGTCAACAAACAACAACAATTCTCCGGACGACAACCTCGCCGTACGCATCAAGTACGCATCGCAATATCAATCGATGTCTATGGTACTGTATTTATGACGGAGCAAATACCAGCTGCCATAACGGCATCTTAAGTACATCACCCGCCGACACCCTAAACCACGACACAATCCATCTGCAGCGAAGCCCGAATAAGTATGTGGGCGCAACAACTACGCATTCGGCCAGCCTACTGGGATTACAGCACGCGTAAAATGTTATTGCCAGTGCGAAGAGCGAGGCATCTCGCAGGCGGAAATGTTTTCCACGATCACATTTCGAAACTCTCCGATGTGCTACTTTTGGAGGGACTATCGCGTTCACTTCAGCGAGGATTTTGTGGCACGTAGGTGCGATATGTCTAATATACAATTTTCCATTTAAACTCCATGTAGTCCTGGCACGCGAGACAAGCGAAACCGGCGTCGGGGCCTCCCGAAAGAGCTCGTATTGAGGATATTTTGGTTCAGTGGATTCCATCGTCCACGAGCTCAGCCTCTCGTTTGGAGAGCTTGGGTGCCCCCGCTAGCAGTTTATTCGGTGGGACCTCTTGTGAAGTCAAAATGCGGGGAATCTGTCCCTTTGACGGCAGGAGATCGCCGTCGGTTGTGTGGGCTTCAAATAAGTAAGCGATCACTTCGAATGAAATTGCCCCAGACATCTTACTGGCTTCTTGACCACCATATCCGCGCATTTGAAGTAACTCGATCGTAAGCCGATACATTGTGTATTTCATAGATGTGGTTTGACTATGCATCCAGGCGTCACCAGGGCTCGGTCAGCCGTCCCGGGGCGGGAGCGTGGTCATGGTTCGAGCTCTCTGTGGTGCATTCGGATGACGAAGATAAAGAGCTTCTCACTCTGCTTTCGCACAGTCACCCAATTAGTACAATTCGGCAAGCCCAACATTGGGACTCAGGAGCCGTATTCGCCACTGGAAGCGAAGATATGGCTCGTGTCTTGCAGAAAATTGCGGAAAATCCGGGCAGTAAACTGGTAGTAAGGGCATGTGCGCAGCTTCCTGGTTGGGAAAATATTGTTGAGGTTGTGCGAGTGACGGCGCGAGAGATTTACGAGCCTCTATTCTGAGATTTTGTAATATACGCAGCCTGATTCTGTCGAGGAGAGAACTACTGATCACGAAAATAACTTCATGGCTACGCGATGACTTTTGCTGAATTTGGGAAATCTCTTCGGACACAGCCACCCATTCAACGGTGTGCGCTTTGTTGACATGTTGGTAGCGACTTTTCGCCATGGGGGCTCCGAGACAAAGGGCGTCGGCGAGGTTCTGTTGTTAGGACAAGCAAGGTGACGACGCGTCTTTACATCTGGACCCCCACATTTCGGCAACCACTATCCTTCCAATGGGCTCGAATCCGTAGGATACGAACCACGGTGTCGTTAAGGTGTCGTTAAGGTCTATTCCCAGCTGCGGTATGCTGGGGCATGCAATCCACTGTGCCTGTCGCCCACTGATGCTCTGCCTGAGATATGGACTAGTCTGCCGCCTCCACGTCCGACAAAAGCTGGCTTTTGCAAGATCTCTAGAATTCGCTCGAGTCATTCTCTGGAACTTGGATGCCCAAACTCCTTCAGCACGACTCTTCCTCTAGGCACGTCGCAGCTTATTTTCTTCAATGCCTATGGTGTCACCTGAACCCTCGTTGGAGCTGACATTTGATTGATATTGTAATGCTAATCTGACTACTTAAATCATCTCAGACGCGTCGACGCTACTGAAAGCAAGTTCGTCTGAATCTTCCAATCCACGTTCTAACGTGGCGTGCAAGGACGTTCAGCGTGGCGGACACGACTGCATTTGCATGTTATGTTCGTCAGAGGCCTCTGGCTTGATGTTACATGACAGTGACACTGTATCTCCTCATCGCGAGGGTCGAGATTCCACTCCACCGCTTGTATAGGGAGAATTTACGCCACTCTGATCACAAAAACTTTGTCAATGAGGTTGCCCTACGTGTAGCGGAATTATCTGACTAGGTTGCTCCAGTGAGGACATACGGATCGGCTAATAGCGTGGAACGTCACGACTTACCCCGCAACGATTTGAAGAAGACCAGCTTTATCAACCTTCTCAATTGTATACTTGATGTTGCATCGACCTTGACGTTCCATACTCACATAATATTCGATATACTCCCTGTTACTTGGATGGTGGAACAAATCGACTCGCCGGGCGACCACAACATAGAATGTTCCCTCTCGATTCCTCACGCTCAACTTGTTTTGTCAACCAATTGAATCTCCGATAGATCATTGCGAAAATCCAGGTCTTGGCATTATGGGATCGAACACCGGCTCGGAAGCTACAGCACTCACACGCGCCGTTGCAGTCGTTGATGTTTTTGATGGGCCTGAATACCACAGCGCTGGCGGTCACATGACACAACGCGGATCAACGCCGAGAGGACGTAAGATATGATACACCCAGCATCATCCCACAGATCGAGCGGGATGATACAGATAGAATCTGATAATCATGCCTTTGCGCCAATATCAAAGACATGACGATGGACGCCTGTCTGATGGAATACCGGCATCTGACCGGCCATCAGGTTTCTCCTCGTCTTCCTCCCGCTTGACCAGAGTGTACCTCGCTGTCCCTACGACAGCTTTCCACCGCCAGCAGCGCTTGCTTTCCCTCGCGAGGTCAATAGACTTTGATGGCGCGCTCCCGTTGTGCGCTCCCATTTCGCTTCCGTCCGAATGTTTCAGGGGCGCCGCCCCACAAGTCCCCGGGGGCTTCGGTCGGGGGCTCGTTTGGCATTTTCAGACACATACGCTTGCATCATAAGAGGATGCTCATCTCGTCAATAACACCAAAGGGTCTACAAGCTCCTTCGCATAGACTCTCTGACGCATCAGTCCATCCCGCCTTCGGGGCTTCTTTATAGTGAGGGCAACTTCTATGTCGACGTTAAGGGACGTGACATTTTACGCGGAGTATTTGATTCACGCGAGCATGCTGTTGGGCCGTGGAACAACAACGGTGTATTAAGCTACACCAGGTGTTCCAGTCAGCACTGGAACACCGGCCGCGCTCGCTATGGCCAAGGACGTTGTACTCAAAATGGCATGGCAGCAACCTTCCAGCCATTCAGAGATGCTACTACGCCTCGCAACTTACCACGGGGTGAAAGGCGTAGTACATCTGTATGAATCTTCTGTCGTCTGCCGCTTGTCCGAATATCTACGCGGTATACTGGTGCCTGATACAATATACGTGTCCGGGAGTTGATAGGTCCTCGTGCGAAACCTCTTGTCGAAGTGGCAGACCTAGCAACTTTCGAGACAGCATTCCTTTCCATTGTAACTAGTGGGTAACATATACCTATACCTAGTGTTAATTATGTGCAGAGTTCTAATGACGCTTCCAACAGCACATCGCGATTTGTACCAGAAAACTGGCATTTTGCATCGGGATACTAGTATCAATAACTTGATGGTTGATGCCGAAACCCTAGCGAAGGTGTTCTCATCGATCTTGATCCTGCTGCGAGGGTCGACAGGACGACAAGCCAATCGACAGTGAGGTTCTACCTCCCGCGGGCACCCTGGAATTCCGTGCTTGGGAATTGGTTACTGGCGACTCACGACCTCACTGTATCGGCACGACTTTTACTGGTTCTTGATGTGGACTTCAGAAGGGCGGAAAGCCAGTTCGAGTGTCCGACTCGTCGAGTTCTTATTATGATTTCGTATTCGTGAACAGCTGGTCCACGACTCGATGGATTCCGCAAGACGTCCTCGACACGGCGACGTGCGGCCTTGATTCTAAAACCCAGTCCTCGCCTTTATTCCAGGACTGGTTAATGCCTTTGCACGACTTCCTTTCGCGAGCGTTTTCCGGATTTACAGGTTACCCGGATTGCGGTGGAGGGAACTTGGGATGAACTGCTGACTTCGAGAACTTCATGGGCGCTTTGAATCCGAGGGTCAGCAAAGGTGATGTCTGCACAAAAAACACTATTTATACGGTGATGGTGTGACGTTCATGCTCGCCATTATTCGTTCACCGCCTGTACAACGCTTCCGGTGACTTTGCGGGGGGGTGATCTGGACGGCGCGGTGACGGACAACTGAGTCCGGCGTGCGGTTTCCTGGTTTTCCTTTTCGAACCATGATTTTCCAGAGCCATTTCATAGGCCATTTCATAGAATCAACTTGACCGTGCAGTTCGACCCAACATAATGCCCAGCCCGTCAGCCATCCCGCTATCTATCCCCATGAACTATTCACATAGGGTCATTGATCGCGGGGATTTTCAGCGATTTACGCCGTGGCCGTAGTTGGGTTGATTGGTGGAGGATCCCGATATCTCGTTTCAGACTTCACCGAATCACCGAATCACCGACAAGATTCGCGCACATACGGCGAGATGGAGCCGCGGCATTCGCACGCAAGCACTGGTGGTACCGTATGCACGGTACCACCATTTTTATTTGGAACCACCCAAACGCTGGGCAATCCCAATTTGCTTCCGATCAGCAGCGTCTGCTCCGCGGCCGAGTCACACATACACTGACCGATATATATGTATCGCTACTAGTAATGGAGGGTGATTTCGCTATTGTAAAAGATTATGAGAAATGCATTTACACTCGTAATACAGTGCATTACCGCTGAATGGGTCTCTACCGCTGAATGGGTCACGCGGCTTGGGCACCTCATAACTTGGCCAATTTTTACATCTGGCCTTCGCGGCGTTGCATATACATATTAGTAGTACTCTC
>Ga0307508_10005276_pt1 | contig 12337 bp, 9 predicted proteins | sample 9_EM_MG_FD_203089 | JGI IMG/M metagenome (GOLD analysis project Ga0307508, IMG submission 203089) | Populus trichocarpa ectomycorrhiza microbial communities from riparian zone in the Pacific Northwest, United States - 9_EM | ecosystem: Host-associated > Plants > Roots > Unclassified | place... | reverse complement strand
GCCCCACAGCTGCACCGAGTGACCCAAGATGCGGTTGACTTGCTTGATGGTGCGCAGCACCTGGCGCACGCCGACCAGCGACAAGTAGTCGCAAGCCACCGGACACAGCACGGCGTCGGCAAACGCCAGCGCATTTTGGTTCATCAAGGACAGGCTCGGCGAGCAGTCGACGATGATGTAGTCGTAGAGATCGCGAGCGCGCTCCAGGCGCTGCGCCAAGATGCGGTCGCGGCGTTTCTGGCCGGCCAGGTAGAGCTCCGCGGCCGCCAAGGTCTCGTTCGACGGCAGCACGTCCAGGTTGGGACGCGCCTCGACCACCGCTTGTTCGAGCGACAGGCCCATCACGATCACGTGGTAGAGCGAGCGCTCGGACGTCAGGGCCAGCGAGGTCGCGACGTTGCCCTGTCCGTCGGTATCGACGAGCAAGACGCGCGCGCCCTTTTCGGCCAGGCCGGCGGCGACCTGGACGGAGGTCGTGGTCTTGCCTGTTCCGCCTTTGTGGTTAAAAACCGCCAGAACTTGGGGCTTTCCGGGGCGCAGCCGGCGAAGGTTGGTGGTGCGGCGCTCGCTTTGCGCGGGGGGCGCCGTCTCGATGCGCGGCTCCGGCTCGATGGCGGGAGGTAGTGCAGGGGCGCGTTCGGTGAGGCGCATGCTATCGGACGGCTCGGGCAGCGGCTCGGCGTCGCCCGGCAGGTCGTACTCGCTTTGGCGTAGCTCGCCCAGGCGTACGCTGCGCACGCCTTCGAGGATGCGGCTTCGGCACTCGGGCCCGCAGGCGTAGTGGCGTTGGCCACCCGTGAACAGCACGTGTGCGGCAAGCTCGACCGTAAAGCGCGTCGCGCAGGCGTCGCACGGCACCTGTCCGTCCGAACGGCCCTTGTGGCTGGCTTCCAGACAACGCTGGGAGCAGTAAAAGGCGTAACGCGTGACGGCCGCGCCGCCCTCGGTCAGCTCGCTGCGTTCTTCCATTTGGTAACGGAAGTGCAGCTCGAACTCGGTTTTGCAAACATCACAATTTCGAGGAATGACAACCATGAGGAGCCTTCGCTGTTATCGAAGTACTTCTCATGGGCCTTTGGCCTGGGCCAAATTTGTGTGAGCACTTTCGTGCGGTTGCCCGAGCAGTCTCCACCGGGTGGTCTGCCTCGAGTCGCTTGCCAAAGACCTGGACGGGCCTGCCGCGGCGGCCTCGAGAGCAGCGTCAATGAACGCGATTAACATATTGAAATAATTGATATTTAAGGATATCCCAAGACCGTGCTGTTCGGCCTCCTTTGCCTGATGATCTTGAGCGCAGCCTGGTGGGTCGAGCGCAGGGGTCGTGGTGAGCCCGTCGCGGCCTCTGCGTGGCGTTGCCCGCGCCGGCGCTTCGGGGTCGCGGCGGGGGCCGCTCTGGTGCTGCTGAGTAACGCATCGCTGCTGCTGCTTGCGCCGTGGGCGCGCGGCGCCAATGCTTTCCTTCCCGCCGACGCCACGAGCCACGCCAAAGTAGCTGCGGAGATCGCCGCGCACGGCTTGGGGCACGGTTGGCTCGAGAGTTATCTCGGCGGGTTTCCGCTCGGTCACCATTACCCGCCGCTCGGCTGGCTGCTGCTCGCGCTCGGCATGCGCGCAGGCTTGGGCGCGGCCAGTGCGGTCAACAGCCTGGGCTTCGTCGCCACGCTGGCGGCTCCGTTGACGCTCTACGCTGCGCTGACACGCGCCGGCGCGCGATCGTTGCACGCCGCCTGTGGCGGCTGCTTCTTGGCCTTGGTCTGTCCGTACAATCCTTTTGTCGGAGGATTCGAGGTCTATTTCATGACCGGCCTTGTGTCCCAGGTTCTGGCGCTACCGCTGTGCATCGCGTTCGCTGCTGCGGCCGCGCGAGGCGCCCGCGGGGAAGCCACGCTGTTCGGCGCACTCGCCATGAGCGCGCATCCGCAGGTCGCGGGTGCGTGCGTGGTGCTGGTTGCCGTTGCTGCGCTGATTGACGGCGCGCGTGGTCGCCGCGCTGCCGTCGCCTGCTCGTTGGGGGGCGCGCTGATCGCGGGCGCTGCCCTGTACGGGCAAGGTGTGCGTACGTTGCGGGTACCCTTTGGCTGGCCCACCGGCCTCACCTGGCGGCAATTGGGCTTCGGCACCAGCCGCTTGTCATGGTGGTTTCGCGACGGCGATTTGCTCGACCAGGGAGCTACAGCGCCGGTGCTAACCGCGCTCGTAGGGGCGGCGGCGTTGACTTGCCTGCTGCTCGTGAGACGGCGCGCGCCTCGCGGGCTACTACTCTTGGGCTTGGCCGCGTTGGCGCTCAGCGCCAGCGGTCCGACGCTGCTCAAGCTGGCCGGGGGGGCCGCTCTACTGGAGGTCGTGCAGCCGCTGCGAGTTCTTGCCCTATTGCCGCCCTTGTTTGCGACGTTGCTGAGCGTTGCCCTCGAAGAGGGGACGGCCCTCACCCGTGGCAGCGCGCACTTTCGTCAGCGCCCGCTCGCCTGGCTGGCGGGTTCAGGAGCGGGTGGCATCGGGCTTTGCCTGCTCAGCGTCGCCGTGCCCGCGCGCCTCCAGACTGCCGAGAAGTTGCGCGGCACGCGCATGCCAGCGATATCGGGCGACTGCCCGGCGGTGCCCGGCTTCGAGCGAGCGAAGCTTACAACTTGGTTTCGGTCGCTTCGAGGTGGGAGTCTCTGGCTGGCACAGCGAGAGGGAGACCCGCTCGACGCTTGTGTGCTCAGCCAAGGACTCGAGCTGCAAAGTGCGGTGCCGCTCGGCAATACGTCGGCCGTTGGCTCGCATGTCGGTCTGTTGTGGCAGGCGGCCAAGCAACTTCAACCGGCGCGCGCGGGCGCGGCTCGGCGCGCCAGCGCGCTCGGTGTTGGCTACCTGCTCCAAACCTCGAGCGCACCCAAGCCGGATTCCGGCTTCGTGCGGCGCAATGCCAGCGGCAGCGTCGAGCTGTGGGAGAACCCGGCGGCGGGCTTGGCTCACGTCGGCTGTGTGCGCGAGCGCTGGACTGGCAGCGACCGCGCTTTGCGGGAGCGCCTGTCGCTCCAGCTGGACCAGCCTGAAGGCGCCGATCGGCTACTCGATCCCGAGCAGTTCACTGAGCTCGTGCAAGGCTCGGGTGAGGTGCGCGTCGAGCATGTCGAGCGTTCCTGCTCTGCCAGGTCGGCCTCGCTGTCCGTCCTTAAGCTCGAGCCTGGCGTGCTGGAGGCGCAGGTCCAAGCCGACGCGCCGCTGGACCTAGTCTTCAGTGTTACGGCCTTTCCGGGCTGGCGGCTGACCATGGACGGTGCGCCCGTGCCAAGTCAGGTCATAGCTCCTGGTTATGTGGCGGTGCACGTCGAGCGCGGTCGGCACCGCGTGCTGGCGGCTGCAGGCACGCTGCCCGGCTACGGCTTCGTGCTCGGCCTGGGCGCGCTCGCGGTGGCGGCGCTTGCGTGGCTAAAGCTTCCGCATCAGTGCATCGAGGCGCAGCCGCCACACGACGCTGATGGCCTCTAGGAAAATTTGTCGGTCCATCTTGGACTGACCCACGCGCCGATCGACGAAGGTGATCGGTACTTCGACCAGCTTTATGCCCGCGTGCAAAGCGCGAAAAGTCATCTCGATCTGGAAGGCATAGCCGTTGGAGCGCACCGACTCGAGCCGCAGACGCAAAAGCGCGCTGCGCGTGAAGGCCTTGTAGCCCGTCGTGAGATCGCGCGTGGCAATGCCGAGCACCGCTCGTGAATACGCCGAGCCACCTTTCGAGAGCAGCAGGCGTCCGAGACCCCATCCCGAGATGGCCCCGCCTGGAATGTTCCGTGAGCCGACGACGAGGTCCGCGCCCGCATCGAGGGCGGCGATGAAGCGCAAAAGCTGCCCCGGGTCGTGGGAAAAATCCGCATCCATCTGAAAGAAGTGCTGAAAATCGCGGGCGAGCCCCCAGCGGAAGCCGTCGACGTAAGCGGTGCCGAGCCCTAACTTGCCCGCCCGGTGCAGCACATGGACGCGCTGGTCCGCGGCCGAAAGCCGGTTCGCCAGGGTACCTGTGCCGTCGGGCGAAGCGTCGTCCACGATCAAAATGTGGGCGCCCGGAGCGACGCGCAGGACCGCACCCACCAGCGCTTCCAGGTTCGAGCACTCGTTGTAAGTCGGGATCACGATCAAGGCGGTCTCGCCGAGGGGCGCTGGCGCAAACGCGGCCTTCGATGCGCGTGCTGGGGGCTGCTCGGAAGCCGGCTCTGACTCCGCGACGGACCGGGCTGATTGCGCCATCAGGCTTTCCTGCCGAAGGCCGCCAGCACCCAGGCGAAGGCGATGCGCTCGATGCTCGGGGCTTTGACACCCGCCTCGTGGAGCACGCGGGTGAGCCGCGCTTCATCCATTTTGCTGGGGTGAAGATGCTTGCGACTGAAGTGCTGCAGGCGCGCCACGGCCTCGAGCGCGGTATTTTCGATCAAGCGCAGCGAATGTGAGCCGTAGTTCGGTGTCGTGAGAAAGAGCAGGCCGTTGGGCTTCAAGACGCGCAGCGCTTCGCGAACCCAGGCCAGCGGCTCTGGTACGTGTTCGATGACGTCCATCGACACCAGGGCATCGAAGCTGTGATCGGGATAGGGTAGCGCACCGTCGGGCCCCAGCACGTCGGCTCCGGCCAGCCGAGTCGTGTAGCGTTGTTTGGCGAGCTCGATGGCGCGCGCGTCGATGTCGCAGATGGTGAAGCGTCGGCCGCTGTCGCGCAAGTCCGCGAGCTCGAAGAACGGACCAGAGCCCAGGTTGAGCACACTGGGGCCTGGGCTCTGCGACAGCGCGCGCTCGAGCGCGGCTACGATCGGTGCGTGGTAGAGCCGCCACGGAAAGCGCAGCTTCATGCCGTGGTTGGAGAAGTAGTCGATCTCGGATTGCATGCTCACGTCTCGGGGCGCCGCCCAATGGCCAAAAATTCCGCGGTCGGAGTCGGGTCATTGCTGTCGAGCAAGGACTTGGCGAGGGCGTAGACCGGCAGGCTCAGTAGCCGTCGCGCGCCGGGGAAATTGGTCCAGCGCGTGGTGAGCGTTTTGTTGAGCTTACCGGCGAGCGACGGCAAGAGCAGGGCCTCGAACGCGACGGTGGTTGCGCTCGACAGCACCGGCTCTACCGCTTCGACCGCGAAACCCGCGTCGCTGAGCACTTTGCTCCAGCCAGCCTGATCGTACAGGTGCTCGTGGCGGAAGAACGTGTCGATGCCGTTCTTCAAGGTCTCTGCCAACCCGGTCGCGCCCAGGGCCGACAGCAAGCGATAGCTGAGCAGCTGCTCGGCCCAGTCTTTGTTGGGCACGAACATCAGCACGCGACCGCCTGGCTTGAGCGAACGAAAGATGTTCTGCATCGCCAAATCGATGCGCGGCACGTGCTCGAGCGAACAATTGGCAACGCAGGTCTCGAAGAAGCGCTCCGGAAGCATGGCTTGTGTCACGTCTGCCAGCACGACCTGCGAATACGCGCGGCTGGCCACTGCCCAACGGCCTTCGCGCGCGTCGATATCGATGCCCCAAACTTCGGCGCCTTCGAAGGCCACGCTGGCGAACAGTCCATCGCCGCAACCCACGTCCAAAATCGGCGGCGGGCACGCATGGCGACGCAAAGCTGTCAGGCGGGCGCACTCTTTCACGCACAGGGCGGCAGGTGTGTACGGAAAGTAGCGCTGAAAGTCGGCTAGCTCTATCTCAGCTTGCTGGTGGTTCATGCTGTGAGCGGTGCGGACAACGGACCATCGGACCCTACCCGACCACGAGAGGACGTGAGCGGATTCTGCTCCGCGTATCACACGCCGGCGGCGGCAACTTGCCGAATACCTGAGCGCATTTGGTTATTTGCGAAGACTGGGGAAATTGCACTTCCGTACCCTGAGCGAGACACACGTCGGTCACACGAATGGAGCAACTCCGTCGCGCTCGTCATGAGGTCATATTCGGTTATGCGCGGGGCGCGGGCCCGCCCCACGGGCAGCAGCTGTAGTGCTTCGCTCTCTCCAGACCGGTCCGGTCGCACTTCCCAGACCGATCCGGTCGCACTTCCCCAACCGATCCGGTCGCACTTCGCTGAGGCTTCGCCTCAGCGAATGGGAGCCACCTCTCAAGACCTTGGCACGATCAGATCACGATCGTCTTAGAGACCGGGCTTGGGACAAACCGGCGAGGCCGGCGCAGTTGCGCTATGGGCTCGTTCGAGACGCAAGCGCGCACCAATCGGCGCAAATGCGACCAAGACCCAGCTTGGGACAAACCGGCGAGGCCGGCGCAGTTGCCCTACGGGCTCGCTCGGGACGCGAGCGCGCCCCAATCGGCGCAAATGCGACTAAGACCCTTGGGACAAACCGGCGAGGCCGGTGCAGTTACCCTTCGGGTTCGCTGCGGCCGCCAGGCGGTTCTGTCTGCGCAAAACCAAATCAAGAGCATTTCAGGTACTAGTGCCTGAAATGCCGCACGCCCGTGAAAATCATGGCGATGCCTGCTTCGTTCGCGGCGCGAATGACGTCGTCGTCCTTTTTGGAGCCGCCCGGTTGCGCGATGGCGGCGATGCCATGGGCAGCGGCGGTTTTGACGCCATCGGGGAAGGGGAAGAAGGCGTCGGAGGCGAGCACGGAGCCTTTGGCGCGTTCGCCGGCTTTGTCACAGGCGACTTGGACGGCCGTGACGCGCGCGGTTTGGCCGCCGCCGATGCCGATGGTCTCATAAATGCCGGGGCTCTTGCCAGGGGAGGCCAGCACGATGGCGTTGCTCTTCACGTGCTTGCAGACGCTCCAGGCGAACTCGAGCGATGAAAGCTCGGCGGCCGTGGGCTGGCGATCGGTTACGACACGGCCTTTGAGCACCTCGCCCGAGCCGGTGGCGTCGCGATCTTGGATCACGAAGCCGCCGCCCACGCGCTTGAACTGGCGCGCTTGATGGGAGGCGCCGAGCCAACCTCCGGTCGAGAGCAAGCGCAGGGCCTGCTTGGCGCGCAGGCGCTGCAGCGCGCCGTCGGCAAAGCCGGGGGCGATGATGGCCTCGAGAAATGTTTCGGCTAAAATGGCGGCCGTCGCGTCGTCGACTTCACGGTTCAGCGCGATGATGCCGCCGAAGGCGCTCATCGCGTCGGCGTCGCGAGCCGCGCGGTAGGCGTCGGCCAGCGTGGGGGCCGTGGCGACACCGCAAGGATTGGTGTGTTTGACCACGACCGCGGCGGGGTTTTCGAACTCGCGCACCGCGTCGAGCGCTGCCTCGACGTCGACCAGGTTGTTGAAGGACAGCTCCTTCGAGCCGGTGCCCACGCTTTCGGCCCGGCCGAGCGAGCCAAGCGGGGCTTTGCGCTCTTTGTAGAACGCGCCGGACTGGTGCGGGTTTTCGCCGTAGCGAAGCGCATAGGCCTTTTCGAGCACGACCGAGTAGGAGCGCGGGTAGCCGTCGGCCTCACCGCGCGCGGAGAGCCAGCCGCTGATGGCTGCATCATAGGCTGCGGTGTGCGCGAACACTTTGGCGGCTAGCCGCTCCTTGGTTTGGCGGCTGACGTCGCCGTCGCGTCCGAGCTCTTCGAGGATGAGCGCGTAGTCGTTCGGATCGCAGACGACTGTTACGCGCTCATGATTCTTGGCGGCGGAGCGCAGCATGCTCGGCCCACCGATGTCGATGTTCTCGATCAAGTCTTCGAAATGGGCGCCCGGCTTGCCGAGCGTTTCTTCGAAGGGATAGAGATTGACCACCACGAGGTCGATTGGCTTGCCGCCGATGCGTTCGAGATCGGCGTCGTCGGTACCGGCGCGCGCCAAGAGCGCACCATGCACGCGGGGGTGGAGCGTCTTGACGCGGCCGTCCATCACCTCGGGCGAGCCTGTGTAGCTCTCGACGGTTTGGACCGGGATGCCGGCGGCGGAGAGCGCCTTGAAGGTGCCGCCCGTGGACAGCAACTCCACCCCACGCTTGGCGAGCGCGCGGGCCAGGTCGATCAGGCCGGTCTTGTCAGACACAGAAAGCAGGGCACGACGGATAGGCATGTATCTCGTCGGGGTATCCAAAGCAGCGGGCGCCGTCAACGGCGCTGCTGGTCGCCCTAGAAAGCCGCCACAGACGAGACTACGATGCCGGCCGATGATCGCCCGGATCGCTTCGGTTTCGCTTTTGCGCTGGGGGCGGACCAGCTTGGTTCTGGCCCTGGCAGGCCTGCCCCTGTTCGCCAGCTGCACCAGCTCCGAAGATACCGAGCCGTTCGTGCCCGCAGCCGAGGGGGCCAAACAGCCCTCCGACCAGGGCTCGCTCGTGACCGAAGACGAGGCGTGCGACAAGCTGCTCACGGCCGCGAACGCCGCCTACAAGCGGCTGCACTGTGAGCCTCCGCAGTTCCCCGACTGTCCCGGGTTTTTGCGACCAGGCGGAGGCAGCGGCTGCTACGACTACTACGAAGACAGCGTGACGGCTTGCGTCAAGGCGTACGGCGCCGCGGGCACGTGTCGCGAACTGTCGCCCTGCCTGGCAACGGCCGAGATGAACGACACCTTGCCCACGTGTGAGCTAACTGGCGGTGAGGGCGGTAGCGCAGGCACGAGCGGCAGCTCGCCCGGTGGTGCGAGCAACGGCGGTTCGAGTAGTGGCGGCGCTGCTTCGCCCGCAGCCGGCAGTCCAAGCGCGAGCGGCGCGCCGGCCGCGGCGGGTCAAGCCGCCGGCGGCAACCCTTGAGTCAGCTCATCGCGCGGCGATACAGCTGCGCGTAACGCCGCGCGATGCGCTCCCACGACACGTCGAGGCGCATGACGCGTCGGCGTAGCCGGGCGTGCCCGGGTGAGCCGTAGGCTGAAAAGGCGCGAGTTACGGCGCCGAGCAGCGACGCGGTGTCCGCGTTGTCGAACAAGAAGCCGGTGCCGGTGTCTAGCTCGGCGTTGCAGTCGACGAGCGCATCGATCACGGCGCCCTGAGCCAACGCAATCGGAACGGTGCCGTAGCGTTGCGCGCCTTGCAGTGACGCTGGCGTGAGCGCCGCAGCGTCGAGGCAAAGTGCGAAATCTGCTGCAGATAGCGTGCGTCGGCGCGCGGCGTCGCCTGCATTTTTCAGGCGCGCCAGGTCCGACGGGTAGTCGCTGACCAGCCGATCCAGCTCGGCGGCGGCGCCTTCGGGGACGGAGGCCACGACGGCGATGTCGTTCTTGAGCAGCGCCGGCAGGGCTCCGAGCAGCAGCTCCGCCTCCGCCAAAGATCCGGCGATCGCGAACACTAGCGGGCGGTCCAGCTCGAGCTCGAGCGACAGCTCACCGAGCACCGCCGACTTACAGCGGCCCTTGTTAGAGGCGTCCTCGGCATCGAAGCGCGCCGGGATGGCCGTGTCGGTGGCAGGGTTGAAGAGCGCGTAGTCTAGACCCGCGCCGACCACGCTGGGCGCGCGCTCGCCGACCAAGCTGGACGCCAGCGGGCCCGAAACTCGCGGGCTACCTAGGTCGCGCGCGGCGTCTTCGGAGCCGGCGACCACCAGCTGCGCGCTGCCCAGACCCAGCTCCAAGAGCGAGAGCGAGTCGCCGATGTTGCCGCGCAGACCCGGAAATGCGGCGTGGGCGCCGTCGGTGAAGCGGCCTGGGCGCGCCGTGTCGAGCACGGTGAGCAGCGTCGGCAGCTTGAGGCCTGGCTCGTTCTTGAGCAGCGCCGGCAGGGCCGCGGCCGGTGCATCGAAGGCGTGTGCGACCTCGAACGGCTTGCCCTGCCCGGCGCGCTGCTGAGCAAGCGCGGCAGCGCCGCGGCACAGCACGGCAAAACGCGCCAAGTTGTCAGCGTAGCCTGCGCCATCGCCGAATACCGAGGGGCGGTCGTAAAGTGGCGGATCGTCGAACAAGGCGAGCTCCACACCGGAGGCGAGTTGTCCGTCGAGCACCGTAAGATCCGCGCCACCGATCGACAGCGGCGTCAGGCGCCGCGCCATGAGCAAGCCGCCTGCCTCGAAGCCGGGATGGCGAGGCAGCGCCAGGGTGACACGGTGGCCCAGCTGCCGGAGCGCCTTGCTGAGGCCCGCCACCACGTCTCCCACCTCGCTGGCGCGCGCGTAGGGCGACAACTCCGCCGACACCATCAAGATATCCATACGGCCCGGCTCGTAGCATAGCTCGGTTGGGGCCACACCCGCCGATTTCGGCCTCTGGCTTCGTTTTGGCTGTGCTGCGGTGCTCACGTACTCAAAGTACGCTCCGCTCCGCTGCTCGCCAAAGCCTCGCCAGAGACCGAACTTGGCGGGTGGGTGGCAGCGGCGTCTCGTGGTGCCGGCGGAGGGGACGTGGTGCCCACGGGGGGGAAATTTGCTATAGCGGCGGGGAAAATGGACGAGCTCGTCGAGAAGGCCAAGGTCTTGCATGAGGCGCTGCCGTACATCCAGCGCTTCCACCAACGCACCTTCGTCGTTAAGTACGGCGGGCACGCCATGATCGACGACGCGCTCAAGGAAAGCTTTGCTCGAGACGTGTGCCTGCTGCGTTACGTCGGCATTCGCGTCGTGGTCGTGCACGGGGGCGGCCCGCAGATCAACAGTATGCTCGAACGGGTCGGCATCAAGTCGAGCTTCAGCGGAGGTTTGCGCGTGACCGACGACGCCACGATGGACGTCGTCGAGATGGTGCTGGGCGGCGCCGTGAATCAGGAAATCGTCGGCCTGATTTGTCAGCATGGCGGCCACGCCGTCGGCCTTTCGGGCAAGGACGACCAGTTCATGCGCGGCAAGCGGCAGGAACCGGTCAAGGGCAAGGACGCGAGCGGCAACGACGTGATGGTCGATTTGGGGCGCGTCGGCGAGGTTGAGCACGTCGACGCCAAGATCGTCGAGCAGCTGATCGCCAGTGGCTTCATCCCGGTGGTCGCGCCGATTGCCGTCGATCGCGACGGACACTCGCTCAACGTGAACGCCGATACGGCTGCGGGCGCGATCGCCGGCGCATTGAACGCCGCCAAGCTCATGCTGATGACCGATGTCGAAGGTGTAAAGACCGCCAGCGGCGAGCGCCTCAGCTCGCTCGACGCCCAAGAAGCCGACCGGCTGATCGAGGCCGGCGTGATCACCGGCGGCATGATCCCGAAGGTGCGCTGCGCGCTCGATGCCGTGTCGCGCGGAGTCGAGAAAGTGCACATCATCGACGGTCGGCGCCGGCACGCGCTGCTGCTCGAGATCTTCACCGACTTGGGCGTCGGCACGGAAATTCACCGCGCCAAGGTGCGCTGAAGTCAACGCGGCGGCTGGTTTTCGCATGAAGCCGCGCGAAACGCCGCCCTCCGAGCCTGCGCTGCAACGCCCGCCCGGGGTCCACGAAGACGCCATTCTCAAGATCTACCGCGTGCCGGCCGAATGCGCCGGCATGCGGCTCGACGTGTTCATGCGGACGCAGCTCCGCAATACGAGCCGCACGCGCGCCCGAGCCATCATCGAGCAGAGCGCGCACGCCGCCGACGGTCGCGCCCTGCGCGCCAACGATCGCGTCCGGACCGATGACCGCATCGCCTTGTGGCGCGAGCCGTTCGAAGAGGTCGACGAGATTGCGCTGCCGGTCGTGTATGAGGACGAGCACTTGATGGCGATCGACAAGCCACCGCTCGTCACCGTGCATCCGACCGCGCGCTACCATCGAAATACGGTCATCGAGCGACTACGCAAGGCGCGGCCGGGCGAGTTTCTGGCGCTGATTCACCGCATCGATCGCGAAACCAGCGGCGTGCTCATGTTGGCCAAGCACATCGAGGCCGAGCGTGCCTTCAAGCGGCTGCTCGAGGAGCGCTCGCTCAGCGGTGGCGACAGCGTGAAGAAGGCGTACGTGGCCGTGACGCGCGGCATTCCCGAGGTGACGTCGTGCGAGCTGCCGGTCGAGCTCGATACCGAGAATTCACTGCGCGTCAAAATGCGCGTGGCAAAAGCGGGACAGGGCCTCGAGGCGCGTACGGACATCGACGTGCTCGAAACGCGCGGCGGCTACGCACTCTGTCGGCTGGCGCTGCACACCGGTCGCCAACATCAAATTCGCGTACATTTGGCCGCGCTCGGCTGCGCGGTCGTGGGTGACAAGTTGTACGGACCCGACGAGCGACTGCTGGCACGGGCCGCCGACGGCGAGCTCACCGACGAGGACCGCGTGCTGCTCGAGCATCCGCGGCAGCTCTTACACGCCGAACGCTACGATTTCACCCATCCGATGACCGGCGCGCCGCTCAGCCTGATTGCGCCTTTGCCGCAAGACCTGAGGTCTTTTTGGCAGAGTCGCGCCTGACCAAGTGCAGCGCACGTGAGCTGGAGCAATCCTGGCTCCGGCGCTGCACCGGCGCCTCGGAAGCAAGCGGAGGACATTCCTGCGGTGCACTAGGCCTGGCTTGCTACCAGGCGTAGCGCGCGCGCAAACCAACCCGCCCGTGCAGCG
>Ga0307508_10005275_pt1 | contig 12338 bp, 10 predicted proteins | sample 9_EM_MG_FD_203089 | JGI IMG/M metagenome (GOLD analysis project Ga0307508, IMG submission 203089) | Populus trichocarpa ectomycorrhiza microbial communities from riparian zone in the Pacific Northwest, United States - 9_EM | ecosystem: Host-associated > Plants > Roots > Unclassified | place... | reverse complement strand
AGACGGTCTGGTGCGAGCAACCACTCCCGGAAGACGCCTCCTACAGAGCGTGACCCGACGGCTCGCGTCATGCGGCACGAGCATGGAATGGTGCGACGCCCGCACCAAGGGCCAACGCCGATGGCCAGGTTCCCGGCGTGCGACGGGTCGTCAGGTTCCTTACGACTGGCGATGATCTTGATGCCGACTATCCCTCTTTTGTGCCAACTATCCTCGTCACAGCGGGTCAGCGGCGCACCCGTGGCATGCCCAGGCCGATCCAGGAGATGATCTCCCGCTGGATCTCGTTGTTGCCGCCGCCGAAGGTGAAGATGACGCTGCTGCGGTAGCCGCGCTCCAGTTCCCCGTGGAGGACCGCGCCCGCCGAGCCCTCCTTGAGCGGGCCCGCGGCGCCGACCACCTCCATCAGCCAGGCGTAGGCGTCGCGGCGCGCCTCGGAGCCGTAGACCTTGACGGCGGAGGCGTCGTGCGGGGTGAGGGTGTCGCGCTGGAGGGCGTCCACCATCTGCCAGTTGAGCAGCTTCATGGCGTCCAGCCGGGCGTGGGTGCGGGCCAGCCGGGCGCGGACCCAGGCCAGGTCGATGACCCGGCGGCCGTCCGGGAGCTTGGTGTCGGCGGCCCACTGCCGGACGCCGCGCAGGGCGCGGATGGCCATGGTGCCGTGGGCGGCGAGGGTGACGCGTTCGTAGTTGAGCTGGGTGGTGATCATCCGCCAGCCCTCGTTCTCGGCGCCGACGCGGCGGGTGGCCGGAACCCGGATGTTCTCGTAGTAGCTGGCGGTGGTGTCGTGGGAGGCGAGGGTGGTGATGACGGTGCAGGAGTAGCCGGGGTCGGTGGTCGGCACGAGCAGGATGCTGATGCCCTTGTGGGGCTTGGCGTCGGGGTCGGTGCGGACCGCGAGCCAGACCCAGTCCGCGGTGTCGCCGTTGGTGGTCCAGGTCTTCTGGCCGTTCACCACATAGTCGTCGCCGTCGCGTACGGCGCGGGTGGTGAGGGCGGCGAGGTCGGTTCCGGCGTCGGGTTCGCTGTAGCCGATCGCGAAGTCGATCTCGCCGGAGAGGACGCGCGGCAGGAAGTACCGCTTCTGCTCGTCGGTGCCGTAGCGCATGAGCGTGGGGCCGACCGTGTTGAGGGCCATCAGCGGCAGCGGTACGTTCGCCTGGGCGGCCTCGTCGAAGAAGATGAACTGTTCGACCGGGCCCAGCCCCCGCCCGCCGTACTCCCGGGGCCAGCCCACGCCCAGCCAGCCGTCGGTGCCGAGGCGGCGGATGGTCTCGCGGTAGAACCGCTTCTGCCCGGCGGGGTCCGCGTAGCGGGCGTAGGCGTCGTCGGGGACCAGCTCGGCGAAGTAGGTGCGCAGCTCGGCTCGTAACTGCCGCTGTTCAGGGGTGTATTCGAGGTCCACGGCCCCTCCTGGAGTCTCGCGTGCGCCACGACGGCGGTCTGGGAGCGTCCTGGGATCGAGGGGCACGGTAGAACGCGTTCCAAAAATTCGGAAGGGCCGTGGACCATCGGACAGGGCCTGGGCGCGGCGGCCGGGCTCAGCTCTCCTCGTCCGTCCGGGGCGGGCTGTCGTCCGTGGCGCGCCGTACGACCTGTACGGGATGGCCCGGGCGCCAAGTGCGCAGCACCAGGTCGGACCCCTCGACCGCGGTGTGCACGACCTCGGTCACCTCGGCGCGGAAGAGGTGGAAGGGCTCGGGCGGATGGACCTCGGCGGCGAAGCGGGCGAGCGAATCCGGGTCGGTCACCTCGACGGCCCGGCCGCTGATCCGGATGTCGCCGCCGGAGGCGCCGGTGGGGCCCGGGTTGGCCTGGAGGGAGAAGCGCCGGTCGCGGCGCAGGTCGACGGCCTTGCGCGAGTCGGGCATCATGCCGAGCCACAGCTCCCCGAAGCGGAAGTTGACCTCCAGAGGGGTCACCCGCGGGGAGCCGTCCTGGCGCACGGTGGCCAGGACATGGGTGCGGTAGGCCTCGAAGCGCTCCTGCGCGGCCGTGGCGAAGCCGGGCTCCGCCGTCTGGAATCCGGCCCAACTGGTGATCGGATACGTCGTCATGGCGCCCATGCTCGCGGGATTTCCCGACGCCTCCTGTCCGGATTTACGCGACTGTAGAGACTCGCCCGATTCCCCCGCGCCGCGCGAGGCCACTTGGCGCGCCTGGTCCGGCGGCAGATAGGCGCTCCACGCCGTCCCGGGCAGCGGAAACCCGATCCAGGTGCGGGCGTACGACGGCGGCCGGGCGTCGCCGTCGCGCCTGACGAGCAGCGCGGTGGGCTCGTGCGCGGCCCGGCGCAGCAGCCCGGAGACGGTGGTGGAGCGGTTGTTCCCGCTGGTCTGGGCGGAGCCGCAGCCCGCGTGGTACGCGACGGGCAGGGCCCGGTCACCGGCCACCAGACACGGCGGCCGCAGCCCCAGCCGCTTGAGCCCGTCGGCGGCGGTGCGGTAGCGCCCGGTGGTCTTCTCGGACACCGCCGAGGTGTGCGCGAGGACGGCGAACTGGCTGGCCAGGTGGAGCAGGACGACGATCCCGAGCGCGGTGGCCATGTGGCGCGGCGAGCGCGCGTCGCGGACGGCGCGGAAGCCGAGCGCGGCGATGGGCAGGGCGAGCAGGGCGTAGGAGGGCATCAAGAAGCGCGGCGCGGAGTAGTCGATGAGCAGCAGGTAGGGGACGGCGAGGGAGGCCGCGCAGACGATGGGCAGCACCGTGACCGGAAGGCCGGGGTCCCGCTGTACGTGGGGCCGCCCGAGCCCGACGCGCACCCGGGTCCGCCGTTCGTGACGGTCCCGCAGGGCGAGGCCGGCGGCGGCGAGGGTCAGCACCGGCAGCGACAGCCACCACAGGGTCAGCTCCGGATGGCTCAGCGACACCTCGCACGGGCGGCACAGCTGCGGCCCGTTGAGGCTGCGCAGCGCGGCGCCCACGGCGAAGTGGAGGCCCATGCCGCCCTCGACCTCGCTGGAGACGTCCAGCCGCCCACCGATGCCGCCGAAGCGGTCGTAGGCCTCGCCGATCCACTGCGCGGCGCCGAGCAGGAGCCCGCCCGCCAGCGCGGGCAGGGCGGGCCGCCAGATCCGTACCCGGAGGGCGACGGCCAGCAGCGGAAGGGCCAGCCAGCCGCCGTCGGGGGTGCGGACGAGCGTGACACCGGCGACGACCGCGGCGAGCCACCAGCGGGCGTGGCGCTCGTGGGGCATCCGCAGGAACCAGCCGACGGCGGCCACCGCGCCGAGCGCGACCCAGAGGTTCGGCATCACGGCCGGACCGCTGATCGTGGTGATCCACAGCCCGGCGAAGAGGAGCGCGGCGAGCGCGACCGGGCCGCGCGGCAGCAACCTGTTCCAGACGCGGAAGGCGGCGTAGAGCGCGCCCGCGGAAAGCACCGCAAGGAGGATGCGGAGCGCCGTGATGGAGGACGTGGCGGCCACCACCGGGGAGACCAGCATGCTGATGCCGCGGGAGCGCGGTGCGCTGAAGTACGCGGCCGGGCTGCGCGGGTCCACCTGGGAGACGTAGACGGACTCGTCCCAGCCCAGCGCGTGCCCGACGTGCGGGACGACCACGGCGAGCTGGACCACCGCGTAGCCGACGGCGACCACCGCGAGCCACGGCGCGCGGCGCCGGTGGCGCGGCGGCCGGGGTGGATGCGGGCGCGGGAGCGCGGTGGCGGCCGCCGGTGCGGCAGTGTTCTCCATGCGCGCACCATATGATGCCTATGTACCTTTTTCTGCTTATTAGGCTGTTCGGCTCAGCGCCCCAGGGGTGCCATGACCGCGTCGGGTCCGTACGCTGTTGCAGCGGTGCACAGCCCCCTTCCGGTGGAGGACGAACGCCCCCATGAAGATGCTCATCAATGTGGCCGAAACCGTGGTCGCCGACGCACTGCGCGGACTGGCCGCCTCCCATCCCGAACTGACGGTGGATGTCGAGAACCGGGTCATCGTCCGGCGCGACGCGCCGGTACCCGACAAGGTCGCCCTGCTCTCCGGCGGCGGCTCCGGCCACGAGCCGCTGCACGGCGGGTTCGTGGGGCCCGGCATGCTCGACGCGGCCTGCCCCGGCGAGGTCTTCACCTCCCCCGTGCCCGACCAGATGGTGCGCGCGGCGGCCGCCGTGGACAGCGGCAAGGGCGTGCTGTTCGTCGTCAAGAACTACACCGGCGACGTGCTCAACTTCGACATGGCGGCCGAACTGGCCGAGGACGAGGGCATCCAGGTCGCCAGGGTGCTCGTCGACGACGACGTGGCGGTGTCCGACAGCACCCACACGGCGGGCCGCCGGGGCACCGGCGCGACGCTGTTCGTGGAGAAGATCGCCGGTGCGGCGGCCGAGGAAGGGGCGCCGCTGGAGCGGGTGGAGGCGATCGCCCGCCGGGTCAACGCGTCCTCGCGGAGCTTCGGCGTGGCGCTCTCCCCCTGCGCGACCCCCGCCAAGGGCGGCCCCACCTTCGATCTGCCCGCCGGGGAGCTGGAGTTGGGCGTGGGCATCCACGGCGAGCCGGGGCGGGAGCGGCGAGCCATGATGACCTCGCGCGAGATCGCCGACTACGCGGTGGACGCGGTGCTGGACGACCTGCGCCCGGACCGTCCGGTGCTCGTCCTGGTCAACGGAATGGGCGCGACTCCGCAGCTGGAGCTGTACGGCTTCGCGGCCGAGGTGCACCGGGTGCTCGGCGAGCGCCATGTGGCGGTGGCACGTACGCTCGTCGGCAACTACATCACATCACTCGACATGGCGGGCGCCTCGGTCACGCTGTGCCAGGTCGACGAGGACCTGCTGCGGCTGTGGGACGCACCCGTACGGACCGCCGGGCTCCGCTGGGGCTGCTGACCCGCCCCCCGCTACACACAGGACTCACCCACCGGACCCCACCGGCCCGTCCCGCCGGTGGACCAGGTACGTACGCTGTCGCCGTCGGTTTTCGTCATGAGGAGGCGTCTGTGTCCAGCAGTGAACCCGCAGTCGAACACGCGCTCGACACCTCTTTCTTCCAACGCTGGCTCACCGCCGCGGCCGAGTCCGTGCACCGCGAGGCGGCCCGGCTCACCGATCTGGACTCCGCGATCGGCGACGCCGACCACGGCACCAATATGCAGCGCGGTTTCGCGGCCGTGGCCGAAGCGCTGGAGAAAGAGCCGCCGGGCTCGCCCGGCGCCGCGCTCATCCTGGCCGGACGCCAGTTGATCTCGAAGGTGGGCGGCGCCTCCGGGCCGCTGTACGGGACGCTGCTGCGGCGCGCGGGCAAGGCGCTGGGGGACGCGGCGGAGGTCACGCCCCAGCAGCTGGCCGACGCGCTGCGGGCCGGGGTGGACGCGGTCGCGCAGCTCGGCGGTGCCGCGCCGGGCGACAAGACCATGCTGGACGCGCTGCTGCCCGCGGTGGAGGCGCTGGGCGGCGACACCGCGTCGTTCACCGCGGCGGGCGAGGCCGCCGACAAGGGCGCGCTGGCCACCGTGCCGATGCTGGCGCGCAAGGGCCGGGCCAGCTATCTGGGCGAACGCAGCGTCGGCCACCAGGACCCCGGCGCCACCTCCTCCGCGCTGATCGTCACGGCGCTGGCGGAGGCCGTCCGATGACCGAGGGCGGCATCACGGAGGACAGCGGGGAGAAGCTGGTCGGGGTCGTGGTCGTGTCGCACAGCGGGGAGGTCGCCGAGTCGGTCGCCCGGCTTGCCACCGCGCTGGCAGGCGGCGGCACCGCGCCCGTGCGCGCCGCGGGCGGCACCCCGGACGGCGGATTCGGCACCAGCGAGGAACTGATACGCGAGGCGGCGTACGCGGTCGACCAGGGCGCCGGGGTGGCCATACTGGTCGACCTCGGCAGCGCCGTACTGACCGTCAAGGCGCTGCTGGCCGAGGAGGACGAGCTGCCGGAGGGCTCCCGGCTGGTGGACGCGCCGCTGGTGGAGGGCGCGGTGGCGGCCGTCGTCACCGCGTCCACCGGCGCGGACGTGGACACGGTCGCGGGCGCCGCCGCGGAGGCGTACGACTACCGCAAGGTCTGAGCCAGGGCATGCGGGTCCGGGGCCGGGGAGTTGGCTTCCCGGCCCCGGACCCGTCTCCGTCACCCCGCCCGCATGGGTGCGCCGCCCGCGACGGGCGGCGGAAGTGTGTAGTCCCCCTACATATCCGAGCTGACATGCGCATTTCTACGGTGTGGCACACGAATCCGTCCCCGCACCCGCTCGGAAGTGGTAACCATGGCGTCTCCGGCCCCCGCTCCCCCGACCAGCCCCGGCTCGCTGCGCCGCGTCGTCGCGGCGAGCCTCATCGGCACGACCATCGAGTGGTACGACTTCTTCTTGTACGGGTCGGCCGCCGCGCTCGTCTTCAACAAGCTGTTCTTCCCCGACTCCGACCCGCTCGTCGGCACCCTGCTGTCGTTCCTGACGTACGCGGTCGGCTTCGCCGCCCGGCCCATCGGTGCCCTGGTGTTCGGGCACTACGGCGACCGGCTCGGCCGTAAGAAGCTGCTGATCCTCAGCCTGCTGCTGATGGGCGGGGCGACGTGTGCGATCGGCCTGCTGCCGACCCACGCCACCGTCGGCTCGGCCGCGCCCGTGCTGCTCACCGCGCTGCGGCTGGTCCAGGGCTTCGCGCTCGGCGGCGAATGGGGTGGCGCGGTGCTGCTGGTGTCCGAGCACGGGGACGCGCGGCGGCGCGGATTCTGGGCCTCCTGGCCGCAGACCGGCGCCCCCGCCGGGCAGTTGCTGGCCACCGCGGTGCTGTCCGCGCTGACCGGCCTGCTCTCCGAGTCCGCCTTCGAGTCCTGGGGATGGCGGGTGCCGTTCCTGCTCTCCGGTGTGCTGGTGCTGGTCGGCTTGTGGATTCGTCTCTCTGTCGATGAATCACCGGTGTTCAAGGCCGCGCTGGCCCAGGCCGAGGCCCGGAAGGCCACCGGCGTGGCGGAGAAGACGCCGCTGGTGGCCGTCCTGCGCCACCACTGGCGGGACGTGCTGGTCGCGATGGGCGCCCGCATGGCCGAGAACATCAGCTACTACGTGCTCACGGCCTTCGTCCTCGTCTACGCCACCTCCGACCACGTGGGCCTCGGCAAGCAGACCGCGCTGAACGCCGTACTCATCGCCTCTGCCGTGCACTTCGCCACGATCCCGGCCTGGGGCGCGCTCTCGGACCGTATCGGCCGCCGCCCGGTCTATCTGCTGGGCGCGGTGGGCGTCGGCGCGTGGGCGTTCCCCTTCTTCGCCCTCATCGACACGGAGGGCTTCGGGGCGCTGGTCCTCGCGGTTACCGTCGGGCTGGTCTTCCACGGTGCGATGTACGCGCCGCAGGCGGCCTTCTTCTCGGAGATGTTCGCGACCCGGATGCGGTACTCGGGCGCCTCGATCGGCGCCCAGTTCTCCTCGGTCGCGGCCGGGGCGCCCGCCCCGCTGATCGCCACCGCGCTGCTCGCCGACTACGACAGCGCCACTCCGATCGCCCTGTACGTCATCGCGGCGGCGCTGCTGACGGTGGTGGCGGTCGGCGCGGCGAAGGAGACCCGCGAACGCGATCTGAGCGCCATCCGGCCGGACGACACCGAGGAGCCGCGGACGGCGTCGGAGGCCTCCCGTTCGGCGTCGGCATAGCAGCGCGTCGGGCGGGCCGTCAGGAGGACCCGCCCGGCTCAGCGCGCTCAGCGCGCTCAACACTCGATGTCTACGGCCCCCGTCAGCCGGTGCAGCCGCAGCGCCAGCTGTATCTCCAGCGCCCGCGCGGGCGACTGCCAGTCGTCGCCGAGCAGCCGCCCGACCCGCTCCAGCCGCTGCGCCACCGTGTTCACGTGCACATGCAGCTCATCCTTGGTGCGCGCCGGGCTCATCCCGCTGGCGAAGTACGCGTCGAGCGTGCGGACCAGCCCAGTGCCGCGCCGCGCGTCGTACTCCACGACCGCCCCGATGACGCGCGTGACGAAGTCCCGCACCCGGGTGCCGTCCGGGGCGCCGTCCCGGGTACCGGCCAGCAGCAGGCCGAGGAAGCCGAAGTCCTCGGCGGCGGCCCCCTCACCGGCCCGGCCCAGCGCCCGCAGCGCGGCCAGACAGCGCCGTGCCTCGGCGTACGAGACGGCGACCTCGGCCGGGCGGGCGGCGGGCGCGGCCACGGGTGCGGAGGCGCCGACGGTGACGGGCGCGTGCACGGCGGTGCCCAGCTGCCGGGCGGTACGGCGGGCCAGAGCGTCGGCGCTGTCGCCCCCGGCGAGCGGCAGCAGCAGCACCGTACCGCCGTCGCGCGCCGCGGCCAGCCCCTGCCGGGTGGCGGCCAGATGGGACGCGGCGGACCACAGGCGCTGCCGGTCGGCGGCGTCCTCGGGTTCCGTGGCGGCCTCGGGGCCCGCCGTGGCGCGGGGCGCGTCGATGGCCGCGGCGAGGACGACATGGGGCGCGTCCAGGTCCGCCCGCAGCCGCGCGGCACGCTCCCGCAGCAGCCGCGGCTCCCGGTCGGGCGCGTCGAGCAGATCGTCCAGCAGCTCGCCGCGCACCCGCTGTTCGGCCTCGCCCGCCGAGCGGCGGGCGAGCTGCAGCAGTGAGGTGACCATGGCGGCGCGCTCCAGGGTGCGCTGATCGACGGGGTCGAGCCGGGGGTGGCCGTGCAGGACGAGCGCGCCGAGGAGTTCGCCGCCCGCCGAGACGGCCGCGATCCAGTCGTCGCCGTGGCGTACGGCGTGGCCGTCGGCCCGCGACCGGTCGAGGGCCTCCGCGGGCGCCCGGTCCGCCTCCAGGAACTCCACCGACCCGCTCAGCACCTCGGCCACGGCGGCGGCGACGTCCCGCACCCCGCCGCCGCGCAGCACCAGTTCGGTGAGCCGGTCGTGGACCTCGGAGGCGCGCTCGATGACACCGCTGCGGTCCCGGATGATCTCGTTGGCGGCCTCCAGTTCGGCCAGCGCCGTCCGCGTCTCGGCGAGCAGATTGGCCGTGTCGAGCGCGACGGCCGCGTGGGCCGCGAACGAGGCGAGCAGGGCGATCTGTTCGCGTTCGAAGACGCGGACGCGGCGGTCGGCCGCGAACAGCACCCCGATGACGTTGCTGCCGAGCAGCAGCGGCACCCCGAGGATGGCGACCAGGCCCTCGTCGCTGACGCCCGCGTCGATGGTCCGGGTGTGCTGGAACCGGGGGTCGTCGAAGTAGCTGTCGGTCACATAGGGGCGCGCGGTCTGGGCGACGAGCCCGCCGAGCCCCTCCCCCATGCCCAGCCGCAGCTGCTGGAAGCGCGCCGAGACCGAGCCGTCGGTGACCCTCATGTAGGTGTCCCCGGCGGTCGGGTCGTTGAGGGTCAGATACGCGGCCTCGGTCCCCAGGAGCGAGCGGGCGCGCTGCACGATGGCCTGGAGGACGGCGTCCAGGTCGCGCAGCCCCGCGAGATCGTGGGCGGTCTCGAAGAGCGCGGACAGCTCGGCCTCGCGGCGCCTGCGCCCCTCCAGTTCGCCGCGTACCCGCAGGGCGAGCAGCTTGGCGCGCTCCAGCGCGGCCAGCCGCTCGGCCGGGGCCTTCTCGGCGCGCGCGAGCAGGCCGGGGCGCTCGTACGCCTCGGCGGGCGCGCCGCGCGCGAGCAGCTCCAGGTACGGGGTCTCCGGCGGATCGCCGTGCGGCCGGTCGTGCGGCCGGTCGATCGGTGAGCCGTGCGGTGTGCCGTTCGGTGGGCCCTTAGGTGTGCCGTCCAGTGGGCCATTCGGCGGGCCGTTCAGTGGGCCGTTCAGTGGGCTGTCCATCCGCCGTCCATGGAGAGCGAGGTACCGGTGATGAACGAGGCGTGCGGGCCGCACAGATACGCCACGGCCTCCGCCACCTCCTCCGGCTCGACGAGCCGCTTGACCGCCGCGTCGGCCAGCAGCACCTCGGAGACGACGCGCTCCTCGGAGATGCCGTGCGCCGCGGCCTGGTCGGCGATCTGACGTTCGACCAGCGGGGTGCGCGTATAGCCGGGGTTGACGCAGTTGGACGTCACGCCGTGGGGCGCGCCCTCCAGGGCGGCGGTCTTGGAGAGCCCCTCCAGACCGTGTTTGGCGGCCACATACGCGGACTTGTACGCGGAGGCGCGCAGGCCGTGTACGGAGGAGATGTTCACGATCCGCCCCCAGCCCCGCTCGTACATCCCCGGCAGCGCGCCGCGCACCAGCCGGAACGGGGCCTCCAGCATCACCGTGAGCATCCGGGAGAAAGCCTCCGGCGGGAACTCCTCGATCGGGCGGACGAACTGCATCCCCGCGTTGTTGACGAGGATGTCGGCGCCCTCGGCGGCCCGTTCGGCCGCGTCGAGGTCGGTGAGGTCCAGGGCGTACGCCTCGACGGTGCCCGGCGTACGGGCCGTCCGCTCGGCGAAGGCGACCAGGTCGGCCAGGCCCTCGGCGTCCCGGTCGACGGCCCTCACCCGCGCCCCGGCGGCCGCCAGCCGCAGGCCGCACGCGCGTCCGATGCCCCCGGCGGCGCCGGTGACGACTGCGGTACGGCCGGTGAGACCGGCGTCGGCGGACCGGGGGGCGGGGCCGGGCACGGGGGGCGCGTTCATGAGCCGCAGACTAGGCGGCGGCCGCGCACGGACCGATGGGGGCGCGGCACACTCTTCACTCCCCCGGGATGGGTTCGAACCACGTCGGCCCCTCGCCGAGCGCCTGCTTGATCCGGGTGAGCGAGAAGTCCGCCAGCTCCGGCAGCGCGTCGAGCGGGAACCAGCCCACGTCCAGCGACTCGTCGTCGTTCACCCGCGCCTCGCCACCCACCGCGCGGCAGCGGAAGCAGACGTCCATGAACTGGCACTGGTCGTCGTTGGGGTACGTCACCGGCGCCAGGGTCCGTACGAGCACGATGCGCTCCGGTACGCAGCGCACCGCGGTCTCCTCGTGCACCTCGCGCACGATGGCCTCGGCGGGCTGCTCACCCGGTTCGGGGATGCCGCAGATGATCGCCCAGTGGCCGTTGTCGGCGCGACGGCCCAGCAGCACTCTGCCCTCGTCGTCGAAGACGACGGCGCTCACGCCCGGCAGGTAGAGAAGCTGATGGCCGATGGAGGAGCGGAGGCCGCGGATGAAGTCGGGGGTCGCCATGCGCCGAGGGTATCGACCGGCCGCGCGCCCGCGCCGGTGGCCTGCGCCGGGCGCCCGTTCTGTGCGCCCCGGGTGTGTTTCACCGCTGACACATCGTTTCTGCGCAACATATACACATAACTCGCCGCTGGCGCTACGGTTTCTGGTGCATGGCACGCGACGCGACTTCCGGTCGCTGCGCGATGCCCGTCACGACGGGGGGTCGACGGGATGACGTCATCTGCGCTGGAACCGGTCGTAAGGAATCACGACCAGGACGACAGCGATCACCACAACGATTACTACAGCGACTACTACAGCGATCACTCCCGCCACGCCCTGGGCAGTGTGCCCGACATCGCGGGCGTGGCGATCCTCGCTTCCTGCGCCCTGTGGGCGCTCATCTCCGCCATGGGGCGCACCGCGCGCCCCGAAGGGGTGCTGCTCGCCGTACTGGCCGTGGCCGCCGGGTACGCCTGCGGGCGGATCGCCGGGTCGCTCCTGCCGGTCGCCTGCGGGGCCGCCGCCGGGCTCGCAGGGCTCGGCCTGACCCTGGCCACCCACACCGGCTCAAGCGTCCACCAGGGGCTGGACGCGGCCCAGCTGACCCTGGCCACCGGCGCGGCCTGCTGCGCCGCGTGGGCCGCCCGGCGGACCGCGCACCGGCTGGCCCTGTGGCTGCTGGCCCTGACGATCACGCTCACCGCCGTGGTGAGCGGCCCGACGGCGGGCTGGGCCGCGAGCGGCGCGGTCCTGCTCTGCTCCCTGGCCGCCGCCCTGCCGCGGCGGCTCGCGGGGCTGGCCGCCCTCGCGCTCGTCGCCGCGCTCGGCGTCGTCGGCTGCTGGGCGGTCGCGGCGGACGCGGTGCCCGGCGGTCTGCCGCCCTCGCTGCGGTCCCACCTCACCGAGCACCGTCTCCACCTGTGGCAGGACGCGGCCCACCTCGCCGGGACGAACCCGGTCCGCGGCGCCGGGCCCGACCTCTTCGCCGAGCTGAGCCCGACGGCCTCGGCCTCCCCCGAACCGGAGACCAGGCCGCACTCCGCCCCACTCCAGCAGGCCGCCGGGCAGGGCCTGCCGGGCGTGGCGCTCCTGGGCGCGGCCTTCGCCTGGCTGCTGTACGCCCTGTGGCGCTCGCCCCGGTCCACCCCGATCGCCCTGACGGCGGCGGCCGCGCTGACGGCCCTGGCCGTCGAAGCGTCGCTGGGCAACGCGCTCAGCTTCCCCCAGGTGACGGCAGGAGCGGGCCTCCTGGCAGGCCTGGCCACAGCCCGCCACCTGGAGTCCCCCACACCCCCACCCCGCCCCGCCCCCTAACG
>Ga0307508_10005273_pt1 | contig 12338 bp, 14 predicted proteins | sample 9_EM_MG_FD_203089 | JGI IMG/M metagenome (GOLD analysis project Ga0307508, IMG submission 203089) | Populus trichocarpa ectomycorrhiza microbial communities from riparian zone in the Pacific Northwest, United States - 9_EM | ecosystem: Host-associated > Plants > Roots > Unclassified | place... | reverse complement strand
TCATTCGACCGAAGGCGTTGCGGAAGAGAGACGAGGTGGCGGGAGCGGAAGCGGAGGACAGACCGGAGTCGGAAGCGGAAGCGGAAGACGGGCGGGAGTCGGAAGCGTAAGGGGTTCCCCTTACAGGGGAGGCAAAGGGCATGCCAAACATGAAGAGCACACTCATGTGGGTGTGCTGTCCGTGTTCGACGCGAGGGCGGAGAAATAGGGCGCGCCGAGGTGTGTTCTCTGTGTTCGACGCAAGATGGGAAGCAAAGGGTGTCCGACGCAAGGGGGGATGCAGCGCCGTGTCTGGCATGAGAGGGAATGCGGAGGGTGTGAGGGGTACTGCACAGGTGGCGCTGAACATGAAAAATGCGCCCAGTGTGGCGCATTTTTCATTTTCAGCAGGTGGGGACAGGTGGAGCAGGTAGGGGAGGGGAGGGGAGACACGTGGGCATGTCTGGCATCCCCAGTGGATGGGGGAGGTTGGAGGGAGGGGGCAGGCTAGCCACAGAGCACGAAAAATGCGAACGTGTTCGCGGTTTTCATGTTCTGAGCGTGCCAAACACGAGAAACACGCCCCATGCAGTGTGTTTTTCGTGTTTGGCAGCTGGACATGTTGAGGGATTCCCCAGGAGAGGGAGGGTGTGCTAGGAAAAGAGTAAGAAATATACATAATGAAAAAAATTTAGCGGGCATACCTGGTACACCCGCCCTTTTCCCGTCTCCGTGCCCTTCTGTGCTCCTCCCGTGTTTTGTCGGCAGCAGCGTGTGTAAAAACGTGGCGGTTGTGGTGGGGTTGTGGTGGTGTGATGGTGTTGAGAACAAGTGCCAGAAAAGGAAGTCAGCATTTGTTGACGCATGAAATGGTCATGTGGTCTCACCCAGTGAGCCAAACAAGATGCGAAACTTTGATGATGACCCACCTGTGCAGATATACCTTACAAATATTGTTGGCACAGTGATTTATTATTATTTTCGGTGATTATAGCCTTTAGGTGGGTGGAATAATTTATTTTCCCATGCTTAGAATATCATCAGGTGATCTCCTACTATATATGCACTGATCTGACTCTTTCCAACCAGTTTCGATCAGTTCCACTTGGTACCAGTCGGAATTGATTGGACTCAGAACCAGGAAGACCGACTGGTTCCATTGGTTCTGATTGGAATCTGGTTGGAAAAGTTGGAGAAATTTCCTCCTGTTTGGCCTATACTGTGATTCAAAATTTCCAATCAGAATCCAACTGGTTCCAACTGGTTCCGATCAGAACCTGCGGGGCACAGCGAAGACCTCAAATATGAAGACGATCTCAATATCCTGTATCTGATGGACCATTCATTGACAGCATCCACTGCTTCCAATACGACTGCTCTGAAGCTCTCCATCGCATATCATCTCTCAACATTCCTTGGCACCCTGACAAAGGGGATCCATTCTTCTCATCGAAGATGACCTTCATCGGAATGCTTTGGGACCTCGAAATACACTGTGTCTCCCTATCTGAAAAGAAACGGCTAAAATTTCTCCATCGAGTCAATGAGTTTATCACCAACTTTGAATGTGTGCAGTGCCAACTCCGAGATGTTGAACGCATCCATGGATCCCTCTGCTACATCTCCTTCATCTATCAAGCAGGTTGCAGTCGGCTTCTGTAAGGGGACCTCACTATAGAGGTCCGACTCTCGGTACGCTTAGCTCCCACCTCAACATCTTCTCTATGTTCGAGGCTATGCCGCGTTGCATTTCCTTCATTTCCCCTCCCTCTTCGTAGTTGTATGCACCCTTTGGACCACTGCTGCATTCTTTAGCAGCTTCTTTCTTATCTACTTACGTCACTTATGCATACCGGCTGCCGACTTAGTCCCGACAGCTGATGGACTAGGGTTGAGGGTTACTTAGCACAGCCCCATCATAGCCTCAGGGCTTAGGGCTTTCCTTATTTAGCTTTGGCACAGCCCCTGTGTAGTATATAGTGAAGCTGGGGTATCAAAAATACCTCAGCTTGTTATCAACTTGGTTTCTGGGCCCCCACCTTCCCTGACAGCTTCCCTCCCTCTCAAACTTCAGCGCCTCTTTCCATGGTGATGAGTTTACACGACGCTATCCCCCTCCCACCCTTATCTCCAACCTCAAGTGGTGGGCTACAGAATTGCAGATCCCAGACTTCTACCAACAACTAACACCTCGTGGTCCACTCCTGGACCTGGGCATCTTCATTGACGCAAGTACATCCTGGGGAATAGGCATTATCATTGAAGGGAAATGGCTTGCTCTTCAGCTCAAACCATCATGGAAAATCCCAGGTCGTGACATCTGCTGGCTCGAGACGATCACAGTTGAACTTGCCACCTATATCCTCGAAGCAAAGGGCATCTGTGAGTCCACCGTCACCATCCATTCAGATAACCAAGGTACCATGGGATTGATGAACAAGGCACGCAGCCCCAACACTCATATCAACCTCTCTATCCACCGAATGTACACTGTTCTCTGCCCAAACTTCATCACACTTGACCTCATATACATACCAACCAAGTCCAATCCTGCAGACCCACCAGGCCAAGCTGCCAACACGAAAGCTGTCCCAACCAATCCCCATTTACAATGTAGATGGAATGCTGAACAAAGCTGGAAGCATCTGTGAGGTGGTCGACATGATCATGACTTATGAAGGCCACTCCGAACACATACTGCTGGTGATCACCTGACTTGGAAAGCAGAACATGATCCTTGGAATGACCTGGCTCGACAAGCACAACCGACTTCCGCGCCGGAACTGTCAAGATGACAAGGTGCCTTCCACAATGCTGCGTTGGCTGTTGAACCGAGCGCCAAGACTAGCACAAGGCAGAGAAGAAGCAACCACACCAGGTGAATGCCTGTCGCACTGGCCCATTCCCCATGTTCATAGAAGACGCTGAGGATGAAGATGACGAACCACATGCCGCGCCTGAGAACACACCATTCAATGGGCCTGTCAACCCCGACTTTCCTGATGAACCAGTCGAGGAAGGCAACCGCATCTGGGCAACTGGGCTCTTCCCACAAGCGGAACACATTCGCGTGACTGCCACAGTCTCCCAATGCCTGGCAGAGAGTTTTAGGCAGAATTCTCAGCCAGCAGATGACAAATGCATACCGCTGCACCTTCGTGACTTCAGCTCTGTCTTCTCCAAGGAATCCTTCGACAAACTACTCATGTCCAAGCCATGGGATCATGCTGTCGAACTCACTTCAGATGTGACGCCGAAGAGCTGCAAGGTCTACCCACTTTCTGTCTCTGAGCAGAAGGAGTTAGATGAGTTCCTCAAGGAGAACCTCGAGTCAGGCAGGATCCGACTGTCAAAATCCCTGATGGCTGCGCCAGTCTTCTTCATCAAGAAGAAGGACAGCAAGCTATGTCTGGTGCAGGACTACTGTGTGCTGAACACCATGACCGTAAAAAACAAGTACCCACTCCCACTCATCCCCGAGCTCATTGCCAAGCTGCATGGAGCGAAGTCCTTTACGAAATTGGATGTTCGCTGGGGTTTCAATAATGTTCGCATAAAGAAGGGCGATGAGTGGAAAGCAGTGTTTTGGACAAACCACGGTCTATTTGAACCCCTTGTTTAGTACTTTGGCCTCACAAACAGCCCCGCTACCTTCCAGACGATGATGGACAACATCTTCGAGGACATGATCTCTGAAGGAGTTGTGGTGGTCTACCTGGATGATATCCTCATCTTCACAGAAACCCTTGATGAACACTGCAGGATTACACGCCACGTTCTGGAACTTCTAGAGAAGCACAAGCTGTACCCACGCACGGACAAGTGCGAGTTCAAGAAGACTACGGTCAAGTACCTTGGAGTGATCATCTCCCACAACTCCGTCACGATGGACCCTGTCAAGATTGCAGGTGTTGCTGAATGGCCCACTCCAACGAACAAGAAAGAAGTGTAGTCGTTCCTTGGCTTTACCAATTTCTACCAGTGGTTCATCAAAAGCTTCTTGAAACATGCGCGCCCACTTTTCAACCTAACACGGAATGACTAAAGCGAGCAAGCAATCTGTGTTTGATAAGCTAAAGGAAAGTGTCACATCTGCTCCCATCCTCATCTCCTCTGACTCAACGAAACCCTTCTGCATTGAAGCTGACAGTTCCGCTTTGCTACAGGCGCCATCCTTTCCCAGGTGTCCGCAGAAGATGAGAAATGGCACCCAGTCGTGTTCTTCTCCAAGTCGCTATCTCCAGTCGAATGCAACTACAAGATCCATGACAATGAGATGCTTGCTATCATCAGGTCTCTGCAGGAGTGGAGGCACTTTGTCGAAGGCGCCGAACACCCCTGCGAGATATGGATGGACCACAAGAACCTCGAGTATTTCATGACAGCCAAATAACTCAACCAGCAACAGGCGCGCTGGTCTCTCTACCTCTCCCAATTCGAGTTCACACTCTGTCACAGACCTGGAAAGTCAATGGGTAAACCGGACACACTCTCTTGCAGGGCAGACCACAGAACTGGTGCTGACGACAACTCCAACATAGTGCTCCTCCCCTCCAAGCTCTTTATAGTATGTGCGTTGGAAGGTCTGGAGTTTGCGGGACTGGAACAGGACTTGCTATGAGATATCCACAAGGGAGTCAAGCACCCTGAAGAATAACCCATCACCAAGGCTGCACAGGAACTATGCATGTCGTCCACACACTCGCTGCGCTCTGCTGAGTGGTCCGAACACAATGGTCTTCTGTACTACCGAGGCCACATCTACGTCCCTGACATTTCCCAACTCCGCTGTTGCATAGTCTCTCTCTGTCATGATACCAAGGTAGCTGGGCACCCAGGACGTTTCAAAACCTTGGAGCTTGCCTCCAGAAACTACTGGTGGCCGAACATGTCATGATACATTGCTCAGTACATCTCTCACTGCGACTTGTGCATTCGCACCAAAGTGCAATGCTATTTCCCTGTCGGCGAACTCCAACCACTCAAGATCCCAGAGGAACGCTGGAACACCATCAGTGTAGACTTGATTTCAGAACTCCCAGAGTCAGGGGGCTATGATGCTGTTATGGTAGCCATTGATTCCGTGGGTAAGTGGTCGCACTTCACCAAGACAGTGACCACCGTTACAGCCGCTGGCGCTGCTAACCTCTATTTGCGCAACATCTGGAAGCTTCACGGTCTCCCGCACAAGGTCGTATCTGATTGAGGACCACAGTTCGTCGCTGAGTTCATGAAGGAGCTGTACTGACTACTTGGGATTGAGGCTGTAGGGTTTGTCCACAGCCTATCACCCTCAAACTGATGGGCAGACCGAGCATGTTAACTAAGAGCTCGAGCAGTACCTGCGCATCTTCGTTGGGGAATGACAAGACGACTGGTATACGCTTCTCCCGCTTGCTGAGTTCGCCTACAACAACCATGTCCACTCATCCACACAGCAGACGCCATTCCTCCTCGACACTGGCCGACACCCTCGGATGGGCTTCGAACTGCATCAACCACCGTCGAGAGTTGAAGCAGTGAACGAGTTCACAAACTGGATGAAGGACACACTTGAAGAGGCTAAGTCAGCACTGATGAAGGCGAAGGACGACATGGTGAAATCCTACAACCAGCACCGATCTCCAGCACCCACTTTTGCACCTGGTGACAAGGTCTATCTCAACTCCAGCAACATCCGAATGACCCGCCCCTTAAGAAAACTATCACATCGATGCCTCAGGCTTTACCATGTCAAATGCCGCATCAGGCGCTATGCTTACCACCTAATGCTCCCTCAATCTACGAGTCACCTTCACCCAGTCTTTAATGTCGTTAAGCTGACTCCTGCACCACCCAGACCCCATCGTTGGGCGATGTCAAACTCTCCCACCACCTCCGGAACTTATTGATGGTGAAGAAGAATACCTGGTGGAAGAAATCTTGGACAGTAGGATGTGGCGCCAGAAACTACAGTATTTGGTTAAGTGGGAAGGCTATAGGATAGAGCACAACACTTGGGAATATTCAGACAACCTCAATAATGCTGCAGAAGCAGTGGCAGAGTTCCATTCAACTCACCCAGGAGTGCCACGCCGCATCCGTGCGATGGCTTTTGGAACAATTCCCTTCCACCCAGTCCCACTTGCCTTCACATTGAGTCGATGCTCATCTAGAAGGAGGGGTGATTGTAAGGGGAACACCCTTACCCTACATGCTTCACCTCCTTCAACACCTGTGTTAGTGCCTCCTTCAACACCTGCACTCACGCATCCTTCGTCACGCGCACACTTGCACATACGCAAGCCTGACTCGCATGCTCTCCCTACCACTGTTGCGTCCTCATCATGGCCCCCACCCCTGACTGTTCAATCACTTTATGTATCATCATGCCACATCATCGGACTTAGCGCACTACTTTGGACACTTTGTATATCTTTATTTACCTGTATATATTAGGCCATGCCAGCAGAGGGATCCGTATCCTTTCCTCTTTGGATCCCCTGCTAGCTCGTCACTCATAGCGGTCGCCCTTACAGAACCCCTCCAGCTCCCCCTTCCGCAACCCACAGGTGGATCCTTATCCTTTGCTCTTTGGATCCCCTGCTAGGTATGTTTTGTTTAGCTTACTTATTACATAATAAACTAAACACTTCGGCTCCCCTGCTAGTACCGCATCCTGCCCGACCGCAGTAGCCCTTACAGGTAATGCATTAGCAGTTATGGTTGTCAGGAGGGTTGATGGTAAATGGATTGATCCAGTGGCAGGTCCTGCAGCATCTGTGCCTGCAGAAGCTGTTGAAAGTGTTGTTGCCATGTTCTCATCATTATTCTTTTTACAAAATAAAGAGCAGCTCTCACAAACGGAGACAGCTATACCATTAGGTACTAAGTAACGGCAGAATATACACTGTCAAGGAATTGCATGAATGGATCCACACAGTGTTTTGTGTAACTGCCCAAAATTAAACAAGAGAGGTGTAGCACCATCATGGAAGCTGAGGAGTCGATGTATCATGTAAGTGATGGTTGACAGAGAAACACTGATATTACCTTGCCACAACAATATTACCATCACTCTTGGAGCAAGGACCCCCCATCAAAACTGTAAACGACTAACCTGTTTCTTCACTGAGTGTAGAGATAACCGAAGCCAGAACCCTTGGACAGTCATCAATAGCTCTATCAAGCCCAGGATCAGATAGTAAACATGGGCTGATAAGTCAAGATGTGATACCATTGGAATTGTTCAGGGCCTCTAGGAGTGGTTAGGAGCGCTTCTGCCTTCGCCTTCTCCTCCTCCAACCTTTTCCTTACCTGCTCCTTGATTTCATCTGACTCCTTTTCATACAAAGCACACCTGACGCAGTTCGTAATACTCAATCTGTTCTTACCCTCTTCTCCATTTTGAACAAGCTTGGCTGCTTCTGGATCTGTTCAGAAAAATACATCTTCAAATACATCTCATAGGGCTCGAGTTGGCATTCTTTTGGTCCAGAAACCTTTGGTTTTCGTATTTGCTGTGGTTTTCCAAGTCTGTAAGTGGAACCCCTCCCGCTTCCCCTTCTGCTTCTGCTTCTGCCTTCCGCTCACCTTCCGCTAGTGCCACGCTGGCGTGCCACGTAACTCAGTACCTTACACGTACTTACATGTATTTACCGATTCCAGTTTTATTCATTATATCTGTTACCCTGTATATTAGCCCATACCCACAGGAGGATCCTTATCCTTTCCTCTTCGGATCCCCTGCTAGGTATGTATCATGTTTAGATTAGTATTATATAATAATCTAAACATCTTCAGATCCCCTGCTAGTACCATGTCCCGCCCAACCACAGTAGCCCTTACAGTAGGAAAGGATCCCCTAGAGCACTTCTGACTGTTACCTGATGCCTTCACACACTGCCATTTTGCTGCCTAAGCTCATGTATCCACACTGGCTATTTACATGACTGCATTTTTGCAGTTGCTATCATATCCTCTTTTGGCTATGCTTGCCAGGCCTTATTGGGATGATGGGGTCCTCATGACTGTTCTCAACATCCCCCTCTATTGCCTGCCATTTCTGGCAGGACTTTGATAGTCGGCAGTTGTCCGTATTGCCCACACACCATTCTCTGCAGTGACCAACACAATCTGGGACAAGGGGCGGCCATAGTTGAAATTGTATACGGGTCCCAGGGTGTCATCATCTTCCGTTTCTGGAAGCAGTATATTTTTAGCTACTTGTGCCGTTGCTATACCATGGTATATATCAAAAAATTTATTATATAGAAAGAAATATAAAATACATTAATTAAGATTCTACATAAGTAAAAAATAAGACAGCAATGAGGGTCTACCCCTCCTCATCACATCAAATCATGTTTTCAATGTGGCAAGGAGGGGCAGCCCTCCTTGTCCCATTGAGATGGAATTTTCGATGCAGAAAGAAGGGTCTTGCCCTCCTTGTCACATCGGAATGTAGGCCGGCAGCCCGTTGTCCTGCTCATTGTGAGTGAGGCAGGGGCTGTGACTCCTCCTCAGCGGCAGTGGCAGTAGAGCGATCAAACCCTCCAAAACGAGTGCAATGCTCATTTTTGGAGGGGTTGGTCACCTGGTGGGGATTGTGGATGGCTGCTGGGTTGTTAGTACATATATAGTTGTATATTGAAGAATGTACCTTGGCGAAATAGGTGGAGCACACCTCCTTGCTCGTCGGGTTTGAGGTGTGGACATGGATAATGGTCATGTCGAGCCCCCGCAAAGACACATTTTGTTGTGAAGAGGAGAGGGCAGCCTCCTTGTCACATCAAAATCCGTCGCCAAAACATCTTATCTGTAGGTAGTAAACTAGCCATTTTGGTGATAGCTGGCCGCTGTGGGGTTCATGGGTACTGGCTGCGTCAGGGAGCCAGTTTGTCGCGTGGCAGGAGGTTCTGGAGGGTATTTAGTCCTGCTGAAATACATGTTAAAAAATAAAACATACAGTTTTGGGGGATGGGCACGATGACCCCCTCCACCCCCGTTTCTCTGTCTTGAAAATGTGAAAATCACACCGAATGACATAAAAATGGGAGGATTGACATGCCAGGGTATGGAAACCCACCCAGCCGCGTTGAAAACATGAAAATCGATGCGGCATGGTGGGTTTCCACCTAGTCGCTGTGACGATCGATACAGTAGGCTATGGAAACCCACCCTGCTGCATTGGAGATGCGAAAATCAGCGCGCAATGTGAGTTTCCACACCGCGTCGAAAACAATGGCTAGTTTACTACCTACAGATAAGATGTTTTGGTGACGGATTTCGATGTGACAAGGAGGCTGCCCTCTCCTCTTCACAACAAAATGTGTCTTTGCGGGGGCTCGACATGACCATTATCCATGTCCACACCTCAAACCCGATGAGCAAGGAGGTGTGCTCCACCTATTTCGCCAAGGTACATTCTTCAATATACAACTATATATGTACTAACAACCCAGCAGCCATCCACAATCCCCACCAGGTGACCAACCCCTCCAAAAATGAGTGTTTGCACTTGTTTTGGAGGGTTTGATTGCTCTACTGCCTCACTCACAATGAGCAGGACAACGGGCTGCCAGCCTGCATTCCGATGTGACAAGGAGGGCAAGACCCTTCTTTCTGCATCGAAAATTCCATCTCAATGGGACAAGGAGGGCTGCCCCTCCTTGCCACATCGGAAACATGATTTGATGTGATGAGGAGGGGTAGACCCTCATTGCTGTCTTGAAAATTATTTTTTACTTATGTAGAATCTTAATTAATGAATTCCTTTTTTTTTTCTATATAATAAAATTTTTGATATATACCATGGTATAGCAATGGCACAAGTAGCTAAAAATATACTGCTTCCAGAAACGGAAGATGATGACACCCCGGGACCTGTATATGATTTCAACTATGGCTGCCCCTTGTCCCAGATTGTGTTGGTCACTGCAGAGAATGGTGGGCGGGCAATGGGGACAACTGCCGACTATCAAAGTCCCGCCAGAAATGGCGGGCAATAGAGGGGAAGTTGAGAACAGTCATGAGGACCCCATCATCCCAATAAGGCCTGGCAAGCATAGCCAGTGTAGGATATGATAGCGACTGCAAAAATGCAGTCCTGTAAATAGCCAGTGTGGATACATGAGCTTAGGCAGCAAAATGGCAGTGTGTGAAGGCATCAACCAGCAGCTATGGCTGCTGTAGCCGTCGTTATCGTAGTCCTTGTAGAACTCACTCGTGGCCACTTTGATCTCTGTATACGGTTGGCTTGCATGGGAGGTCACTGACTCAGCGTCCTCATTTTCCTTTTCATCATCCACATCTGAGACTTGCGCATTGCTCAATTCTTCACCATGTATGATTGAACGAGCCGCTTGTAGGAACTCCTTCCTTTCTTTTGGAGGGTAATGGCATTGAGGTGCGAAGTGACCTTTTCGGCCACACTTGAAGCAGACATCGTCTGGCGAAGCCTGTCTCCTAGGAGCATTTGCGCCCTTAGGTGGATTTCCAGATTTCTGGAATCGAGGTTTGGTAGCGTTGTTTCAATTGGCGAAGCGGGGTCTGTTATTAACAGCCTTAGGCATCAGAGGTGTCCCTTTGGGTACTTCTTCTGCTAGTCGCTGTCCATTCTGACCCATCTTGTGACAGGCATACGCATTTTTGGGGGTCGGTCTATTGACCGCAGCTGGAGCGTTATTCCTCACATTACATTTCATTGCCTCGAAGTAAGCCTTCGTCTTCTCATAGTTCTCAATAGACTTGGCTTTCAATACGAACTCTTCCACAGTGTGTATTTCTGGGAAATAACCCTCTTCGAGGATTCTATTTACCATAGGCATCGGTAGGCCAGTAAGGAACTGCTCTAAGATAGAGTAATTGTCTGGGTAAACGGACATATTATGTGCGTGGTCTAGTAATGCGTCATAAAAGCTTTGCACACCAGTGGTGGCAGAGTACCAAACCCTTCAGAATCCTTCCCTCGCATCCTGCATTGAGGAAGCATGTACGAAGTGGTCATATAGACCTTCAATCACATCACAAAATGTCCAAAGGGTGATGGCTTGTGTTGCACTCACCACGTGCCTATTGTACCATTCAAGGGCTTCGCCCTCTAACTAGGATTGTAGGAAATCGACGTGCAGTTTGTCAACTGCGGTATTGGGTCCTCCTAATCTCGATAATGCAAAACGGTTAGTAACCGTTACCAACCAATTCTCCAAATCTTTGAATTTAGGCGTTCCCGAGTACTTTCTGGTGCTAGCATTATTGGGCTTGATGGATTGTTTGAAGCCATCAGGAAACTCGTAAGGTTGTCCGAGTTTTTCTCAGACATTCCCCATGAGTCGTTTGATTATTAGATCGTGGTGGTATTCGTTGGACTCAGTGAGTCCCCTGGTGGTGGCTCATAGGGCCAAGGCAATCGGCATATTGAAACCTTGTTTATCTTGATGTAATGTCGAGCTGTCCTCCTTCGGCTCAGGGATAGCGCTGAATCCTCTATTTGGCTGCGGGGTCCTTGACCTTGACGAGTTTCCGCTACTGCTGGGGGGCGGAGATTTGCTTGGTATTGGGACTAGCTGGTTAATAACCAGCGGATCAGGCCTAACTGTCCGTCGTGTCAGTTGGATTAGTCTTGAATCTTGATCTAGGTGATTGGATCATGACACTAGGTCCACGATCCTTAGGAGGGGGTGTAGGGGGATCCTCAGGAGGGTTTTCCTGGAGTTCAGATATAGTGTTGAGAGGTCGCTCAGCGGCCCACTTATCCCAGGGGTAGTGGTCAAAAAAGACCACTTCTTGATCTGGGATGTTGGATTCACCCGCCACGCGCAAATCCTGGTCTCGTGCACATTGTGCACTTACTCGGTTTCGCCATTCCGCTGGCGCTGGCTGGTGAAACGTTCAGCGAGTATCACCTGTAGTGGTAGATGCATTTTGCTGCTCCCCTTGTCCTTCGTCAGAAGGGGGATACTCCCTTTTCACCTGGGTCGTCGTTTCTCCTGGGGGATCACGGTCAGTGACCAGTATGGGAGTGTCTTCATATAATCCGAGGGCCGAGCCTGCCAATGTGAGGTAGTTGCCTCCAAAATGCATCAGGGTGGACTCGGTGGACAAGGTTTTGGCTGCTCATCGTTTGATGTAGGCCTTAGCCATTTCTGTGGCCATTGCTACGACCATGTTGTCGCGAGCTTTTGCTGATGTTTCCTTATACTTGCTGTGGCCTTCGACAAAGTCAGCCACGAGTCCTCGAGCCTTGGCTATGATTTGTGTGTGGCGGTGATGAGTCCCCCACCAGTCTAGCCGTGTATTTTTGCAATTGGCATATGTTTCGCGAGTATATGAATAATATAACTTGCTAGCATACTATAGCCGTATGGTATTAGTCTCGT
>Ga0307508_10005272_pt1 | contig 12338 bp, 8 predicted proteins | sample 9_EM_MG_FD_203089 | JGI IMG/M metagenome (GOLD analysis project Ga0307508, IMG submission 203089) | Populus trichocarpa ectomycorrhiza microbial communities from riparian zone in the Pacific Northwest, United States - 9_EM | ecosystem: Host-associated > Plants > Roots > Unclassified | place... | reverse complement strand
AGATAGCAAATCCTGTGTCTTCATATGTATAGTTCATTTATTCTGGTTCATGATAAGCTGCAAGGAATGGAGAATAGGAACCTGATAGAGATGAAAAATTTTCCATGGCTGCATTCAAGGAGGGGGTTTCCCCTCCAAAAGAATCCGCTCTTTCTTGAGAAGTACCATTGCTTGAGCGGTCATTGAGAAAGGGAAATGAAACTCCCCAATTCCCAGTCAATATTCCAATAATCCCTGCAAGAGCAAAACCCATCTCTAAAATGATAAACCTGTTTGAATCCCTTACTGTAATTTCCCTCCCTACAGTTTTTGAGATCTCGTTGATTGCAGCATGGCTGTCTGTACAAGCTCGCAAGTTCCTCGCCACCAGGATCGGCGCTCCCTCCGGGGTACTGATCAGTGCAAACGCTATTGCTGAGCGTTCACGGTGATATTTCAGAGAGTCAATTTTTCTTTCATCATCCACATTCTGATGGGCACAATGGGCACAACTGGTATCAGGCTTGGACTAGAAAAAATAGAGAAACCACGTGGCCAATTTAAAATTCACGCAAAAATTCATTGGAATCCAAAAATTTATTGTTTATTTTTTAATCTTTAACTTCAAATTTAAATATGGATGACTTAATCGACATTCGAAAAGATTATCTTGGAATTAAGACAAATTATCTTGGAATTAAGACAAATCATAATGAATATTTTTTATTATTATTAATATGGATATCCGGGCCAGCTTACGCGTACTTTGATTAATCCTACGATCTTAAAATTAACAATTATATAATCGTATTAACAATTACATAACTTGAAATTACATATTACAAATACGAGACTGTACAAATATAATTATTATGTGCAGAAATGGACTCCAAATATTTCCAATGGGAAGTTTGTTAACTAATCACCCATGCTTATTATCAATGGGTGGAACACGTAATGACCATCCAAGCCTTTTCTTTTTTCTTTTTTCTTTTTTCTTTTGCCTTGAATCGCCATTTCTTACACTTTCTTCTTCTTCTTCTTCTTCTTCTTCTGGTACAATTTGTTACACTCTGCAAACCCAAAATTCGTTCAAGAAAAAGTAATAACCATCAAGCAATCAGCTTCTTCATACTTGCATGCAAGAGGTCATAGATATTACTGAAATTGATTTCTCTAGGAGAAAAGGCCTTATCAACAAACAAATATATATAAACTTGCATGTATTATGAACTAAGGTCATGCGGCTATTTATTATAATATATATACATTCAAATACAGAAAAAGAAGAAAGAAAACGTCCTAGTTTTTCTGGACAACGTTCCTGTAATCTCTTGTAATAGACTCCCCTCTGATATTCAGCCCCGCAGAATTCTCCCCCGAGATCGTCACACGCCTCAGCGCCGAAAAACCCTGTAGAAACGATCGTGTTCATATAGATTAGAACGTTCTTTAGTGCAAGACTTTAACAAGAACTAACGATATTTAACCCAGTTACGTACGTCTTTGCATCGTTGTACACAAGATATACTCTCTCAATGTTATCTGAAGCAATTTGAGCTGCTTCATTTCTTGCCTCCTCAACCTGTAGCCGTACTTGTGGAAACATATCAGCCAAACAGGCATCTCCACCAATTATCTCACAAGCCTCTGCTGGAAACACACTGAGAAACAAACCCTTTTGTTTAGGAGTAGTAGATTATCTAACTCAAAGAAGTTGAATGAGATGAAGAGATTTATGATACAAAATTCAAGATTGAACGAAAAATGACTTACGAGATCACAGAACTGCAATCAACAGTGGTGGTGTCAGCGATTGCAGTAGTTGCTTTGATTGCAGAGGAACGGGAAGCAAGAGAAGCACCTACCTTTGGGGGTGTAAAGGTCTGCAGCTGGAATAAGTTCTTACAGGGTTTCAAAGGCAGCACAGGAGGTGCAATGAACAATGCTGCCTGCATTTTGCTTTATAAATATTATTAGTGGGTGGTGTACGGATATGGATATGGTAATTCACTTCACTGATCATACAGACTCCGACTATCCTCCAAGTTTATAGGGCAGATACGCAAGAGCTAGATAATTGTGTGTTTTTGGACAAGCACCTCGGAGGTAATTTTTCTACGAATCTTTAGGATATTTCTCCTAATCATGCTAGGAAAAAAACATATGCATGCTGCCGAGTCATTTGTTAGGATGACTTGATTGGTTCTCGCTATTTTATGGACAATTTTATAATTTCATTTTTGATGAATAAATTCTTTTGCTTAACCAAAAAGAAAGGATTGTAGGTAAGAATTGCTTGTACAATGCATCCCCTTAAATAGAAAAGGGCATTGCCTTTTTGGAGAATTCAATGTGTTCATTGGAAAATTCATAAGTGAATTCTGTGTAAAAAAACATTAAGTTAATCTCAATGCAATGCGCTAAAGAGTTTTGCCATGAAAATATAAAAAAAAAACACTACAATTGGAATGCAAAAAGGGAAGGCATCTCCTAGCAAAATATACACTGTAACACAAAAAGTAGAGACAGCACCATCAACAAGAGCAGGCAATTAGCATCCACAGTATATATAATACAATATAAATTCGTTATAAAACAGCTGCTCAAGTCGTGTTTTTTTTTTTTAATAACAAATTTCAGCTCTATATGGACTCGTTAAAAAGATTGAAAAAAGGTACAGCTCAAACCACAGAAGTTATACGTTCTTGAGATGCTCCACAAAACTTTGGGTTAGAACCCACCATAGCTTACATTGTAGAATATAAATGTCAATCCCAACAAAGGAATTATGGATATTTGACCCATTACGACATTTTCTGGATTTGGATAACTCTGCCTATACATACTCCCTCAGGGAAGAATCCTCACAAAGCAACGTGCATTTGACCATTAAATCAGTAAAAACTCTCTCCTCTGCAGACGATGAAGCTGAGTAATCTAAAATGCCACTGATTCCAGAAATATTCAGTATGAAAATGAAATTCTGTGAGATTCCTTCAATGAAGTGATCAGACAAAATGCTCAATCAACAAATTCAATCTCCAAATCGTACATCTTCATTGCAGTTCCAAGGTGGCTCCCAGTAGAGGTCTGCTCTCAACCGAGGTTCAAAAAATACTGCCTTGCACCAACAAAATACATAGCTCATGCCTCGGATTTCAAGGAATGCCTGACGCATACTAAATCATCCAATCTGTTGCCATCCATTTTGTACAGAGACACACCTCCCATCTGAGCATAGTGATCCTGTGCTTCCTTTCTTAGACTTCCAAAAGGCATAACTTCCCATTTACTGTAATTTGAGTTTCTCCTCACATCACTCATGTCTGAAGATCCTGAGATAGGCCCACTGTTGTCAGGGTCCACATTGCCCCACACCTTGCAACTTCCAAACTGTCCCGAATCAGCAGCCTGATTAACATGACCCCTCTTTAAGCGCAAAGCCGCAGCATGAGCTCTGCTTATCATTTCTCGACTTGGCACATCTGACCAGTCTTGTGTCCTCTGGGCTCTCATGGGAGAGTGGATCCTAATGACCTGAAATGCATAAACCATAAAACACATTCAAGATATATAGCTTAATGCATAAGCTATCATCAAGATGAATCGATGAGATACAACGTTTTTCTAGGGGAAAAAGGTAGTAGCCATACACCAAGGCACTCTAGGAGCTGGTAATATGCTCGTCCTTGAAGTGGATTATGCCCTTTCCTAGGCGTAGAGAAGTATCTTGTCCTATAAGAAATATAAAGATTATAGTTAGCACAAAACACAGCAAAAGGAAATATCACATCACAAATATTCTATATATATAATGCAGGATAATTTGAAATTTTTATGAGTACTAATAAGGGCTTGTATTTAGAAATTAGGATTTGTATACAAGTCTTGAGAGTTTTGATATTTGAAAAGAGTAAAGTTCCAATTACCATGTACAAACCGTGGAATACTAAGAATTCAACAAATTGTGATGTCAAACCACTATCTTCAATTAATTAAAGACAATTGCATATAAATACCTTCTAATTCCTTAAAGTAAAAATAAATAACTAACAATTTGTTCCTTGTGTAAAAAAATGGCCCACAATATATTTGATTGGCTAGTATCAAAAGCGATGCGTCAATTTGATTACAAAATAAGAATTTAAAAAATTTCTGTCTATAAAATAGGTTTTCTTATATTTGGAGTCATTAATTACTTAAGGAAAAAAAGACTCTTACCACCCGAGTGTTTCTTTCTCTATGGACATGTGAATGTTTGGCAATTAAATAAAAATTGCATACTAGATCCGGATAAATTAAAAAACATAAGCATAGACTATTAAAGTAGTTAGCATCACGATAAAAAATAAATAGTTAGCATCAACAAAAGGCCTATTTAAGATGACTGCTAGGAAAAATAATGAACATTAGCTTGGATTTTTTTTTTTAAAGGGCATGGAAACATAATGAAGACCTTCTCAAATAAAAAGAAAAACAAAAAACAAAACATGATTAAGAATAATTTGATGGCATCTGTATTTGGAATGAGTTTCATTGAAGGAGGCTGAAGCGTTCAGCATCCTACATTGCCTTCAGGCATAGTACAAATGTTACATTGTTGCAAACAAAACTCTCAACATAAAAATTATTTTTTTTATAAAAATAATTTTTATTGAGGTTCACACACGCATAATTTAACAATAGACTAACCAATTACTGGGTTTCATATATTTATTTTCTCAAATAGGAAAAAAAAAATTATATCATTTTTTTTTAGTTTTCTTTTGTATATATTTTTTTATTATGTTATTCTTTTTAGAATATTGTAAGTTGATATTATCATCGATGTCAATCTATCATTCAATGTTGAGAAAGAAAAAAATAAACTAATGATTTTGGAAGAAATTAAGGGTGATGCAAAATTATGAAACTTTGAAGGCAACATGTTCGTGCAAGCTTGCTTTGGAGAAATGGATATGAAGATGGAGATTAGAGTTAGGGAGAGGAAGATATTTATGAATAACAATTTTATCTCTATCTTAAAAAAGCAAACATATTAATTAACAATTAGTGTTATTTTTTATATATTATAAAAAGACACAAGGTTAACCTCTGAAAAGAACAGAGAGGTTAACAAAACATCTGAAAAGCTCACACTTGAGGAATGAGTAGCAGATATTTAATGCTTAAATTAATTAATCTTTTTCATCAAGCCCAAGAAAAGAATATTGTATTTTTTAATAAAGGTGAACAAAACCAGTCAAATGAAGTAAAGAGATAAATGATTTTATATTAGAGAGATTTTAAAAAAAATCTACTTTTAATAATCAATGATAACAATGATTTTAGTCAATTTATAGAGTTTTTTTTATAAGCAAAAGAATAAGACAAGAAGACATGAAAAGATTAGATATGACTGATTTATGTGTTATGAAACATAAGAATATGTTCAGAAATGTGATTAAGAAAATAAATAATAAAGAATTAAACTATGCTTAATTGCATTTATCACGTGATATGGATGCTTAACAAATAAATGATAATTATTAAACCATTAAGAGAAACTAAGGTCATAAAATTATGAAAAAAACTCAAATGAACACTATATAAATTAAATAGAATGCAACAAAAAATCAACTTAAAATAGTTGACAATGAAGATTTTTTTGTAATATACATTTTGGATTTATATTGGAAGAAAAATGACAATTAAAGTGTGTACAAAGTAAATTATGAAGTTAAACTTGAATTTTTAAGGCTATCAAAACTATGTTGTAGAGACACCATACTAATAAAAATATGATAAGTTTAGTATAATTTGAGATTATTTATTATTTATAAAAACATTAAATATTATTATTTATATAACTATATATCATGATTTTATGCAAAACATTCTCGGGTATAATAGAGTATAAAGATATTTCTAAAAACAAACATTATTTACAATTAAATATTACATTTATGATATGGTAAGAACTTAAGTGGTCTGAGCAAATAAATATATTTTAAGAATTAGATTAGAATTATAAATGATATAGAAATCATTAACTAGATTCAGAAACTAACTAAATATAATTGAAATTATTGATAAATAGTCTCTTCTATATTAGTATCTCTATTTTTTACAGGGCTCCTATATGTTAGTATTCACTCATTTATGTAAAAGAAAATAAAATAAATCATGGACGAAGCACGTATCATAAAAACTAGCATCATGTAAATATCAGGAAAACCATTTTTTTATTAAGGAAATACAAATGGAAGACGATAATGGGGGTGATGATGGAATTGCAAAATGGTGCGAAAGAACAAAAGAGACATTGTGATCTCAATGCACAATTGAGAACATATCATGATGCACTATTGAGAACATATCATGCAGACCCAAGTCATGCAATTACCAAGAACACGACTATGAGAACTAAACTAACCAGCATGAGTAAAATAGAGAATTGGGAATTAAACTTACCATTCAGTGTAGCCTGGATCAACAGTGAAACCATATATGTCTACAATGTCACACATTGAAAGTGCTAGTTCAATAGTTTTCATTCCGGTTCCTTTGGCACCTCTGCGTAGCACAATTCCTTGGAAAAGATAAACAGGATTTGGAATAAGCTGAGGTGAAAATATTAAAAATGTGTTAGTATGTGTTCACAGTCTTGATCATGTAACCACCCACAATTAAAAAAAATATATATTAATAAATTTCCATGTGAAAAGGAATTGATAATGCAAATTTAAAGATATATATAGTAAGAAAAAGATAGTAATGAAATCAATCTAAAGTTTCTGGAGAACATGAATGTCATCTAATAAATGATGCTGGCTAACCTTTATTTAAGTATTCCAGCATTACAGAGAACACATATGAAACAGTTTCATCCACTTAGCCATCTACTGAGATGGAAACCATCTAATTAAATGGAAAATAGACAAAATTAGTGATTTCAGAGATGGTTGTTACCTTTATCATTGCGTTGAAGTCTCTGTGGGTTTGACTTTTGATTATAAGCACCTCATCAGCTGCAGTAGGAAAAGCCTATAAGTACTGTCTTTTAAAATTGTGTAGAATACACACAGCTGGAGAAGAGATTTATAGCATGTGGTTTTCCTGTGATCCTCAAAGCAATTTCTCTTGTCCACATTTGTCTTCCTTCCACTTAAGGAAAAATAAAAGAGAAAAATAAAAGAAAACATTATGTTTTGTTCTTTTGCGAGTGACACAGGAGCTTTTAATTATTTGTTTTATTTCCACTTTATGTTTTATTTTAGTCAAGATTCATGTAACTATCATGTGACTTTTAAAAAATATTTGGATGGCTAGGATTTGATGGTTAATTTCAAAGTTCAAATCATATATTTTAATGTAAACCTAGTATAAATAAGCTGCGAATGAAATTTAATGGCATTGTATTATTATATTTCACCCATAAACTACAGAAACTAAAGATTTTCTTAAACCCCATAAGTTATAATTCCCAGTTCCAACTTCTGTCCTACTTGTTTCTAGCTTTAACTCTGCTGATCTATTGCTGTTTTCTTCCCAACCCTACATCAGCAAGCAATCATGAGACTTCAGCCTGTGTTCTCAAAGCCATTGTGGTTTTGTAGAGTTAATGAACCAATTAGCATAAACTAGATTTCAGTCATTCATTGAAAGCGTTTGAAGGATTTATGTACAAAGCAAATCCTGTGTGCTTCTTATGAAACATAACCACAGTAAGAGGCATTGCCCACATCTGATTGTGTCTTACATACAAATCCAACAAGAACGTCAACTACAGAAAAAAGGACTGTAGTGATTAATATGAATCAGTTGAGCATCAAAGTCATATGCCCTCATAAAACAAGATAAGAAGCACAATCCAACCAAGCATAACAAGTCAAAATATTTTCTAATAACCTCTGGAGATAACAGTTTCTTTTGGAGCATCAGAAAAAGACAAAAACTTACTCGATCCATTCAGGATCTTCACCATGTTAGCAGCAGCACCCCGAACCACAAGGCGAAAATCCCTCTTTAGCCCAACATGCTTGGCATATTTCTACATAGTATATGCAAATGCAAAATCAGAATTTATCAAAAGAATAAAGTGGGGAAAGCCACATATAGTGTATTATTGTTAAAACATATAAAAGAGTAAACGATGAAACAATGCCACTGACTTGGATATAATCACAAGAGGGGAAAGAAAAGTTTCTTTAAGGATGAAACTGAAGAAACTATTCAATCCTTCACAACCCCCCCCCCCCTGAAAAAATAAAAACTCTAGCATTTCCCATTTACCTCATTAACCGGAGCCTCATTGTCCCTTATAACAGCATCATGACTATCAATCTCTGCTCCAAACTCTGTCTTCAGGAGATCTCCCGAGTTTCCAACAACTGCACAAGTGTGAAACTGCCGGGGATGAAAGGGAGGCTTTGCAGGAAGAATCACATTGAGATGATCCTCGCAAAGAGCTCGATTGCTGCAGTTTTTAGCTCCCCTGGAATAGAACAAAAACAACCATCAGAAAAAGCTCCTCCAGCCAGAATTTGCAAAAAAATGAAACAACAATACAAAAATAAGCTAAAGATCATACAATTGAGCAATTCTTAAAGCTGCATAATCCAACCATCCATCAGGCCGAGTATCTAGATACTCCCTAGTGAGCACAGTCGTCATGTTCCGATACTGCACATTTAAGTATAGATTAGCGTTTCATGATTTCCCATAAAGCAGAATGAACAGAGCAGGTACCGACAGAACGAGAACCTGTTCCCACAACAGAATGGCGTCACAAACATCGTAATTATACTCCAATGGTTCAAATTTTTTAAATTGCTGATTGTACTGCGATGACAACAAGAAGAAGAAGAGGAAATTTAGCAGGTTTTAACGTTAATCAAGGTAATAAAAAAATTGAGAGAAAGAAGCGGAAGCAGACCCAGGTGCTGTTAGTGCCTTGTGGAAACTTAAGAATCAATTTGCAATGATCCACTATACTCGCTGTTAGACCAAACCCTCTGTTCGCCTACATCATCATCATCATCATCTCAGATCTAACAATAACAGAACCAATCCGAATTTTAAAGAAATAAAAAAAAACGCTAACCACGCATTGCTTAACAGAGGATTGGAAATCGGACAAAATCTGAATTTCTTTTTTGAAGTATTTATTGAGATCTGAGCTTCCATTATCACCTGCTATTATTATTTGTATACATACACATTAGGGTTTAATATAATAATATTCAAGAAGATAAAAAAAAGAATGGAAATTTGAAAAGAAGAAGAGGAAGAAAAGCTACCAGTGAAGAAAGAGGATTGAATGATGAAAACAGCAAGAGAGAAAAACGCAGCAACGCAAACCAATTGCAGTATCGATGCTCTCTTGTTCTTCAGAGTTCTCATTTTTTTCTATGGTTGAAAAATAGCCGAGTCTTGAAGATTCTCACTGTTTTTCGTTCAACTGAGAATTCAGAGAGGAAACGACTCCATAGCCAGGCACCAGTAAGCTTTAGTGACCAAACTATGTCGTTTCATTTTGAACGCACCTCTTCATGTATGTATGTGTATTGGATATTTCTAGAGTGTAATTCTTTAGTCCCTCAAGTCTTAGTTTAATTATAAGTTAGTCTCGTGTGTTGATTTAACTCTTGTATATTTGGGATTAGTGATACCGATTGGTGGATTTTCATCAATAAATCCATAGATTAGTCTCTTTTTTTTTTCTTTTTTTTTTTTGGTAACCCGGGGTGTCCGGGCCAGCTTACGCGCATCAAAATTAATCCCCGGACCCACTGAATACCCTACAAGCCCAGTAGGCAGGTAAGACACCGCGGGGGGTGACAAGCGTGCACGCTAAGACTCGAACCTAGGAGGCAAAGGCAAGGAAACCTTGCCAATACCGCTGGGCCACAAGCCTCGGTGCAGTCTCTTTAATATCATTAGTGATGGATTAACATATTTTATATATGTTATTTTTGTCTAAATTTCATGTTTAAAAAAGTATCAAAGACATAATGATAATCCAATATTAATGGGTGCATGTGGTTCTGACAAACTGTTAAACCTAACTTCTCTGGACTCAGTATATATAGATGTAATTGATGATCTTTATTTATTTAAGTTGTTACCTACTTTTTATCGTATTATTAAATAAATCAGGATTTAACCTGATAATCGAATATTTTTTAAATTTTTTTCAAGTTAAATAAAAATTGGTATGGCATACAGTATCTCGCGAGTTGCTATTCTAATCTAATCTAAAAGCGGTTTTGTCTTATGAGATGTTTAAGAATGTAGTTGCGATTATTTTTCAAAGTGTCTTTTTGCTAAAAAAATGCATTAAAATAATATTTTTTTATTTTTTTTCAAAATTATTTTTGACATCAGCATATAAAAACAATATGAAAACACCCAAAAAAAATTATTTTGAAGCAAAGAAAAAAATAAGATAAAAAATTAATTTTTTTTCAAAAGTACGTTTAAAACGTAAAAACAAACAGACTCTTAATACGTGGCTACCACCTTGCATCTTATGCTTGCATATTCTATATTAAACAAAATTCTAAAACGCGTGGTGAATTCATTGTAGCAATAAATACAATTTATTGTGGATTGCTATAGTAAATTTACATTTGCATCCCTCGGTGGAAAAGTTAGAATGCTGGGATACGGGGGTTTATTGGTCTTTTTACACTGACCTATTGGTTATTAAAATATTGAACATGAGTATTATTATCTTTTCATATTATTTTGTACAGTAAAAATTGTAACATCTTCAAATTATAATGTCATGAAATCTCAAACATTTCTTTACTAATGTCAAGTATTGAATAATATGTCTAAGATTATGGAAATTTTTTTTTTGAAAATTTCAGCAGAGTTTCTTCTATTTTTGTTGATACCAAGTTATCGACAACACTTTTATTATATGTCATTACAACTTTCATCTTGTAAAACTAGTTAATTTATGATTTTTCATCCAGATGGTTTACAGAAATACTCTTCTACCCCAAAGGTCAACGAAATTTAAACTCGTTAACCAAAGGTTTTTTCTTTTTTTACTTTGCACAAACTTTAAAAATAAGTAAAATATTTTTTTGCCATTAAATAAGATAAGATAACTTCAATACATTCAAGGATGTTTTTCAAGTGCCAACGTGTTGGTGGTGATTACGCTCTTTCGACAACATGTGTGATGTTATTGTTTGTTCAAAAAATGGCCTTTCTTCGTGTCACTAGAAGTGTCGTCATGTGCTCTTCCTTTAGGTGTGGAGCGTGTCGGTGGTGGTACAACAGTCGATCGCCGATGGTCGTTTCTTTTTCCTACTTTAATCTCTCTTCCAGTTAAAGTACATGCTTGTCCTTTTTTCTTTTTCTTTTTCAATTTTAGTCCTTATGTTTTTTATTGCTTATTTTCATCCTTGACCCTTTTAGAAATGTTTTTTAATGCTTTCAATTCAGTCTTTAAATTATAATTTATCATGTATTATTTTTACCAATTCGGTCCTTATTCTTTTAATTTATCTTTTTTACCCTTGGATCTTTTGTTAAAGTTTTATTAGTATTCAATTTCATCATTCAATCAAAGTTTATGTTTTTTTTTTCAATTTAGCCTTCATTATTTTGATTTTTTTTTCCTTATGTTAATTGTTTTTTTCTTTTCGATTTAACCCTACAATTTAATTTTTAAATGCCCTTGAATTTATTTTTTATTTTGGTTTTCACCCTTATTTTTTAATTAAATTTTTTTATGTGGTTGTTTTTTTTTTCCCGGATACATCTTTCGGTGTTTGATTTATTTGGAATTGGACTTCACAGTTTTTTTTTTATTTGTAATGCTTCTAATTTAGTGACACGGGTCACAAGTTTTAAGTGCTAATACAGTTAGAAATTCTTGTTTTCCTTGTTATATTTTGCGATTTTATCATTTTACATTGTTTTTAAAAAAATATTTTGTGGTTACCTTCATATTCCTTTTCTATCAGTTTGTCTCCGTCTTATTATCCAAACAATGGGTTTTGCAAGCTGTTTTATTTTGTGTTTAATTTATGCTGATTTTTTAATTTTATTTTACTCTATACAAGCAAGTTTTGTTTTGTACGAAAAATAGTTATTTTGAAATAATATTTCTTATATGTTCTGCTATCAATATTTTTTTTCTTTTATTTTATTCACTCTGTTTCATATGAGTTTTTATATCTTTTATTGATTTTAATGAATAAATTTAGTGGACACAAACGGGTAAATATCTCATTTTATGATATCAAATATCTTGATTTACGTTTATCTCTCAATTTTTCAGTTTCTCTTTTAGTTATTATTAACAATTTTTATTTATTTATTTACATAAATGATTATTAGAAGTTTGGATAAAT
>Ga0307508_10005271_pt1 | contig 12341 bp, 9 predicted proteins | sample 9_EM_MG_FD_203089 | JGI IMG/M metagenome (GOLD analysis project Ga0307508, IMG submission 203089) | Populus trichocarpa ectomycorrhiza microbial communities from riparian zone in the Pacific Northwest, United States - 9_EM | ecosystem: Host-associated > Plants > Roots > Unclassified | place... | reverse complement strand
GAGGGCAACCACCGCCCGGACGTCCGGGATCGCCGCATCGCGCGGGTGGTTGTCCTCGGCGCCGGCCGCGTCCATCAGGCCGGGTCGTGCAAGCCCGGCGCACGCGATCGGGCCGCCGCGCCCGAAGTCCCTGACCACGTCCCTCTGCCCCGCCCCTGGACCTGGCGATGAGCGGGTCGAGATAACGGTCGGCACAGCTCGCCAGAACCCGCCGTGCCGGAGACCTTCAAGCCGTGCGATCCGCTGCTTGCGCAGGGGCTCGGCGGGATCTCGCGGTAGCGCGCGACGAGAGCCACGGAGTGTTCCCGCGAGCCGATCGGTCAAGCGATCGACGTTCGCGCTGACTGACTGGCATTGGTACTAGTAGGTATCAGTAGGTACTAGTAGTGTCGCAGTGGCGCGCAACCTCCGCTTCGAAGCCGCGATCGCCAGCACCGGCGACGTCGCGACCACGAGGTCTACGCCGACTGCTGATCGAGCAGGGCGATCCGCGTGGCGACCCGATCGCGATCGACCTCGCGCCGGGAGCGCGACCCGCACAGCGATGCGCTGTTCCATGCACGCGAGGCCCTGCTGGGCGCACACGCCGCGGGCTGGCTCGGCGATCTCGCCGGCCGGGGCGGTGTCTCGTGGGTCTGGCAGCGCGGGTTCCTCCCACGGGGTGACGCTCGGCTCCGAGCCTCCGGGCTACGCCAGCCGGTACGCGCCGCCGGGAGTGGCGAGCTGTGAGGTGAAGTGCGATGCCATCCCGGAGAAAATCGCAGCTCGGTTCGTCCAGGGCGCCGCGCTCGTTCGTTACAACACCAGGGGCTCCTCGTCATGGTGATGGAAGTGACAGCACGCGTCCCGGACGCCGACGTATGGCTCCAGGACTTTCACGCGGGTGGCAGGGCCGCGATGGCGGACCTCTACCACGACCACTTCGCGACCGTGGCGGCGGCGGTCGGCCGGGTCGTGGACGGAGCCGACAAGGAGACGGTGATCCACGAGGTGTTCTTCAAGCTGATCTCGTCGGCCGACGAGCGGCGGCGGTTCCAGGGTGGATCGTTTGGCGCCTGGATCACCACGGTCGCGCGCAACCACGCGATCGATCACGCCCGGCGCCGCGGCCGCGAGCTGGCCACGCCGGCCGAGGCGCTCGGGGAGCACGTCGGGGCCACGACGCGGGCGAACGAGGCGGCCGGCGCGCGCGTGCTGGTCGAGCGGTTTCGCGACGGGCTGCCGGAGAAGTGGCGCCCGGTGTTCGACCTCTGCTTCCTCGGCCAGGTGCCACAGCGCGACGCCGCCGCGAGCCTCGGCATGGCCCGGACCACGCTGGCCTATCAGGCCCACCAGATCCGGGTGCGCCTGCGGGCATTCCTCGTACCGCGCAAGGAGCCGCCATGAAGCCGTCCTGTGCGTCGCGTTCGCTGGTCGACCGCCACTTCGCGGGCACCATCTCGCCAGCCGACGAGCGTGCGCTGCGCGGCCACCTGGAGACCTGCGCGACCTGCCGCGAGCGCTATGACCGGTACCTCTTGCTTGCCCGGCTCGATCGCAGCGTGCCGTCGGCCGAGGACCGGCTGGCGCGCGGGCTGGGGCTGTCGCGGCCGCGGCGCGCGTGGCGCCCGCTGGCGGTGGTCGCGCTGGGCTTCGCGGTGGCGCTGCTCGTGTTCCAGCTGCGGTCACCGGATCCGCAGGCCTACGTCGCGCGCGGCGGCGCGGCCGTCGATCCCGACCAGGCGCTGTACGTGTACCGCATCGCGGCGGGCGGCGTGCCGCAGCCGGTGCTCGATGGCGTGATCCGCACCGGTGACGAGCTCGCGTTCGCGTACCGAAACCGCGCGGGCTGGCCGCGCGTCCTGGTGTACGGCGTCGACCAGGGGGGCCGCGTGTACTGGTATCACCCCGGATGGACCGACCCCGCGGCCACGCCGGTCGCCGTGCCGATCGAGGCGGGGCCCGAGCGCCACGAGCTGCCCGAGGCGGTGGCGCAGCCGTTGCCGCCGGGGCGCCTCCAGATCCACGCGGTGTTCACCGACGAGGCCGTGGACGTGCGCGCGATCGAGCGCGGGGCAGTGCCGGCGCGCGCCACGGAGATCGTGGTCTCGCTCGATGTGCTACACGATCCATGACGATGCGGTGGCCCATCGCTCTGGCGTTCGCGGCGCTGGCGGCGCTGGCGGCGCGATCCGCGAGCGCCGGCACCGCGATGTTCGCGGTGATCGCGGGAGTGAACACCAGCGTGGACGGCGATCTCCCGGCGCTGCGCTACGCGGACGACGACGCGGTGCTCTACCAGGACCTGTTCCGCCAGCTCGGCGCCACGACCGTCCTGCTCGCCCGCCTCGATGACAACACGCGCCGGCTGCACGGCCTGGCCGCCGCGGTGGCCAGGCCGCCACGGCGCGCCGAGCTCGAGCGCGCGATCGCCGGGACCGCCGCCGCGGTGACCGAGGCGCGGGCGCGCGGCCAGACCACCGCGTTCTACTTCGTCTACGCCGGCCACGGCAACGTGCGCGACGGCCAGGGCTACATCGGCCTCGAAGACGACCGGCTGACCGCGGCCGAGCTCGAGCGCCGCATCATCGACGCGGTGCCGGCCGACCAGATCCACGTCATCATCGACGCCTGCTATTCGGGCCTGCTCGCCGGCACGCGCGGCCCGGGCGGCGAGCGCCGTCCGCTGCACGGCTTCAGCCGGTTCCAGGGCCTCGCCGACGACGATCGGATCGGCCTCTTGCTGTCGACGTCGTCGGCCCGCGAGAGCCACGAGTGGGAGGGCTTCCAGGCCGGCGTGTTCAGCTACGAGGTCCGGTCGGGGATGTACGGCGCCGCGGACGCCGACGGCGACGGTCAGGTGAGCTACCTCGAGATCGCCGCGTTCGTGTCGCGCGCCAACGCCGCGATCCCCAACGAGCGGTTCCGCCCCGACGTCTACGCCCGCCCGCCGCGGGGCGGCCGCGTGCTCGTCGACCTGCGCGAGGCGCAGCGCCGCCGCCTCGAGATCGAGGGCAGCGAGGCCGGCCACTACGTGCTCGAGGACGAGCGCGGCGTGCGGGTCATGGACTTCCACAACGGGACCCAGCAGAAGGTCGCCGTCGTCCGCCCCGCGAGCCCCGGCGACCTGTTCCTGCGCCGCTTCGACGATAACCGGGAGTACCGGGTGGCGCTCGACGCGCCGGAGGTGGTGACGTTCGATCAGCTCGTGGCCACCGAGCCGCACGTCACCGCGCGGGGTGCGGTCGACGCATCCTTCAATCTCACGTTCTCGCTCCAGTTCGACGAGGACGTAGTGCGCCGGTTCGACCTGCCGAGCCGGGACACCGCGATCCCCCGGGATGGCGCGCAGCGCACCTGGCGCCGGCCGGCCGCGTGGGCGTCGCTCGGCGTCGGCCTGGGCGCCGCGGGGGTCAGCATCGGGTTCGCGGTGTCGGCGCGGCGGCTGCGGGACGGCACGACACCGGACGAATCGCAGGCCGGGGCCGCCGAGCGCAACGCCCGGATCTCGTCCCGGAACGCTGCGGCGGCGATCTGCGCCGGCGTGGCCGCGGCGGGGGCGGTCACCGCGGCGGTGCTGCTGCTGTGGCCCGACGCCCACCGGCGATCCGTGGTCGGGACGGTCCAGCCCGCCACCGGCGGCGCGCTGCTCGCGGTCAGCGGGACGTTCTGAGGAAGCCGTGCTACTGCGCGGTCGCGCGGTGCAGCTGGGCCCAGGCGTTGGCGAGCTGGAACTCGGCCTGCACCAGGTTACCTTCGGCGGTCGTCACCGCGGTCTGCGCGTCGGTGAGCTCGATCTGGCTGCCCAGGCCCTGCCGGTAGCGGGCCTCCGAGAGCTGGAGCTGCGCGTGGGCGGCGGTCACGGCCTCGGTCGAGGCCCGGACGTTCTCGCGGTTCGCGACGATCTGGGCGCGCGACGAGTCGAGCTGCGAGGTCAGCGACACCAGCAGCGCGTCGCGCTGGGCGGCCGCGCCGAGGAGGTTTGCGTGGGCGACCCGCGCGTCGGCCGCGGACTTGCCGCCGTCGAACAGCGACCAGGTCAGCGCGACCCCGGCGCTCCAGCTCGGCTGCGGGTTCCAGTCTGCGCTGGACGGGGACCACTGCGTCGCGGCGTTCGCGGACAGCACCGGACGGCGCTCGGCGTAGGCCGCGGTCAGGTTGGCATCGGCGGCCTCGAGCTGCTTGTCGAGCTGGACGATCTCGGGCCGGTTCTTGCGCGCGCTGTCGACGAGCGCGGCGAGGGTCGGCGGCGCCGCGTCGGGCGGCGTCGGCCAGTTCGCGGCCACGGTCGGCGAGTTCGCCGGATCGATCCAGCCGATCGCCGAGCGCAGGTTGGCCAGCGCGATCGCCTCATTGCTCTGGGCCTGGGCGAGCGACGAGCGGGCATTGGCGTCGCGCGCCTGGGCCTGCGCCACCTCGATCGGGTCGTGGGCCTGGGCCGCGACGAACCGCCTGGCCTGGTCGAGGTGGCCGTCCTCGCTCTTCACGGTCGCGTCGGCGACCAGCACCAGCTTGCGGTTGGCGACCGCCTGGAGGTACGCGACCTCGACGCTGGTCCTGACATCGAGCATGCCGGTGTCGACCGACGCCCCGGCGGCCACGGCGTTCAGCTCCGCGGCGCGGATGTTGGCGCTGGTGAGCCCGAAGTCGTAGATCCGCCAGCTGGCCTGGGCACCGAGGCCGGTGCTCTCGCTGTGGTCGAAGAACCCGCCGCAGGTCGTGTTGTCGGTCATGTTGCAGGCGTGCACCTGCGTCGAGCCGATGCCGGCGGTCGCGCTGAGCCCGATCGTGGGCCGGGCGGCGACGTGCGCCTGGTCGACGCGGCCCTGCGCGGCCTCGAGCTGCGCCCGGGTCTGGCGCAGGCTCGGCTGCTGCTTGATCGCGATCTCGATCGCGCGGTCGAGGGTCAGGACCTCGGCGCCACCGCTGGTGGTCGGCGTCGCCGGGTTGGGTGTGGGTGCCGAAGGCGCGGGTTGCGCTGGCTGCGCCGGTGGCGTGCTGGGCTGCGCCCGGGCGACCCCGGCGAACGCGGCAAGAACCATCAGGGGATACAACTTCATGACTCGTACCTCAGAGCCGTGATCGGATCGAGCCGGGACGCCCGGATCGCCGGATACAGACCAAACACCACGCCGACGCCGCCGGCGACCAGGAATGCGATCGCCGCCGTCGCCGCCGGAAAGAAGAACTTCCAGCCGAAGTACCCGGCCATGTACTTCGCGGCGCCCGCGCCGAGCGCGAGGCCGAGCACACCACCGACCGTGGCGAGCATGAGCGACTCGACGAGGAACTGGGTCATCACGTCGATCGGCTTGGCGCCGACGGCCATCCGGATCCCGATCTCGCGTGTGCGCTCGATGACGCTGACCAACATGATGTTCATGACACCGATGCCGCCCACGAACAACGACACCGCGGCGACGATCGCGAGCAGCGTGGCGATCCGCTGGGTCGAGTCCTGCTGGGCCTGGGCAAACTCGGCCGGATTGCGGATCCGGAAGTCGTCGTCATCGCTCGCGTCGAGCTTGTGGCGGTCGCGCAACAGGCCGGTGATCTGGGACATCGTGCGCTCGGCCAGGTCGTCGGCGACCATCGAGACCAGGACCTGGCCCTTGATGTACTTGGCGAGGCCCTTCTCGATCTTCTGCTGGTAGGTCTTGACCGGGATCACCAGGGTGTCGTCGGTGTCGCCCATCGGGCCCTGGCCCTTGGCGGTGAGCACGCCGACGATCTCGTAGGGCTGGCCGCCGATCCGGATGGTCTGGCCGACCGGGTTGGCGGTGCCGTAGAGCTGGGTGGCGACGGTCTTGCCGATCACGGCGATCTTGGCGTTGCTGTTACCGGAGTCCTCGTCGAACACCGTGCCCTGCGCCGCGTCCCAGCTGCGGATCTGGAACCAGATCGCGGTCGTCCCGATCACGCTGGTGTTCCAGTTGGCATCCTCGGAGGCGACCTGCGTCCGGGTCTGCAGCATCGGCGCGACCCACTTGATGCTCGGGATCTCGCCGCTCTGGAGCGCCGTCATGTCGTCCCAGGTCAGCGACTGCCGCGAGCCCGCGCCGCCGGCCGCGCCGAAGCTGCGCTGCGAGCCGTTGGTCAGGATCAGCACGTTGGTGCCGAGGTTCTGGAACACGTCCTTGACCGACTGCTGCGCGCCCTGGCCGCCGGCCACCATCGCGATGACCGCACCGATGCCGAACACGATGCCGAGCATCGTCAGCATGGAGCGGACCTTGTTGCGCCACAGCGCGCGCAGCGCGAGCTTGAGGGTAGTGAAGACGTTCACGCGGCCACCTCCGCCTTCACCGGCGTCTGCTGCCGGTCCTCGATGATCAGGCCGTCGCGCAACGTGACCACGCGGGACGCGTACGCCGCGATGTCGGCCTCGTGGGTCACCAGGATCACGGTCTTGCCCTGCGCCACGAGGCCCTGCAGGATCGCCATGACCTCGTGCGAGGTCCGGGAGTCGAGGTTGCCGGTCGGCTCGTCCGCCATGATGATCGGCGCCTCGCCGACCAGCGCGCGCGCGATCGCGACCCGCTGCTGCTGGCCGCCCGACAGCTGGCTCGAGTGGTGATCCGCCCGGTCGGCGAGCCCGACGCGCTCGAGGGCGCGCAGCGCGCGCTTGTGGCGCTCGCGGCCGGGCACGCCCTGGTACATGAGCGGCATCTCCACGTTCTCGAGCGCGCTGGTCCGCGACAGCAGGTTGAAGCTCTGGAACACGAACCCGATCATCCGGCCGCGCACGTCGGCGAGCTGGGTCCGGGACAGCCGCGCGACATCCTTGCCGTTGAGGAGATAGCTCCCCTTGGTCGGCTGGTCGAGGCAGCCCATGAGGTTCATCATCGTGGACTTGCCGGAGCCCGAGGTCCCCATGATCGCGATCGACGCGCCGGTCTCGATCGTCAGATCGACCCCGCGCAGCGCGTGGACGAGGTTATCGCCCATCACGTAGGTGCGCTCGATCCCCCGCATCTCGACGAGCGCGGTCACGGTAGATCCCGGGTCGGGCTGGAAACGCCGGTCATGGTGTGCCTCACTTAGAACGCTCCGATCTTGCGCGCCGGTCCGGTGGGGGCGCCGAGGATCTCGGTGACCAGCTGGTCGCCGGGCTGGAGATCGCCTTCGAGCATCTGGGTCGAGGACCCGTCGGTCAGGCCTGGCTTGACCAGGACCGGGCGAGGCCGGCCGTCGACCAGCTTGAACACCCGCTTCTTGTCGCCGAGGTCTTTCTGCACGACCGCGCCGCTCGCCCCGCTGGTGCCATCGATCATCCGCGGGCCGCCCGAGCCGCCGGCGCCGCCCGAGCCGCGGCGTCCGCCCGAGCCGCCCGAGCCGCCCGAGCCGGCGCGCGGACCGCGGCCACCGAGCTCGGCCATCACCGCCATGATCTGCTCGCGGGTCGGCTTGAACCGCAGCGCGGCGTTGGGGATCTTGATCGCGTCGGCGACCTGGGCGAGCACGAACGTCACGTTCGCCGTCATGCCGGGGCGCAGCGCCTTGTCGGAGTTGTCGACGTCGATCACCGCGTCGTAGGTCACGACGCCCTGGGTCGTGGTCGGCGCGTTGCGGACCTGGCGCACGGTGCCGTTGAACTGGCGGCCGGGGAACGCGTCGACCGTGAACGTCGCCTTCATGCCCTGGACGAGCCGGCCGACGTCGCCCTCGGCGACCGCGGTGTCGATCTGCATGCGGGCGAGATCCTCGGCGATCGTGAACAGCACCGGCGCCTGCAGCGAGGCCGCGACGGTCTGACCGACGTCGACCGCGCGCGACAGCACCACGCCGTCGACCGGCGAGTAGATCGTCGCGTAGGCCAGGCTGAGCTTGGCCTGGGCGAGGTTGGCGCTGGCCTGGGTCTGGGTGGCCTTGGCGGCGAGCAGGGCGGCGCGCGCGGTGGCGTCGGCGACCTCGGCGCTCTCGACCGTGGCGCCGGCGACCAGCTGCTGGTCCTGCAGCACCTTCTGGCGCTTGAGCTGGCGCTCGGAGTCCATCACCGCGACCTGGGCCTTGTTCACGTTCGCGGCGGCGAGCGCGAGGCTGGCCGCCGCCTGGTCGACCTGCGATCGCAGGACGACGTCGTCGAGCTTGGCGATGATCTGGCCCTTCTTGACCTGATCGTTGAAGTCGGCGTGGAGCTCGACCACGCGGCCCGACACCTGGGCGCCGACCTGCACCGTGATGACCGCCGACAGCGTGCCGTTGGCGGTGACCTGCGCGGCGATCGTGCCCTTGGTGACCGGCACGGTGGAGAACGTGATCGGATCGTCGCCCTTCGCCCACGGCTTCTTGATGATGAGGAACGCGACCACGCCAGCAACCAGCGCGAGCACGATGATCCTTGGGAGCCAGCGTTTGACCTGCACGGTGTGCAACGTGATACCTCGGTACGAACCCAGAGTTACTTGCGTGTTGCTGTTTGTTGCAGCGTGGCTCCGCTAACCTGGCGGGCTCAGCGGGACTTCGAGCCGCGCGGTCGTGCCCTGGCCCGGCTGGGAGGCCAAGGTGATATCTCCGCCGTGGGCGCGGGCGATCCGGCGCGCGAGCGCGAGCCCGAGGCCGACCCCGCCGGTCCGTCGCGTCCGGCTATCGTCGGCACGCCAGAACGGCGTGAACGCGCAATCGAGCTCGGCGGCCGACATGCCGATGCCCTGATCGACGACCTCGAACGCGACCGAGCTGCCGTTGGGCAGGACCACCAGCTTGATCGGCGTGCCGGCGTCCGAGTACTTCGCGGCGTTGTCGAGCAGGTTGTCGAGCGCGCGGCGGAGCAGCAGGGGGTCGCACTGGATCACGCGGTCGTCGTCCAGCGCGCGGTCGAGCGCGCGCGTCGGGTACCGGGCGGAGAACCGGCGGCTCGCGCGGTCGGCGAGCTCGGCGAGCGAGGTCGCCTCGCGATCGATCTTGGCGTGGTCGCCGTCGAGCCGCGCGGTGGTCAGGATGTCGCTGATCAGCTGGTCGATCTCGTCGAGGTCGGCGCCGACGTCCGACAGCACGTCGCCGGCCGCGACCGGGTCCTCGGCGGCGAGCTCGAGCGCGACGCGGATCCGCGCGAGCGGCGTGCGCAGCTCGTGCGACACGTCGCCCATCAGCTGGCGCTGCGAGCGCAGCACCAGCGCCGTGCGATCGGCCATCTGGTCGAACGCGCGGCCGACGTCGCCGACCTCGTCGTCGCGGTGCAGATTCGCCCGGGCGGTGGTGTCGCCGGCCCCGAACCGGTGCGCCGCCTTGGCGAGCTGGTCGAGCGGGCGGGCGAGCCGGCTCGAGAACCACAGTGAGGCGATACCGACCAGCACGAGGATCATCGCGCCGAGCGGCAGCACGTAGCTCCACGGGAACCCGGGCCGGGTCGGCGCGTACACCGCGATCATCGAGCCGTCGTCGCTGCGCACGACGATCCGCCCCCAGTCGAGCGACCACTTGGCGTGCTCGAGGTCGCGCTTCTCCTCCGCGGTCGGCGGATCCAGCGGCGGCTCGGTGTTGCTGCGCAGGACCCCACCGCTGGCGTCGAACAGCGACAGCTTGCCGCGCAGCCGGGGCTCGATCCGCGCCAGGACCGCGTCGAGCTCCTGGCCGTTCTTCGCCGACCAGCGCTCCGTCAGGTACTGGACCAGCGCGGCGTGGGGCTCGAGGTAGCGCGGCGAGCGGGTGTAGCGGGGCAGGATCAACAGCGCCGCCATGATCGCGATCGCCAGCACCGCGACGAACCCGTACACGCGATAGACCAGCCGCCGCCGCCGGGGTTTGCGGCTCGCCGGGGCGGGCGAGCCTGCAACCGCCGATCGGGTCAAATCTCGCGTCAAATATCGCCTCCGGCGAGCAGGTAACCGGCGCCCCGGACGGTCTTCAGGATCTTGGGGTTGCGGCTGTCGTCCCCGAGCTTGGCGCGCAGCCGCGACACGTGGACGTCGATCGAGCGATCGAAGCTGAGCTCGGCGGAGCCCTTCGCGAGGTCGAGCAGCTGCTCGCGCGACAGCACGCGCCCCGGCCGCTGCGCGAGCGCGCGCAGGATCGAGAACTCGTACGCGGTCACGTCGATCGGGTTGCCGTCGAGCGTGACCGTCATCTTCTGCGGATCGAGCACCAGCCCGCCGACCTGGACGGTCTGCTGCGTCGGCCCGGCCTGGCCGCGGACGCGGCGCACGGTCGCCCGGATCCGCGCGAGCAGCTCGCGCGGCGAGAACGGCTTGGACACGTAGTCGTCGGCGCCGACCTCGAGGCCGAGCACGCGATCGGCCTCCTCGGTGCGCGCGGTGACCATCACGATCGGCACGTCGGTTCGGGCGCGCAGCTCGCGCGTGATCTCGATGCCATCGCGGCCGGGCAGCATGACGTCGAGCACGAGGCAGTCGTACTGCCGGCGCAGCGCCTCGGCCTGGCCCTCGGTGCCGGTCACGGCGATCGTCACCAGCACGCCATGCGACTCCAGGTAGCGCGCCGTGAGCTGCGCCAGCCGCTCGTCGTCTTCGACCAGCAACACCTTGATCGACGTCATCGGGGGCTCGGTCACGGGATCAACCTAACCATGTCCGCAAACCGAAGCCTCTGGCTTCACATTTCGCAACCTCATGAGATCGTGCCGGTCGGTGCGGAGCCGCGCGCGCGGCTGCTACCGGGCGAGCAGCCTGGCCAGGGTCTGGTCGAGCGTGTCGAGCCGGAACGGCTTGGGCAGGTAGGCGTCCGCCCGGACCGCGCGGCCGTCGCGATCGAACCCGCTGCACAGCACGATCGGCAGGTCGGGGCGGCGCTCGCGAAGCGCGCTCACGACGTCGGCGCCGCTCATCCGCGGCATGGTCAGGTCGACGAGCACGGCGTCGATCGGCAGGTTATCGACGATCGCCAGGCCGGCCGGGCCGTCGGTCGCGGTGATCGCGGCGTAGCCGAGGTCCTCGATCATCCGGGCGACCACGTCGCGGACCAGATCCTCGTCGTCGATGACCAGCACGGTCTGGCCGGAGGTGGTGGTGGCCGGCGGGACCACGGCGAGCTCGGTCGGCGTGAACGTCGAGGGCCACAGGATCTGGAACCGCGCGCCCTCACCCGGGGCGGTGGCCAGCCGCAGGCCGCCACCGTGCGCCCGCACGATCCCGGCCACCGCCGCGAGGCCCAGGCCGTGGCCGGTCGGCTTGGTGGTGAAGAACGGCTCGAACACCCGGCGGCGGGTCTCGCGGGTCATGCCGGGGCCGTTGTCGGCGATCTCGAGCGCGGCGTAGGTGCCGGCGGCCGCCGAGATCACGTCGTCGGCGTGGGCCGCGCCGTCGTGCCGGAGCACCCGGCCGGTGATCGCGATCGTGCCGCCGTGCGCGCCGAGCGCATCGCGCGCGTTGTTGATCAGGTTGAGCAGGACCTGGCGGATCTGCGACGCGTCGCCGCGCAGCACGAGGTCGCGGGCGATGTCGACGCGGACCCCGACGTTGAACGGCGTGGTCGGCGCGGTGATCCTGAGCAGCTCGTCGATCATCGGGCTCGGCGACACCCGGGTGGACGCCACGCCGCGGTGACCGGCGTAGGCGAGCAGCTGGTCGGTGAGCTCGGCGGCGCGCAGGCTGGCCTGCCGGATGTTCTCGAGCGGGGCGCGGCCGGGGGCGCGGGGCGCCAGCTCGCGGAGCGCGAGGTCGGCGTTGCCGAGGATCGCGACCAGGAGGTTGTTGAAGTCGTGCGCCAGGCCACCGGCCAGGACGCCGAGGCTCTCGGCGCGCTGCGCGTCCACCATCCGGCGCTCGAGCATGTAGTGCGAGGTCACGTCGATGCAGGTGCCGATCGCGCCGACGATGACATCGTCGCTGCGGTGCGGGCACACCGTGATGACCAGGTGCTTGTTGCGGAACTCGGACGCGTACGTGATGGTCTCGCCGACCAGCGCGCGCCGGTGCATCACCGACGGATCGATCGACGTGGGCGCGACCCGGTGGATCTCGTCGATGGTCATGCCGATGAACCTGCCGGGCGAGTAGCCGAGCAGCTCGCGGATCGCCCCGCCGGTCTTGCAGATCCGCAGATCGCGGTCGACGATCCAGTAGAACGCCGGCATCTGGCGGACCACGAGATCGAGCATCGTCGCGGTGGTCTCGAGCACCTCGCGCTGCTTGCGCAGCTCGATGTTGGTGGTCTCGATCTCGGTGACGTCGAGCACCGACGCGTCGAAGTTCGCGCCTTCCGGATCCTCGACCACGTAGCCGTAGATCTGCACGATCCGCTCGCTGCCCTGCTTGGTCCGCCAGCGCACCCGCGCGCCGTCGACGCCGCCCGCCGGCCGGTAGCGGGCGAGCAGCCGCGCGCGGTCTTCCGGATCGACGTAGACGTCGCGGCTCAGGTTGCGCTCGAGCAGCTCGTCGGCGCTGGCGTAGCCGAGCAGCCGGACG
>Ga0307508_10005270_pt1 | contig 12342 bp, 16 predicted proteins | sample 9_EM_MG_FD_203089 | JGI IMG/M metagenome (GOLD analysis project Ga0307508, IMG submission 203089) | Populus trichocarpa ectomycorrhiza microbial communities from riparian zone in the Pacific Northwest, United States - 9_EM | ecosystem: Host-associated > Plants > Roots > Unclassified | place... | reverse complement strand
GCGCACGCTTAATCCCCTCCTCCTCCGTCTAATTCAGACAGGAGCAAGTCCGTTCTTAATAGAACATTACGACTTGGGTTGTTTCTTAACGAAAGGGATTGCTAGGAGGGCCCACCGTCATTCGGGAGGTCCGACCCTATCCACCAATGCGGTGATTATTAGGAAAAAGTTGAATTTGCAATTTAGAACGGGGCGGATTCAGTCGGGCAAATAAGGAACAGACTTGCGCCGAGTTCCCAAATGAGGCCGAACAGGATTAGCCAAACACGAGAACACTTTGACGAAAGATGAACAGACACGTCACATATAACATTGTTGGACCGCCTCCGGTGCAGTTTGTACTAGGTGAACTAGAGTAAGTGTTGAGTTCGAATTAAGTGCCGAAAGCGAAATTAGTAAAAGGGGGGTGAAGAGGGGAGGTAGAATGGGTGTACTAAGCTAATAATGCATGTATGCGAGTGAGTTGCAGAAGAAGAAAAAATAATGCAGACAGGGTAGTGGGTGAAGGACAACAATGGTGTATGGGTTGTAATGTAATCGCCGAATTGTACACCACGTGCTTTTGGCAGCCGATTTTCCGCGCGGCGTTATGTGAGCCTCCGCGGCGACCAGTGCGACCAGGCGCTAGGCAACCGTAGTGCAGAGACAGATAGAGAACGCGTACTCAGACACGCATTCCCATGCGTGGCTGAGATGCTTGGCACCACGGGCAAAGGTTAATGGTGTCAAAAGTCTCGACGTCACGATGGGGCCTAGTAGAAACATATTTGGTCAGGTTCAAGTTGGATTGCGTGAGCGCGAAGCAAGCATAAAAAGTAAACGTACAATCGCTTCGTTCGGCAGCTTTCAGGATCACGCGCGCATAAGCAGCAGTTGGCATGATTGTGAGCCTTGGATTTTCTGCAATCCGCTTGATAACAGTCTACGTCCTTCTGCACTTTCGTATGGGAGTGCATGCAGGCACGGAAGATAGTGGTGTTATGTATGTTGTAGCACATTATGATGGGTTGGTAAAATGACAAGTGAAAGAGAAATTTACTATGAAAAAGAAGAAGAGGTAAGCGAACGCGTCAAGCAACGAGTTGAGACAATGATGACATACGACAAGTGTAGTTTCACAGTTAGGAGAGAGAGCTATGGAACAACGCGACGCGTTGAAAGGCAGGAGGGATAGGAGAGTGGGTTGCGGAGTGCTTGGTAGGGAATGAAGGCGACGAGCAACGACGGTGTTTTATAGAGCATTGCCAAGTGATTGGGCCTTTCTTTCAGGGATGGCGTTGTGGAAGGAATGAACTGAAGCAATGATTCGTTTCCCCCCAAGCAACTGAAACGCCTTTCTCTGAGGTATAGATCGGGATCAAAGGCAGAGGACGAGGGGCGTTTTGGGTGGCTACTAAAGTGTTGAAGGAGTGACAGCGTCACCTGTGACCGTTACTGCCTTTCAGGCCGAGAAGGGAAAGTTAGGGTCGCCTCGGAAACTGGGAAACTAGCGCTCATCTATCTATGGGTTGTCGCGCTGACGGCCTTTGTCCCTGTAACGATTTGCCTTTGTTCTCCACCTCGTTCGTCGATCTCGATGAGATGTCAATTTCGGCTTCTATCAAATCCCTTTTCTATTGGCTTCAACCGCCCCGACGGTCAATTCATTCTCTTGTCGGTCCTCATCGTCTTACAACACTTTGTTAATGACATTGCCACTTTCTCCTGTCTCGCCCAACGACAACCCGCGTCATCTAGAGCCCGCCGCAATATGCATTCATTCAAAGCCGTTCCCGTCCTTTCAGCAATCGCAGATCTCTGACCTGGCCAGGTCAACCGTCTCAAATCATCAGATAATTGAGTCTGGAATGTGGTGGTGACCTGGGTAACGTTTTTTCCTTCTTTTTTTGCAAATGCTCGCAACCATCGAAATATTCTATGAAGAGTCCTTGCCGCCGATGGACTGACCTATCCATATCCATGATCGCTGCCTTTGTGCAACTACGATCACGTATCCTTAGCACTTTCACTTCACAGGTGAAGATGAGTAACGTTATTTTCATTAGATGGAGAACCAGTTTGAGACATTTTTGTAGACGCCCCAGAACGTGTTTGATCCCGGCAACACAATTCATGACACAGGGGGTTTCAGATAAAGCTTTGCTGTCTCGATCAATTTGGCAAAATTGGCGTTGAAAGAGACGCCATGTCAAAAGTACAATGGCACTTTCATTGCCTAAATTTGGAAGTGTTCCAATAATAGTTAACCTCACGTGACTCAATGAGGATTCGAGTCCTCTCGAGCCCGCCGTTGCCCCACGTTAAAGCATGGTTCATCGTCCCCGACGGAGCCCAAAACATCGCGTCTTCATCTCTGGTGCACGCTGAGCCCTCTCTTAAAAACATATTCGGCTTGAAAAACGCTCTTCGAAATGGCATCCCTGCGCTGCGGCCCTCTTCCCTATCTGCGGCGGACCTCATTCTCATGATCGACGGGTTCGAATTACTGGACGAGAGTAGCACAGCTGTCATCAATGACGGGGATCTCGTTGTGTATGTATTCATTGTGTATTAGCCTTGAGGCATTCTGAATGGCCTTTCTCCTATCTCTCAAGTGTTCATATCAATCCTAATACTCCGAGGCGACCCCTTGCAAATCACCCGGGTATGCTCACCACATAATTCTCATTGTTCGCATTCTGGCCACCGAGCTGATTAATGACGGTTTTTCTGTGCCTTGTGAAGATCAGTCCTTGCCACCAACTCCAAGCCACCCAAACCAGATCTCATCATTCAAGAGTGGTTCAGCTTCTACGGAAATCGTTAGTTCGCTTCTACGCACTGAGAAGAAAAGAAAACGGGATCGATCTCCCTCTACGGAAAGCTATTCGTCTTCATCGGCGGAATCTGACACTTCCACCACCAGTAGTTCTCTCTCCTCATCCTCCCCTTCTTCTTCATCGTCGTCTTCGTCTTCCCCATCCATCCAAACTTCAAAACCCACCCAGGTTCGATCGGAATCCCGCAATGTTGTAACCACCCGCACACCAACGAGGTACGACAAAACGGCTGCTTCAGCGTTCACCTATATCGTCGATAGCGCGAAAGGTCGACCCCCTCTTGTGCCTCCAGGCCAGGGTAAGGCCAAGACGCGCATGCGCAATCAGCGCCGTCGACTTTCTCGAGCATCGCGGAAGCCCTCAAATCCTCCAGACACCACCACCTCATCTTTCCAAGCGAACCAAACGCCCGATGAACCCGAGCCCACACTAGTCACACAATCCACCGATGCTCCCACTCGGCCTTTGCCCAGTTACAGTTTGAGGAACAAAAATAAACGCCGTGGCTTCAAAGAAGCGATGGCGTCAGTGACACCTAAGCGGATTGACTTCAAAAACGCCAACGCAGCACCATCCGTATCACCATCCGCCAACGCTCAGCCTCCGCAGTCCTTCTCTGAAGCCCCAGCGATCGGCATGACTCTGCTGGATGATACAAGTCTTAGGTCGGTACCACAGTCCTTTGCAATCGGCGACAACTCCGTAAAGCACACCGCGAAGCCTCGTGTTACAGCCGACCTCGTTCCGCCCTCGCGCAGGAAAGACCTTCCAGCTAATATTATCGTCACGGTGGTTGACGTCGAGTCCGATTTGTGGGATAACACGAATGCTGCCGAACCCTCTCAAAATATTGTCACAGAGACTGCATTACAGTCTGACAGCAATATTGATTGGTCTGTTCTGGATAGTCGTTGGAATGACTTAAAACCCCTCGATACGAACGTCTTAGCGATCGGTCATGTTGTTGGGTGGCAGGTGAGTTCGACAACACACTACATTAGCGTGTGTTAAATAGCGGCAAATCTTCAGGAACTAGGCCTTGATCATATTACATTCTCGCCCAAGTTGTTAGTAATCCTTGGTCGAGTTACTGGCATATCTGTACCTCCCGATGCATCGTCCCGGGCCACTATAGAACGCCTTATACCGCCAGACAACGGAGGAGATCCAGAGGCTAGTGTGGGATTGGAGGATCCGCCAGATGTCAACATGGAGATGACGTTTGAAGAGATGAAGTCGTGGCGGTTCTACAGTCGTAACTAATGTCGCTCAGCAGCAATATTTTGTGCTTGGACCCGCGAGGTTGATATATTTAACTTGCACCATAGCATATTGACCGTCTGCGCTGAAGTACCATAATCAAAATTAGTTGGTCTGGCCCTTTGAGGCAAAATGCCATGCCTTTTTGCTGTCTTACGCGATCAATCGTCAGAATTGGACGACATGGTTGTTTCACGCAAGGCAATAGTCCTCTCCCAGTCGTCCAAATCCAACCCATCAGCCGTTCGGGCAATGAAGGCTTCACAGTATACATGAGGATGTATCCCGCCTTCCTGCAATGATCTGGGTCCGGGCAACGGAAAGTCTGGAAGTCGTTCCTTGAAACAAAAAAGGAAGGCGTATCATAAGAACGATCGATTAATTTTTATCACATTTTGGAATTGTGAATACAACGCCCGGTGGGCGAGCGAGCGTGAACACACATACCTTAGATACTTGCACATATGCGAATATAGTTATGATGCTGAACGATTCTCGAACAAATGACAATGACCTCGATTCGGTTGGGTCGATACATAGAGACACATTAACCCATATGGCTTTTGTTCTTGACGCTAGGAGTAAATGTTGGGTCTTTTCTTCGTAGAGAATGACTCTATTGATTCGTTCGTGACACGATGCGCGTTGGATGACCTTACTCTTTCGACAGCTCACCTGCCTGCGAGTCGAACCCTCGAATCTTTCATATTCCCTGACAAAGTATTAATCCTCACAACACGCGCCGACTCCTGGGGCACTCGCGACATTGTTAAGGGGGAAAGCAGCGTGGAGAATCAACCGACACGCCTACATAAACAACACCCAATGAAGGGTTGCATCAGCAGTGTATAGTGCAGTCTGTGCCATCCCAGTAAGTGGTAACAGCAATCAGAACCGTATTAAAGGAACGTAGGTAGGTAGGTAGGAACAGTAAGCGGCTACAGTGTAAGAGACATCGAAAAAAAAGAAAAAAGGATAGCAGCAGCAGCAAAACACGGTACAGATATAGAGAGATCAGGATGTTCCTCCTCTGCGGCGCGGCCGTCCAGATACACCAGTTGGCCTCGGCGATGTTTGTTTACGCTGTTGCTGTCGCGTTGAGCGTGTCGAAGCCGTATCGGATGTATTATTCCTTCGACGACCGGAGGACGGCGGCGGATCAGAAGCCGAAACTGATTGCTCGGGTTCCTCCATAATCAACTTCCTCTTCGTTGCAGCCGTTGGCGGAGTAGAAAGATTGGACGAGTCGCTCACAGAGCCCGTGGACTTGGGCGAGGTGTTGCTGCTCTGGTGTGGACCCGGGATCTGTGTCGGTGCAGGACGGTCGATTTGCATTGGGGAGGACTTCATATTCGGTCCATTATTCAACGCATTCGTTGGGTGCGTAGTTGTAGGAGGTGGCGTGGCAGCAGGAGGCTTTTCTTCCCAGTATTGTTGACGAGCTCCGATGGTTAACGGGCGTGACTTGAACGCTTCAGCTAAGTCAGGGCGCTGTGCTCGCAGTTCGTTTGCCACTTTGTTTAATGAGTCTATCGAAACAAATCAGGTCTAACCGCGGCCGTCGTGCACTGGGCCACTAGCTACCTATAGGTCCAACCTCGTGATCCCTCGAATATTTGAATAGATCCGTTAGTCCGCCAATGCTATCAGAGAGCTATTCCCATTGGCAAGACTGGATAAGCATAGATTGAGGAGATAAAGCGATGCGGACTCACATCCAAACACACTAGCAACGATTGGGGTATCCCGTATTCGTTCACAGGATCAGGCGGGAGCTTCGCATTTTTTATCTCAACCCACGGCTGAGCACCAAAAGGGGCATTAGGATTTCGCGTTGCTTGTTTCGCGGTGAGACCCATCGGCGGTGAGCTTCCGTCCGTGTCAGCAGGGTGGTGTCCTTTCTTAATGTTCTCATATCCGAGGCCAGGATCCCCGTTCAATCGTTTACCTTCGATTGCCTCGCAGTAGATTTTTTTATCCACCTTGACGGCGACGAATTGAATCGTGGTAAATCGCATGGGTGGTGGAGAGATGCCATTCAATTCCGGTGCCGGGGCCCCTGGTTGAATGATAACTACAAGAGGCCCACTGAGTGTCACGGTATAACCCGATGAGTAGGTAAACATCCACGCTGCGTCAACTTGTACGCGTAGACCTCCTCCGGGCTGGGGGGTTTCCTTCGGGCTGTGAAAGCTAATATTGAGATCTTGGGCTCCACAAGAAAACATTCGGTGGAAAAAGCGCCCAAGAATGGCCGATTTCAAATCTGTGTGTCGAAGATTCACGACGTATTTTATGGGCAACCGAAATGTAACAAGACGTACGAAATTTACGACTATTGGACACCCTCCACAGTGTGATCTCGAAGAAGCCTGAGGGATGTACAAAGGTTTGCACGAATGATTGCCACCATGAAACGTTAGACTGGATTTGTAGTTAGACGTACGGTTTCCATGAGTTGATTGAACCAATTTACCTCGGGTTTTTTGTTCGCGATCCCGGTGCAAAATTCCAATACCTTCAATGTGCCCAACCCATTTGGTGGCGAGGTGATTGTTAATGGGCCTGGCCTGCGGTGGTTATCATTCGCAACCAAAAACCTAACTAAATGCGCGTATTTTACTCACCTAGGAACACTAGGTGACCCATTTCCCTGATGGCCGGAAAGGGGGCGAGACGCTCCCATCATTGGTGCAGAGGATCTCGCTGATGACTGTGAGGTCTGTGACGAAGCATCCGATGGGGGCTGTGACGAATGTAAACCTGCGGAAGACTGCTCAGAATACTCTTCTCTTGGATCCCTTGGCGTATGGCCCGCTGCTTGGGTAGGTTGGGCAATTGCCGGAGGGCCAGCTCTGGATGAGGGACGCGATTGCATAGGTTGAGCACTAGAAACGTGGTTACCAGGGTTCGGGAAAGAACCGGGTTGTGTTGCAGCATTCGCGTGCCGAAGCTGTGGGAATTGGTTAGGCAAACAGGGATTTGTCGTGACAGGAAAATTAGGCCGAGCCAGCTGTGCGGATTGTTGACCTCTCTGCGATAGCATGTGCTGCTGGCGAATAACAGGCTCCGATAGTTGCTGCATAGGGAGGGAGGCGGGTGTTGAACCAGGCGGTGGATGCAATTGCATTCCTTGTTGGTGGGACTGCTGAGGGGGATGCTGGTGTCCCCGTGAAGCCTGCACCTGTATCTGCAATGAATCACGGGATTCAACTAATTGGGGCGGGGGATGATTTACAGAGGAGCTTGGAGTCGCAGTTGCACTTCGCGCAGGAGACTGCGACATGCGGGGGTCCGGGGCGGACAGCGAGTGAGAGTTCGTGGATGCGTTCGGATGGGACGGTGGACGATGCACCAGCTGCTGATTTGTTGCATTGATGAAAGGCGGGGGAGCGTGGGGTGCTGGGTGTGGCTCTGTTCGTGCAAATGGAGTGCTTGGTCCGGAATGATTGCCTGTTTGAGGGGTGGCTGCCGAAGGGCCCGAAATTGGGATTTGAAACGGAGCGCTATCCATATCAGGCATCGAACGAGTTGGCATGGTGGGCGCGTTTGGAGGTAATTGGGCATTACCTGAGAGTCGCATTGAGCGAAAGCAAAGTTGTAACGATGCAGAACCTTACCATTCGTATTGCCAGGTGTATTCCGAAAAAGGAGGCTTGTGCCAGGGGGCAGCTTGAATGGCCCAGTAAGACTTGCCATGTCTAAAACGTTTGCAGGCTGGCTTGGGGGGTTCTGGACGCCATTGTGAACAGCAGCCTCGTTGTTTCTAGCAAGCCACCCTTGCATATGTGTTGGGGTACCGGCTTGCGGAGGCATTTGAGATTGGTCGGCGGGGTTGAATACCTGTTGATGTTGGTGGGCAGGAACATTCGGCGCAGGCTTCGTCTGAGACTGTAGGACACGAAAATCATTCACCCTAGGATCTGTTGCCTGAGGGGCAAATTGTTCGCTTGGAAGGGGCGAATTAACATGGACGGGACCTCGAAGCATGTTGTTATGCCGGTTTTGTGGGTTCCCATATCCGGGGTAAATGACGCTTTCTACCACCCCTCGATGTGGCTGGCGAGGTGGATTCACATACTACAAGTAACCCTATAAGTATAGATAGCAAAAGGTGCAACAAAAACTTACTTGTATAGAGAAGGGAGGTCTAGGATTGTTCGCCATCCTGCCGGACGGACGATATCTGACGTTAGCCTTATAACGTTAACTTAGCGCCTAAGCTACAAGTCTTCAAAATCCCACGCAGCTGCAGTAAAGCACGTTAGCGTCGATGACACGATAAGTTACGACCTGCGCTCCGCATCCAGAGAGCACGGCGTGAAAGGATGCTTTCGCAGCCAACGCAGCCAACGAGATGCCTGGCTCTGAACAATTGGGTTCTTGACCACGTATGTGATTTTTACTGTGTCAAACGGAGTACAGATGTGCACCAATGTGGTGATGTGCGAGTCAACCTGAGCAGGTTTGGGAAATGAATAGACGACGCGGAAGCTTCCGCCTACCAACTCGCTGCGACTTGCAAAGTATCAAGTGCACTACCCAATCAAAGAATAGTCTGCATAGTACTGTATCGATCTGCTTGTGGTAGCCAAAGTCACTGGCCCCTTACCAAACTTTAAAACCTCATCGTCACATCAATAAGGGGAGGATCAAGGAAAATACAGCGAAGGCGAATGAACCCCCATATTAGTCGTGACTGCTTCATCATAACCGTATCTCGCCCCTGGGTCTCCGAGTGCTCATTGTGAACTAGCAATTGATGCTGCATCAGCGTCGGCAGTAAGAACGCCTAACGGTAATAAGGCACAAACCTGACATCCACAAAATCCCACAAATATACCATACACCAACGCAGCGGCATAGCAAGTCTAGGACAAAATTCTCAGACTCGTGCGCTGGCAAGCGTACCTGCACCGCCCAGAAGAGCCCGAATGAGATGTGTACGAACCTTTGCAGCTGCGTGACCGTCTTCAGGGTCCTTAATGCTACCCATCAACGCCTCAACCTGGAACACGATTTGTTATGAATAATCATGAGTATGACGAACACCGATATTGCGTACTCCGTGGTCGAACGCCCATCCCAACTGCACCCGGCGCAGCCCATGCGCCGTGGCCGAATGATTCGCCGACCGGACGCAATTAGGCACGAAATAAAATCACACAAGAAAGATAAATCGCTCCCAATTCTCATGAGCGGACGCGTTCAGGAGAACTTACGACTGAGGTAGTTGCAACATCAATAGAGAGTGCCTAGACGATAAACGAAAACCTACAAGAGAGGATGATGACGCCAAAGAAGGAAATGATAGTGCAGAGCGCAGAGTTTGTTGGGCTGACAAGTGCCATTACGCTCAATTTATAAGACGCGTTTGTTTGGTCAAATATCTTAACTGAATTGACCAAACAAACCCTCAATCCTTTAAACGATGCGCGAACTCAAGTTCCACGAGAAAAAACTCTTGAAAAAAGTCGACTTCCTCAATGTGCGGCCCTCCCCCTGCTTACACCCTCTAAAGATACACTTCTGATTGACAACTCTGCAGTGGAAGCAAGATGCAAGTCACCGAGAAATCAAAGTCATTCGTCGTTATCACGTCCAGGATCGTGAAGACTATCACAAGTGAGCTGCACTAAACAACTACTTTGTTTCCATTTAATAATTGTGTTACTATGAACAGGTACAACCGCTTATGTGGCTCGATGCGTTCGCTCGCACATCGCATAGCTTTACTACCAGCTCAGGACCCATTCCGAGCACGCGTGGAGGCTCAAATACTATCGAAACTATATGACATGGGCGTATTGAACCTAGATTCAAAACTTTCCGATGTGGAAAACAAGCTTACTGTCGCTGCATTTTGTCGGCGGCGACTCGGCGTGGTCATGACCCGCTTAAAAATGGCAGAGACTGTCAGCGCGGTATGTAATCGCATAACGTCCTATCCTATTGAATTACGATTTAACTGGAAATAACAATGCGTTCGCAGGCTGTGAAATTCATCGAACAAGGTCACGTAAGGGTTGGGCCGGACACCATTACCGACCCTGCATATCTTGTGACAAGGTAGGCGCAGCCAGTGTGCGAGCTACGACTCAAGTAACTAAGTGCATCGTCGTAGGTACATGGAAGACTTCGTCACATGGGTCGATACGTCCAAGCTCAGGAGAACTATCATGAAATATAATGATGAAGTGGGCATTTCCTGATAATTCTTTGGTCCTATCGCCCCCGCTGATGTTGTTTTATTATCCAGCTTGACGACTTCGACCTCCTTTAGCCAGGACATGCCTTCGCCCTTGATTTATTCTCCTTTTTATGATTACAGAATAGTGAATCTTGTATGCCTTGTCGCTCATCCGGAATCACCTATCACTCGCGAGTCCTTGGGGCCGTTGGGCGCAAATATTCTTGCGGTAAAACACGCTCATCACCATCTCAAACAAGATGTCAATTTGAATAGTTGCGAGACAGCTTAGGCAAAACAGTTATTCGGCCACAGCCTGGGTACAAATTACATGGAGCTGTACAGACTAGCAAATTCCCCAACCTAACACGATCAAATGATTCATGCTATTACCTAGAGATGATGAATTGCCACGAGGATCATAAAGTTGAAAAACGTCGAATATTTGCCTGGGCTGGCGACAAATTTGCCAGACCGGCTTCTAGAAGTCACCTCCAAAGTCACCTCCTCCATAGTCGCCTCCTGCACAGTTAAATCACAGGGTATGAGTCGTTCGGATGCTACCACTAAGATCAATCGTGACATACCGTCTGCCCCATTTGCATATCCTGCATCATAAGCATCTTCTCTACTCTCGTCAAACTCATGCTCAAGTAGCGCGCCGGCAAGCAAACCGCCACCGGCTCCCAAGGCGAGGGTGCCTACACCAAAGCCTGATTTCTTCGGCTGCGCTTGTTGATATTGGGGCTGTTGCTGCTGCTGCTGGTGGCTGCTCCCTCCGAACCAACCCCGCTGGTCTCCCGGACCTTGCTGGTAGCCCTAGCGATCGCGGCGCACATGAATCTTAGTTAGCAACATTCCCGTGGGAATAGAAGCGAACGGGCGGGATCGATTACATACCCCGTAGCCTCCACCGTATCCGCCAGAGCCTTGTGGGTAACCACCCTGCGCTGATTGCGGCTGCCAGTTTCCTTGAGGGGGGCCTTGTTGCCAACCAGGGCCCTGATTGTAAGGGCCCTGACCATAGCCTTCACGTGCAGACGAGGTGGCCGACGATGACCGATCGAGATGAGCTAAGCGAATGTCGCTGCGGATCAATAACCGCAGTGGAATGAACTGCACCTGGACCATAGCCACCTTGACCTCCGTAGCCGCCTTGTTGGGGATAGCCACCGGCCGGCGCACTTGGAGGTGCGTATTGTGGTGGTACTTGCAGGGCTGGATGCGTCCAGGAGCTCGTCGGAGGGGTTGCCCGAGTGTCCACATAGAACCTACATGTGATAGCGTAGACGGCGCACGTCAGATGGACAGATGTAGCAGCGGAATTCGCGCAGGGGCGACTACGCACCACGTCTTGTGGCTAGGTGAGGGGTCGATACAATATGCATGGCTCAACATTATACTGTGTAAAACATAAGGCGTGCGTACTGTGGGTCATATTGCTCGATCCAGCCTGTGAGGCAAAATAGGTGTCAGCGCCGACATTGGTGGGCATCCGGAGTATGATCAATCGGTAAATGGGTCGGCATCCGTCACCGAACAAAACTCACCAGCAGGGAGAGGGCGGGTATCGGGATTTCTTGGAGACGACATGGTTGAGGAAGACCAACGCGTGGCGAGCACCGCGTTAGTATTTATATTAGGAATCGAAAAGTAGACAACAGATGACAACAATTACGACTCGACCAGATACATACAACCACGCATCAGGAAAAAATCAGCATCACTTCTTCTCCTTCGTTTTAGTCTCCTTCTTCACCGTCTTCACTGGAGTAGGAGGCTTCGCTGCAACCCTTGACTTCTTGGGTGGAGGCGGAGCCTCTGGCTCGCTCTCGTCCTCTGTCGTGTCTTCCTCTTCCGAGGATCCCTAACAGCAATGACATGAATTACTGGAGACGTAGCAAGAACGATTGGACGAAATTCCCGTACATCTTCACTGGATTCATTCCCTGACTCAGATTCTTCGGCCGGCGGAGCGGCCGACGCCTTAGCTTTGGAAGCTGGGGCAACCGCAGAACCAGATTTGGGCTTGGGGGCTGGCTTCTGGTCTTTCGCTTTGGCCGGCTGCTTCCC
>Ga0307508_10005269_pt1 | contig 12344 bp, 19 predicted proteins | sample 9_EM_MG_FD_203089 | JGI IMG/M metagenome (GOLD analysis project Ga0307508, IMG submission 203089) | Populus trichocarpa ectomycorrhiza microbial communities from riparian zone in the Pacific Northwest, United States - 9_EM | ecosystem: Host-associated > Plants > Roots > Unclassified | place... | reverse complement strand
TCTTTCTTACCCAAGCATTTTTCTTCCCCCCTTGATTTCATCTCCGGACCTTTTTTTAACATTCACCAACCGTCTCCCTTGTTACCTGAGACCAAGCCGCAACTTAGAATTTTTCTCAACTTCTCCATCCACCCTTAGTTATCCATGTCACTTTTTCCATTTTTGGAGGTCACAGCTTTTGTTATCCTTTTTTGGACATCTTTTCTGTTACTGAATCACCTCTGATCCACACAGCCATGCACAGCCACCTCTACCCAAAATGGCTAACCCTTTGTTTCAGATTTCATTTCCAGGAACACCGAACGCGCCTAAGTTTGACGGCTCTGCTCTGAAACTGATCTGACAATTTTTACAGGATATAGAGTTATTAGGGTTGATTGCCCACCTTAGTGACGAAGACCACATTCATGCCGCTATCAGGTATGCGGACTACACTGCATCTGAGCCTTGGAAACACCTCCCTGAGGCTACTGCTGTCCTGCCCAGGTGGATATCATTTGCTGATGCGGTTATCTCACTTTACCCCGGCTCTGAGATTGCTCACCGATATAGCCGTGCTGACTTGCAAAATTTCATTCAGGACCTCCAGACTATTGAAGACCTAGGAGCATTTCGCTGCTCCTTCATCAAGTACTCTGCACCACTCATTGCTGCTTGATGCATCTCTGACCATGATTGAGATTCTCTTTTCGCTAATGCATTCCCCACTGATGTTGCTAACCAGATCCGCTTCCGTCTCTCCATGACTCAACCGGATATTCACCCAGACAACTGCCCACCTATGGTGGACCTCTACTCTGCAGTGTGTTTTCTACTAACCAACTTACACCGACAGTCCAGATCATCACCAAGTCATCCAGCAACTCCACTGCCACCAACTCTGCCATTATCCTACATTGCCAACTCCACTGTTTCACGAACTGGACCTCCAACTCTGATGTGCACAGCCACTAACTCCACTTCGGACCTTCACAGCTCACCATTCACAAACATGTGCTTTTTGTGGCACTCTGGGATACTTTGTCCACAATTGCTTACATGCCATCAGGTACATTCGCTCCGGCAAGGTACTCTGGGGCAATAATGGTTGTTTGTACCTGCCCGACCACTCACCTATTCCGCACCTACCAGGGTGCACCTGCCATTAGGCATCCATTGATCCAATCTCCGTAGTCGAGTTTTTGCCACATTCTCTGGCCCCTCATACTCTGCCAGTGAGCCCCAGTACACTCCCTCCTACTGTGCCAATTGCTAATTGTCTAGTAGACAGTGCTCCAATGCCACCACCGATACCTACTGTGACACCTCCACCAACTCCGGTCTTATCAGCAGGCACTTCCGGACTAGAGTCCATTTCCTTGAGTATCACCATGACTGACATTCCTACCCCTGAAACACACACAGCCACATCTCCCTCCACTCTGTCTGCCCTGGTGGCAGTTATGATTAAGTACCCAGCAATTGCAGTATTTTCCTTACCGTTACCTTTTCTGCCAAACCCTATTACACTGGACTTACTTTTTTCATTGTTGATTTCATCTCTCAGCTCCTCAGCTCCAATTCCTCCATTACCACCACCATCTACTGTACCTCCGTCACTGTTACCACCATACACTGCTACACTGCTACCGGCTTTTTCACCTTCATCACTTTCTGCTTCTGCTTCGTTCCTACCATCTCTGCCGTGCCAGAGTTCTTCACCACCCCCACCTTATATGCATACCATACCAACTCCACCCTCCAGTCCGCTCCGGAGTGCTGTGTCTCCGGGCACCATTGCCTTTCACCCCATCACATCATTTCTCTTTGATGCTTTCCTCCTATTTGGACTTACCATTTTCTGTCTCGTTCTTCGCACCACAGTAACCCCTAGCCACACCCGGACATTTTGGCACTTACTCCGTTCCCTCCCCTTCGCTCTCACCCCCTTTTTCCTTTGGCCCATCCACTGCTGATGACCGGGGGTCATCATCTCTGTCCTCCGGGGGGGGAGTATTGTGCCGTTGCGCTCACTCATTCATTTCTATTCCTCCATCATTTATTTCACATTCCAGATCTTTGAACTCCGGACCTATCTCCGGACCTTATCTCCGCTGCACTCCGGTTCCCACACCGGACTTATACAGTTTCAATCTCTCCTTCACAATTCAGCAATGTCTCCTTTCCACGAGATCTTTTATTCACATTTTTAGCTCTCTTAATCTCCGGTCATACCTCTGGACTTTTACTCCACTCTACTCCGGTCTTACCTCTGGTCTTTGGCTCCTAAGCTCCAGCGCATTTCCCAGACTTATTTTGCTTCATCCTTCCCTTTGATTTCAGCGATTTTGCTACACATCATGATATTCACATTCATTTGTTTCTCTGCAGCTGTTTCATCTTCATCCATGGCATTCTGTCACTCTTGCAACCATTCCCCACTTCACTCCGGACCGATTTATTGCCCTCTGCCCTTATCATTTACAATACCACTTTCACTCAACTTCACCAATTTCACCTCTGTTTCACCATACTTATCTCTGCTACGACCCCTGGACTTCACAACTGGACTATGAACACTGTCTATGACCTTCATTTCATTCTATCTTGGTTTTACTTCTGCTACATATGAGCATGTCAACGCCAGACTTCTATTATTGTTTTGTGTTTTCTTCATTGCAATAGTTCTTCTCCACAGAACTCCGGACTATCGGATGTAGACCTCCGACGCGCAGCACTGCCACCCGGATGAGTGCAGATATCACCACACACACATATGACACTGGCTATTCACATCGAGCATGCACCCATCATCACATCATCGTCATCTTTCTGCCTCTGCTCACTCCACCCGATGCACTGTTGTCACTCAGGAGTTCCACACCACATCCACAGACCTATCCAGCTCCGCTCTGCTCCTATCTCTGGACTTGTGTCATTCCCAGGTTGTCCATATTTGTGCACATACCATGTCCTCCATCTCATTACTACGTTCCGCTGCATCACTGTCATCCTGTCATCCCAAGAGTTTTGAGTTACTGCCACCTCCATTGCTATGTCCTCCGTGTCACTTAGACCGATACTCCACTCTGTCAAGCATGTCTGACTGGGGACGGTCAGTATCCAAGTACCCTGCAGATGTAGAGATCCATAGGTCTTTACGGTGATATTACCTGTTTCTACAACTCTCCGAACACTCTTGCATGACACCCTGGTCATCCTGCAGCAACTCCGGTGCAAGTCTGATCCAACTCTGAAGGTCCTATAGTCTGGACTTCCATAGTCTGGTCCATTTTAAACCACTTTTCGTCAGACTTCGTTTATCTTCTTTTATTCGATCTTCTTTATCATTTCTGCCTACTGATACATGTTTTGTATGTTACTGACTTCACTTCGTGACATAGATACATCCCCCATCTCTTTTATTTAGAGTTTAGACACTCATTCCTTACAGTTCTTAGGATTATAAAGCCTTGTAGTATTCAAATGAGAATACATCTTCTGATCTTCCAATCTCCCATCACACGCACGCACGCACGAACTTCGTCCCCACCACCCGTCACCGTTACCGTTCCTTTCCACTTCGTCACCTACACTGGGTTCGTACACCCGGTCTTCATCTCCTACCTCTGGACTTTGTTCCCACGCTCCGGACTTCAAGCAGACTTCCTTTCTGACCATCGTCTCTACCTATGAACCCCCTGGGTCGAGCCTGTCATGCCCACAGACCCACACACATAACCTCCCAAAGAGGTTAGTTGTTTTACACTGGTATCAGGATCTAGATGGCACTTACGAGACCATTCTGGAGAACCCAAAGATCCGCCACTTCATCTGGGAGCATCTACTGAATGTATGCCGCATCCTCCAGCGACTAAAGACTGTCAACATCACTGTATCTGCCATGAAGTTTGTCCTTGCCACCCTGGATGCTACTATTGTTGGCCACAAATGCACCTTTGAAGGTTCCATTTCTCATCACAAGAAGGTTCAGAAAATCCATGATTGGCCAGAATGCCAGAATATCACTCAAGTGCATGGATTCTTAGGTGTGTATGGTGTCCCTTGAATTTTTATTAAGGACTTTGCGTCCATCGCTCAGCTGTTGGTCAACTTGACCCGGAAAGGGGTTCCCTTCATGTGGGAGGAACCACATAAAAGTGCAATGCAGCATCTGAAGAATGCAATATGTCTCTCCCCTGTGCTCCATCATTTAAACTATGAATTTGGACGAGAAGTCATCCTGGCTGTCGACACATCCTTGATCGCAATCAGGTATATCTTATCACAAGAAGATGATGACAGAAAGAGATACCCAAACCATTTCAGATTGCTCATGCTGATGGATATTGAAAGTCAGTATTCCCAAGCCAAACTCGAGCTCTATGGATTGTTCTGAGCCCTTTGGGCAGTTCAGATCTTTATCTTTAGAGTTGCTAATTTGACAGTGGAGATGGATGCCAAGTATGTATATAAAGGGTATGATCAATAATCCCGACCTTCAACCAAATGCGACCATCAATCAATGGATTGTGGGTATCCTTCTATTTAATTTCCATCTTGTTCACATCCCTGCTACCCATCATACTGGGGCAGATGGACTCTCTCGTTGTCCACCATCCGAAAATGATCCTCCCAAGGGGGATGATTTTGAGGGTTGATTGGATAGCGCTTACTTCTTCTCTGTTTCTTTACTCAATGACTGCCTTTCCCTATCTGGCAGGTCAACTAACATCTCCAGGAACTCTACCCGTGTCACACCAGCCCAATTTATCTCAGTTCTCATCTCCTCCACCAAGCCTGATGACAGCAACCCGGAGCTACCACGCTCACTGAAGGCTCTTGCCAAAGATGCCCAGGTTGACCGGATCCATGCCTTCCTTGATTCCTGCACTCATCCTCCTGACATAACAGATATGGAGTTCACCTCCTTCATCAATGCCACCACCCACCTTTTCCTCCTCAGCAGATTTTTGTACCATTGGGAACCACATGGACGTCATCAACTCGTCATCCCTGTCAAGCACCAATATGGACTTGTCTGAGAGGCCCATGATGACCTTGATCATAAGGGTGTATTCTCAGTCTGGACATGCCTGCTGCTACATTTTTGGTGGCCTGTGCTGGTCGATGATGTCAAGTGGTATACCAAGACCTGCTATGAGTGCCAGATCCAGCAGACGAAGAGGTTGCACATTCCACCTACTGCACTGGTTGTGGGAGGTTTGTGTTAACGCTGAGCATTGAACCTAGCCTTTGGGCTCAAGGGGTCTTGTCTCAGAGCGCAGGTGAGACAACGAAGCATGAGTACGATGACAAAGGACGCTCAAGTCCTGAATGCAAACACTACTAAGTTCGAGATCCTGTCGCACGCAAGTGAGAGGGATGAATGAAGTGAAGCACAAGCGGGCACAAGGGATCTCTCAAGGGGCGGTTCCCTTCGAGGTTTTGGCTAGATACAATGCTGGATTGCATAGAACTAACTAAAGAGACAATACAGTGAGGGGCGCTGTATATATAGTATGAAGCAGACTCTGAAGGGGAGTCCTAATTGGAGAACAGAAAGGCAAACTAGCCAATCAGGAGTAGGTAGTGTCCATAAAAGGAAAGAGATGACAAAAGGAATCAATCAGAGAATGGACACTTCCATATAAGGAAAGTGGATGTTAATTGGTCAATGGATATAAAAAGAAGACATACCATGATTGACCAAAGGATAGAGTTCTGCAGTAGAAGAGCAGAACCAACAGGGCAGAACTCCATGGAGAATGAGGCAAGAGTCTAGGAGGAAAAGAAGACAGCATCGGAAGCAATAGAAGAGAAAACAGACTCAAAGGATTCGGGCTCATACCAGTCGCCTAACAATGAGAGTAGCTCCCATTCGCTGCTCTCATCCACAAAGGGGATTTCTGTAACAGTTTGTTTCACAAGGTCCACATCAATACCATGGTAATGCTGTGATCTGGCAGTTATCACTTTATTGTCCAAGCCTGGTGTGCACTTACTGCATATCCGGAGTGGCGGATGTTGCAATCTGAGAATGCATCCACACTCATGTCTTTCATTTTCAAAAACATTCTCTGTCGTTGGGGAGCTGTTGCTGAGGGTGGTGGTCACAGTGGCGGCTGGCCAACAGGGCATGATGGGGAGCCAAAGGGAGGCGACCAGGGGTGTTGGAAGCCAACAGGGGCCCTGTTGGAATATGATCGGTGCAGGACGGCATGAACAGGAGAGTGGCAGGGTGCAAGACAGTGCGAGGGTGGTGGTTATGGTGGCCAGCTGACATGACATGACAGGATGTTGGGAGGTGATGGGAACCCTGTTGGGATATGACAGGTGCAGAATGGCATGAACAGGAGGGTGGTGGGGTGCAAAATGGCACAAGAGTGGTGGTCTCAACACAATACAACAGGGAGGCAATGGGGGTGTATGAACGGGAGGGTGGCAGGGTGCAAAACAGCGTGAGGGTGGTGGTCCTGGCATGATATGACAGGGAGGCAACAGGGATGTTGGGATGTGACCAGGAGTGTTGGGAGGCAATGAGAGTGTGTTGGATGTGACCAGGGGTGTTGGGAGGTGGTGGAGGTGTTGTTGGATGCTGGGGTGCCAGTGTTGAGTTGGATGCAACAGGGGTATTGGATTGTGACAGGGGTGTTGGGAGGCAACAGGCCCCAGGCATGTTTTGACATGTGGGTGGTGGTTGGCCTACAGGCACATTTGGGATGTGTGGGTGGTGACAAGTACTGCTAGGACCCCTAGTAGGTGTGGACTGTGTGGTGGTTGTGGGTGCAGGCAGTGTGGTATGCACATGGTTGAGTTGTGCACTGGTGGTGGTGGTGGCAGGTGCATGTCACACATCCAGTACTAGTCTCTAATGGTTTATCATCTACCTACTATGTAGTACACTCTCTAAATGCTTGAATTCCTAGTACTACTAGGTCTATACCCTCATGGTACCCAGGACTGTACCCTCACTGATCCATGAAAAATATCCATACCCACATCATGGGTATGGATATATGGTGGGTATGGATGTGGGTATGGGCCCTGATACCCTGGGATATACTCATGCAGATGCCTACTCATTGACCTGCCGTGTCATTCTCTCTTATGTCATCACTCTCACTTGCACTGCTCGTCTCAAGCTTTCTTGTGCCTTCACCGTCATCTTGCATCCAAGCTCTTTCTCCTTTCATTGTTCTCACTCTCACTTGCACTGCCCATTATCCCACTGTCTAGCATTCAAGTCTACTTGAGTTCTGTTGCTCTCATAATGTTTGGTCAGTTAAGTTATTCTCTGTGCACCTTCTTACATGGATTAAGCATACCTGCCTGTTTGTTGCTGTTGTAACGCCTCAGAGGTGGTCATAGTAGATGCATGCTATAATGGCATGTACAGATATTCGTATGGCATGTAAACTCATGTATTAGCATTGTGATAATACATGATCTATGTTGTCTAAATGCCAGTGAATCTCTTGCATTGTCAGAGTTGTCAGAGTGACAAGTAATCTCATAACTACATCGCTAACTTAAAGTATCTGTTCTGATGAGAAAGTGTGCTTGTTGAGATTGAAAACCCATAATGTCCTGGATATGACAGAGTCAGTTCGGATGAACATGTTGAACATCACATGACATTATCATCTCAGCACAACTCAGAAACTTGCAATTTTTGTGATGTATGTAGGGCAATAAAGTAGGGGGAGGGTTTTGAGGTTGTCATGAAGTGCAGTTGTTGAGATACAATTCTGTGGATAACAGTAAGATAGTCAACAATCTCGTCAAGGTAGAGGGTGGGTGATTCCTTGAGGAGGGTCCGCAGATCTTCCATAGCTGTGGGGGCAAGTATCCTGGGGTATCCTCAAAACACGCTGTGAGGATTTACCTCGCCCTTCACTGCAACATTATCTTCCCATTGTTGAATAGTCCTTGCTGAGTTTCTCCAAGAACTTCTGCCATCTTGATCACCATCTACCTGTTGTTCAAGGATTCCATGGGCCAGTTTTTCATGTCTGTGAATATGGACCGGTTTCCCATCCATCGTATCGCACGTGTTGACCACCGGTTGAATGAATATTGAGTAAGCTATGATTTTTCAAGGAGAATGTATGGTTTTTGATTTTCTGATTTCTAATTGGTTTCCAGTCAAGAGTGGAGTGCCAGGACGTGAAGCCAGCCAAATCTGGGTCACATGGTGATGACCCATGATGCAATTAGCGACAATCCAAAGCTAAGGAGCTTTGGGCGTTGCAACTAAATATGATACATACATGATGAGGAAGCCGATAGGAACACTAAATATGGTGTTAAGAGGAAGGGAAGGGAGGGAAGGGCAAAGGAAGAGAAAGGAAAGGAAAGAAGATGAAGAAATCAGATGAAGCAGTGCACAAATTATTAAGGTGGCACAGCAAAGGGGGGCTCATGAACAGATCTTCCATGAAAAAGAACTGCTTGGAGCAATATGGGGTGATGCTGAATGTACTGCTCGAAGGTGTCTGATTTCCAACACCTGACTGCTTGAATTTGAGAAGGAGGAACACCAGTGGCAGCAAGAGAGGTGGCACCACCAGCACACATTGAGTGACCACTGATAGAATGAGGAAAAAAGAGATGTAATCTGTGAAGAAACCAACTATGAGTAGGTACTGAATCATCAGAACAGAGCCAAAGAGATGGGAAAAGAGGAAATGACATATCATGAGAGTTGAGATAATGCTGGAAAAGGATGAAAGTTTCAGGTTCAGTGGCACATTTTTGGATGACAATTTCATTTTCCTCAAAGAAGGAATCAGTTTTGGAGTGAGGAATGGTGAACCGGTAGAGGTTCACTTCGAGCTGAACCATATGCCTCCAAGAGAGACGAGCAGATGTCCGAAGGGTTCAGTTGTCCAATTGAATGAGTTCGCCCAAACAGAGCAAACCGAAGAATCCTATGAAAAGAAGGGAAAGGAAGAGAAGATTGTCATATTGAAAAGGGGAGGGGATGTGATGAAGGACCATGAGGAGGTCATCCTTCGTAAGAGATGCCTTTTGTCGGATGGGTGAGGAAAAGCGGCGCAAAGAACCATGAAGGGTGTGAGTGACAAGCAGAGACTGGTGAGTTTCACGAACAGAGGGATAGAAGGGCTCTAGCTCAGAGATGATGCCAGCGAGATAGGTGTGCATGAAGTGAGGCTCAATATGGTGTGACATAAAGGTGATATATGTAGAAGGATAATGTGTCAGTGGTGGGATACGGATCGAGATGATGGAGATTGCAAAAGGTAAGATAGGAGTTAAGAGCAGACAAATAAGTTGATTGAGTTGAGTGGTCAAGAGTGAAACCAAGGGTGATAGAGTGTTCAACAAGGAGGCGTTCAAGAGTCCAGGCAATACGAACGGGTTGCCTGGACCGGGTTTTAGATTGAATCATGATGGGGTTGCCCCCGGCGTTACTCAAGGGGGTTGTTGAGGTGATGGCCTCCAGGTCAGAGGCAAAAATGTCTGCATTCTGCATCCAGGATAAGGAGTTGGCAACAACATTATGGGCCCCTGGAATGTGGAAAACTCTGAAGTCAATGTCGCTTGCAATGATCACATCAACGACTTTGATTAACATCCAGTTAAAGTTGCGGAGTGCTGTGAGGGAGTTAAAAAGTTGTACAGTGTTGATGTTGTCAGTGAAAATAGCCAAGTGTCCTGCTTTTGGAAGACATGTAATGGCATCAAGAATCGCAGCACAGATGCACAGTGCTTCTAGATAAAAAATAGAACCTCCATTCACTTTGAAAAGATCCCTGGCCTCAGCTTGGAAGCCAAGATGGAGTAGTGGATATCAAAAACCAAGACCCAAGGTGGATGCGTCACAGTAGACACATAGAGTAGAAGAAGGGAGGTCGTGATAAGACCATGAGACGGACCAAAGGAAATAGATCCCATCAGATTGCTCAAGATGCTCGATAACCCACTTGAGTTCTCATACATTACAGTTAACCCAAAGAAGGGCTCTCTGGTGGAGCTTTCCAGTGGTTTTTGAATACAAAGCACATAGTCCAGGACGGAGAAGCAGATAGATATTGAGGGCCCAATTAAGGTAACCGGCGATGCGCTGAAAGTCCCTTAAAGGCTGTCTTGTTCCATGAACTCCAAACTCCCAGAGAGATGCAAGCAATTGTTGCTTTGATTCATCGGTCATTCATACATGCATGAGATTGGGGTCAACGTCAAACCCAATGATGGGAAGCTCTTCACCGAAAACCTGCTCTTTCTCCTCATGTGGCAGTCTGATATATTCCCAAAGTTGAAGAAGATGAGTAAGATTAGAAGGCAATGATTTTCCATAATGCCAATAGTAGAGGACCTGTTCTTTACGTTGCCAAGAAAGAGTCATCAACATAGATGTACAGGAAAAGGGTAAGCAGTTTCATGATGGCAATCCAGATTACAAGGGACATGAAAGCGTGAAAGATATGTTAAGATGCACATCCCCCAAACACATTTCAGCAGTCAACATATGTATGTAACACTGCAAACCCGAAAAAACAATTTGCTTAATCTGCCAAAGAGGATGCATAGGCATTTGGCAGTAGGCTTCGGCAACATCCACTTTCCACAAAACAAGTTCCTCATCTGGATCATGCTGTCGCATGACCCGTAAGGCATTGCCGAGATCCTGGACATTGTCAAGTGTTACCCCTGCTATATCATCTCGTGAGATCATATTATTGAGTGCAAACTGCCCAGCACTATGGTCAGTCACGAGACGGAACTTTTTGACCCCCGATTTCGGGACAGTGTGAATCAGCATACTATATATCCCCAGTAACAAGTCTGGGCCAAAGGAGGAGGAGGACTGCCCTGTTTGGACCTCCTTATCAATCTGAATCTGTAAAAAAGAGGCCTCTTCAAGGGATTTGGGATCACACCATGAGTTGTCTCAGGTGATAGGCCATTCGTCATGATGAGTATTTGCAAATGGCCAAAACCTTTTGTGAAGACCATGACAGACAGATGCAACGAACAGTTGATTAGGATGGCTTGAAAGGAGGGCTCGAAAGCAATCAACATTAATTGGCATGGAGACATGGAAGAGATGAGGATTGGTTTCAATGGTTTTCATAGTGGTCAAATTCAGAAACTCAAATGGAGAAGAAGGAAGAGGTTCGGCATACTTAGTCCAATGAACCGTTCAGCTCTGAACAGCAGCATCCGAATCCCAAATCATTTTTCACTGAAAGTGTTGCTCTTTATTGAGGACCTGGTTGAGCCTTCAACTTTGGACAATCGGGTCATCAATGGGGTCCTCGACATCCATGGCGATCACACACATGCTCGTATGGGCACTCAGATGGTGAGTGGTGACAGGTGCCTCAATTCCAATTATGGCAGGGGTCTCTCCAACTAAAATTGGAAATCAGCACTCTGGTCTCTTCAAACGTGAGGTTCCTTCATCTCTGGAATTCAGACCCATCCCAAACAAGGTGAGGAAGGTTGTTTGGAGGTCATTGAATTTGGCAAAATCAGAGAGGTGTAAGTGTTTCTGATTTGCTGCTCTGAGTCAGATTGCTTTGTCAAGTTCAATAACTCATTCATGGAAGGAGAGTTGGATGGAAGCAAAGAGTCCTGACATATGCATTTGGTAGGCAAAATATTCTCTATATCTTCCAGGTAAGGCGAACACAGTCACTTGGATGATTTTTCTGAAGGCAATAACCCAGTCTCCATGCAATTTGATGGCCTTTGATTGTTTAGGGACTTGAACCGAGAGTTGAAAGATGTCACCGAGGTCTTGAGATTGTTTGGTGTCAACCTTGGTTGAATAATGGGCTCCGAGGACTTTCGCAAGATCAACGGCTTGTCCCTTGACGATGTTAAGCCATTGGTCAGGCAGGAAGTTGGGACATTCCAGTGATAAAAGGATTTTTCTAACAACATAGGTAGGATCGGAGGCCCAATCCTCAAAAAGATTAAGGATTTGTCAATGTTCCAGCTTGAGATTTCCCTGATAAACCGCTGTGGTAGCTCTCCAGGGAAATATTTCCTCATTGACTCCTTGTCTGCGCTTGGGTGTCTCACCGTTTTCTTTGTCAGAGTCATCAAGCAAGTAGACCCATTGAGATCTGATATTGGATCCTCTAGAACTGATCACTGACCAGCTGTGTTGGTCTCCTCGAGGTGATCTATCAAGCTGATTCCATGGATTGACCCTGGTTCAATCTCGAGCTTGGGGTTCTTTGTGCTCTTTGTTGATGTTGTTGAGCAACTTGAAATAGCTGGGAAGGGCATCAACAAGCTACTCAGTGGTGACCTCAACCTCTCCAGAAGAGAGCACGGATTGTATGGTGAGAACCACAGCTGCTTTCAAGATTTCAGACCCCCTGTAT
>Ga0307508_10005268_pt1 | contig 12344 bp, 15 predicted proteins | sample 9_EM_MG_FD_203089 | JGI IMG/M metagenome (GOLD analysis project Ga0307508, IMG submission 203089) | Populus trichocarpa ectomycorrhiza microbial communities from riparian zone in the Pacific Northwest, United States - 9_EM | ecosystem: Host-associated > Plants > Roots > Unclassified | place... | reverse complement strand
CCTGTGGAACAGCCCATCCGCATCCGCGGATGCGGATCCATCCGAATCCGCGGATGCGGATCCATCCGAATCCGCGGATGCGGATCCATCCGACCGGATCATCCGAAACCATCCGATCCGCCGGGACCCCTAGTACAAATTAAAACCACTGCTAGCAGGATACTGCCGCTATCTCTACATGGAACGCGGCTGTTCCAAATCTGGGTATTGCGGGCATGCAGGAGGAGTCAGGCGGTCTGGAGGCAGGCGAGTGGTCGGAGATTGAGTTTTGGCACAAAGACATCATTCGGCCCAACTTGATAATAAAATTCCAATTTTGCTGCACTTAATGGCTGTTGCCTCAGGCTACTTGTGCACTCTCACATAACTTCTAGGATACTCAGGTTGTGTTTGCTGCTAGAGCGTGCGGCGGAGCTTACAAAACCGCGGAAGTGCACAAGCACCAAGCTGGACCACACCATCAAAGTGTCAGATTGCTACAAAATTTGGCATACAACCTCTGACTGATATTTAACATCATATGTCAAAAATCCTACGTGCCCATATTCACTATAAGGCGAGAAAAACGCGGTGGCCCAGCAACAGGGGTGGCCCGCGGTCCCGTGGGAAATAGTATGTAAAAAGTGGTAATTTACTGTAAATTACATGCTTTTTTTACACCTGTCTCAGCGTGTTCATTAAATTACTGTAAATTACTGTAAGTTTTGGCAGCCCGATTTTTCTCCGGTGCCCTAGCCAAGATTCCACCACCATCCGCCAGTACGGCCCTAGGAGCTGGGCACGCGTCTCTCACTGCTCATGCTCCACACTCGCCCGCTGACTCTGACAACCCCAACCACTCCTTCTTCCCGCCTACTAGTATCACCCCGCCTATTGCGCTCACATATCTGGTTGTAGACGGTGCATTCAACCCTCTTGGATACGACTTCATCGTCCATGCATCGCCCACCCAACCTATCGCCGGCATCATGGAATCTATTGTTGCCGAGTCAATCGTGCTGAGTGACGTCCATACGTCATCCCTTGCACTATGGAAGCCCTTGGAGCCATTGCCATTGGTACCCGATGTTGGCGGAGGAACCTCGGCTCTCAGCCAGCTGCTGGAAGTCTTGCGCAGCAACCCGGAATCAGTCGCTCAGCGATTACGCCCAAGTCTTTGTGTTGTGACGTGCTTCGACAACGAAAGCCTGCGTGACGAACACCTACACCTAATCGTTCAAGCACCTATCTTCAGAGACGGTGGTCTCGCCAAGAAGCGAAAGCGCAACTTGGTAGGCGACATCGCAGACTTTCGCGATGGTGAGGATCAATACCTTTTTACCCTATTTGTTAGCGACGTAAAGTTTAGCCCAAGCCGAGGATGTTGAGCTTGCTCGCTCGGCTCTTAGCCCTTCTTCAGCTGCGGGAATCCCGGAATTTAAAAACCAACAGACGACCCGACCTGTCCTTAATGGTCGCCCAGCACATAACTTCGGTCCTCCCATTGGCCTTTTCCATCCCGTCTTCAATTCCTTTCATGCGGCCATGAGAAGTCAGTTACCCCCAGACCCATCAATGTATCCTTCAATCCGAGCTCTTTTCTCCACTTTCGCTACGATTTACGACAGGCAACAAGACTGGATTGCTGCGTTCAGCCAGCATTTACATACCCTCATCGGAGGGACATTTCTTATCGTGGAGGCGGAAGGGGTTAAAAGTGATGGAATTATGTCACAGCCTTGTTGCGGCTCCTCAGCTTATCCATCATTAATGGAGACCAAAAATGAAATTGGAACAGGCCATTCGGACCCCTACAATCAAGGCAGTCTTGCCTATCGCAAATACTGGGCCGAGGCAAAGTGTAAGTTGCTGGGTCATCTTTAAATTTATTCCTGATAATTTGCATCTCCTCCAGTTGACGCTATCCGAGCTCGCTGCTGTTGTCCTACGATTATTATCGCGATTGCGGGTCCCTGGATGTGCGTCCTTGGAGGTGTTTACCTTGAAAAGGCAATCGTGCAACGTTTAACAGACTATATCTGGCTCGGTGGCGATGCTTTTGATCACGGTCAACTGGTTTCCACATCACGACTGTTTACGGCCATAAAGTCCTCCATTTCTGCCCTCCAAACATATTATCAATCTCTCGAAACACTTCACTTGCAAGCTGACTCATTTCCGTTTGTACGAGAATTTGGAGAGCAGAAATTCAAGTACTTGTTACGCCTTGCTCCCGATTACCCAAGCAGACTGCTGTACAAGGCACAGCTCGACGACCCCTCCGGCAACCTGCTGGTTGTGAAGTTCGTTTCAACCTATCATGCAGAAGCTCATCGCCTGTTAGCGCAGCGTCAACTGGCGCCATCCCTACACTATGCTGGCACGGAGGACTCTGCTCGATCATTGTATGGCGGACGATACATGGTGGTAATGGATTTTGTTGATGGGACCTCGCCAGATGCCCTCACCGGAGCCCAATTTGCCGAGGTCAAGGAGGCAGTTACGTTGCTACATTCAAAGAACCTCGTGTTCGGAGACCTTCGCCTGCCAAACATTCTTCTCAAGGATGGGAAAGTCACGATCATCGACTTTGATTGGTGTGGCAAGGCAGGGGATGCACGCTATCCAGCAGAGCTGAATCTTGACAGAGAACTTGGTTGGCCTCCGGGAGTGCAGCCCGGTTTGATTATGCAGAAGGAGCACGACCTGTTTATGTTGGGGAAACTGCCGGTTCAGGAGTGAATATGGGGCGTTCACAACTGGACCTTAACACCTTAAACTTGTGTTTGAACTCGTTTTCAACTCGTTGCCTTAACCCTTGTCTTGGAACAGTAAGTTAGAAAATCGACCCTCAGAGGTCGTTGTGGCAGACTCAAATGTCTCTCTGCATTCCGCTCCTATACCTTATAGCTATTAACTTTCTATATAATGCAAATAAATACATAACATATGCCAGATAATTGGCAGTCCGCCTCGTGATCACATTCAGGGACCTGGCCAGCTGCCGCTTACTGCCGCTACCCATGTTTATCGATGAACGGCGTCACGCGGGTGCAGTCGTACCACTACCAGTACATCGTTTTAGGCCTTGAATACTTTCTACCGTGACACTGAAAATCCCGTGGTGGCTAGCTGCCTTGCAAGATGGTATTGAAGACCGACTGGCTTCTAGTCGGTCAAACATTTCTTGGCAAGGGTTCCTTCGTGAGTCATGTATCGGTAGGGAGTTATAGCTCATCATTGATATTATAGGGCAGAGTCCACAAAGCACGGGTACATGAGACTGGTCAAGTCGTGGCCGTGAAGAAATCCAGGGCTTCGCTTACCCTCAAGCACACTGAACTCAATCACGAACGGCTCATCCTGTAGCGCGCGCCTTCAAGGCAATGCCTCGATCCCCAAAGTCCTGGCATATGGCAGGGTTGAGCACTTTGAATACCTTGCGATCGAGCTGCTCGGAGAATCATTCGAGGCCATAGGTAAACGATGCGGACCTCTGCCTGGGGTCAATGTATTGGCCATTGCAGAACAAATGGTAAGCTCAAATATGTGGGACGATTTCGAAATCTGAACAATGCTTGTATAAGCTTTCTGCTTTAGAGCATATTCACAATCATGGGCTCGTGCATGGTGATGTGAAGCCCGGCAATATCCTTGTCGATCCAGCGAATCCCCGCCGCATGGTATTAATTGATTACGGAGTCAGTCGAGCCATCCGCCCTCAAGTGCAGAGTCCCGTGGTGAACCCGGAACACTTTTTCTCCATCCCTGGAACCCTCCACTTTGCCAGCCTTCATCTGCACCACCGTTCATGTATGTCGCCGCATGATTGTGCATGTATTGTGTCTATAACTACTTTGCAGCTCTTGCACCCCATGACGACCTTGAGTCTCTCGGTTACACTCTTCTTGACCTATCCGTTGGCGTTCTTCCATGGAGCTACATCGCGTCTCACGGGGTGAAAAAGGCCCGCCAGACCCAGGTTTTGCTGAAGAAGGAGCGTTCCTCTGGAGTCGAGCTGGCACCGGAGGGGCTACCGTTTGTTGGCGACATCATCGACTATGCTCGCAAGGCAGGTGGCAGCCAGTCACTTGATTACGCCTGGTTGCGCTCTCAGGTTCTTGTAAATCGCCGAATAACAGGGCTCGACGTTTCACAACCTTTTTCTTGGGACATTCAACCCCGACCGCTATCAGGTGTGGTGTGATTGTCTACTACGCACATGTTTGACGTCCAAAAAAGGCTAATGGCTCGCGTAGAGAGCTTGCTGAAGTGCCCTACGCCTGAAAGAACCGAATCCCCACTATCTCCAGGCCAGATCATATGCTGTCAAATCGACCCGCGTACCTCTGTGGAAGGCTACAGCGCTCGCGCAGGCAATCCAGGATTTCAGCGCGACGCCAATCTCACTCGCCAAAGATGGTCCACTGCTATTCGCCCGGCGCTTGTGCTCGAAGTCGAACGGGATAAATACTCTGGCCTCTGGACGGTCCAGGTCGCCTGCATTGGCCAGGGAGACCCTAATCTTCTTGGAGACGAAGTTATATTTGTGCCAATCTCCCCCTCACGAGCTGATGGTAACGTTGTGCCGAGCCCAGCATGGCCAGTGCCGAACACATACTGCTATGTCTTCATGTATCCAACAATCTTCTACTGCTATCCGGGCGAGGTTCTTCATTATCTCGTCTTCTCCGGCGCGACGCAACTGAAATGTAATGCCTCAGGTCAATATTACCCCTAGCACCTGGACGATGGGGCAAATCGACATCGGTTTTCTGCGAGACCGCATGAATGAAAAGCTCAAGAAGTGGGAAATCTTCCGGCAACACTACTTCAATCCTGTCTTTATTCAAGTCACTGCGCTCGGGCACGATAATACCGAGCGCGTCAACGCTGAAGGCGACACTGTAGATTGGACAGGATCAAAAGCATGGCACGACGAGCTTTTAAATATGGACCTTCTGCAGAAAAAGTACCAACTCTGCTGCAGCGACAACGACGATGACACACCGATGTCGAGCTATTATGAGCAGGACTACGACCAGTGGCAAATGGCTCAGGGCGAGCTTGCAGCCTCGATTGTCAAAGGTGTGGATGACACTGCAAGCTCTACAGAACTCTCGTTGCCGAGAATTACGGAGTTGCAGCTTTCTAAGCCCATTATGTACGCTGCTGGCGTGTTTTGACTGTCCATGTGACACATCCCTGCGGACTTTTGGCCAATAAGCCACTCTGAGACTTTCGTTGATGTGACGTGCTGTGAAGTGTCCAGTGTCGAAATACTTGCAGTGGAATAGGCGATACTGTGTGCCTTGATGGCCAATTGTACCTTGGAACTATGCATTTCTAGTCGGACCTAGCAATTCGACACATCAAATAAAACGATGGAGGGGAATCCAACGAAGCGAAGTGATGGTCGAAGGGACCAGTACTGGCACAGGTAGGACAGCTAAGCGGTTGGGGCGCGTTTTCATACCGCTAGTACTCCTCCCTCTGGACCTCGTGCCACAGATTCGATGTGCAGAAGGAAACAAAATTGTGTTCAAACAAAGGTCATAGCATCGCATGTTCGGTGCCAGCCGATCAACTTCATTATTCGGCCACGGTACGCAAATACTTGTCCAAAGTGCGCGGAACTATCACAGGGGAGAGCATTGCGAAGATTACATTCTCGTAAGATTTGGACAGAATGACACGGTATACTCTCGGATGCACACAAACAAAGATGAAATGGATAGGAAGCGATCCTTCCTTTGATATTGCTAGGGGTGAGGGTCTACTCTGACGAGAGCGCGGCCTGCAGTTTGGCCAAACCGTCAGTCGTCAACGAAGATCCAGTGACTTTGACCTAATAAATGAGTGTCTTTAGGGGAGCTGAACCATTCTGAAAAGTGCCTTACCAATCCATTTTCGGGAGCATACGGGATCTTCCTCAGAAGAATCCACACCGCCTTCGGTTGGCGGCCGGGCTCCTCATTTATGCCTAAAGCCTCTACGTCCCCATAATCGGCAGCAGGTTTGACGGGATACCATTCTGCCGGGTTATCGACCATGTTGATTACCTCGTCGGCGTTCTTGAACGTGGAGGCAATGACTACCTCGAGGAAGCCTTCACCGTGCTGTTCGAGCTTGGAATCAGCATGCAAGCTTGGAAATCATGACGCCACATACTCTTACAACATAGCATAACTTTGACACGGGTAATCCATTGACGATCCTGAAGTGCGGCGCATTAGATCATCTCAGATAAGTCAGGGTGTAAGATGCCATACTGTTTCATCATGGTAGATTTAGTGCTAGTCGCATTTAACACACTTTCTTTAATTGCGGGAGGATCATTGGGAACAACGACTCCCTCAGCCCAGATCCTAGAGCCAAGGGGGACATCGCTCATTTGTAGCTGGCTGAAAGACATTCCGATAAGCGGGGAGTGAACTGGTTGTACTGAGCACAGAGCACAGACGTGGTTTATATACTCTCAGATGAGTATGATGCTCCTGAAAACTGGCCATGTGGCAGCGATTGGCCTTGAATTTCCCTTCAACACAGGCAAATGGAACACCTCCAGGAATGGCCCGTCCTCCTCTCAATTCGTATATTCTGCCTCATACTTATAACCTGGATGTGACAATGAATAGGTTCGTTCCGAATTGAACAATCACCCCATATCACCTCATGATCGCAAAATTCGACAAGTCGGGGTGAGAGTTTCTTGGTATCGAGCACGCCGTTGTATGGTTCGGCTGCATCAATGATTCGCCATGACCCAGTGAATAACCTTGGCGAAGCGAGCACAATGTGATATTTGCAGACACTACCCCAACCGCCACAAACCGCGACCCCAGACACGTCAGCTGCTGGCACTAGTCCTGTGTCACTCTCACCTTTTGGATGGGAACCCTCATGCAGACGAAATGACATCTCGCGGGGATCGATCTTGTCATGTGGATCATAGATCGGACGATAAGGTTCACATGAGCACCCGCCCTGTTGCGCGGAATGCGGTGCGCAGATCCACACTAATTTCAGGTGTCTGAGGTGGGCATTTGGCCCAACGCGGCCTCCTGATCGTATCTGTGCTACTTGCCAAAAGAAGGTGGAGGAGTCGGACTGCCATTTTGATTTGGAACATGGAAGCGGGCGCACGGCAGCCCTGCAATTGTCAGCACCGCTGTGCATGAACCCCCAGATGCCCCAGGGTTTGAGCGATATAAGCCACTGCCTGTTGAACCCTCTCTGGGTCGGCATTTTGCCCGTGAACAAGACTTGCCCCCCACCCGAGTGCGGCAAGAAAATGATCCTTAATGTAACGGACGAATTTCTCCGCGATGGCTGCCTCGACATTCCGGGTCGCACGAGCCCCGAAGACATTCGGCGTTGCGAATGACCCTAAACAGACGCGCCCAGCGATTTAGAGCAGCCCGGAAATGGGCGGGTGCACGTGAGCAAAACAGGAGCCAATACACGTCAACACCCGCCGCATATAAACAGGCTTGAGCACGCAACACTCACCACCAAGTGCAATTTGTAGCCTTCGTCACATTGCACGCTGCCTTCGAGTGATGGTCTCTGCCTGGGTTTTAATCGGCGAGGCATACCTTGGCAAGGGTGCTTTCGTGAGCAAACCGACACTTGCACTTGCAATCACGCAATCTGACGAGTCATCAGGGTTGGGTATACAAAGCGTCAATATGTGGCACAAACCAAGTAATGGCCGTGAAGAAAACCCGAGCTTCGCGCGCTCTCACCAATACTCAGCTCAACCACGAACGACTCATCTTGCAACGCCTCCAAGGTCATGCGTCAATCCCTATAGTATTTGCTTATGGCAGAGCCGAGCAGTTCGAGTATCTTGCAATGGAGCTGCTTGGTGACTCACTTAGTGACATAACTAAGCGATGTGGTCCCCTCCCTCACCTCAATATCTCGGTCATTGCGGAACAGATGGTGCGCGACTTAGAAGCCTATTTTGCACGTGTCTTGTTTCATCCGTGTATTTGTGGCAGATATCCGCTCTACAACATATCCATAAGCATAATCTTGTTCATGGCGACATCAAGCCTGGCAATATACTCACTGACCAGACACGCCCCTACCGTCTAGTGCTCGTCGACTATGGAATCACTCGATCTATTTGCCGTAATTTCAAAACTGTGGCAGTGAATCCAACGAAGATGCACGTCGTACCCGGTACTCTCGCCTACGCCAGTATCCATTTACATCAAGGCTCCAGTGCGTGTGCATCTGACAGCGTTCTATTGGCATGGCTGTCTGATTAGCCCGTAGACCTGGCACCTCGCGACGATATCGAATCCCTCGGTTACACTCTCGTTGATCTCGCTGTGGAAATTCTTCCGTGGAGCTATAGCGCAGGTCATGGGCCGAGGAAAATCCGTCAAGATCAAGTTCTCCGCAAGAAACGGCAATACTCTGGATCCCATCTTGCACCTCCTGGGCTTCCTTTTGTTGCTGATATCATTGACTATGCCCGCAACGCAACAAGCAACGAGTCATCGGATTACGCCTGGCTCCAATCTCGGGTATCATTTGCTCGCCAGCAACCGGGAATCAACACGAGAAGGCTGATGACATGGGCCATTCCCCCCAGACCATTACCAGGTAGTGCCCACGCGTTTGTAGGAGGAGGTTTTCCAAGGGGTTGCTAACAATTCGTTTAGACAACTTGACGGCCTGCCCCAAACCAGTGCCAACTAAGTGTCCTGTAACTCCTGGGCAAATCGTTTGTTGTCAGATTGACCTTCGCACCAGTCTAGAGGGGTTTAGTGCTCGCGCTGGCAACCCCGATTTTTATCATGACCCTGATCTCACACGTATGCGATGGGGAACGAAAATTCGCCCTGCAGTGATTCTCAAGACTGAATTGAGGTCCCAAGGAATTTGGATGGTTTGGGTCGCCTGCATCGGACAAGGCAATCCCAGCGCCCTAGGAAACAAGATCTCTTTTGTTGCAATCACGTCCACACCAACCGAAGGCAGCGTCGTACCCAATCCAACGTGGCAAGTGCCGAACTCATACTGCTACGTCTATATGTACCCGACACTGTTTTATTGTTACCCGGGCGAGGTTCATACACTATTTGCTCAACATGGGCATCTGACTGACCGATAATGATAATTTACAGGTCGATATTATCCCCAGTACCTGGACACTTGGAGAAGCTGATCTTCAGTTTCTATCCAAGAAAATGAATAATTCGTCCTTCGCGAGGCAACATTATTTCCATCAGGCATTCGTCAGGATGATTGCACTTGGTGCCGACCCTATGCGTACTAATGCGGAAGGCGACGTTATAGATTGGGAAGGAGGAGAAGCGTGGCATCATGAGCTGCTGCAGATTAACCGTATGCACAGAGAGTACGATCTGTGTGGGAGCGAACTCAAGTCTCCGCAACTCACCTACTATGGCTGGGACTACGAGCAGTGGAGCAATCCTCAACACGAGTTGAGCGCGTCGATCGCAGTTGACATTGATAACGTGCCGAGCCCCGTGGAGTTCCCCTCTCTGCCTAAGATCATGGATCTTGAGCTTTCCGACGAGATTATTTATCAAGGTTTTTGAGGGATGGCTTTTCCAGATGTATTGAGAACATTACATGTACTGTACCATTCCAACTAGGCCGGCTCAAATCCAGTTCGGTTCCGCCAGTTCGCAAGAAATTGACAACTTTTTTCTGCTAAGTGAGGCTCAGCAGAAAGTTTTGTGAACTTTGCGAACTCAAAAAAAATCAGTTTGGGCGAGCAGACAACTTTTTTCTTTTAGTCGATCGTATAGCGCCTGCTCACATCATCAGCGTCGGCGTTTGCATATTTGCCCGAACGATTTTTTTCAGTTCTAATCACCTTGCCCTGCAAGGTCACTCACAACCGTGTTTATGTAATCAGTGTCTGTATTGCTTGTTGTTCCATGGCCATTCCCACGCTCAATCGTTCTACCAATCACTGCAAGGCAGAGCAAGGTGATCCGCCACTCGCGCGGCAAACTCTAGTGTCAGTTCAGACTCCTACCCAGTCACCGTCCGGCCACCCTCCCCTGATGTCTCATGTTGTGGTGTATTGTATTGTGTCCATCAATTATGTAACTTTCCGATCAAACCCGTGTATTCAATCAACATTCCGGAACAGTCCGAGCAAATTTGGAGGGTGGCCGGTACGGCAACTGGAAAAACTTGTATTGACACCGAGGGAGGGTTTTCGTGATAAATAGAAAAAATACTTGTAAATTCCGTCGATCCCTCCGATGTCTCCTCACTATGCACGCATGTCCTTCGGCAATATGTACGAACAAATCACAGAGCTCTTGGAAAATCATGGATGGGATTTCAATGAATTTCTTCTCGAAGTACTACAACAGAAATCATCTTCGAGACTAAGTGCTGATCTCTCTGACATCCTCAACACCCCATTGAAGGCTCCCTCAACAGGACACAGTGTTCAGGAATGGGTCTTAGGAGAAGCCGAATCCATCTATGCATCTGACCTACAGCATTTGTTAAAGCCACGCGCGGTCTTCGTGTCCATGCACGATTGCTGACATCGACCGTATCTCGCGCAACGGGCTGGCTAGCACATACTCCAAGCAGGCACCTCTACTGTGGAAGTTGGTTCATACCCTGTTAGATGTTGACAGAGGAACATGGCATCGTGCATATTGTCCACCCGGTCAGAGCGAAGCACCCGTGACTACAAGTGATGAGAATGATGCAAGTGAGGAAGACAGTGATAAGGATTTGGTGATGGGGGAGCCACCGAGGTTGTCATCAGCAGCGGCACGAAATGCAGCACTGTCAATAGTGGTAAGCTTCCAACCACCCATGAATCGAATATGGCCAGCTGGAGCAGTGCAGAAAGCAACACAGATCATAAGCATCTTCATGCAAAGCTCCAATACCCATTACAACATACCGCAAGCAATCCTCAGCCTCTTCCTTGCGGCTATTAATGTGCCAGAGGCGTTACGAGAGGTCCTTGCCCATGCGGGCCTGGGGGTATCACTACTGTCGCTCGAAATGCTTCTGGATGCCATTCGAGATGACGCCCAGAGGCTTCTAAAGGAGCTTGGGCTGTCAGGTTTGCTTGCATTAGCATTTGACAACCTTGAAATTCAATTCAAGCCGGGCGAGACAACACTTACTCGACAAACCGTTTGGGAGAGCATCACAACTGGCGTATTGCCGGCGTCAAATAGTAGCAATGCGCACAACAAATAAGAGTGTCGAGGGAGGTTTGGTTGTTTACGCGAAAACCCTCCCTCGGTGTCAATACAAGTTTTTCCAGTTGCCGTACCGGCCACCCTCCAAATTTGCTCGGACTGTTTCGGAATATTGATTGAATACACGGGTTTGATCAGAAAGTTACATAATTGATGGACACAATATAATACACCACAACACGAGACATCAGGGGAGGGTGGCCGGACGGTGACTGGGTAGGAGTCTGGTGTCAGTTTGCTTTCAATCGTTGATTGTCACAAATATTTGTATTGCATGTCAATGGTAAATCAAATGTCGCTTACAGTATAACACCGCTCAATGAAACAAACTTTTTGTAAACTTGCGCAGAGCTTATTACATTTTTGATTTGATGAAAGCAGAGCGTGTTGTAAGATTGATGCATCCCAGCCGGTTGACAATCGAGAAATGCGATACACTGTGATACATCCAGCTCAATGCTATTTACCCGTGAGGACCGATACATCACAGTTTTGCTTGCGATACATCCCATTCGATTACACCAGCTATTCAGCCACATCCGTCTCTAAGTTACTTTGGGGATACATCCGCTATCAACTGGTTATATATGCTAGATACCCGAGCCCAAGCGCCAACACAGCCCGAACCGCCACAACACCCTGCCGGCCCCAATGCCCCAACGCTTCCCGGCCTTGTCGTGCGCCGATGCCAGGCACTGAGTGCACAACTTCACCACCATCAGACACAAGACATTACCACGTTTTTGCACGTTTCACTGTATCATAATTGTTAAACCAACCAGCGGAATAGAATGGGCACTTGACTGACGTGCAAAAGCAGATGGTACCGAGGATTCGGGTCTATGACTTGCAGAGTCCAAATCTTGTGCAGTGTTATGTTTTGAACGGACATGGGCTGCGCGTCGGCATTGGATATCAGCCTGGCAGGCCAAGCACCGGCAACATCGTCAGCGAGCGCTGAAGCGCTGCATGGCGGTGGTGCCGGCATCTTGGGGTTTCCTGGTGAAAGAAATGTATCAGAGGGGGTGTCAATACCCCCTCTGTTCGTTTGGAGCCACCCCATAGCGCCAGAACGCCATGAAGGGCTAGAACCACACTGTGGCTCTGGCCCCCTGCGTGCTGCAGCCCTCCGGG
>Ga0307508_10005267_pt1 | contig 12345 bp, 10 predicted proteins | sample 9_EM_MG_FD_203089 | JGI IMG/M metagenome (GOLD analysis project Ga0307508, IMG submission 203089) | Populus trichocarpa ectomycorrhiza microbial communities from riparian zone in the Pacific Northwest, United States - 9_EM | ecosystem: Host-associated > Plants > Roots > Unclassified | place... | reverse complement strand
TGGATGTTATCAGGGGACGAAGGGGATGAAGAGATCAGTGCAAGTTAATTAAATTAGCATTATCAGGGGACGAAGGGGTAAAGTGGGATGTTACGTTTCTGAAGGGGAGAGATCAGTGTAAGTTTAGGATTGCTAATTAACGGTTGAGATTGTGAAAGTTAAATACCCTATCAACGGTCTGTATAATTTTAATTTTAAATTAAAATTTAAATATATATTTTTTTAATCAGCAACGGATAGTCCGTTGCAAATATTATGTTTTCTTTTGCAACGAATTTTCCGTTACTAAAGTCCGTTGCTAATATTAAAAAAATAATAAATATATAATCTGTTGCAAATCCGTTACTAAATTTAGCAACGGAATTATCCGTTGCTAAAATCAGATGCTAATAATCCTCTTTTTTAGTAGTGATCATGGCGGAAAAGTTTGAAAAGGCATCAACGTTAGAGCCTTCCTTTTTCTTCTTTTTTTTTCCTTCTATACATCCATACTTCTTCCGTTGGAATGCTTAGTTGGAGCATGATATTTTATATTTTTATCTATTTATGCATTTGTAGTTTACGTTTTGATTTCAAGATGATTATTTTCCCTTCTTAATTATCTTGAACTGGGCAATTTACCCAAGTTCTTATGTTTTGTTTCTTGCCATTCATGCCAACTGGTATATTGTGATATAATTACTTCTTATTCCTTTGCATTCAGCAGTTCAATGTGTATCTGATTTTATATAAAAACAATACTATTTCTTTTGTGTAAACGGAGGAGACCCGAACTGGTCTGGAAAACACACCAGTGTAGGAATTTTCCCGGATAATTAACCTATATCCTTGCATGGAGTCTCTCAAGGACGAGGTAAAACCCGTGCCGTTGTTGGAGATGGCTAAGATAGCAGGAAATTCCTGTGTAAACCTGACAACTCTTTTCTACATTGCTGCTAGCCGCATAACCTTGTTTGATTAAAAATAACTTGTTGGTACCTGAAATAGAGAGACTTGAACAAAATTAATCTCTAAATTATAATCCAAATCTCAATTTTTTTTCCCCGAGTGAGTATATTAGAGATTCTCAATTGAGTTTTTCACCAAGTTGTTTCACCATTTTATTTTATTTTTGACTGGGAAACTCTTACAAAGTCAAGGAAGAGAAGTACAATAAGAAGGAATTCATTCATAAGTATGGACAAGGAAGCCAAGTTGATTTTTTATCAAGTAACTGGCACAAGTAAGATTTTCTGCATCTTCCAGTGTTCAGTCTTAATAATAGAAAAGAAATCTACTTTACGTCTGTAAATCACAAAATTCAACTTAAAAACTCGCCATCAATTTGTTGTTTTTAATGAAAATGGGTTCCGAATTAATTATACTTATTTGTGTTGCCCCTGGATTGTCAGTGATAAAACCATGTTACTTACAGAGCTTTTCAATAACTTGCAGGTAAGCATAAAGACGCCGAAGCAAGAGATGAGCTGCGTGAGTTTGGAGGGAGATTTGGATGATCATGCAAAGCTGAACGCTAATGGTGTTCTGTATTTCGTGGTGATCCTTTCTTTGTGCACAGTAATGTGTGCTAAAGCTGGATGGGATTATACAAAAAGAGATTTTGAAATTACGTTCCATAAATTGCCATTCTTGTCTGCAATCTTTCAGTGCTAATGGTGTTGACGTGCCTCCATTTTTTCCGAGGGAAAAAGAACATCCAAGAGAGGCCGAAAAATTGCAAACAAACCAAAACAGTTGGCCAAAACCAACCACCTCCTTTAGAATCAGCCACCTTCAGCGCAAAATGAGTGACAAATCGTCCAGATAAAACCAAATTTCCAATCCCACCAAATTCTGCTCCACCTCTCCTAACGCCAGAGAAAGATCAAAGACACAGCCAAGTTGGCAAAGCATTTACTGCACCACCACGATGACAACGAGCCATCTTTTCTAAGCCTCCAGGAACGACAATTTTGGGGCCAATCGAGCAATTGACATACAAAATATAAATAAATAGCGAAATAGAATATGAGAAGAAAAAGATTCGATGAAATAAAATAATTTAAGAATGTCGTGGTTGAGAAATATAATATTTTAATAATATTACGTTTAGAAATATAACATTTTAAGGATATTAACATTTAATTAAGTTGCAGTTGCCGCAATATCAATTAAATTTAATATTTAACTAATTCACGGTTGATTTAAACCGCAATATCAATATTTAAATTATTGTATTCTCTATGGGAACAACTTGTCCTCTCATAAGCAAGCAAGCAAGCAATCCAGATGCAATTAAATCCTTTTTCCTGGCTATGATTCACGAAAAAGCAAAACCTTATTTTTAAAAGGTTTATATTACTTCTCACCCAAACTTGCATACGGGCTGAGTCAAAGACAGATTTGAGTGAGGATGTCGTGAGCAGAGTTTTTAAATCCGGCCTGGTGGTCGACCTGGTACAAGACCTGAGTTGTGACCAGGTTGTTCGGGTCAATTTTGATTTTAAAAAAAAAATCAAAATAACGTCGTTTTAGTAAAAAAAAAAGTCAACGGGTTGCAACCGGGTTTTTAACCGAGTCTTGTCAGGTCATTGAGTTAACCCGCTAGGTCAGCCGGGTCACTCCGAGTTTTGACTTCCTTTATGTTTTTAAAAAACCTGGTCCGGTTTCAATCCCGGGTTGGCCGGGTCTTGGGTTGACTCGCCAAGCCAGGTTTTAAAATTATATTGATGAGTGTTGTGTTAAGAAAAGGAGAGGGAAAGAAAATAACAGTTTTGTCATGTGATTTGAGTTTTTAGCTGCCCATCTTTTCTAAGATTATTTATTTTCAGCAACAAATTAATTTTCTTTTTATTTTTGCAAGCAAGAGTGTAAAATTAAAACGCCACTGTTGCTTATAATTTGAACACATTTGAGACTGATGACAAGGAGGAGAAGACTAAGTTCTTAATTTGTATTTATTTTTCATAACATGTCAGCACTTTTTAACAGCTATACTTTATCTTATGGTGTGCATTTAGTACATATTATATTTTAGAAGCGCGGTAAAAATATGTTTTTTTTAATTCTTCTTAAAAAGTGTTATTCTTTAAATTTTCTAAATTATTGTAATATATATTTTTTTTAAAATCCCTAATTTGATAGCTCCCTCCCATGCCTAAGCCGCTAGTCAACACAGCTCCAAGACACGGAAATGGAGTGTACAAGCTTATTGTCTCTTGGTCTGTTTCTTCAACTCTTTTCTTCTAAGCCCACAGGAACATCAAAGTGGTCTTCAAAAGGCGCGAAAATCCACTGTGCATGTCCACATTGCAGACACAGTAGAATTCCAACATGTTTTTTTTAGAGTTTCTGGTAATTAATAATAATTAATTTGTTTATCATAAGGTTTTCATATGATTAGATGTAACCAAAATCAAAATTATCAAGAAAAGATATAATTTTTTTTTAACACCAGAGGTAAGGTTTGTTTTGAGACTGAATCACCCCCTAATAAAGTTTTAAATAAATCATTTATGTTATATAGTGTTTTTCAATGATTTAAAAGCCAATCCTAATTTCCACTAGAGACGAGATCAGAGTTTATTTATATATAAAAAATAAAATTAAAATAATATCATTTAAGTATTATTTTTTAAAAATAGTTAATGGATTGATGATTTGATTTTGATCAAGTCAAATTCAGATCAATTAAATTTTTAATTGAATCAATTAATTTTTTTTAATTAAACACATACTAGTTTAGTTATGTGTTTAGAAATATAGTAGCGGTTATGGTTCAAAGTGCTTTTCATTTATAAATGCATTAAAATAATATTTTTTTTAATTTTTAATATTTTTTTTATATTAACATATTAGAATGATCTAAAATATAAAAAAACAATTAATTTTAAATAAAAAAATTTAAATTTTAAAGAAACATTATTTACACCTATTCCCAAACTCTAGAACCAGAATCAACCCGCCATCTACGCGTCTTCTAAAATTCAAACGTGGAAGCAAGTTAGGCCTGTCTTGAAACTTTAATGGGCTTAATATGTGGGCTTTAGGTTGTCAAAGTTAAGCAAACTTATCCAACCGCTCTGGGCCACAACAGGTCCAAATCATAACAGCGGTAAGATTCACGCGTCATGGAATAGCGTGGGGATCACAATAACTCAGATACATCTTCTTTCCTTCTCAGACGCAGCGACCAAGCGAGCGTCAATCCTAAAATTTCCGATACCCCGTTTCACACCCTTTCACCCCCACAAAATTAAAATAGCAAATACCTGGCTCCACCGCCCACCACCACCACCACAACCACAACCACCGCCGCATCCACCATTACTGACACTAAAATAGTCAACCCTAATCCCTAATTTGACCGATCACTGATGGGCGAACAGACCCAAATCCAACCTCAACCACAACCTTCCCAATCAGAATCCCAGCCTCTGCCACAAATCGAAACCCAGGCTTACACTCAGCCACTCAATGACCCCACCACCACTGTAATAACCACTACTACCACGGAATCAACCACTATCCCACCATCAATCACATCTCCTCCCGCAAAAATCCCTTCCCGTCCTCGTAAAATCCGTAAACTCTCACCCGATGCTGCTGTTGTCACCACCGTTAACGACCCTAATTCCACCCAAACCTCTATCAAAAACACAACTGAACCACCCAGAACCACTGCCACCAAAACCCCAAGAACTAAAACCGCCCAACATCGAGCAATCGTCGCTCTCGCTCCGCGGATCATGGCACGATCTCTAACATGTGAAGGTGAACTTGAAATCGCAATTCGCCATCTCCGTAACGCTGATCCACTCCTTGCTTCCTTAATTGACAGTTACCCACCCCCGACCTTTGATACCTTCCCCACTCCTTTCCTTGCTCTCGCTCGTAGCATTCTTTACCAGCAACTTGCTTTTAAAGCAGGGACTTCAATTTACACGCGCTTTATTTCGCTTTGTGGCGGCGAGGCTGGAGTTTTACCGGAAACAGTTCTTGCTTTGACTCCACAACAGTTGAGGCAAATTGGGGTTTCTGGGCGTAAAGCGAGTTACCTTCATGATCTAGCTAGGAAGTATCAAAATGGGATTTTATCGGATTCTGCGATTGTAAATATGGATGATAAATCTCTTTTTACTATGCTTACTATGGTAAATGGGATTGGTTCTTGGTCAGTGCATATGTTTATGATTTTTTCGCTGCATAGACCGGATGTGTTGCCAATTAATGATCTTCAAGTGAGGAAAGGGTTGCAAGTGCTTTATAACTTGCCGGAGTTGCCACGCCCATCACAGATGGATCACCTGTGTGAAAAATGGAGGCCGTATAGGTCGGTTGCATCATGGTATCTTTGGAGATTTCAAGAGGTAAAAGGGTCACCTTCGAGTGCTGTGGCATTGGCTTCAAGTGGTAATTTGACACAACAACAGCAGGAGGAACAACAGCATCAGCAGGAGCCTCAGCTTATTGACCCGATAAACAGCATTCTCAATCTTGGGTATTTATGATCCTTTCCACTTTCGGTTTTGTTGAATGGCAAATTTGACTTGTGTAACTTTGATGTTTTGTGTCACTATTAGTTGTTCCTTTGTTTCTCTTATTTATTCATGCATTGTTTATTTTATTTGGGTTGAAGTGGTTTTATGTGCTTGCGCTTCAGAACTTGCAATGTGGCTGGTTGTTCAGGGATTGCTTGCTTTTAGTATTGTTCCTTGCCAGATTTTTACGTCCTTATAACTGCAAGATGTTAATGTACATAGAATTGTAGTTCGAGTTTTAGATTCTTAATTGCTGAAAGGGGTCTGGTATGGGGGTAGCTCTTGAAAGTGTCTGATGCAAGGCATGGGGATGTAGAGAGTGTCTTAGGGTTGTGATTTTGAACTTGGATAATTTGTTCCCAGGGATTTTTCAAAAGCTTTGCTTTACAAGTTTAGTTGGGCTTGGAATTTTATGGAAAAGGGGAATGTTAAAACATCGTAGCTGCATCAGGCCAGGGGGAGGTGGGGTTTCGTTAGAATTGAATGGGATTATAGGTTAATATCCTTAGTTTTAAATCAGGAAAAAAGATTAGATTAAGATTGACATAGTTTTACATCACGAAGAAGATTAGATTATGATTGAAAGCTTTAGAACACATAGCTTTTTACCTAATGAATCAGGCCTGCAACTTGCAACATAAACTCTAGTGGTCAAATTTTAAGTTTGCTAGAATAGAACCTTTTTTATTCAAGTTATCTTCCATTAGATTATTAAAGATGATGTTGTTGTTCAACGGAGACTAGCATCTTTTCTCATTATCTTGGCTTGTTGAGAATCTTCCATTTACGAACTTTTTTTGCTCTACTTTCAGTGTCCATTGCATTGAAAATAATATTCCAAATACTATTGCATTTCAAGTGATGGGATTTGTATCAGGCAGGAATAGATGGTGTAGAGTCAATAAGCAGCAATACATGTTGGACATTGCGGGTACATGACTGTGCAAAATTACTTTAATAACTAGCTAGGACTGAAACATAGAATAGTTTAGAAAATGAAGATAGAAATGAATTGGTCAGACATTAGATTGAGAAGAAAAGGGGATGATTGGTGGAAATGATTAATAGAAAGGTTCAATCACAAATTAAACATTTATAAGACAATGCAATTCTATTAAGCCAAACCTGTCTGAGGGAAAAGACAAACTCTTAAATTAAACATGGACAATCAGTATGATGCTTAATTTTTTTGGCTTTAGCTATTATGAGATTGCCTTGATCTACAGCGTTCTCTTGTTTTGTTCAATTTGTACTCTCTGGTTGAAGTTGAAAGAAATACAACATTCAGGTGACGCGCTGTTCCGATATCAAGGACAGAACATTTTAGTATAGGTTTAACATAAAATATCATAAAGTTGCTTTCTAAATGGAAAATTTGCTAAAGAGCAGAACTCCAAAAACAGGAATTTTGCTGAAATAACTAGTGGAATCTAAACTGCAACACTTACTCATCATCATATTTTTCATGTTTTACTTTGCATCATTTGCTATGTAACTAATTCAGTTGCCCGCGGGGGGATGGCAACCCACAAAGCCTTTAGGTTTTGTTCAGTTTGACCTTGAGTTTAGAAGTTATGCCCTCCACCGCACCAACAAACTAGAAGGGAAGAAAAAACAACAACTGTTATTACTTCAACTCATTTTTTAAGTCCACCAAATCTGCACTTAAAAATTTCTAGTTCTGCCCTGATCTCTTCAATCTTCTTTCTATTTGGGATTCTACTTGTATCTTCCATTATTCACTTTCCATGCCTTGGAAAATGACTCTACTGTCATGGTTATTGTAAAATCTGAGGTTTTTAGCTTGTTGTTTTACTTTCTAGAAGCTATATCCAACAATCAATGGCATGAATGTCATACTATTGATAAAGCTTGGGAATATCATTACTTGCTCAAACCATGTCAAGGGCGTGTCTGCTTCCCGGTTTGTTCATGACAGGTTTGATTTTATTTTCAGAGCTCTTGCTAAACCTTGTGGCATTTTTAAATTTGGAACCTGAGAAGAAGGATTAAGACTTCCATTTTCTTATAAGTAGATCTATCCAAGGTGTAGCAGAAATGTTTGCGCACTTGGTGATGGCATATGCTTATTTGCAGTGTAGTTTGTTGTGTAGAATACTCTGCGTTTAAACATTCCTTGTTTTGGGATTTGGGATCTTGTCGGTGCAATATACTGTTGTTCCCATTTGCATTCCTTTGTGTTATTTTCTTAACTTGCGAAAAAGGTTAACCTCTTCAATTTACCTAGGTTTGAGTTCATTGTCACCAGGGTTGCCCCTTTCTAGTTTTATTGCTAATGCTATGATTAAATCAGGTGCTGCTTTTCATGCTTTATAGTTTCCTCCTGTTGAAAGTTTAATTTCATATATTTTTCGGAACTACAGAAGAGATATTTCGGGTTGATTGATTTAATGGAATAGGACAATTGATCTTACTGCACCCGCACCCTAGATTCCCTAACCACCTGTGATAAGATGGTTGAAGGACTACTCTCGAATCAGCTAATGGGAAGGGCACTTGATTTCACAGGGACCCAGGTGCCCTGGAATACAAACCAGGTTTGGCAGGGTCTGAATGATGCACAGAATATGGGGTTCTTGTAGCTTCTTAGAATCCAGCTAATCATCTGACCATTTAATTTATCTGATAGATTTTCTTAATGCTTATAAAAGATTTTTTTTATATAGTTAGACAGAACAGAATACCACGTTATAATGTAGAAGGATTTAAATTGCTGTACATTGGAATGCATAGTCGTGTTTCATATTTGCTCGTTTGACATCTATTTCTTTCTTTGTTCCATCATGATTTAGGGCCTGTGCTTGGGGACAATGATCGGAACTTTAGGATGAGAAGTTATTCTTCTATCCAGCAATCATTTGAGGTGCTTCTTCTATCCTGCAATCATTTGAGGTGCTTCCAGAGCTGTGCAAAAAAGTTGGACACTACTCGTGAAAAGCCTGGATATCCTAGACATCAAGAGATATTGGTACTTGCCTCTTGCTTTGAAAATTAAATAAGACTAGATGTGGTCAAGCTCTGTTGTCTTTGTAAAAGATTGGATTTTGTCATCAGGACTTTCTTATAGGACATAATAGAGTTAGAAGAGCTCTCTCCATGTTTTTGCCTTTTGACTGTGGTTGGCTATTTGTATCCTGGCTATACAATTAGAACCTTTATCAGCAGAGGCAATTGCTCTTATCAATGGATGATCGCAATCAGACAATGTACATAGAAATCTTGGATGGGGTTTTATATGTTAAGGGCATCAGATGAATCAGATTGCATAGGTGCATCAGCCAAATTTTCCACATGAGTTAGCAGAGCGTTTTTAAGAACTTACAACAGAACGCTTTCCCTTTCTCTTGCCGAAGCGTTGCCTAAGGTTGATGTTAGCGAGGCTCTAATTTGTCATAGACAAGTGAAGGCGCCCCGTCGCCCAAAGTTTCCAACTCTCTGCCTCTATACCATCTCTAATGGAACCAAGGTTTGGAATGCAAATGGTTCATTTAAAAATAGAGATGAAATGGCTCAATCACTCAAAAGAAAAACAAAGAGTGATGAATTCCAGGGTACGATCTAGTGGTTAGAGACATGGGATTTTTATTATAAAGTCCAAAGAAAGATTGATGAAAATGTGGAATTGAGGGAGAGCTGTTCTCCCTGTGCTTAGCAACTGACAAAGGCCGGCATGTCAAAAATGTTGCAAAAACTTAATTGCAACCAGCAACAAGGCCAGTTTATAATTTGCCTATTGAAGTTGGCTTTTGCAGCCAACCTGGCAAACCCAGGGATTTTAGCTTGTCAAGAGAGAAATTTTATGTTACTTTATAAATAAATAATTAGTGACAATTACTCTATGAAAAGAGAATAGACATTTTAAAAAAAGAAAGTGAATCGGAATTATTATTTTTTTGGTGAAATTGTTTGTGGTTTTTTATTTTTTATTTTTTATTTTTTATTTTTCATATTCGCTGTATTTGTTTTTAAGTGACCTCATAAAATAAGTATTGTCATTTACTTGATATAAAATTTATAGCCAGGACCATTCACAATGAATTGTCCCAAAGATTAGTAGATCGTATGTCGGTAGGGATCAAATCATATTCTTTAAGAATCTCTTGTAATGATCGGTGACAATAGTTGATACTAGAATTTTAAACAGCACTATATTGATGGTCGGATTAAATATTTTTTTAATGTAAAAAATTTAATCATGAACATAAAATTAATGCATAGCAAACTGATATCTTTTTAAAATATTAAAACATGTTAGTTTAGACATCTTAAAAAAATAACAATATTAAAATAATAATATATTAGATCAAACTGATAATTAATCTACTTAATTCATGACTCGAGTCATAAGATCATGATAATTACATAAAAAAACAAATTAAAATAAACTATGAAGCTTAATTCCGAATCAAACTATGTTGAAAGATGAAATTGAAAAAAATAAATATTCAATTAAAATTAGAAGAAGAAAAACAATCTTAGTCGATCAAGCTTGACCTTTTAAACTCATGACTTGAGTTATGAGATCATGATAACTCCATAAAAAATAAATTGAAAAAATAACAAGGCTCAATTCCTCCGGATCAAATATTGAAAGTTAAAATCGAGAAGAAAAATAAATAAATTCACGAGATTAAGATAATCTCATATAAAAAATTAAAAAAAAATTACAAAATTCAATTCTTAAACGACGAAGAATAAAATTAAAATTGAAAAAAAAAGTACCATTGCAATGAGTAATGCTCTGTAATGGTGGCTATAATAACATTGCTATACCTTTTAGGTTTGTCAATACCAAATAATTTTTTTATAATAATCTCATACATAATTAATGCTTTAATTAGTAATTTTTATTAATGGAGAACCAATAAAATAAGTTTATGGTTCCTTAAATTCATTTCGTTTTTCTTTTCAATGATGGAACACTTCTTCGTATTCTAATTTTTCTAGAGAATGTGGTTGCGGTTGTTTATGAAAATGATATTTTTTTATATTTTAAAAATTATTTTTGAAATCAACTCATCAAAACGATTCAAAATATAAAAAAAATTAATTTTTTTAAAAACAAGAATTTACCCGCGTTTCCAAACTTAAGAGTTTATTCCCTTGTTTTATTTTTGGATGTGATAAGATTCCAAGTGCGGGCCCTATGACATTCCAGCCCATACACATGGACGGACTACGCTCGAGGAACACGCTTGTTAATAAATTACTTGATCTCATACTAATTTGGGTGAAATTCAAACAAAATTCCTTTGCTTGCCAACCCTTTTTCAGAAGTTGCTTTTTGTGTCTTTCAATGCTTTCATGTCAGCATGGCATATACAAACATTTAGACACGAAGACAAGGGATTTTTTACAGTGCATGAAGCTCAATAAGTGGGATATTCTCGGTCGAATATCTGCTAAATTTTGCCTCTTGTTCTAGTTTTCTTCGATGGAAACAAGATAGGCCATCTTGATTCTCTTATCAAATCTCACCTTTTGTTATTATAAAATGGCCCGATAACGTAATACACTCCTGAAAAAAACAACATGGACTACGAGAATATGGCCCTTCTTTCCCTGACTAGCCTGTGGTGGTTCTCTACCTCCCAGTACGGGCTACCTTACCAGCCTTCCGGTCCAAGCCAGCCTTCATTTGGGCTGAACATGATTCGAATGGTGCAACCAAGAATTCAACCATTACTTATGCTCAGCTCAATAACTCAGTGCAGTCAATTTCTAGCCAGTTAGTTCTTCAGTTGCAAAGAGGTGACACTAGTGTCATTCTATGCTCACCTGGGTTGGAGCTTGTTGAGATCTACTTGTAGTTTGAATAGTTTTTCTAGTTTGAAAAATCTATGTCATTACAAAAAAAAACTAAAAGAACTCAGTTTTCTCCCGTGGATTGTGGATTGTGGATTGTGAGGAGAAATATTTTGGATTCAAACGGTGTTTTAGCTATTTTTATCCTTCATAATTTAAGCTTTATAACATGCATTTAAGGATAATATGGTATTTTTTATGAGACACATCTGGTATTATAAGATTGGATAGAAGTAAAGGGGTCTTTTAAACTTTTATTAGTACAGTGTAATGTTAATAATACCCTTAGATGTTGACTTCCCTTGACCGCATGGGCATGAGTGTTTTCGGTTTTTCTTTATTCCAGGAACAATGTAGTTTTTTTCGTTAGTATTGTATGGGATCAGGGGCAATTTGGCATTTACATCTAATAAATTTTTTAAAAAAATTATTGTCGCGTACATCACACGCACCAGCATGTGGGAGGCACCCACCCCCCTTAGGCGGCGCGTGTGACGCCTCCCGTTGAAAGAACATCGCATGTCAAGGTAGTGATGTTAGATGCATCTTGTCGTTCCCTTTATGATGGTGAGGCGCGTTACTTCATCTCATGCATGGTTGAGCTCCGACGACATGTTTTCTTTGCCCCCTCTTTTCTTTCTCTTCAGCCTTGAAAAATGTGTTGCTCTTGCAAAAAATCAAAAGGGTGTGTTATTTATTATCTTTATCATATTTGATACTCTTTCTTTTAGTTGTATCAAATTACATTTATTTTTTCAATTGCATGCTTTGGCATTTGATTTTTATATCAAATTTGGTCTTTTTATTATGTTTTTTTCGTTAATATTGTATGGGATCAGGGGCAACTTGGCATTTGCATCTAATAATTTTTTTAAAAAATGGTTGCCGCGTACATCACACGTGCCAGCGTGTGGGAGGCACCCACACCCCTTTGGCGGCGCGTGTGACGCATCCCTTTGAAAGAACATCGCATGTCAAGGCAGTGACGTTGGATGCATCT
>Ga0307508_10005265_pt1 | contig 12347 bp, 14 predicted proteins | sample 9_EM_MG_FD_203089 | JGI IMG/M metagenome (GOLD analysis project Ga0307508, IMG submission 203089) | Populus trichocarpa ectomycorrhiza microbial communities from riparian zone in the Pacific Northwest, United States - 9_EM | ecosystem: Host-associated > Plants > Roots > Unclassified | place... | reverse complement strand
GGCTTGTGACGTATGTACGTCACTACCTGAAAGCTTTAAACACACAAGAGGAGGATCCAGAGAATTAATCCGAGGCGCTGGCGAGGTAGTGATTTTTGGGCACGCAAAAACCCGAGATCACCACAGGTGGGTCGAAGGTGGGGGTCGAAACTGAAAACCGAAGAGATTGGACTGACTGCTAATGAGACTGTAGCCCTATTCTTGAGGAATCGTTTGACGTAGAGGGGAGCTTGTTCGATGGTGGCGGAAGAAAGTTCTTTGTGGAAAAGCTGGGGGGGGGTAGGGAGAGAATAGATTGCATGGAGAAGAATCTCCAGACTAGCTACTGCGCCCTTCCTTTATACCTTTCCTTTCCTCTGTGGAATCACAGCTTGCCGGCAAGACTGACACAGTTCCTCCCTAGCTCATCATGGCTCAATCACTGCACCCAAGGAAACCCACGATCCTACTCAGCCCTTCATCCTCCCGCAATACACAAGGCAGACACACTCAACAGTAGGAAAACAACAAGGTAAGCAATAAACATAACACAGAGTAAAGCGAGGCAGACACGCAGACAGTAAGGAAATGTCAAGCGCAACGTGGTAAGCAATAAACATAACACAGAGTAAAGCGAGGCAGACACGCAGACAGTAAGGAAACGTCAAGCGCAACGTGGTAAGCAATAAACATAACACTGAGTAAAGTGAGGCAGACATGCAGACAGTAAGGAAACAAGCGGGGAAAATCCTGGGGTGGCCCGCGACCAGGTTCTGAGGAATACCGCTACCCGCGCGATATTGGCAGGGGCTGGGGTACTGCGGCTAGGCGCGTAGGATGACAGTGGCCATGGCAGCGGAGACAAGGATCAGCCATAGTGTGGCGAGGGTGAGCGCGGCGCCCACAGCGGTACCTAGGAGCCTGTCGCGCCAGGTTCGTGACAGCTGCATATCTCATTTTGAGGTGAGAAACTGTCTGGTAGTGGTGGTCGTGGTTGGTCAATGACTGCTAGGAAGGTTGCATCACGAAGTGACTTGCATTTATCCCTAAAGTCGGTATGGCCCTCAAGTGGTGGGATGGATTTTTGGTGTGCATTGTGATGGCGGATTATTCTCCAGACAGTCGTATTGAAGTTGACTGCAATTGCTTGATCCTGTAGTTGTTTTTGGCTTGCCTGACCATTGTTGACCAGTGGCTGTGGTTCTGATGAGCATCTTTCCTATTGGTATCGGTCGGGTTCTGGCGCGCATGTCTGTCTGCCTGTTTGACTGCTCGCTTTGCCAAGTTGAGACTGTGGTTCCACCAGGGTGCGTCCTGCTTGCCAGATTCCATGAAAGGGACCGCAATGTCGGTGGCCTGGTGAATGAGGTCAGTAATGTTGGCGATGGCACGGAGTGTTTCTTCTTTTCCGCTGGTGTTGGTGAGGTCCGTGCTGGCAGATTGGATGTGGGAGGCAAAGGCATTCCAGTCCGCCTTGTACCAGGCACGTCGTGGGGGGGTGGTTGGCGGGGAGGAGAGAAGGGATAGGGTGATGGTGATAGAGCTGTGGTCCAAGGTTGTATCGTGGTCAATGGCCAGTGCCTGCAGAGCCTGGGTGATCGAACCGCAAGAGAAACACAGATCAATGGTAGAGGGGTTGCCACCATTTCGTGGGTGGTGGGTAGGTATTCCAGCCTTGTTGTGGAGGTGGAAGTTGTTGTTTTCCAGCCAGTCAACTATTGAGTGGGTAGCAGTGGAGGTAAGTGCACTCTGCGGGAGGGTACCTTGCCACCACACATGATGTGCGTTGAAGTCACCCATGAGGACGCAGTTTTTCGGGAGTTGAATGGTGTTTATGATTGAGGCCAGGGGTTCTGGTCGTGCAGGCGAGTACAGGTTGAATAGGGTGAACGTCATAGTATTCTTTTGGTGTGTCGAAGTGATTGTGGTACCTAGGAAGAAGCTCCCAGAGGTAAAGGTTGTTGTTGCTGTAAGACCCTGCACACGTCTAACGTATGTGGTGCACTTGGGTTCTGTGGGTACTGGAGTAGACAAATCAAAGTTCAGTAAGGAGGGTGGGTTGCCATGTCTATCGCACCATGGTTCTTGTATTCGACAGATAAGGTTTTCTGGTTTTCTTGAGAATTCTTGCAGTGCTGAGATTGTCGTTGCTTGGCCTCACGTACAGTTCAGCAGCTGTACGGACCCAACGGATGCAAGGAGGGCCATTTATACGGACACTCCCGCCTTGGGGGTGTCTCCCTTTGTTACACCTGAAGTATCTCGAGTACGTAGCTAAGCTAGAGGGGAGTACGTAAGGATGACGGAACGCACTCAGAGAGTCTAGGAAGGGAGATAAGGTCCGGAGATGAGATTACGGCCGAGACGGACCTAAAACACATATCTCCGGAGATGAGGGGAAGATTGCAAACGATGAGACACTTGGGCTATTACCCCTCCCAGGAGGGGATGCCCCGAAACCTGCTGATGGTGTATGCTCCGCCAGACTTGGGCTATGACCCCTCCCCCAAAAGGAGGGGATGCCACGTTGCCTGCTGATGGCGCACGGAAGAGAGTCCGGCAGCGAAAGCACCCCGCCCACTTGCATGAAACCTCATCTCCCCTTATCTACACCCTGCCAGGACCAATTAGTCACCCACGGGGTCCATGCATCTCGGGGGAATCCAAATCTGAGTCACCATCTTTCACGACGGCTTTACTCAGATAAAAGACGGAGGATTTCTGCCCTGACAGAAATCAGCACGAACACCTTCGCAAACACTACCACTGAACCCACACACAAGATCTAAGATTATTCCGCTGTGAATTATTGGAAGTAGCCTGATTACCTTTGATTCTCTCTACACTCCGGTTACGAGACAACCCCAGTGTCACACTATAATCTTCAATCCAAAAATCACCCTACTTTCACGAAAGGAGCACATGCCCTCATTCGAACAAGATCACGAATACCTCCTCGAGCTTTCAAACATATTCAAACCAACTTCCCAATACTCGTTCGACTATACGTTCACCTCGATCAACAACAAAATTTCAAAGTACGAACTGTGAGAGGAATTCTTCGATGGACCTATCCCAGAAACCGCGCAAATCAATTGCACCCCCGAAAACTGGTACACCCAGTATTGGTTCAACTGTGCGCTCAACTGTCTAAGCACTGATCTCGATGGATACGAATTCCGGGAAATCTGCAATTACTCGTTCCAAGACGACGAAACAATCTACACAGGACACGTCCTTAACCTCTATTAAACAATGACAACCTCTTCGGACTTCAACATGCTCCGGCTCGAAGCCCCCCAGGACATGTTGCAAATTAAGAAGGACGAGGAAACCCAAACGGTGGAAATAGCCAACCCAGTGGACTGGATAAGAGCGATCGTCAACCAACAACACCAGGCCGAGCAAGACATACGTCAGCTTATGGAAGTATGCGGTGACACGGTGGACCGCACGGACCAATGAATCCAGCAAGTCGAGAAGGCATACTAAAAGCTGTCGCAAGGGATGCAGTACATCTATGAAAGAACGGAAGCAAAGGAAGAAATAGCAGAAGCATGGGGAAGAAACGAACTCACTGCGGCCGCTAACGCATACCACACGTTCACCCGACAGATATGGGAAGCCATAATCGAACGAACCAAGGAAGCCGAGGTTCAGCTTCTCCACCATGCAACCCAGGTAGCTCGAATGAAGGATGCTGTGGCCTTCCTGGGGGAAGCCGATGTGGCCAGAAATCAGCATCTGGCTCTGTTCCAAGGTAATGTGGAGGAATGGGCCGCTAACCATCACCAGAAAGTGGACGGTCTGGAACGAGAACGACGAAGCGACCAAGAAAGAATGGCTAGACTAGAAAAGCAGCTAGCCAGGGCCCAAGAGGAAATTCAGAAGGTGGCTGTGGCGGTCCTGCTAACTCGATCACCGACGAACCAAGCACCGGGAGCCCCCTTCCTCCCTCCAACAGCGACAGGACTGAGGCCATCAGGTAACACTATCCCCGGACTAACCGTGGGGGGAATAGGAGGAGACAAGAGAGACCCGCCAAGGAGGCCAAGAAGACTGGCTGTGTTCCTGTCACCCTTGCCACCACCCAATGAAGACCATGAGAACGACGAAGACCTATACGAACGAAACCTGCCCACAGGAAGACCCCCGCTGGGCACGAGACAGCCAACGGAGGGCCAGCTAGCCACGATGCTCACGCCAGAAGAAATAGCAAGGCTTGTGGGTACAGGGATCGCGGCAGCCCGTCAGCCTGAACAGCCAGCGAATGGGGCCCGGAGAAACACCTAGAGGCTAAAGATGGAGAACCCCGAGAAATTCGATGGGAAGAGCTCGTCCACCTTCAACCAGTGGTGGGAATCTGTCACGATGTATCTGGGATTCTACCCAGAAATGGTCGACTGCCAGAAGATTGCCTGTGTTGGAAGCCTTCTAACTGACACCGCCCTGGTGTGACACCTTCACCGGTACCGAGAATTGGGAGAAAACGACACCTGGGTCAACTACACCACAGCCATCCGAGCGGAATACCGAAACAAATGCGAAGCAGCAGACGCCCAGCTCAAGCTAGGGCAACTCAGGTACCAAGGGTCTATTCGCGCTTATCTGACTGAATTCCGAGCACTGAACAACTTTGCCCGAGCAACCGGCGAAGCACTGTGCGAAAAAGTCGACCTCGCAATGCCCGACACGGTACTCCACATGTGGTTTGCCCTCTACCTGGAAGATTTCGAGGACAACGAAGGCTTCCTACAGGCCACCCACCAAGCGGGCCTCCATGTAGAAAAGAAAAAGGCGCTCAAAGCAGCCCGGGAAGCGTCGAAACGAGTGCCCGCCTCAAAGGAGGAACAGAAAAAGGACGATAAACGAAAGGATGAAGGCAAAAAGGACGACCCAAGCAAGAAAGGACCGGATCAACACTTCGAGAAAGCCTGGGAATGGTGGGGAGGTGTGACACTGGGGTTGTATTCGTAACCGGAGTGTGGAGAGAATCAGAGGTGATCAGGCTACTTTCGATAATTCACAACGGAATAATATTAGATCTTGTTTGTGGGGTTTTTTTTGATCTTTTTTGCTAAGTGGGCATTGGGTAGTGTTTCCTCGCTCCTTCCCACCGAGCGGGATTCTTGCCTAGCTATATAGTCTTCTTGTGGCGTCACGTGGTTTCTCTAGAGAACCCATACTTCCTATCCTTTCTCAGGAGATTTGTCCACCAGCCAAGGCCCCGGAACCCCACGGGCTCGGTCCTTTCCTCTTCATTGGTCCTGGTCGGTCTAACGATAAGCCGACTGATCCACGCACCGTGTAAACCCCTCAAGCCCTGTGGGTGAGTGACTTACCAGCCTATCAGAGAAAGAGGAAATATTGGCTCTATGACCTCACCCCTCGTATCCCGTATTTAGTTGCGTTTGCAGGTCGTCCTGAGATTAGCCCCTTAGGTCTGTTAAGGCCGTAAGGTCTAATCCCGAGGCTATCTCCCGCCTAGACTCTCTGAAGCTGGCTGAGCTTGACTTCCTTCCTTTCGAGCGGTATTAGGTAAAGTCTCACATGCCCTGACTACGTAGCTATCTATTCTCCCTGATGTTTCGGACTGAGGTGTAACACTACTTCCCCCTCTTCTTAGCTTAATCCCGAAGCTATGTTCGTTCCTTTGTCGATGTAGCCCGCCTCTTTCCGAGTAAAAAAAAAATTTTGCTGGGCAAAATGCCCGCCCACTGAATGCAGTCCTCCACCCCTGCATCTCTCCCAATCGCTGGCCAGCCGGTTGATACCGGGGAGCGTCGGACGATTGGGCCCTCAGAGTAAGCCGATGCGTATTCTTACTATCGTGCCATATTGAGTCGTACTCGCCGCCACACTGCGTCAAGGCTTGGCCGTTTTGGTGGGGTTCCGGGGTTCCAGTCGGCATAGGGAATCGGGAGAGGCATGGTGTCCTTTGTGCTAGTGACCCATATACTCGGCAGTGACCGTGCCCATGTCCTTCCGGGGGGAGACGAGTATGCTGAAGCAGTGACAGCGCTGTCGGGGACTCACTTCACCACTTGGATGCCATCTGCGCCGGTTCCGCCGGTCCGAGTCGGTCGCCAAGAGGTCAATACGTCTGTTCTGAACGGCTTTCCTGGTTCTCAGCGGTTTCGATCGCGTGCACTCTTCGTCGGGCGCCGGGTTGGCCGCTTTGTCGCAGTGGGATCGGTACCCGAGAAGCGGGTCTTTCTTTGGGTCGTTCCTTTATTTCGAATTTCGTCCGAAAGTTGGTCGTCAGTGTGTCAAAGGTGTGTGCGAGATGAAGTCTTCCAACCCCTTCATCGCTACTACCGCTCGTGCTTCGTCGGGCCTTTCTTTGGACATTCCATCTAGGTGTCGGCGCGTCGGTAGTCCCTCGGCATGTCTGGATTTCGCTGGTGAAACTCCTGGAGTTTCTCCAGACCGCCTACCGAAAAGTTGTCTAATGGTTCTTCTGTCCAGTCTTTGCGTTCCGGATAGTCGAGCCATTTGACAAGGTAAATGATCCTTTTGTTATTTCCCCGGCCGCGTTCGACCGAGGACATAACTTCATCGACACCGTATTTCTCTCACTGCTCGATGTCGTCAGCCTCTCAGAGCACCTTTGACGGGTCCGGTCGTGCTCAGTGCTCACTGGTTCGGTAGGGTTCGAGCAGTGAGACGTGGAAGACATTGTGGACCTTCCATTTCCAGGGCAGCGTGAGACGGACAGCCAGGGGGGAGATAATTTTCTCGATCCGGAAGGGACCATGATTCTTGTGGTCCAGCTTCTTCGAAGGCCGGCGCGTTTTGATGTTGCGCCCATTGAGCATTACCAGGTCTCCTACTTGGTATGCCGGGGGTTCCTTCCGGGTCGGATCCGTGTATTGACGTATTCGTTCTTGTGCATCTTCCAGCCCCTTCCAGGACTCGTTGTGCATGGTGTGCATCCAGTGGGCGTAACTTTGGCTTGCTGGGTTGAGGGGTTCCGTTCACGCGGGGTTCATGGTTTCTGGGTGGAAGCCATAGTTAGCGTAGAACAGGGACATACCATTCCCCGTGGTGGTCGAGTTGTTGTAGGCGAACTCGGCCATCGGTAGCGGTCGTACCCAGTCATCCTGTTCGTTGCTGACGAACGCTCGAAGCTAAGCTTCGATTGTTTGGTTGAGTCGTTCCGTTTGGCCGTCAGTCTGCGGGTGGAACACGGTGGACATACGAGACCGAATACCGGAGAGTCGCAGGAATTTCTTCCATATTTCCGACGTGAACCTGGAGTCCCGGTCTGAAACAATGTCAGTGGGGAGCCCCTGGTGTTTCCATACCTCTTTTGCGAAGATGATCACTAGGTCCGCCGCCACTTTTCCGTCTTTTCTAAGAGGAAGAAAGTGCGCCATTTTGGTGAATCGATCGATGACAACCCATACTTGATCACAACCTTCCGAAGTCGGGAGTTCCGTGATGAAGTCCATTGCTTTTTACTGCCATGGTGTGTATGGCAGTTCTAGCGGGGAGGACAGCCCGTACGGTTGATGCCGGGAAGCATTGTTTTGTTGGCACTCGGGGCAGCTTCTGACGAAGTCGATGATTCGTTCATTCATTTTCGGCCACCAGAAGTTTCGTCGGATTAACTCAATGGTCTTGTCCTGTCCCATGTGTCCGGCCACCTTTGTGTCGTGTTCCGATTCCATGACTTTCTGAATTCGTTCCCTTGGTACCCAGAGCAGGTTTCGTCGGTACAGTAGGCCATTTTCGCAGCTTAATTCCCTGTCCTGTTGGTCCTTCGGCGATAGTTCTCCTACCGCCGCTTCCTGTTTCTTCGCTTGTTCGTAGGCTTCGTCCTTCTTCGCCTCTTCCCTAATGCTTACCAGGAATTCCTTCGACCACCTCCTTTCTGGGAGCGATGTTAGTTGGGCCGACGAGCAAATGAAGGATGGTCCTGCTTGATCGAAGTGGTTCTCCTTCAAAACCATTGATATCGGCTGGTTTTCTACCCCCCCTTTTTCTGGGCGGTACTCCAAACGCCTTGATAATGCGTCTGGCTTGCCATTTTGGGTTCCCGGCCTGTAGTAGATTCTGAAGTCGATACCGGCCAACTTTTAGGCCCACCGTGCTTGTCGTCGGTTCAGCACCTTGGTCGTCGTGAAGTACTGCAGGTTGTGGTGGTCTGTCCAAACCTGGGCTTGGTGAGCTGCTCCTTCACAGTATCGTCTCCAGTGTTTGAAGGCGTCTACTATTGCCAATAGTTCCTTGTCGTGGATCTCGTAGTTGATTTCCGCGGGTTGAAATTTTCTCGTGTGAAAAGCTATAGGGTGTAGGCGGCCTTCCTTGCTCCGCTGCGACAGGACAGCTCCCAGTGCAAGGTCGGATGCGTCTGTCTCAACAAGTACCGGTTTGCGTGGGTCAAAGTGGGCCAGGATTGGAGCTGTAGTAAAGTGGTACTTGAGTTCCTGAAAGGCTGATTCTGCCTGCTGGTTCCAGGCCCATTCTTTGCCAACCTCCTTCTTTGTGAGCTCTGTAAGGGGTCTTGTAATCCTGAAGTAGTTCTGAATAAACCGTCGGTAGAAGTTGGCGAACCCCAGGAACGATTGAACCTCTGTTAACGATTCCGGGGTTTTTCATTCAAGTACCGCTTGTACTTTGTCTTCCGCCATCCTGATCCCGTTCCTTCCGATAATGTATCCCAGGAATTCAACTTCCGTGGCATTCCACACGTATTTTTCCGGTGAGACTGCCAGCCCATTGTTTTGTAGTCTCTTAAGTGCTTCCTTGACCGTGCAGTCGTGGCCTGCCTCGGTATCAGCGTAGACTAGTATGTCGTCCATATATACTAATACTCCGACGTCTAGCATATCCCAGATCACGTGGTTCATCATGTCGTGGAAGGGAGATGGAGCGTTGGTTAATCCGAACGGCATTACCTGGAATTCGAATAGTCCATAGCGGGTTCTGAACGCTGTTTTCCATTCATCCCCTTCCTTTATTCGGATTAGGTGGAAGCCATTTTTTATGTCCATCTTGGTGAACCATTGTGCCCCCTGCACCCGGTCCTGGAGCTCCTGCATCAGTGGTAGGGGATATCGGTTGGGGATGGTTAGTCGATTCAGTGCTCGGTAGTCGACGCACAGTCGGAGCCCCCTGCCGTGAGGTTTTGAAACGAAGAGGATTGGGGATCCGGCTGAGGACGTGGAACGCCTAATTTTCCCAGTTCGTTCCATTTCCTTCAGCCATTCTCGGAGTACCCGAAGTTCTTATTCCGAAAGCGGATAGATTGGTCCCTAAGGGGGTGTGCTTCCTTCCTGGAGTTTGATCTGGCAGTCATACGGTTGGTGTGCCGGTAGTGCCTCCACTGCTTCCTTCCCCATTATTCTGATGTACTGCTGACTCTCCTCGGGCACTTTCTTCAGGGCTTCTTCTTCTGCAATTCCAGATAGATATCCGATAGCCCGAGCAGCCGGGTCGTTTGCCACTGAGTCGTCCCAGGTTAGTGAGAAGTCGGCTTGTTCGTATTTGGTGCATTTTTCTAGGCACCTGACGCTGTTAAACCGTATTTCCGGGTCTTGCCATGCTCCCTGAGGGGGGTGTTTCACGATCCACCAGAAAGGGAGGAAGATGTCTATCCCTTCTTCCATTGGGTAGACTTTGAATCTCTCCCGGGTGACATGTCGTCGATGCCGCAAGAGCAGGGGTTCAGTGTAATATTTTCCTGCTCCTTCCACCGTTTGTCCCGTGAAGTTCTCAATAGGTATGATTGGGTTATGCTGCCGTAGTGTGATTCCCAGTTTTTCCGCCGATTTCTGGCTGAGTAACGGGATTGAGCAGCCGGTGTCCAGGAGGATTCGGACTCGATGGTCCTGAGTTTCCGTTGATAATAGCATCGATATGACAGGTCGAGGTCCCCCCTGGGTTTTATGCTGTGGTCTCTTCTTCTTCTGTATTTTTCCGTTTTTGGCCTGCTCTGCTTATAATGCGCTGGGTCTCACCGGTTCGCCAGGCCGGTGGTTTTCTCAAAAATCCTCCTCTTCTGCCCATAAGGGTTTGGAGTCAATAACATCTAGTGCTGCTGTTTTTTGCACTTTGGGCGCCGGTACTGGTGGGGTTTGTTCTTCGGGTTCCCGTTGCCACTTTGTCCCAGCAGCTATTTTCCATGGCGCTGCGGGAAGGCTGGTGCCTTTTACCGTGGTGCCGGCGAAACATTTGGCTGTTCGGAGAGCCGGTTGCCTGCAACAATGACACCCTCGAGCTCCCGCGTATTCCTTGCGCTCGCTCTCCAGGACTCCATGGAATGCAGTGGCCACGGATGCCCATCACCCCGTTCCGCCGTATTCCGCACCCCTGTTGCCTTCGCGATGGGGTTCCTTCTCTGCTTCCTTATTTTTCCGGGTATCATCAGTGCTCCCTTTGCTCTGTCTGTCCCTTTTTTTCTCGTCTCGTTTCCTGACCGGGGCTGAAGTCCTTGCTGGTTCCCGGGCTAGTCGCAGGGCCTTTTTTTTTTCGACCTGTAGCGCCGCTTGGTACGTCGCCTGTAGGAACCCTTCATCGTCGGCGAAGTCTTCCAGGTAATGAGCGAACCTCATATCGATTACTGATTCCGGCATTGCGAGGTTCACTTTTTCTTGGAGGCTTTCCCCCTTGGCATGTGCATAGAGATTGAGGGCGCGGAACTCCGTCATGTAGGACCGGATGTCGCCCTGATACTTCAACTGTCCCAATTTTAACTGGGCGTCCGCTGACTCTCGCTCGTTGCAGTATTCAGTCTGGATCGCAGCTGAGTAATTTTCCCACGTGTCGTTGTCGCGCAGCTCACGGTGTCGATGGAGGTGCAAGACAAGGGCCATGTCCGTCAGAAGTGTCCCGACCCCGGAGATTTTTTGCCTGTCGATGGTCTCGGGGTAAAATCCAAGGTACATGGTGACCGATTCCCACCATTGATTGAAAGGGGTGGGGTTCTTTCCATCGAACTTCGCCGGGTTCTCCATTTTTAACCTGGAGGTCCTTATTTGTGGTTCCGCGGGTCGCGCTGTGACCTGTGCCGCCACGATTCCGGCTCCCACCAACAAGGCTATTTCTTCTGGCGTGAGCATGGTTGCTAGCCTATCCTGGGTGGGTCCCTCTGTGTTTGGTGGTGGCCTGCCCATAGGGAGGTTTCGTTCGTAAAGGTCGCCGTCACCTTCGCTTGGAGGTGGTGAGTGTGAAGGCAGCGCGGTCCTTCATAGGGGCCTTGGTGGGGAGCCGTTTCCTCCTGCTCCTACTTCGTGCGTTGGGACTGCCGGGGGCCTTTGTCGTCACTGCAATTCTCCGAATAAGGGGCCTCCTAGCATTAGCCGGGTCAAAGGTGCCACTGCCGGGTCCTGGGCCACAGGATGTTTGGACTGGGCCTGTGTCCTTGGTGTTGTTGGTAGGGGTACAGTGAGGGGGATTGAGAAGCATGTCCATTCGAAGGAGCGGGGGCAGCCGCGGATCCTTATAGGAAGGTTCCGTTCAGCCTATCACTCAAGACTAGCCTACTCTAGACTAGTGCTCCCTGCCGAGCATCGGAACCCGAATCCCACTCCTACCACTCCCCACTCAAGAAAACAAGCCCCCCTTTCTGCAGTAACAGCCAAAAGCAAAACAAACATTTAATGCAGAAAAAAAAAAAAAACAAACCCCCATCTTTTCCAGCTCCAATTTGTTCCCAAAACAACTTCGCGATCTTACAATTTCTTTGAAAAATCCAACTGAAATCACCAAATGTCACTCTTCCATCATCCACCGATACGTCCGAAGTCCATTTGCAGCATGGTAGTCTCTAAGCATCTCCTTACTCCCAACTTTCAAATTTTCCAATGGCTCCCAAGTTGGATTCGGATATCCAACCCATTTGACAAGGTACGTGAGATCACAAGCCGCCGTACCTTGATGTTCGAGAATCCCTTCAACTTCGTATTCTGTGGCCGCTGCTAACGTCGACTGCAATGGTGGCGGTGGTGGGTGTTCCCTCGTGTTGTCGACTTTCGATGGCTTTAACCGCGTGATGTTGAAGACTGGGTGTAATCTCCAGTGGGTTGGAATATCAAGCAAGAATGCGTTGTTCCCAACTTGCTTAAGTAGCTTGAATAGTCCTGCGTATGGGTGCTGGAACTTCCGTGAATTCCGGACTTCACTAGCAACTCCAGTAACATTGGCATATCCAACTGGCAGGAGACGTGTATCCCGGAAAACGTCATCACCGACCTTGAAGGGGTGTTGTTGCCGTTGCTCATTGGCATCGGAGACCATGGCCAACTGGGTTTCCTCCATCCGTTCTCGTAACATCCGTAAGATCTTTGTCAACTCTTCTGTATATGAGGCTGCAGATGGCGAATTCGGAATGAATGGTCCAGGGGCCAGTAAATCCAATGGCA
>Ga0307508_10005264_pt1 | contig 12348 bp, 11 predicted proteins | sample 9_EM_MG_FD_203089 | JGI IMG/M metagenome (GOLD analysis project Ga0307508, IMG submission 203089) | Populus trichocarpa ectomycorrhiza microbial communities from riparian zone in the Pacific Northwest, United States - 9_EM | ecosystem: Host-associated > Plants > Roots > Unclassified | place... | reverse complement strand
CGGCTTGAGCTTGCGGCGTACGGAGAGGACGCGGCCGGTGTCGTCGATGGTCGCCTGGGCCATGTAGAGGCTGCCGGTGATGGTGCGTTCGGCGAAGCCGAGGACGACGAAGATGCCGTGTTCCGCGGCGGCCGCCGCGATGCGGGCCAGGTGTTCTCCGTCGCGAGTCATGGAGTTCTCCGCGTACCGGGGCACGTACCGCATGCCCGACAGCGGGGAGTCCAGCCAGATCCACCACGGGTAGCCGGGCAGGAACACCTCGGGGAACGCGACCAGTTCGGCCCCGCCGGCGGCGGCCCGGGCGATGAGGTCCACGGCCTGGGTCACTCCGGCGTCCAGGTCCAGCCACTTGGGTTCGGCCTGTACGGCCGCCACGCGCACTACGGAAGACACGTCTCGTACTCCATTCGCTTCGATCAGGTGTGCAGGCGCGAGGGGCGTCCTCCGGCAACCGTCGCCTGGAGGCTATGAGGCCCACGTCCGTCGGGCGAGGTGGGAATCCACCACCGCAACCACCTGTTCGGCGTATGATTCCCACACCTTCATGGCTGGAACGGATGTCTCATGGCCCAGGTCGAGGACTCTTATCCCGCGGCGCGGGTCCGGGAGCTGATCGAGCGGCAGCGGCGTCGCGAGCGCGAGCTGTCCACCCTGTTCGCCACGGCACGTTCCGTGACCGTGCTGCGGGGGCTGGACGAGGTGCTGGCCAGTGTCGTCGACAACGCCCATGACCTGATCGGCACCGACATCGCCTATCTGGCGGTGCTGGAGGAGAACGGAACCCACCTGCGGGTACGCGCCACGGCCGGCACGCTCACCCCCGGTTTCGACGAGCGGGTGCACGCTCCGGCCCACATCGGCATCGCCGGGCGGGTGGCCACGACCCGGGCCCCGTACTGGGCGAGCGACTACCTCGCGTCGACCGAGATCGTCCACCATCCGGTCGTGGACGCCGCCATCGAAGCGGAGGGCATCGTGTCGATGCTCGGGGTCCCGCTGGTCGCGGGCGACCGGTTCCTCGGCACGCTGATCGCGGCGAACCGGGAGGAGCGGCCCTTCGTCCGGGACGACGTCGCCCTGCTGAGCGCCTTCGGGGACCACGCCGCGGTGGCCCTGGAGAACGCCCGCCTCTACGACGAGAGCCGACGTGCGCTGCGCGCCCTGGAGACGGCGTACGCGACGATCGAGGAGGCCGAAGCCGTCCACGGGGCGCTCACCCGGGTGGTGCTGGCCGGCGGTGACGTGGGCGCCGTCGCCGACCTCGTCGCGGACACCCTGGGCGGCGGGGTGCTGGTGCTCGACAACGCCCACCGCGTCCTCGTCGCGCGCGGGCGGCCCGCCGACGAGGACGAGGCGAAGGTGCGCGAGCGTGCCGTCCTCGCCGCCTCCCCGCACATGGCCGAGGCGATCCTCCACGGGATCGAGGAGAGCCGGAGGTCCGGACGCTGCGTCACCGTCGACCGCGGCGAGACCCTGCGTCACACCGTGGCCGCCGTCGTGGTCGGCCCGACCTACATGGGCGCCCTGGTCCTGTCACGCCCCGCCGATCCGGACCCGGTCGAGGCGCGCACCCTGGAGCGCGCCGCCCAGACCGCCGCCCTGCTGACCCTCACACAGGACGCCGTCGTACGGGCCGAGGAACGCGTACGGGGCGAACTGCTCACCCAACTGCTCACCGCGCAGCGCCCGTTCTCCTCCGAACTCGCCCTGCGCGCACGCGCCAGGCACATCGAGCCCGCGCGACTCGACACCGTCCTGGTGGCGGACGCGGCGGACGACCGGCTGAGCGAGACCACTCGTCTCCTGCACGGCATCGCCCAGGAGTACGACGGTCTGGCGGGCGAGCATCTCGGCGTCCCCGTCGCGCTGATCCGTACCCGGGCCGGCGAGGACGCCGAGCAGGCCGCGAGAAGCGTGCACCGGCGTCTGAGGCGAGGACTCGACGCCCCCGTGCTCGTCTGCGCCGCGCCTGTCCCGCCCGCCGCGGAACCGCTCGGCACCGCCGTCACCCTGGCGAGCCGCTGCTCCCGACTGCTGAGCGCGGTCAAAGTGCGCGACGGCGGCGCCAGTACGGCACGCCTCGGGATGTACGCGATCCTGTTCGACCCCGATCGGGCCCAGGACCTGGAGTCCTTCCTCGAAGAGTCCGTCGGGCGGGTCGTCGCCCACGACACCGAGCGGGGCACCGACCTCCTGACCACCCTCACCGCGTACTTCACCCACTCCCGCAACGTCGCCGCCACCGCCCGCGCCCTGCACATCCACACCAACACGCTCCTCAAGCGGATCGAGCGCATCGGCGGCCTGCTCGGGCAGGACTGGCAACAGCCCGACCACGCCCTGAGACTTCAGCTCGCGGTCCACCTGCACGACCTGGCCCGACAGATCGACCAGGGCGACATCGCGCCGGGCGCCTGAACGCCGGAAAGATTAATTCACGCTGGCCGGGGCTCTTTTAGACCCCCCATTCTTGCCTCAGAGGCAATTCCGCTTACGAGAATCCAGGCGCGCGGTGAGAATTCCGTAACTCCGTATTGTTCCGGATGACCTCGTTCGGTAATTCCCGCTGGCTGGAGTAGCCGTCACAAGCAGCGGCGAGGCGTTCCGACCTCGGCGCCTCGCATGGAGGACTTTCATGCCTGAGCTGTATTTCCATGTGCGCTGGCCCGACGGCGAGACCCAGCGCTGCTACTCACCTTCCACGGTCATCGAGGATTATCTCACCCCTGGTGGCGTGTACGAACTCGGGGAATTCGTGGAACGGAGCCGGACGGCGCTCGGTATCGCGAGCGACCGGGTGCGCGAGAAGTACGGCTTCACGTGCACCGGGGCTCTGGACCAGTTGGCGCGGATCGAGGAGACCGCGGCCGCGTACGCCTCCTTCGAGGGGGCCAGGGTCGCCGTCGAGGCCCTGCGCCACGCCGACGGGAGCGCACGGTGAGCCCGCGGCCGGCCGGCCACTACCCGGTGGCGGTCGTCGGCGGCGGTCAGGCCGGACTGTCGGTCAGTCACTGTCTGCGCGAACGCGGCATCGAGCACATCGTCGTCGAGCGGAACCGGGTCGGCCACGAGTGGCGTGAGCGCCGCTGGGACTCGTTCTGCCTGGTGACCCCCAACTGGCAGTGCAGACTGCCCGGTTACCCGTACCAGGGGGACGACCCCGACGGCTTCATGGTCCGCGACGAGATCATCCGGTACCTGGAGGGCTACGTCGCCCACTTCCAACCCCCGCTGGTGGAGGGCGTGTCCGTCACCGGACTGCGCCGGGGCGCCGACGGCGTCTTCGAACTCACCACCAGTGAAGGGGAGTTCACCGCCGACCAGGTGGTCGTGGCCACCGGCCCGTACCACACCCCGTCCGTTCCGCGGCTGGCCGAGCGGCTGCCCGGCGGCATCGAGCAGATCCACTCCTCCGGCTACCGCAACCCGGAGCAACTGCCCGCGGGCGGCGTCCTGGTGGTCGGCACCGGGCAGTCCGGCTGCCAGATCGCCGAGGACCTGCACCTGGCCGGCCGACAGGTCCACCTGGCCGTCGGCAGCGCGCCCCGCGTGGCCCGTTTCTACCGGGGCCGCGACTGTGTGGCCTGGCTGGACGACATGGGCTATTACGGCAAGGGCATCGACGAGTTCGACGACGCGGGCGCCGTCCGGATGCGGGTCAACCACTACGTCACCGGCCGGGACGGGGGCCGTGACATCGACCTGCGGGCCTTCGCCCGTGACGGGATGCGCCTGTACGGGCGGCTGACCGGCATCGACGGCACGAGGCTCGACTTCGCCGACGACCTGAAGGTCAACCTCGACCGGGCGGACGCCGTCGCCGAGGGCATCAAGGACAGCATCGACGCGCACATCACCGCACGGGGGATCGAGGCTCCCGACGAGCCCCGGTACGTCCCGGTGTGGGAGCCCGCCGAGCAGCCCGAGGCGCTGGACCTGGCCGAGGCCGGCATCACCTCGGTCGTCTGGTCGACCGGTTTCACCCGCGACCACCGGTGGGTCGAGATACCCGTCTTCGACGGCCGCGGCTACCCCATGCACTGGCGGGGCGCCACCGGTACGCCCGGCCTGTACTTCCTGGGGCTGCCCTGGCAGTACTCGTGGGGCTCCGGGCGCTTCGAGGCGGTGGGCAGGGACGCCGAGTTCCTCGCGAACCACATCGACGCCTCACGCCGAATGGCGGACGTCTGCGGCACCCTCACGGGCGCCCCCAGCGAACTCGCCTCCGCGCTCCCGATCGGCTGAAGGAGGCACAAGGACCATGGTCTTCGACGCACACCGCCACATCGGTGTCCTGCCCGCGTACCCCTTCTACGGCGGACCGCCCGTCAACCCCGACACCACCGCCCGCGCCACGGTCAAGCAGCTGATCGCCGACCTGGACGCGGAGGGCACCGAACGCGCCCTGGTCATCCCCAACTACGGCGTCCCCGACCCCGCGATCGCCTTCTCCTTCAACGAGTTGGCCATCGAGGCCGCCCAGGGCGACGACCGTATCCGGGCCGGACTGTGGGTCTCGCCGCGCCCGGAGGACGCGCAACGCACCGATCAGGCACTGGCGTTGGCCGGGGAGCGGGGCGTGAAGGCGCTGAAGCTGAGCTTCCTGCTCGGCGGCCGCCCCACCGACCCCGCCTGCCGTCCCCAGCTGGACCGGATCTTCGCCACGGCGGCCCGGCACGACCTCGTCGTCCACGTCCACACCTCGCCGGGCGCCGCCTCCGACATCGACGAGGTCGGCCGCCTGGTGGACTGGTACGGCGACCAAGTTCCCGTCCATCTCGTGCACTTCGGCGGCGGGATGAGCGGCCACATCAAGCTCGTCGGCTCCCGTTTCTTCGACTGGATCACCGCCGGCAAGCGCGTCTACACCGACCTCTCCTGGGCCATCGGATTCACCCCCCGCTGGCTGGCCCGGGAGATAGAGCGCCGCGGCATCGGCCACGACCGCGTGCTCTTCGCCAGCGACCAGCCGTGGGGCGACTTCACGGGCGAGTACGCCCGGCTCGCCGAAGCGACCGGCGGCGGCGAACTCGGCGAACTGGTCTTCCGGGACACGTTCGCCGCGCTCTACGACTGACCACCGACCCCAACCACACCGCGTACTGGGAGACAGCCATGTCCGAAACCACCGTCGAGCTCACCGAGATCGAGCAGAAGTCCCTCAACGAGATCCCCCACCCGTCCCTGCCCGAGGGCACCAGCATCTACGGTGACACCAAGGTCTTCCCCGACTACAAGGCCGAGGACGGCGAGACCTACTTCACCCTCGTCCACGGCATCGCCCACGAGTCCTCGGTCTCCTTTGTCGCCGTGCTCCAGGCCACCCGCGCCCTGCGCAAGGGATTCGAGACGGCCATCTACTTCTACGGCCCCGGCTCCCTCAACTGCCTTGCCACGCGAGGCTTCCCGACGGTCGGCAACTCCGCCTTCCCCGGCGAGCACAACATCAACAACCAGCTCAAGACGTTCATCGCCGAGGGCGGCAAGGTCTTCTGCTGCCGCTTCGGCCTGTCCCTGCACGGCGCCCGCGAGGAGGACCTCATCGAGGGCGTCATCCCCACCCACCCCCTGGACGTCCAGGACGCGCTGATCCACTACGCGCGCAAGGGCGCCATCATCAACTCCACCTACCAGCTGTAAGGGGCCTGCCGTGAGCGTTGGCACCGATACGACAAGTACGGCGGTGGACGTGCGGATCATGACCCGTGCCGAACTCGCCCTGCACGGCGTCGCGTTGGACGCGCCCGTGCGGCGCCCGGACGGCGCGGGACCGAGCGACGACGGGCACGTCCTGGTCGACGGTGCCAACGCCGCGCTGCCCACCAACCCCGACAGCCCCTACTCGGTACGCGACGGCAAGGTCTGGCTCGGCGACGAGTCCGGGACCCTCACGGACACCGGCCTCACCCTGACCGCCGTACAGCGCCCGAAGTTCTACGACCTGACCACCGCCGACGGCATCCGCTACGAGCAGATCGCCCGTCTGCACGGCGCCGACGTCCTCGCCACCACCGTCGTCCAGACCTGTATCCGCTACGCCGAGTCCGACCGCTGCCGCTTCTGCACCATCGAGGAGTCGCTGCGCTCCGGCGCGACGGTCGCCGCCAAGACCCCGGCCCAACTCGCCGAAGTCGCCGAAGCGGCCGTCCGGTTGGACGGCGTCAAGCAGATGGTGATGACCACCGGTACGACGACCGGCCCGGACCGGGGAGCGCGCCATCTCGTACGCTCCGTGCGCGCCGTCCTCGAAGCCGTGCCCGGACTGCCCGTCCAGGTGCAGTGCGAACCGCCCGGCGACCTGTCCTGGATCCGTGAGTTGCGCGAGGCCGGCGCCACCGCCATCGGCATCCATGTCGAGTCCCTCGACGACGAGGTGCGCAGGCGCTGGATGCCCGGCAAGTCCACGGTCCCGATGGCCGAGTACGAGGCGGCGTGGGACGAGGCCGTCCGGGTCTTCGGGCCCAACCGGGTCTCCACCTATCTGCTCGTCGGCCTGGGCGAGGATCCCGACGAACTCATCGCGGGGGCGGGGGAGTTGATCGACCGAGGTGTGTATCCCTTCGTCGTCCCCTTCCGCCCGATGGGCGGCACCCTCGCCGCCCGCGACGGAGCCGGGGCCCCGAGCGCGTCGGTGCTGCGGTACGTCACCGAGGGCGTCGCGGCGAAACTGCGCGCCGCCGGGATGAGCGGTGCCGACCAGAAGGCCGGCTGTGCGGCCTGCGGGGCGTGCAGCGTGCTGAAGACGGCGGGCGGGTGATGTCCGTGAACCTCGACGGCTCCACGGCAGCACCGGTGGCGGAGGGGCCGGTCGACATCCTGGCGCTCCTCGGGGACCGCAGCACCCTCGATCGCCGACCCGCGTTCCACATCGAACAGGCAGCGGGGAGAGCCGAGTTGGCCGCCTACCGTCGACTGCGCCAGGACGCGTTCGTGTACGAGCAGGGCCTCTTCACGGGCCACGACCTCGACGACCGCGACGCCGACCCCCGGACGCTCGTACTGGTCGCCAAGGATCGCGCGGGCACCGTCGTCGGCGGAGTACGGCTCGGTCCTGTCGCCGACGGCCCTGACATCGGCTGGTGGATCGGCGGCCGACTCGTCGTCGCGCCCGGCGCCCGCGGCCCGCACGGCATCGGGGCCGCACTCGTCCGGGCGGCCTGCGCGCGGGCGGAGGCCGAGGGGGCGCTGCGCTTCGACGCGACGGTCCAGGCCCGCAACGCGGTCCTCTTCGAGCGGCTCGGCTGGCGCCCGGTGCGCGAGACGACGGTCGCGAACGCCCCGCATGTGCTGATGCGCTGGCCGATCGGGCGGATCGCGGCACAGGCGGTGGCCACGAAGGCCGCGCTGGGCCCCCTGCTCGCGGCGCTGCCCGCCCCCGCCCCCGCGGGCTTCGTCGGTGACGACGGCGCGCCCGTCCCCGGCACGGACGTGATCGCCGCCTGCGACGCGATCGTGCCGTCGATGGTCGAGCGCGATCCCGAGTGGGCGGGCTGGTGTGCGGTCCTCGTCAACGTCAACGACCTTGCCGCCATGGGCGCTTCACCGCTCGGACTGCTCGACGCCGTGGGCGCGAAGGACGCCCCGCACGCCGCACGGATCCTCGCCGGACTGGCCCGCGCGGCCGACGCGTACGGTGTGCCGGTGCTCGGCGGGCACACCCAACTGGGCGTACCCGCCGCCCTGTCGGTGACCGCCCTCGGCCGTACCGACCACCCCGTGCCGGGCGGCGGCGGGCGTCCCGGACACGCCGTACGGCTCACCGCCGACCTGGGCGGGAGCTGGCGCGCGGGCTACCGGGGCCGCCAGTGGGACTCGACCACCCATCGTCGTACGGACGAACTGCGGACCATGACCGGCGCGGTGGCCGCCGCCCGGCCCGCGGCCGCCAAGGACGTGTCGATGGCGGGGATCGCCGGGACCCTCGGCATGCTCGCCGAGGCGAGCGGCTGCGGGGCCGTGCTCGACGTGGCCGCCGTACCCCGGCCGAGGACGGCGTCCACGGGCGACTGGCTGACCTGCTTCCCCGGCTTCGCGATGCTCACCACCGACCTGCCCGACGCCCCGCCGCTTCCCGCCGGGCCCGCGACGGGCGCCGTGTGCGGGGAGCTGACAGAGGGACGGGGCGTCGGGCTGCGCTGGCCCGACGGAGAGATCACAGAAGCGGTCGCCGCCACGGTGACCGGGATGGGGACCGCATGAGCACCCTGCGTATGGCGGCCGTGGCCGCGCAGTTCGGCCGTGACCTGGAAGAGGCCTTCGCGACCGCGGAACGCCTGATCAAGGAGGCCCGGGCCGAGGGCGTACGGCTGCTGGCGCTGCCCGAGGCGTGCCTCGGCGGGTATCTGCTGAGCCTCGACGACGACAGCGAACTGGACGAGGGCCCGCCCGCGCTCGCGCTCGACGGTCCGCAGATCCGCCGACTGGCCGCCCTGGCCGGGGAGATGACGGTCGTCGCGGGCTACTGCGAGGCCGACGGCGACGCCCGCTACAACAGCGTCGTCTGCGTCAACGGCGACGGCGTGCTCGGCAACCACCGCAAGGTCCACCAGCCGCTCTCCGAGGACGCCAGCTACGCCTCCGGCGACCGCTTCCACGCCTTCGACACTCCGGTCGGCCGGATCGGCATGATGATCTGCTACGACAAGGCGTTCCCCGAGTCCGCGAGGGCGCTGGCCCTGGACGGCGCCGAGATCGGCGTGGTCGTCTCGGCCTGGCCCGGCGCCCGGACCAATGCCGCGACCGATCTGGTCAACGACCGCTGGAAGCGCCGTTTCGACCTCTTCGACCGGGCCCGCGCGCTGGAGAACCAGATCGTGTGGATCTCCGCCAACCAGGCCGGCACCTTCGGGTCGCTACGCTTCGTGGGCAGCGCCAAGGTCGTCGACCCGGGCGGGGAGATCCTCGCCGACACCGGTGTCGAAGCCGGCCTGGCGATCGCGGAACTCGACGTCGCCCAGGCCCTGGAGACCGCCCGCCGCTCGATGGGGCACCTGCGCGACCGGCGCCCGGAAACCTACACGTACGCAGGAGCAGTCAGCACATGAGCACGATCCGGATCGCGGCCGCCGCCGCCCACTTCGGCCGCGACCTGGAGTTCGATCTCGCCCGCGTCGCCAAACTCGTCGACGACGCGCGCACGTCCGGCGCCGGACTGCTCGTCCTGCCCGACGCCGCGCTCGGCGGCTACCTCGCCGACCTGCGCCACCCCGACCCCGAGGCGCTGCCCCCGGCCCTCAAGCCGGACGACCCGCTGATCCTCCAGGTCGCCCGCCTCGCCGCCGAGATGGTCGTCTGCGTCGGCTACTGCGAGGACGGCGGCGACGAGCGCTACAACGCCGCCGTGTGCGTCAGCGGCGACGGCATCCTCGGCCGGCACCGCAAGGTGCACCTGCCGGCCGGAGAGGTCGCCGCCTACGCGCCCGGCGACCGCTTCGACGCCTTCGACACCCCGGTCGGCCGGATCGGCATGCTCATCGACTACGACAAGACGTTCCCGGAGTCCGCCCGCTCCCTGGCCCTCGACGGCGCCGAGATCCTCGCCTGTCTGTCCGCCTGGCCCACCAGCATCACCAACCGGGCCCCGCGCATGGCCCAGGACCGCCAGGCCAAGCTCTTCGACCTGTACGACCAGGCCCGCGCCGCCGAGAACCAGGTCGTCCTGGCCTCCTCCAACCAGACCGGTGCCATGGGCGGGATGCGCTTCCTCGGCCAGGCCAAGGTCGTGGGCCCCGGCGGTGACATCCTCGCCCGCACCTGGGCCAAGGCGGGCCTCGCGGTCGCCGAGGTGGACATCGCCGGCGAGATCGACCGCGCCCGCCGTATCCTCCGCCATCTCGACGAGCGCCGCCCCGACGCCTACCGGGAGACACCCTCATGAAGGCCTACCGGAAGACACCCTCGTGAAGATCGCCCTGCTCAGCTACTCCACCAAGCCGCGCGGCGGCGTCGTGCACACCCTCGCCCTCGCCGAGGCGCTCGCGGCGACCGGGCAGGACGTCACGGTCTGGTCGCTGGGGCGGGGCGGCGACTCCGGCTTCTTCCGCGAGATCGGTCCCGACGTGCGCGTACGGATCGTGCCCTTCCCCGACGGACCGGAGGGCGAGAGTGTCGGCGAGCGCATCGTCCGCTCCATCGCCACCCTGCGCGAGGCCTTCGACCCGTCCCCGTACGACATCGTCCACGCCCAGGACTGCATCAGCGCCAACGCGGCGGGCCGCTGCGTCCGCACCGTCCACCATCTCGACCACTTCACCACCCCCGAGCTGGCCGCCTGCCACGAACGGGCCGTCGTCGAGCCGTACGCGCACCTCTGCGTCTCGCGGTCGGTCGCGGACGAACTCGCCGCCGGCTGGGGCATCGAGGCGCAGGTGATCCCCAACGGCGTGGCCTACGACCGCTTCGCCGTCACCGACCCGGCGGACCGGGCGGCCTGGCGCACCCGCCTGGGCCCCTACGTCCTCACCGTCGGCGGCATCGAACCCCGCAAGGGCTCCCTCGACCTCCTGGAGGCGTACGCGCTCCTGCGCACCGGACATCCCGGCGTACGGCTGGTGATCGCGGGCGGTGAGACCCTCTTCGACTACCGCGACTACCGCGCCCGCTGGGAGACGCGGGCGTCCGAACTCGGTGTCGAACCGATCGTCCTCGGACCGGTCCCCGACGAGGAACTCCCGTCCCTGGTCGCCGCCGCCGACGCCTTCGCCTTTCCGTCCCTCAAGGAGGGCTTCGGACTCGCCGCGATGGAGGCGCTGGCCGCCGGGGTCCCGCTGGTCGTCCGCGACCTCCCCGTCCTGCGCGAGGTCTTCGGACCCACCGCCGGCTTCGGCACCACGCCGCAGGAGCTCGCCGACGAACTCGGCCGAGTCCTCACCCGGCAGGACCCGTCCAGGCGGGCCGCGGGCCGGGAGCTGGCCGCCCGCCACACCTGGGACGCGGCTGCCCGGCGCCACCTGGCCTTCTACCGCTCGCTGATCTGAGGCCCGCGCGCCGGGAGACGGGGAGCCCGGCGTCGTAACTGTAAAGAACCTTGACAGTTATGTGGTCTAGTCCAATCATGGTCACGCTTCACCCTCGCGGTTCTGTCCTTCCGCTGTCCCCGCATGCCCTTTTCCCATGGGAGCGTCAGTGAGACGACCTGGTCCCCTTCGCGCATCGCTGTCCTGTCTGAGCGTGACCGCTCTGACCGCCGGGCTCGTCGCCCTCGGGGGAGGGAGCGCGCTCGCGGCGCCGCACCCCCTCCCGGGCTTCGGCAAGCCCCTGCCGGCCCAGGTGGCGGCGCCCTACTTCGAGGCGTGGACCGGCGAGAGCCCGGCCGCCCTCGCCGCCGCCTCCGGCAACAAGTACCTCACCCTGGCCTTCCTCCAGACGGCCACGGCGGGTTCCTGCACCGCCTACTGGAACGGCGAGACCGGCCAGCCGATCTCGAAGGCCACCTTCGGCCGTGACATCGCCACCATCCAGGCGCGCGGCGGCAACGTCATCCCCTCCTTCGGCGGCTGGTCCGCCGACACCACCGGCACCGACCTGGCCGACAGCTGCACCAGCGTCGACGCCATCGCCGAGGTGTACGAGAGCCTCGTCACGACGTACGGCATCACCCGGATCGACCTCGACGTCGAGGGCGACTCGATCGACAACACCGCCGGAATCGACCGCCGCAACAAGGCGATCGCCAAGGTCCAGCGCTGGGCCGACCGCACCGGCCGCACCGTGCAGTTCTCCTACACCCTGCCGACCTCCACGACCGGTCTCGAGGCCAACGGCCTGGCCGTGCTGCGCAACGCCGTCGACAACGGCGCGCGCGTGGACGTCGTCAACCTCATGACGTTCGACTACTACGACGGCGCCACGCACGACATGGCGGCCGACACCAGGACGGCAGCCGAGGGTCTGCACGACCAGCTCGCCGCGCTGTACCCGAAGAAGAGCCCCGCGAAGCTCTGGAGCATGATCGGCGTCATCGAGATGCCCGGCATCGACGACTACGGCCCCGAGGAGACCTTCACCGTCGAGGACGCGGTCGCGGTGGAGAAGTGGGCCGAGGCCAAGAAGATCAACACCCTCTCCTTCTGGGCGCTCCAGCGCGACAACGGCGGCTGCCCGGGCACCGGCGGCTCCGATTCCTGCTCCGGCATCGACCAGGACACGTGGGCCTTCAGCCACGCCTTCGAGCCGTTCACCAGGGGCGGGCACAGCAGGTAGCACCCTTCGGGGGAACGGCCAAGGCCCGGGTGCGCACCATGCGCCCGGGCCTTCGTCGAGCCGATTTCGCTACAAGTTCCGAAATTATTCAGGGCGGGCATCGCCACGTGGCCGAAACACGCGGTTCATAACGTCAGCCGCACAGCC